>Ga0209604_1000950_pt1 | contig 24954 bp, 18 predicted proteins | sample AD_UKC097_MetaG_FD_184405 | JGI IMG/M metagenome (GOLD analysis project Ga0209604, IMG submission 184405) | Active sludge microbial communities of municipal wastewater-treating anaerobic digesters from USA - AD_UKC097_MetaG (SPAdes) (version 2) | ecosystem: Engineered > Bioreactor > Anaerobic >... | reverse complement strand
TTGTACAGCCACTGCCCGTAGAGGTGGCCGACAGGCGATAATAATAGGTAGATATGGCGCTTATGCCGCCAACAGTCATTGAGGCTGAAGTAGGGTTGGTGTAAGTTGCTCCCGTGGGAGTGCCTGCGGCAACATTACTCCAGGATGAATTATCTGCTGAATATTGCCATTGATATCCCACCGTTCCGGTGCCATTGGACAACGTACTGCTGAAAACACTTGAGCCGCCAGCACAAATCACAGAATTGGTGCGCGAAGCCGCTGATAAGCTCGGATCGGGCACCACTGTCACCGTACCCACATTGGTATAGGCGGTACAACTGCCGAGTCTGGCTTTTCTGACATAAGTGGTAGTAGTGGTAAGCACACCTCCATCGTAAGTTGCAGAGGTTGCACCGCTAATATCAGTAAAATTTGTTGGCGGAGAACCACATCCTGATGTGCAGCTCATCCATTGATATGTTATCCCCGAACAAACTCCACCAGCAGCTGAAGCAGTATTGGCAAATACTGCCGGGTCACCGCCTGTACAAATGGTTTGATCTGATCCAATGGTTCCGCCGGTTAGCGGTACACTAGTTGAAGATGTGTTAATCGTATAATAGCCAGTGTTTCCGGAATATCCAACTTCGCCATAATAAGCCTGGCCTGTTGTTGAAACCGGGCCACCATTACCTCCACTATAAGATATAGAGCCCGATATCGCATTGTTACCACAGGGATTTTGAAATATCTTTATAACACCGCCACCACCACCGCTACCGCCGCTGCCTCTGTATCCAACAAGAGTAGGATCACCATGATATCCTCCACTACCACCGGTCCCACCATTGCCGCCATTTGCCTGCAATGAACCATACATTTGGATGGAACAATCTGCTTTCAACATGATTCCTCCACCCGAACCACCGCCGGCTCCCACGCCGCCACCACCTGCTCCGGAATAAGTCCGTTCATCACAACCATTAATTAAATCTTTGCAACATTTATCGGTACTACCACTCGATCCGCCATTACCGCCATTACCCCCATTTGATCCGTTGGCATAAATATTTCCTGTAGCGTTTATTGTAAGATTTTGTCCGGCTATAAGCTTTACTGCTCCGCCGCCGACTCCTCCTTTGCCTCCAGCGGTAGCTGCTCCAAATCCTCTGCCGCCGCCACCGCCACCAGATCCTCCTGAACCATAAGTGATTGATTCGTCTGTTGTGTTGTCATAAGCTGCTTTTGCATTTGCAGTACTTCCCGGCATACCAGCATAGTAGGTACCCCAACAATTCCAGCCACAATCTTGCGTCAGTTGATAATCACCTGCTGCTTCACCAGGGCCTGACTGTCTGCCGTTTCCACCGGATCCGCCATGAGAGCCTCCAGCCCCCCCGCTACCGCCTGCACCACCTCCAACTAATCCTGTATCATCATCATTGCCATTACAATCTTGTTTTGTACCTCGTCCCGGATTTCCAACGTATCCGGAATTACCGCCTCCTGTTCCTGAACCGGCACTTCCTCCATATCCACCATTTAAATGTATTTCTTTACAATTATCTTTATCCCAGCAATATAATATCCCTCTGCCATCTGTATATCCCCCTTCTGTCCACATTCCTCCTGCAGAGCCCCCCGATCCTCCAACAGAACCAGCTACATTAGCATTGATCGTTCCTGAAACTATAATATTGTCTGCTGTTACATAAAAATAATGGCAGGCAGGATCTACAGTTAACACAACTCCAGAATTGACGGTAAATGTTCCTACATTTATATGATTCCCTGCGACCGTAGTACTCGACGCTAAGGTCCAGTCATTTCCACCATGATCTACAGTAGTGCATACAGCAGTGGGAGTACAGTATAAATCCCAGGTGGCAGAATAATAATATGAATCAGAACATCCATCATAAAAACGAACCTGCCAGGTGTTATGTCCTGTGACTAATATGGCATTATAAGATGTTGAATTTCCGGTGGCTACCCATCCACCGCCATTTAATTGAATCTCATACCATGAATTAGGAGCGGCTGAGGAGCCCCACACGCCTGTCCAGGACAGGGTGCATAAAGAATTTGTTACCGCGCTTTCATCAGCAGGTGAGGACAGTGTAACCGAAGGAGTAGCACAATTTGGGCATACGTTTATAGTGTAATTGGATGCCGCGCCACCGGTATATGTATTAAAAACAACCAGGCCATAATACCCGGAAGCAGTGCAAGTCCAGTTGGTTGTTTCATCTCCACCGGCGCCATTGGCATCAATAATAACGGGACAATTGGTTCTGTTTAAAAAAGTTGTGGTGTATCCTAAAGCAAATCCGAGATTGCAGCCACCTGAAGTTACGTCAAGGGTTATATTATAAGTTGTGCCGTCTGTAAGATAAACCTCATACATATCTATAGCTTCAGAGGTAAGCATAGTCCCCGATTCAGGCGAACATTCGTACATACCGATACCTTCTTCATACTCTACGACAGAGGTGCCCGAACTTCCATAGGTAGCACTCGGATAATACGTATCCGAATTTCCGTAATAGCTGATCACAAAATCCACAGTGGTTCCTCCGTAAGTTGAGCTGCCGACGGTAGTACCTGACTGACAAGATCCATCATAAACATAAAGATCATGATCGGTGGTCTGTGGTGCGACGGCTACAACTGCCGTCATATATGAAGAATTGGTAAACTGGTAATTTTTGGGATAAGTGGCCGTGGTAACAGGCACATCGCTTGAAAGAGCCGTCATAGGAGTTACAGTTACCGTAACACCTGCACTTGCCTGACCCCAGCATCCTGAGTTGGAATAAGGACGTACATAATAAGTAGTGGTGGAGCCAGGAGTAACCACTAATGTTGATCCTGAACCTATTGTTGTGCTGGTACCCGACGGGGATGTTTGCCAGTAATAGGTAACACCGGTTGGTGGCGTATTTCCCATTGTCAGAGTAGCAGAACTTCCTGCACAAATTGTTGTTGCTCCTGTTGGCGTGGCAGGAACTCCTATAGTGGTGAAGTTGGTGGCAAATTCGGTCCAACCTGCCTGGTTATTACAATTGTCGGAAGTGTACATGCAAATTTTATTTGCCCCGTTCACCTGGAGATAATCACTATGAGGCCGAACGGTAAATGTTACGGTCCGCTGGTTACCGCTTACCGAAGTTGTTGCACTTACTAAATCAATTCGCGAACCGCCCCATGTACTTGCTTTGGAAACATATCCTCCTCCTGTACAAGCCATCTGATTATCGGTATGTACATAAGACGTCGGATGCCATGCAAAATACCCCCCGGCACTGGGTTCTCCTGAGTTGTAATTTACCAGGGCCATCATTCCGTAAGAACCACCGAAACCACTACGAGGTTCGGTAGAAACAATAGTAATAGTATATGTATTTGTTCCGTTGGTAATCCAGCAGTTGTCATTCACAGAGGCTGCATCGCGTGTTGGGGCTGTATTATCAACTTTTATCCACTTGCCCAGGGCTGTATATCCAACCCCTTTATTACACCAATCATACAGGAATGTGTACGGGTACCAATCCCAGTCGGGGCAAGAACTGCTAACGGTGGTCGACCATCGGTTTGTGATGGTTGTATTTGCCCAGCCTCCGGCCATTATGCTGGTTCCTGTTATATTAAGATATGAGTCGTCTGCCATCCAATCGGTAAAACTACCATTAGAATTATACGATTTGATTTCATTGGGAGCACCGCCGCAACCGTTAGGAGAACAATTGTCATGACAAAATGTTAAATACTGTGTTTGCACATCGATATTATCAGAGTGTTGAATATCAATAGTGAGCACATCGCCACCATTCACCCAGTAGTTTGTACCGTCGTAATATGAATAGCCCAGGACATTTGAATACCCGTTATAGGTTGGTGCTGTCGCATCCACCGTAATGGTAACACTTCCGCAACCTGATGACCAACATCCGCCGCCAGCTGAATTATATCCTTTCGCATAATATGTGGTTGTGCTGGTGGGAGAAACTGAAAGATTACTTCCCGGAGTACTAGATAAAGAAGTAGTACCGCTTGGGCAAGATCCTTCCTGCCAATATATCATTGTTGCATTGGTTGATGTGGCTGAAATGTTGGTGGAACTTCCTGAACAGATCGTTGTGGCGCCGGAGGCGGAAGGATTGCCGGGGGTGGCACAAGGTACGGAATACCGATAAGCAAGGGTTGAGGAATATTGAAAAGGTTCACAACCCAGACTATTAACCGTGATTATGTATGTTCCAGTTGTGGGGCAAATCCATGATAATGACGCGGGACTACCTGAACACCAGGGTCCGCTGTCATCATTACTTGTTACTAGCGACCATGATGAATTATAAAGCTCCATATAGGTGTCTTCCGATGTGTTGGCACACAAGCTGAAATCGTATGTATTTCCTGCAGTAGCATCAAAATAGAAATAATATTGGTACCCGGAAGAATAAGAATAATTTTGCCAGGAGGTTGTCGGCGTAAGCGTAGCACCCGTTGTATAGTAATTACCATTAGTTCTCCAATATTTGAGTGTGCCTGCATATGACATATTACTGGCACAACCACTACAGCAATGATTCGCCAGAATGTAATACAATCCACCAGTTGTACAAGTCCAGTTAATAAAGGCATGAGTCCCAATACCGCCATCGTCATCCGATGTTACCTGGCTTCCGAATGCATCATATAATGTCAGGTAGGTATCCTCTGTTGTATTTCCATCCAAAGAAAAATGATATGAGTAACCGGCTGTGGCGTTAAAACTCCAATATGGCATAGTGGATGCAGAGTATGAGGCCGTAGATGGTGAACAATCTTCAGGAGTAATTGCCCCCCTGTTTGTGCCACAAGGTGGCGGGGTTGGACTATAACTCCGATAAGCAAGGGTTGAGGAATATTGAAAAGCATCACAACCATAATTATTAACCTGAATTATGTATGTCCCTGATGTGGGGCAAGTCCATGATATTGACGCGGGATTACCAACACACCAGGGTCCGCTGTCATCATTACTTGTTACTAACGACCATGATGAATTATAAAGATACATATAAGTGTCTTCCGATGTGTTGGCACACAAGCTGAAATCGTATATATATCCTGCCGTAGCAGTAAAATAGAAGTAATAAAAGTACCCGGCAGAATAAGAATAATTTTGCCAGGAGGATGTTGGGGAAAGCGTGGCTTCGGTTGTATAGTAATTAGCATCATCAGTAGCCCAATATTTCAAAGTACCCGCATTATTAATATTGGAACATGAAATATGATTTGCACTTATATAATAAGTACCAGCCGTGGAACATGTCCAATTAATAAAAGCATGCGTACCAATACCTCCATCATCATTGGAGGTTACTTCGGCAAAACTGGAATTATATAAATGCAAATAGGTATCCTCAGTAGTATTACCATCTAAAGAAAAATGATATGAATAACCTGCAGTAGCCGTAAAACTCCAATAGGGCATTGTCCCAGCTGAATATGATGCCGTTGAGGGTGAACAAAGGGAAGGGGAAATCGTTCCCCTATTGGTATTGCCGCAAGCCGGCCCAGACATATATGTTATCCTTATTCCAGATCTGTTTGGACTTTGAACTGACAGTGTAGAACCATCACCTCCATCGGTGCCGTCTACTCTATAGTATGCCTGACAACTTGAAGAATTGGTATTAAAACCGCAATTCTGGTTACTTCCAGATCCCGCGTATGCAGCATAAACCATAATTAACAGGTTATTTGCTGTATAATTAAATGAAGATGTCAAGGATATCATTTTCCATCCCGTAGTTGCATCCTGGGTTGTATTTCCATCAAAACAGGTTGTGGCACCTGAGGTATAGGTACTGGAATTCCAGGCAGCTGAAGTGCATGTTGTAGCTGTGGTCGATTTAATATATACTTTAGTGGGTTTGGTTCGGGCCGTAGATGTTGCTGTATAATATTCAATTGCTGTAATGGTGCCATATCCGCCAATTTCAGAGTAAGGGTACAAAGAAGCATAGCGCTGATAACCATACCAGTGATCAATAGCACCATTTCCATAATTGTATCCCGGGGGATCTGCCCCTATCAGCCATGTTGGGTCAATAGTGATTGGAAATACTCTTTCCGGGTCTTTTATCCAGGAAAGCGGCAGTAAAGCCTTTACTATGATGCCACCTTCAACAAAGTGAATGGAATAATATCCTTTAATGCATGAATTTCTTTTAGCTACAATTTCTTGTGGGATCTTCCCCTGCTCCGGTATCTGAAGTATCTGTGCTTCTTCTTTCGTGAGTTTTGCGTCATAAGTTACAAGCGGAAGAAAATATAAATTTTGTTCAGATCTTACTTTTCTTATATTAAAGGATTCCGAAGTAAAATCATGATTCATCTCGATACTGTCAGCATATACTTTAAAATCGTCAGGTAAGGGAATAAACTGTGAAAAAGTAATATTATAAGTACTTGAATAGTCATTGATATTAGAATTAAGATATGAAATTACAATGTCATTTTGTATGCCGCTTTCGAAGATTGACATGTTTTCCGATATTCCATCGTAGGATGGATATATAATTTTATTTCCATCAATCTGAGGATGGGACGAAGAGATTTTTTCAGAATAAACTACATTATTTGCATCATCCACAATTTCCATTTCAGGGTTTGCCCACAATTTATACTCCAAGCCATTCGTCCTCATCATTACACCAGTACTACCGGGAGATTCGGGGAAAAAAGATTTTATTTCGCTTGTTTTATTAGCATATTTATGAGCAGAAGTTTGATCCGAATTATTAATCTTTATAGAATAATCAACATCCTGCCAAGCCCCATTCTCATCTTTGTAGTGTGCGAGTCCGCCAATTTGCACAGTTATCGATCCATCAGGATTATTAAAATGTTTTGTGTTTCTGGTTCTTTTTTCAAGAATTTCCTGCCCCGGGGTATATCCTTCGAAAATACCACCCTTTTGCCATTTTTCGTCAGCAACCGATCGTTGGCCCAATGGAGTATTTTTATCATTATTTTGACCAAATCCATGAATGGAAAATGCAAGTAAAAAACCCAATAACAACAATGGCGGCAAAAAGAGACCAGGCCGCAGACGGCCTTTCAGCCTAATTGGTTTGAACAAGTGCCCATACATACCGGGAAGTAAATATTTTTTCATAGTCGATTCTTTTCTCCAAAACTATTGCTTATTTTAATATATTTAATTTTTATTTTATTTGCTAATATACGTATGTCATTATTTTATATTTGCAAATTTAAATATTTATTTTTCTATTCAATAAGAATTAGTTAGGTTTATCTTAATTTTTTTCAATTTGTTTATATAAAATATAATTTTTGTCTCACAAGGGAGTATTATTTTTCTCACTCAAAATTGAAATTATTTGCAAATAAATTATGACTAAAATTGTCGTTTCATGTTCAAAAAAAAGTGCGTATTGAGTGAAAATACTATTAGTTTATTGGTGGATAAAAAGAGTTGATTCTCATGGTTTTGGGTCGCCTGACTTACCAGTGGATTTCGGATTACTTATCCATGACTGTTTTGTTTGTTGCGGATGGACTTTTCCCGGTGTCCGGTTGTCTGAATAAATTCCAATATAACAAACTTCCTACGAATGGTTTGTTGTAATGTCACAGCAAAGGCCTCTCTGAAGCGAACTTCCATGTTGGCTTAAGCAAGAGCATCTATGTAGAAAAGCGGGATGAAGAAGAAAATGGCAGCCTGATTGGCGAACCGTGTGCGGGAGCGGTTCGGTCCGGCGGCAAAAATCCAGTGAAAAATTGATTTTAAAAGACCCCTGCCCTAAGTAACTTTTCAGAAAAAAGTTGACAAAACTGGGTTTAACCAAAACTAAATATAAATGGTCCTCACCGAAAAATGTATCAGCATAAAAACCCTTGAACTAAAAAAATTCATTAGCATATAAATTAGCGAGCCCGAAAAGGAAGAAATTTGTATCAGCCACACCTCCGCATTGAGCTCTAAAAGCCTTTATTTTCGCATTACATGATGAGGCAGAATCGTTGGCGCTACTGTTACCGAAGTCTTTGAGGATCCTTTTATACCCGCAATGTTAATTACAATAAAGTTTTATCAGGTCATAGGCTTCTTTACAGCCGTACTCGCCGGCCTTGCTAAGATCCAGACAGCCTATGCTGCGATTGCCCGAAAATATCTGAGCCACTCCCCTGCTGTAATAAGCCCTGGAGTTGTCGGTATCGTATTCTAAAACATGGGTATAGTCTGCCACCGCGCCTGTATAATCTTGTATCTTCAATCTGGCTTCGCCGCGGTAAAAACAATAATCCAATGCTCCGGGCAGGCTGTTTATCGCTTCGGTAAAATCGGCCACCGCACCTCTGTAATCTTCCAGCAACATCTTTGCCCGTCCACGGTAATAGTAAGCTTCCGGGTATCCCGATTTTATTTCCAGCACCTGCGACAGATCGTATACCGCACCGGAATAATCCCCGGTGTTGAGTTTTACAACGCCCCTGCTGTAAAACACCATATTGTATTTCGGATTGGTTTCCAGCGCATTGTTGTAGTCAGCCAGGGCTCCTTCATAATCTTTCAGGCTGTCCTTTGCCAATCCTCTGTGGTAATAGGCTTTGGCATTTTTTTTATCCAATTCGGCAGCGTTGGTAAAATCTGTTACCGCTCCCGCAAAATCTTTTTTCCTGAGTTTTATGTTTCCACTCTTAAAATACTCTTTGGTTGATTGACCGAACCCGCAAAAAGTAACGGAAAGGTTGACCAAAACAATAATAAATCGTATCGAAAAAGTATTTCCCATCAGGATAAATATTTAACAACAACCATCACGCAGCGTGAATTGCTTTACGCAAATATAAATACAATTATTCAAAAATCGGAAATCTTGACAGAAAGTAGCAGATATTAGTGTCGCTTCCTGTTTTTGCAGTATCCACCGCGACCTGATAACCGGCGACGAGTCCTTGCCGGCAATCATTTTGGGGGTTGCCAGGCACCTTTCAGTCCCACCGTTTTGTTAAACACTATATGGCCGGAGGTAGTATCAGGGTCCACACAAAAATATCCCACACGTTCAAACTGCAGCTTATCGCCCGCCTTGACATTTTTCACAAAAGGTTCGGCCCAACATTGGGTAATCTTCAAAGATTCGGGATTCAGATTTGACTTAAAGTCCTCCCCTTCGGGCACATCTTCGGGATCTATCTGAGTAAAAAGCTTGTCGTACAGGCGTGCTTCGGCGGCCACGGCATGTTTAGCCGAAACCCAGTGTATGGTGGCTTTTACCTTTCGGTTGCTGTCGGGCATTCCGCTGCGGGTATTTACATCGTAGGTGCCGTGTATTTCTTTTATGGTTCCGTCGTCGTTTTTTATCACTTTTTCGCAACGGATTATATAGGCGTACTTCAGGCGCACCTCGTTTCCGGGGAACAGCCGGTAATATTTAGGTGCCGGCACCTCCATAAAATCTTCCTGTTCGATATATAATTCACGCGAAAAAGGTATTTTGCGCAGCCCCGCTTCGGGGTTTTCGGGGTTGTTTACGGCCTCCAACTCTTCTTCCTGATTTTCGGGATAATTAGTCAGGATAAGCTTTACAGGATTTATCACTGCCATAACCCGTTGCGCTTTTTTGTTCAGGTCTTCGCGCAGGCAATATTCCAGCAGGGAAACATCGATGACGTTGTCGCGCTTGGCTACTCCTATCACCTCGGCAAAGTTTTGCAGGGCTTCCGGGGTATAGCCGCGCCGCCGCAGGCCGCAGATGGTCGGCATACGGGGATCGTCCCAGCCGTTGACAAATTTCTCCTGAACCAGCGACAAGAGCTTGCGTTTGCTCATTACGGTATAACTAAGGTTGAGACGGGCAAATTCAATTTGCTGCGGCACATAAATCTCCAGTTCTTTGATAAACCATTCGTACAGCGGCCGGTGCACCTCAAATTCCAGTGTGCATATAGAATGGGTGATACGTTCGATGGAATCGCATTGTCCATGGGCAAAATCATACATGGGATAAATACACCATTTGTTGCCGGTACGGTGGTGTTCGGCATGCATGATACGGTATAATATAGGATCACGCATCAGCATATTGGGCGAGGCCATATCGATTTTTGCCCGGAGTACTTTTTCGCCGTCGGCAAAGTCGCCCTGACGCATACGCTGAAACAAGTCCAGGTTTTCTTCCACAGAACGGTTGCGGAAAGGACTCTCCAGTCCCGGCCTGGTGATGGTGCCACGGCTTGCGCCGATTTCTTCCTGTGTCATATCGCAGACATAAGCCTTTCCTTTACGGATGAGCTTTACAGCGTACCCGTAAAGGGTTTCAAAATAATCGGACGCATAATATTCTCCGGCCCATTCAAATCCCAGCCACCGGACATCTTCCTTGATGGAATCTACATATTCTGTGTCTTCTTTGGTGGGATTGGTGTCGTCGAAACGCAGGTTGCATTTTCCATTATATTTTTTGGCAAGACCAAAATTTAAACAGATGGATTTGGCATGGCCTATGTGCAGATACCCGTTGGGTTCCGGCGGAAAGCGGGTATGTACGCGGCTTTCGTTTTTTCCTTTTGCAATATCTTCTTCAATGATTTGTTCGATAAAATTCAGTGTTTTTCCTTCGGAAGAAGTCGTCGGTTTTTTTGCTGTATTGTCATTATTTTCCATAAATGCGTTGTTAAAAAGAGAGACAAAAATAAACAATTACACTGTTTTTTGGCTAATTTTGCCACATCTAAATAAAAAAATATGGGACGGATAATTCTTGACGACATGGAGTTTTATGCTTTTCACGGATGTATGGCCGAAGAACAGATTATCGGCGGAAAATTCCTGGTTACCATAAGCATCGAGGCCGATACATCAGTAGCCGAAGAAACGGATTTGCTGTCGAAAACCATCAACTATCAGGAAGTTTATGCCCTGACAAAAAAAGAGATGGAAAAAAAATCCAAACTGCTGGAACATGTGGCCTCCCGTATTGCATTAGCGGTTAAGAACCGTTTTTCGACCATCAGCCGCATCGGAGTAAAGGTTACCAAACTCAATCCGCCGGTAGGAGGAAAAATGGCCGGAGTGAGTATTTATGTCGAAAAAACTGAATAAACAACAACATCCTGCTTCACATGCCGTAACCATGAAAAATCACACTATGTGGATATTTTTAACTATTGTTTTTTTAATACATTTCCTTGTAAACTTTTACATATTTATCCGGGGATGGCAGTCTTTATCGCTGTTTCCTTCTGTCCGTCCTTATTTTGCCGCAGTATTTATTTTATTGTTCCTGTCGTATATTCTGGCCCGTATCCTCGAAAAACACATTGGTTTTTCTGTTGCAAACATCTTTAACCATATTGGTTCCGTATGGTTTGCGGCCATGTTGTATTTTTTTCTGTTCATACTGTTGTTTGACCTTTTGCGTATGTTCAACCACTGGCTGCATTTTTTTCCGGCCATCTTCATGGCAAATTATGCCAAAACAAAATTCATTACCATGCTATTCACCGTGGGCGCCGTGCTGTTGTTGATAACTTATGGTTTTATTAACGCCAATGTTGTCAGGGTTACCACTATGGATATGCCTGTAAAAAAATATGCCGGAAATCTAAAAAGTCTCAATGTTGTTATGCTTTCGGATATCCACCTGGGCACCATCATCGGGCAAAAAAAATTGGGCGCCATTATCAACAAGGTCAATGAACTTTCGCCGGATATCGTTTTACTGGCCGGCGATGTGGTGGATGAAAATGTGAAACATGTGATAAAACAAAACCTGGGAGCAAATTTCGAGAACATAAAATCCAAATACGGAGTGTATGCAGTCCCCGGTAATCACGAATTTATCGGTGGCGCCGATGCAGCGGTGGCTTATCTTGAAAAACATAAAGTACATTTTTTGCGTGATACGGCCTTGCTTATTGATAATTCGTTTTGGCTCGCAGGCCGCAACGACAAGGATATGGCGCGCTTCAACGGAAAATCCCGTGAACCCCTGGAGACACTATTGGCCCCGCTTGATAAAAATTACCCGCTGATTCTTTTGGACCATCAGCCTTTTTTTCTGGAAACATCAGCCAAAAACGGCGTGGATATTCAATTTTCTGGACATACGCATAATGGACAGATTTTCCCGCTCAACCTGATAACACGAGCTATTTACCATCCCGACTGGGGTTATGGAAAAATCGGCGACACCCACTTTTACGTTTCATGCGGCGTGGGTACATGGGGGCCGCCGGTACGTATTGGCAATTACCCGGAAATTGTTAACGCAAAAATTATTTTTAATTAAAAACAAGACTTTTTCAGTCCGAAAAATTCATATGAATTTTTCGGACTTAGTATTTTTAAAAAGAATTCCTGATTCCATGTTTAATATTTGATGGTCTAAGCAGGTCACTTCTTTATCTCAACAAATAGTACCAATAAGAAATTTAAAATATGTACGGGCTTTATTTTATAATGCTGATGCAACAGTTGAACAGGGTTAAATAGTGCAAACGAGTGAAGCGAAGTTTATACTACATTATTTTCCAATCGGTATAAAAACCTTTCTTTATAATTTTCGTAAAAAGCCATAATTAAAATGATATTTGTTCTAATTTTAAAAAATCATATTATTTTTACATTTCAAATTATAGATAAAACTTTTCACAAATTATTATTTAAAAAATTAACAGTTAAAAAAAATTAAATTATTTTTAAAAAATGTAATATCAAAAATTTTTTATAACTTCGTTTATTAAAATTATTACTTTTGTTTATTACTTTTGTTCGTTTTTTATAATAAATAACAAATTCTTATACTATGAAAAAATTACTTATCATTTGTGTTATCTTTCTCGGCATGGCTTACATCAGTAATGCCCAGACAGCCGATAGAAAATGGAGCATCGGGTTACATGGAGGCTTAACCCAATATAGCGGAGATTTGGGTCAGAGTTTCTACATGGCCAATAAAGGCGCTTATTGCTTTGGCGGATTGAGCTTTTCGCGCTATCTAAACCGGTTCCTCGATATTTCTCTTATGGGGAACTACGGAAATGTGGGTTATAAAGAAAATGAAAGCGACAATTTCTTCAGCGGAAACATGATCCACACAAATATCAATATCCGGCTTAAATTTTTAGGCAACGACAAATACAAATTGTCACCTTACATCTTTGCCGGTGCAGGATTTACTCATTTTAACAAAATTAAAAACAACACCACCGACAATTACATCAAGAAAGAAACCCTGAAATTTAACAACGCTGCCCGCCCTGTTTGCGGTGTTGGTTTGACTTGGCACATCGGCGATGTGGTCAGCATGCAACTTCAGGAACTGTTTATTTTCAGCGACTATGACCGCGTTGACGGACAAGTGGGCTGGGAACGCTATAACGACAATTACCTGCAACACAGCCTGGGACTTTTGTTCAAATTTGGCAAAGCAAAAGATACCGATAACGATGGTATTCCTGACAAAGACGATAAATGCCCCACCGTTCCGGGACTTGCACAGTTCCAGGGCTGCCCCGATACCGACAAGGACGGTGTAACCGATGCTGATGATAAATGTCCGGGAACCCCCGAAGGCGTTAAGGTAGATGCCAAAGGCTGTCCGCTGGATACCGATGGTGACGGCATTGCTGATTATCTCGATAAATGTCCCGACGTAAAAGGCCTGGCTAAATTTGAAGGCTGCCCCGATTCCGATGGTGACGGCGTTATTGACAACGACGACCAATGCCCCAACACTCCCGAACGCGTGAAAGTAGATGAAAAAGGCTGCCCGTACGACAAAGATGGAGACGGTATTCCTGACTATAAAGACAAATGCCCCGATGTTAAAGGTTTGCCGGCTTATGAAGGCTGCCCCGACAGAGACGGTGACGGTATTCCCGACAACGTTGACAAATGCCCCGACGTAAAAGGCATTGTGGCCAATAAGGGCTGCCCCGAAGTGAAAGAAGAAGTGAAAAAAGTCTTCAACCAGGCTTTACAGGGCATCAAATTCGAAACCGGCAAAGACATTATCCGCCCGGTATCGTTCCCCATCCTTGACAACGTGGTGAAGATCATGAAAGAAAACAAAGAATACAACCTCATTATCAACGGCCATACCGACAATGTAGGCTCTGACGAATCCAACAAAATATTGTCCGAAAAACGTGCCGCTGCCGTGAAGAATTATCTGATCAATAAAGGTGTGGAAGCCGGCCGCCTGAAATCATTTGGCTGGGGCGAAGAAAAACCCACCGCCGACAATAACACCGCCGCAGGACGTACCTTAAACCGTCGCGTGGAATTTATTGTTGAATTCTAAAACATTCACTTTCCTTAAAAAAAGAGGCTGTCTCATAATCGGGACGGCCTTTTTTGTATCCCGAGTCAGAGAATAAAGAAAATAATATTATTCCCTTTGCAATAAATATCCATAATACTTGATTCATCGTCAAACATAATTTTTAGTACTTTTGTGGGCTTTAAAAAACTAATTTAAGAAATACCTATGAGAAAAATTATTATTTTGAGTGTGATGCTGCTGGCAACAAGTATACTTAGCTTTGCCCAGACGGCTGATAGAAAATGGAGTGTAGGGCTTCACGGAGGATCTTCACAATACTGCGGCGACCAGGGACATGGTTTTTACCGCTTTGACAAAGGTTTTTATGGCTTTGGCGGATTATCCGTTTCGCGCTATCTCGGTCGTTTCTTCGATATATCTCTCGAAGGCAACTATGGCGGTATCGGTTATTCCAAATCAACCAATTCGCTTTTTCACTCTTCATTACTGTTTACCGATGTAACAGCACGTTTTAAATTTTTGGGAAACGATAAACACAAAGTATCTCCCTACCTGTTTTTCGGTATCGGCTACATGAGATTCAAAGACAAAAACACCGATGAAACCTGGAACAACCTGGGACTTCCTTCCGCCGGTATCGGTTTGGCATACCACGTGTTGCCCTACCTGAGCCTGCGTTTTCAGGAAAAATACATTTATTCCAATTGCGACAAGGTGGACCATATTTATCATAAAGCTGCCGACAGTTATTTGCAGCACGATCTGAGTGTGGCCTTTAATTTTGGCAAAGCCAAAGACACCGACCAGGACGGCATTCCCGACAGCAAAGATAAATGTCCCGACGTGAAAGGCCTCTTGAAATTCGACGGATGCCCCGACACCGACAATGACGGCGTAACCGATGCCGACGACAAATGTCCGGGTACCCCCGAAGGCGTGAAAGTAGACAGCAAAGGATGTCCGCTGGATACAGATGGCGACGGCATTGCCGACTATATGGACAAATGTCCCGACGTGAAAGGCCTGGCAAAATTTGAAGGATGCCCCGACTCCGACGGTGACGGCGTTATCGACAATAACGACAAATGCCCCGGCACACCCGAAAAGGTAAAAGTGGATACCAAAGGATGCCCGCTGGATACAGATGGCGACGGCGTGGTTGATTATTTAGATAAATGTCCCGATGTAAAAGGCCTGGCCAATCTCGATGGCTGCCCCGATAGGGATGGTGACGGTGTCGCCGACTACCTCGACAAATGCCCCGATGTAAAAGGAATTGCTGCCAACAAAGGATGTCCCGAAGTAAAACAGGAAGTAAAGGAAATCTTCAAAAAAGCACTGCAGGGCATCGAGTTTGAAACAGGTAAGGATATCATTCGCCCTGTAAGCTTCCCGATATTGAACAATGTTGTTAAGATTATGAAAGAAAACAAGGAATACAACCTGCTCATCAACGGCCATACCGACAACGTGGGCGATGACCAGTCGAACATGACGCTTTCGCAAAAACGCGCCGCAGCCGTCATGGCATACTTGGTCAACAAGGGCGTGGAAAAAGAACGCATGAAATCATTCGGCTTTGGCGAAACAAAACCCGTGGCAGATAACAACACCGCTGCCGGCAGAGCCAAAAACCGACGCGTGGAATTTGTGGTTGAATTCTGATTTTTTTAACAGATAGAAAAATGACCGATTACTGCTGATCGGTCATTTTTTTTATCTACTCCCCGATAGTTTGAAACTAAACTTTACCGCGATATTTTTCAAGGGATCTTCAAAAGCATAATACCCGTATCGGTAAAACACCCCCACGCCCATCTTCAGGTATGCCAGGTTAAATAATTTCAGGCGGGCCAGGTTGTCAAGTATCAATCCCGATTCAAAATACCATTCGTCAGGAACCTGAAAAAAATTATTCCCCGGATGGGCATCCTTGTTTGATAATTCGCCGTACAATATGCTTTGGCATATACTCAGTTCCGGCCTGAATTTTTTTATGTTGAACAAATAACTTCCGAACGAATGCCTGAAATGAAGGGCTACGTATTTATCATACGTAAACTCATCAACGCGCATTGCCTGAAATGAGTTTCGTAAATAAAAGACGAAACTGGAACTATAGGAACCCCGGCCCTTGAACAGTTTCATGTAGGGCGCATTTCCCCAGATATAGCCACCTTCGGCCATGATACTGGTTTTCCCCAGGTGCTTGATCATAAACTCTTTTTCTACGGCAATTTCAAGCTTGTCGTATGCAAACTGCCCGCCCAGCAAGCCCCTGAAGCCATGAATATAGCTGACATACAAAATAGGATATTTTGTGCCCAGGGTATATCTTTTATTGAAAGCATCGATAAGTTTTTCATCGTAAGCATAGCGGAAACCCATTTTTACTTCTGAAAAGCTGAAGTTGTTTTTGGCAAAGGTATCGCTTACGGAAGGTGTGTACACATATGGATACACGGGCTGGCGGTTTTCGTGCAGCAATGTTATTCCTCCCTGTGCATAACGCAAAAACCTGAAATTAAAATACGCTTTCAATTGTTCCACATAATCCATCCTGTTAATCAGGTACTCATTCCAATAAGAAAAATTATTGTACCCAAGAAAATCAGTCATTCCGGGCATTTCCAAATCTTTTTTATAGGCAGCCCCAAGAAAAATTTCGTGTTTCTTTGACAGGGTAAACTCCAGCCCGCCGCCGTATTTAAACTGTTTATCCCAAAAACCATAGCCGCCAAAAGCGCTGACGGTCAACCACCGGCACATTTTTTCGTTGGTGCGCAAACCCAGTCCCACCCGTATCCCCTCAATGCTGTTGTAATTGAAAAGATGTGACAGCGAGAAATCCAAAAAACTCACTGGCACATAACCTTCAAGAACTTTATCAATGGCAAACGAATAATAATCGAAGTTCTTTTTTTTGCCAATAGAATCTATTTTCTGATAGGTCTTCAGCTCCTTTTGAGTCAGCGTATCCTGCCGGCGCGCTTTCCAGTAATCGTCGTCTTTTTTTCCTGCCGCCTCATCAAATACAATGTTGCCCGGGCCAAAATCCCTGTTTTTTAACACCGTATCAAATGCAACCTCCGAGATATAGCTTCTTCCGCGCATCACCACCCCCACCTTTTCTGAAGGATAATTCGGCAATAGCCAGTCGTAGTTCAGCTGCTGCGGAAACCAGTATTTGTTGCCGGTAAAAGCATACATCTGCTGAATCTTTATTGACCACAAACCCTCTTCGGCAGGCTGAGCTATGACATTCTGAATAGCATACCGGTTGGAATTGATGTATAACACCCCTTTCAGCGCATTGAAATTTTTCCCTTTCACCGGCCCGAACGAAATCACAAAGATGCTGTCGGCGCCATTATAAAGTGTATCTTCAAGTAAAAAACTATAACGGCCAATACTGCCGTTACTTATCGGATTGAGGTAATCTTTTACATCGGTAACCGACAATGAAATAAAATCGGTATAAAAAGAAAATGGCTGGATATCCGTGGCCAGCGACGTAAACTTTGGGTCAGAAAAGCCCGAAACTCTGGTCCCCAGAACATTTTCCCTGCTTTTACCATTCGTATAGATACGTTCTGTATACGACTCCATCATCAGAATATATTGCTCTTCGGCCAGTTTGCTCAGGCGCAGAAAGGTGCTGTCGTCTTTAAGTTTCGGCCCGGTATTATCGCTGATGGAATATTTGGTTTTGTCAAGATACCAGTCGGCCACCACCTTGTTGTAACACATGTAAGTGAACGACGGTATGTTTCCCGGATCGTTGAGTTTTCTGTTTGCCTGAGCCTTGCGAATGATGGCATGTGCGGGATTTTCGCCGGGAAATATCACCACCTCGCTCAGCTCAATGTTTTTGCGTTTCATTAGTACTTTCAGTGATTTGGCTTTCGGATCAACCGCGGTTGTCAAAGAATGATAACCAACATAGGTAAAAGTCAATGATTGTACGGCTACTCTTGATGAAATCGTAAACTTGCCGTCGATATCGGTGCTTCCGCCATAATCAGCATGATTGACCTGTATGTTGACAAAAGCAAGCGGGCCGCCCGTTACAGAGTCGGTGACCTTGCCGGACACCACATGCTGGCCATATGCAGACAGGCAACATGCCGACAATACAACAACAAAGATGAGAAAACGCCATTTCATAGGGCAAAGTAAACAAGAATTTACAAACATATTAAACATTAACGTGATAATTTCGGAAATAACATTTACAACAGTATTTTATGTTTAACCCATATAATACTTTATTTTTGATAAAAATTTTTCTCATGGCCGAACATAATGACCTTGGCAAAGAGGGAGAAGACCTGGTGGCGCAGTTTCTGGCCGATAAGGGCTACAAAATACTGGCCCGCAACTGGCGTTATGGTAAAGACGAGCTGGACATCGTGGCTGAAACCGATAGTCATGTGGTCTTTGTGGAAGTAAAAACACGGAGTAATATCATTTATGGTGAACCCGAAGAAGCCGTTACCAAAAAAAAGCAGCGCTTTCTGATACGCGCAGCCAGCGCTTATATCGAAAAAAATAATTGTACCAAAGAGGCCCGCTTTGACATTATTTCCGTAATTTTGCCGTCGCAACCCGTGCATATCAATCACATTGAAGATGCCTTTTATCCAACTCTTTGAAAAACCTGAACCATGAAAAAATCCGGCAAATCACCCACAGAAAAAAAATCAACTCACCAGGAAGGCCGGAAACCCCGGGACAAAAAATCCTTTGCAAAAAAATCTGACCGTACATCTTTTGCAAAAAAATTCAGACCCGGCAGGGATAATGACAGCGATATGACAGAGAAACCTGCATACCACAAAAAAAACGATTACGAAAAAAAATCTTATTCCGGTAAACCCCGCGCATCACGCGAAAAAAATTACGAAGAAAACGAAAAACAATCCGGAAAAAATTTTTCGGATACGGGAGATTACAAAAAAAGAGACAAAAAATCTTTTGATGAAAAACCTTATGCCCGAAAACGTAAGGATGCTCTGTCAGACAAAAAATTCGGCGACCGCGGGAATTATTCCGGCAAAAAATCTTCCGATAAAAGAGAATACAAAAAACGGGAATTACGGTCTTTCGATGAAAAACCTTTTTCACCCAGACGGAAAGATGCGCCGGCAGACAAAAAATACGGTGACCGCAAATTCCGAAAAAAAGGTAACGAAGACAGACCTTCCTATTCCGATAATCAGGCTACGGACCACGAAAGTGCATCCGACAAAGGTTTTCCTTCAAAAACTAAAAGACAGCGTATTCCCAAACACAGGACTTATGAGGGCAAAAAACGCGAGTTTCGCAACACCGAGATTTTTGTAAAAGACAATACCTATGAAAAACGCCGGTCGTTCCGCCCCCTGGCTGAAACCAACGGTATCCGGCTAAACAAATTTATTGCCAATGCCGGCATTTGTTCGCGACGCGAGGCGGATACCCTGATTGAAACCGGTGTGATCACCATCAATGGAAAAATAGTAACACAGCTCGGGTCCAAGGTAATGCCCGGCGATGTGGTAAAATTCAACGACCAGGTATTGCACAGCGAACGCCATCAGTATTTGTTGCTCAACAAGCCCAAAGGATACCTTACCACCACCGATGACCCGCAGGAGCGCCAAACCGTGATGGAAATCATTAAAGATGCCTGCACCGAAAGAATCTACCCTGTGGGACGCCTTGATAAAAACACATCGGGGCTATTGTTATTCACCAACGACGGCGAACTTGCCAAAAAACTCACCCATCCCAGCCACCAGGTGGAAAAAGTGTACAAAGCCGAACTTGACAAGCCCCTCCAGAAAAGTGATATGGAAAAAATTGTGGAAGGCATAGAACTGGAAGACGGCTTCATCAAGGTGGACGCCATCGCCTATGGCGAGAGCAAAAAAGAAGTAGGCCTCGAACTTCATTCGGGCAAAAATCGCATCGTACGCCGCATATTTGAGAGCCTGGGCTATGATGTGGTAAAACTTGACAGGGTGGTTTTTGCCGGTCTGACCAAAAAAGACCTACCCCGCGGAAAATATCGTTTCCTAAGTAATGAGGAGGTGAATATTCTGAGAAGGATAAGGTAGTTTTTGGGGGTGGACCTTATGACTAAGGCTAAGAGCAGGCGCTCTCGGCCAATACCTAAAACTATTCAGAATTAAAACTTTTAGTAATTATACGGTTCGCTTTTTTTCCGTCAAAATTCATATAGTTTTCGAATTTTTCCAAAACTATCATGCTTGCCTTTCAAGCGGGGTGAAAGCAGACACAAGATATTAGCCGTTTTTCTTTTCTGTTTTTATTAATTTACCATCTTTCCATGTTTCTATTTTTATTATCTGACCAGTTTTAGAATAATATATAAATGTTCCTTCCATTTTGTCTTTCTGATAAGAGCCTTCTCCGGCTAAAGTGCCGTCCTTATTATACCATTTAAAAGGGCCATCAAATAAATCATTAACAGTAAAGCCTTCACTTTTTAATTTGCCATTTTTGAAATATTCAAGTTGTTTCCCGTGGCTTTTCATTGTTGACATTGACAAATCTTTATTATAACCCATATTCGGGTCTGAACCTTCTGTATGCGCTGAAATTTTAATAAATGGATTTTTTTTTAACGAATCAATGTCAAAGAGTAATTTTACCTCGGTTTCAATTTTTCCGTTTTTGTAATAATAGAGACCCCGATAAGAAATCAAGGTATCATGCTTGTATACTTCTTCTAAAATCAGTTGCCCCTTCTTATTATAAGATTTACAATTTCCATGAAGGCAGCCATGGTCAAAATGTGAACTATCCTGTATAATACCATTTTTATAATAACCCAAATAATCACCATCAAGGTTTCCTTCTTTGAAATTGTACATTAAACGAAGTTGTCCATTATTGTAATAATCCCTGTAAACCCTATTATTATCGCCATATAATTTTGCATATTCATTCCATGGATTTTGCGAAAAACAAAACGTGTTAATAAGTATAAATAAAAAAAATAAATTAGTTTTCATTGTTTGCTTTAATGTATTTGTCTAAAATGGCTTATAACAAACCTGTGTGCCAAGTCGTCCCGACGCTTTTTAGCCGGGATGCCTGCCCGACTGATATTATTTAGTGTTAAATTTTTGTGATGGCCGGTCAGGCGGGCTTGCCGGAACAAAGTCACAGGCAGGCATCATTTGATTCTTTTTCCGATATAGAACGCATAACCATAATATTCTTTGTATTTGTAATATAATTCTGCCTCATATTTTTGTCCTGCTACAAACTCTTCTATGGCTTTGTTGCCGTTGTATTTTTTCAGAAAGGCTTCTCGCCTCATGGCTTGCCAGGCATAATAGTCCGTCCAGATAGTTTCGGGTAAAACATAAGTGGCAACCGGAAGATAGCCTGCTTTTTGCATTTGAGCAATCTTGTTCGGGATTGTATCTATTTCGGGATATGCTTGTTGCCAAAAATCCTGAATTTCGGCAGGCCGTTCTTCGGTAAACCAGGTGTTTTCTGTAACAGCAATGTATCCACCATGCTTTAGAAATTTTTTCCACTCGTTCAGTCCACGCTCAAATCCAATGTGATAAATCGAACCTTCCGACCAAATCAAGTCTAATTCTTCCTCTCGAAATGGAAGATTTTCCATATTGCCAACAATACCATTCACTCTATCTTGAAGGTTTTTGTTTTTGGCATTTTGGTTGAATCGGTTGATAAAGTCTGCCCAAACATCTATTCCGATAATTTCGCATGGTGTGTTTTGTCCTAATACCATTGTTTGACCGCCTGTTCCACATCCAATATCAGCAATTTTGGACTTTTCGGTGAGTCCATTTATAAAACTCAATGCTTTAAGAGTTTCTTCGGGACTTCCGGGTCCTTGTCGTTCTGAGTTTGAAAAAAAATCATAAATAATATTCAAGTCAAAATCGTGAATTGTCTGTTTTTCTGAGCTCATAGACTTTCTTGTTAAATTTTTATTCTGTTAATTTGCGGTGGAGTATTATGCTTACTTATATCGGTTAAATATCGTTTACCATCATTTGCTGAAATTTTCAGTTGGGTCGTAGCACTGACCAACTCGTTTTTTCTTTTTTCAGTTTGGCTTTAAGATATTTCCAATAATTACGAGTTTTAGTGTAGTCGTCTTGGTCGGTAAGTACAGCTACAATATCCAGCACACTAAACCACCATTTGGCGTTTTGCTCGTCCCAAAACGCTCGTATTTCGCGGTCGTCAAAGAAACGTATGGATATTTTTGCATTATTCATAAATTGATATCATTTATTCTGTCGCTATGTAATTAGTAGTCCAAAGTTATGATAATTTTTATCTCGCAGCTGCTGTCTGAGTTGTCACATTACAATGACCACCAACGAACCGGCGTAGCAAGTTGCGGCAAATTAAAAACTGCTGCCTGCCTGCCCACTGGCGGGTACCCCCATCTGTAAAGTTAATAAAAAAGAACGCTCCTGTCCAAAAGTTCTGTTCCGCCGCTGATTGCCATACTAAGTTAGCAGCTGGCTTTTAAATCTTGTTATTGTTATCTTTATTAATAGCTATTTCTTTTTGTTTTGTTGCAACCTCCTCAACCCAGTCCATTTTATTTGGATCATTAATAGCTTTGTCATAATATTCAATTGCTTTATCATATTGAGATGCCCGTCTGTTCATTTCTGCAATTAAATAATATATAGTCGCCACGCTTGATGAGTCTTTATATTCATTGTTTTGAATTGCTTTTTCTAAATAATCTGATGTTTCTAACTGAAGACTTACCCGCAATTCATTTCTTATTGAATCAAACCTTGCTAAATATGAACCTATCAAATAATAGTTGGCAATTTTATTGTTTGATTTGTGCATGAAATTGGCCAAGTCTCCCGCAATTTTACATTCATTTACATCGTCAATATTGACTAAGGCGAATTGCTTCAGATATGACCTTATTTCATCTTTTCTTTCTTTACTATATATCGTATCAAAATCAGAAATATAGCCAGAATAGTGGCAATATTGACAACTATTGATTAGTTCTTCGTAATGACAGCCAACAGCTCCTTTTTTTTGGAAATCATAATAGGTTCCAAAAGTTGTCATACTCATAGTCACACAAAATTCAACCTTTTTTCCACATATTGGGCATGTTACTTTTTGAGGGTCACAAGTATGTCCAAAAGTTCTAATTGAAAAAAGCAAAATGAAGATCAAGATAAAATGTCTCATTGTATTTTTTTTAAGCTTGCCGCCATCGAACCGGCGTGGCTAGCGGTGGCTATTTAGTAACCATTAACTGTCCAACCAGCCGTAAAGTTAATAAAAAGAATGTTCCTGTCCAAATGTCCAGCGCCTGCCGCAGCTTGACGACACAAAGTTATGCCCGGTATTGTCATTCTTTTATTATTATTTTCTGCTCTGTCAAATAATCGTTTGACACTTTAATAATATACATACCTGCCGGTAATTTACTGATGTCGATCTCATTTATTTGATAATTCAATTCTCTTTGCAGCATAAGTTCACCGAAAACATTGTAAATGGCTATTTTTAAATTATTTTCAGCGGCACCGTCAACAGTAATTCTGTCACATGCAGGGTTAGGGTACATTTCAATTCTGGCTTTATGAGTTTTTTGTTCAATACCACTGATATTGCTGACACAACGAACAGAATAGCCATAAGTATTAATGCTGCCTTCTTCACCAATATCGCCGCCAAAGTTGCCAATCATCCAATTCATTGAATAATTTGGAGTGCCAGGGTATGCTGTAGAATTCCACCATGTACCGACCTCTCCAAGTTTAGTAAATAGCCCATCATAAGTACGATCACCACCCGGTAGAGCAGTAAAGCCAGTTTCATTGGTAGCACCGATATTAAAATATAGCCAATGAGTTGTTCCGGTTTCCTTTAGCTTGCCCCCCGCTACAGTTTCGCCGCCCAAATATGCTACCAGAGTTATCCATTCGTCTTCTGTTGACACATGCCATCCGATAGGACACAAGTTGCGTGGGTCGGTCAGTGCGTAATGATTGTAGAGTTTTCCATAGATCGTACTATTGCCTGGTATATTATTATAATCACAATAAGCACCAGTGGTGAGATTACTCCAGGTTGTGTCATTGGTAATATTTGGTATTGAATCTCCATTGTTGTAACGGGATACATTAAGGTTCTGTCCCAACCAAGTCTGTGTCCCTATGGTTACAGTAGTATATGTATTACCGTCAATGTCGGTCACTGTCTGAGCATGATTCTGAAATGTCAGAGATACAAATGCTGCGAAGAGAAGAATTGTCTTTTTCATATTTGGTTTCATTATATTATTCATAACGATCTGGTATGGCAAGCGGCGGCGTCCGCCGCGGCGGATAAAAGCCGTTTCCTGTCCGCATATATGGCCGCCTGATAAAAGCGCCAAACTATCTTAAATCCGCGCCCGCCGGTGCCTGCCCGACTGATATTATTTAGTGTTAAAATTTTTTGATGGCCGGTCAGGCGGGCCTGTCGACACAAAGTTATGCATAGTTTAAACCGTAACTCTTCTTATTAATACGTAATTGTTAATAACTTTTTCATACTACACGAGTGTTTCGTGTTTTTTTGTTGTTATTTTGATATTACGTAAATACGTTATTATGAAACCAAAATCTAAACACCC
>Ga0209604_1000949_pt1 | contig 24965 bp, 22 predicted proteins | sample AD_UKC097_MetaG_FD_184405 | JGI IMG/M metagenome (GOLD analysis project Ga0209604, IMG submission 184405) | Active sludge microbial communities of municipal wastewater-treating anaerobic digesters from USA - AD_UKC097_MetaG (SPAdes) (version 2) | ecosystem: Engineered > Bioreactor > Anaerobic >... | reverse complement strand
CCACCGGCCGGTGGGCGTACACCACGTCGTACGCCAGCACCGCGTGGAACGCCGCGCAGTGGGCGGTGTCGCCGGTGATGTGGTCGGATACCAGCAGGGGCCGGTAGCCGAGCCGGCGGGCGCACTCCTTGGCCGCGTGGCAGGCGGCCAGGTTGTTGCCCGCCACCACGGCGTTCTTGTTGGCCAGGATCGGATCGTCGGGCCGCACCGTCTCGGGGATCTGTCCCGCCAGGCCGGCTTCGAGGTGGTGGCGGACCGCGGCCGGCACCTTCAGCGTCAGCTCGTAGCGCTCCAACACCTGCCAGGCGTCGGCGAACGACGACGCGTCGGCGACGGTGGGCCCGGAGCCGATGATGTCCAGCCGGTCGCCCACCACGTCCGACAGGGCCAGGGTCAGGGCCGGCCGGTGTCCGAGGCGGCGGGCCAGCTGGCCGCCCTTCACCGCGGACAGGTGCTTCCGGATGCAGTTGATCTCGCCGATGTCCGCGCCGCACCGCAGCAGCAGCTCGGTCATCGCCGCCTTGTCGGCGACGGTGAGGCGTCCGGCCGGCAGGCAGAACAAGGCGGACGACCCGCCCGACACCAGCACAACCACCGGCGCGGCGGGCGGCACCGAGCCGTCCAGCCAGCGGAGCGCGCCCTCCACCGCCGCGACGCTGCGGGCGTCCGGAATGGGGTGGGTCGCTTCGACCACCTGGCAGCCGGGGACGGCCTCCCCCTGCCCCGCTTTGGCCACCAGGTAGCCCGCCAGGGCGCGCGGGGCCACGAGCGTCCCGAGGGCGCGAGCCATCGCCGGAGCGGCCTTGCCGATGCCGAGCACGTACACGCGGTCATGGCCGCCCAGATCCAGGCTGAAGCGACCGCCCGCCACCAGCCGGTCCCCGTCGAGCCGCAGGCAGGCGGCAAGCGCTGTGGCAGGTTGGGCGGCCGCCAGGGCCGCGGCGAATACCTGGCGGGCGTCCTGTCGCATCTGGACGTTCATGGCGGGTTGTCTCCGTAATGCCATTGTACCCCAGTTTCCGTTTTTTACAGCAGCGCTTTGTCGGCCCGGCCGTTTCTGCGATAATGATCCGCCATGGCCGGACACCCGACGCACCCGCTGCCCGTACCGCCCCGCGTGTTGCTGATCTTCATCGACGGCCTGGGAATCGCCACCTGCACCGACCCGGACCGGAATCCGCTGCAGGACCCCGCCCTGGGGATCCTCCGGATCGTGCCCCGGCTGGCCGACGGCGTCGTGGCGGTGCGAGGTTTCGCCGCCCGGCCCATCGACGCCACCCTGGGCGTCGACGGGCTCCCCCAGAGCGCCACCGGCCAGGCCACGCTGTTCACCGGCGTCAACGCCGCCGCGCTGGCCGGCCGCCACATCAACGGATTTCCCAACCGGATCCTGCGCCGCCTGCTGGAGCGGGAGAGCCTGTTCCTGAAGCTGGCCCGGCGGGGAATCGCCGGCGACTTCATCAACACGTTCAGCCCCGAGTTCATGCGGTACTACCGGCTGCGACGGCTCTCGGTCACCACGTGGGCGGCGCTGGCCGGCGGCCGCCAGCTGCGCACCTTCCCCGACCAGCGCACGGGGCGGTCGTTGTACCAGGATTTCACGAACCTGTTCCTGCAGGAGCAGGGCTACGACTTGCCGCTGCAGACGGCCGCGGCAGCCGGCCGGATCCTGGCCGGACTGACCACCGGCTGTCCCTTCATGCTGTACGAGTATTTCATGACCGATTACGCCGGCCACAGCGGCGAGCCGGAATTCGCCCGGCTGATCCTGCGCCTGCTCGACGAGTTCCTCGAATCGGCGCTGGCCGGCATCGACCTGGCGCGCACCACCGTGCTGCTCACCAGCGACCACGGCAACATCGAGGACCTGGGCACGCGCGGCCACACCCGCGCGCCCGTGCCCCTGCTGGCCTGGGGTCCGGGCGCCGCCGCGCTGGTGGCGCGCATCGCCGCCCTCCCCGACGTCACCCCCGCGATCGTCGACTATCTCTCCGCCGACTCAACCTGTAACTGTTCTTTGGAGGTAGGAGATAGGAGTGAACGGTAAACAGTGAGCAGTTAACGGTGATTGGTTTGGATTCGTGTTCGTAATTCGTAATCGTGCTCGTAATCGTAATTCGTAAGTCGTAATCGTGATCGTAATCGAACCTTTTGAAGGTTTGAAAATTCGCAGGTTTAAAGTTCACAGGTTCTCGGACTTCACAAAGATGGGGAGAAATTCATTGCAGGCTAAAGGTTCAAGGCTGAAGATTGAAGGGTGACGGGTAATGGGTAACGGGTGAACGGTTATCGGGTACTCAAGGCAAGGGGCGGAGCGGTGAATCAACTGCCGTTGTACGAAGTCCGAATACCGATATCCGAAAAACGGGAACCAACTCCGAGTTTCGAGCCTCAAGTCTCAAGCGTCAAGCTTCGATCACGATAGCGATCACGATTACGAATTACGAGCACGAATCCTGTACCGTTGACTGTTCACCGTTCACTGTTCACCGTTCACTCCTATCTCCTGTCTCCCAACTCCTAACTCTTCACGGCTTAAATGCGTTCTCGATGAACTCCAGCTCGTGGCTCCCGTCAGGATCGAAGACCACGGCGACGACGTGGTAGCGGACCGGGATGTCCCGGAGGCCGTGCTCTTTCAAGAAGTAGGCGGCCAGCCGGCCGTAGCGCTCGATCTTCTCCGCGGTGACCGCGTCCTCGGGTCGCCACCGGGCGTGGCGCACCCGCGTCTTGACCTCGACAAAATGGATCGCCTCGCCGCGCCGGGCCACGAGATCCACCTCGCCGAACGGCGCGCGCCAGTTGCGGGCCACCACGTCGAAACCGTCGGCCGCGAGCCGGCGGTGGGCCAGCCATTCGCCCAGCCGGCCGAGGGCCTTGGGGTCATGCAGCAGGCGCCGGGCGGCGCGCCGCGTGAATCCGAACACGGACCGCTCCCTCCCCGTCGACAGCCGAATCGATGGCGCCGGCCGGCCGCTCAGGGCGCGCGCAGCGCCCGGCCGCGCTCGAACGCGGCCAGGTTGGCGTCGCGGGCCTTGGCCGGGACGAACTCGGCCACCACCGCCCGCCAGGCGTCCTCGGCCAGCGGCGTCATCGTGGACAGCACGCCCAGCATCACGCTGTTGACCAGCCGGGTATTTCCAAGCTCCCGGGCGATCGCGTCGGCGGGCACCAGCACCGCGCCGGGCACCCGCGCCGTCAGCTCGGCGGCCGGATCATCGAGGTATGTCGTCAGGCCGGCCGCGGCGATGGGCGGCACGATCTTTTGGGTGTTGGCGAGCACGGCGCCGGCCGGCGCGAGGAAGTTCAGCCAGCGCAGCGACTCCAGGATCTCGAACGACAGGATGACGTCGGCGCGCCCTTCCTCGATGAGCGGCGAATGCACCACCGGGCCGAACCGGACGTGGCTGCTCACGACGCCGCCGCGCTGGCTCATGCCGTGGACCTCGCTCTTCTTGGCGTCGAGGCCGCTCCGGAGCGCGGTCTCCGCGATGATTTCGCTGGCCAGGATGATGCCCTGTCCGCCGACGCCCACCAGCAGGATGTTCGTGGTCGGGGTGGTCATGGCTCACACTCCTTTCGCGACGGGCTGGATGGCGCTGACGGGACACACCGATGCGCACAGGCCGCAGCCGGTGCAGAGCTCCCCGTCGATCACCGTCTTGAAGTGCCCCTTCGCCGTCTTCTGGTCGGATTTGAGGAGCGCCGGGCAGGCCGACTTGCGGCAGGCGCCGCAGCCGATGCAGATCTCGGTGTCAACGGCGTATTTGCCGCGCTTCACCTTCTGGGGGTAGAGCACGCACGGCTGGCTGGAGACGATCACCGACAGGTGGTCGGACTGGGTCTCCCGCTTGACCAGCTGGCTGAACGCCTTGTGGTCGGTGGGATCGGCGGCGAAGACGTGGTCCACGCCCAGCCCCTTGCACAGGGCCACCAGGTCGACGCTGTACGTGGGCTCGCCGCGGAGGTTGTGGCCGCTGGCGGCGTGCTCCTGCCCGCCGGTCATGGCGGTGATCCCGTTGTTGCTGATGATGATGGTGATGGTGCTCTTGTTGTAGATGGCGTCCAGCAGCCCGGTGATGCCCGAGTGGAGGAACGTGGAGTCGCCGATCACGGCGACGATGTTCTTGCCGTCGCCCCGGGCCTTCTGGATCCCGACGGCGGCGCCGATGCTCGCGCCCATGCAGATGCAGGTGTCCAGCGCGTTGACGGGCGGCAGCGCGCCCAGGGTGTAGCAGCCGATGTCGCCGGTGATGGTGGCGTCGCGCAGCTTGCCCAGCGCCAGGTACATCCCGAGGTGCGGGCAGCCCGGGCACATGGCCGGCGGCCGCGGGGTCAGGCCGTCCACCGCCGCATGGGTCGGCGCGGCGGCCGCCTCCAGCAGGCCGGCCCTGGCCAGGCAGGCGCGGACGATGTCGGGCGTCAGCTCGCCGATGGCCGGGAAGATGGACTTGCCCTCGACGGGCAGCCCCAGGATCCGGATCTGCTCCTCGAGGTAGGGGTCCAGCTCCTCCACCACGATGAGGCGGTCCACCGAGGCGGCGAACCGGCGGATCATCCCGGTGGGGATCGGGTTGGTGAGCCCCAGTTTCAGGAACGACGCCCCGGGCCAGACTTCCTTGACGTAAGCGTAGGCGCCGCCCGAGGTGACGAAGCCGACGCGGCGGTCGCCGGGCTCGATGCGGTTCAGCGGCGTCTCCTCGGCGAACTTCGCCAGGCGCTCCTCGCGCTCGGCGATGACCACGCGGCGGCGGCGGGCGTACATGGGGAGCATGACGAACTTCTCCCGGTCGATCTTGCCGGGGTTGCGCAACGCATGCTCCTGCCGCTCGCCGAGCACCGCCACGCTCTTGCCGTGGGCGGTGCGGGTGGTGATCCGGAGCATCACCGGCGCGTCGAAGGTCTCACTGATCTCGAGCGCCGCGCCGACGAAGTCCTTGGCCTCGGCCGAGTCGCTGGGCTCCAGCATGGGGATCCTGGCGAAGGCGGCGAACCGCCGGTTGTCCTGCTCGTTCTGCGACGAGTGCATGCTCGGATCGTCGGCGGAGACCAGGATGAACCCGCCGTTGACGCCGGTGTAGGCGAACGTCATGAGCGGGTCGGCCGCGACGTTGACCCCCACGTGCTTCATGGCCACGAGGGTGCGGGCGCCGCCGATGGAGGCGCCCATGGCGATCTCGAAGGCGACCTTCTCGTTGGTGGACCACTGCGCCTCGATCTCCCGGTACTGGGCAACGGCCTCAAGGATCTCGGTGCTCGGGGTGCCGGGGTAGGCCGAAGCGAACCGGACGCCGTACTCCCAGGCGCCTCGGGCGATGGCTTCATCGCCGGAGAGCAGTTTCTTCGTCATTTATACCTCCGCTGGAAAAACGAAACCATACTATACACGATTCCGGCCCCCGGCGGCACAATTTTCAGGCTGCGGGAAGCTGTCACCACAAAGGCACGATGGGCACAAAGGGCCTCATGTGTCATTGATCGCTTCTCATTTGTCATTTTTCATTGAAGAGGATTCCGAAAGGGTGATCGGGACCTGGGATCTGGGATCTGGGATCTAGGACCGGTGACCGGGAACCGGGAACTTGTGCCTTGGGACCTGGGACCTGGGACCTGGGATCTGGGACCTTAGGATTTGGGATTTGAGATCCGTGATCTCGGATTTGGGATTTGGAGTTTCATTCTGGGACCTCGGACCAGAACCCAGAACCCAGGACCCAGGTCCGAGGTCCCAGGTCCGATATCCGATGCCCGATTTTCGAACTGTTTACTGTTCTCTACTCACCGTTCACTTTCTTCAGTGCCGGTTGTCGTAGGCGATGCCCGCTTCCGTCTGGTTGATGGCCTTGCGGGTGAGATCGATGGCCTTGTTCCGGTGGCCGCCCTTGTCCGGGGTGGCCTGCTGCAGGTCCACCAGGGCGGCGCGCAGATTGGCCAGCGCCGACTTCATCTGGGGCTGCGCCTCCGCGAACACCGGCCGGATCATGGACCCAATCAGCACCACGGCCAGCACAACGGACAGGACGATGGTCGCCGCCTTCCACTTGTTCATGACCGCCTCCTAGTGATTGTATTGTTTTCCGACCTGGATGGACCGTATTGTACCACCGGACCGCCCCATGGCGGTCCGGTGTTTTCAGATGGTCGATTTGGAGTGCTCACGCGGTGAGCCGGAAGGTCGGATGGTGTGCGCCGCGGCGCTAGCGGCCCCGCCGGAAACCGCGCTCCGGGCGCTTTTCCAGCATCTCCCGCTGGTCCGCGTCGAGGATGTTCCAGAGGGCGGCATGGGTCTCGGCGCGGGCCAGGGCCAGCCCCTCATGCGCCTGGGCGTGCTTCGCGGCGGCGGCTTCCACCGCGGCGGCGTCAAATGCCGGTTTCATGATGGCGGCGCGCAGCTCGTCGTGAGCCGTCTTGTCCGCCTCGCGGAGCTTCCGGACGGCGGTGGCCTTTTGCTCGAAGATCGTTCGGATCTGGTCCTCCTGCGCCTCGGTCAGATCCAGTCGCCCGAAGGCCCGCCCGAACGGATGGCGCGGCCCATCCATGAATTGATCCCGGGCCCCGGCGTGCCGTCCCGGCCCGGCGGCCAGCACGTCCAGCCCGCCGGCTTGGCGCTCGGTGAGAATCGGGTAGATCTCTGACCAGGCCTTGGCGCGGGCCAGGTAACTCTCACGCTCCAGGGCCGCGATGTCCGCGGCGGCCGCCTTGACCGCCGCCAGATCGACCGATGGCTTCCGGATGGCCTGGACCAACGCGTCCTGGGCCTCGATCCGGCGATCGCGCTCGTCCTCCAGCCCGGCCTTGAGGCCGGCCAGGATCGGCTCCACCTGCGCGCGCTGCGCCTCGGTCAGATCCAGGCGTTCCAGGGCGCGCTCCATGAGCGCCGGGCGCGGCCCCTCGCCACCGGGGCCGCCGGCGCGGCCGTGGCGCGGCCCCCGCGGGCCGGCCAGCGCCCAGGCGGACGCCGCCAGCAGCAGGCCGGCGAGCAGGATGATGACGAACCCCTTTGCGGTCCCTCGGGTTGTGGATTGCGAATGCGGATCCATGATGCTTCCTCCTATGGTTTCTCCGGCGGCCGGCTTGCCGCTTCGGCTCGCCTCGCCTGATATAACCCGCGAATCGGAGGGAAGTTTCAACCGACACCCCGACGACTCTTCGGTCAGTCGCCGCAAGGTCTGGTTGAAAACAAACGGGCCTGCGTGCGCAGGCCCGTGAAGGGAATATTGGGGTGGGTAATGGGATTTGAACCCACGACACCTGGAGCCACAATCCAGTTGACAGGTTTTTTATCTTCCGCCAACAAATCAAAGGGTTGCGGATTAATACCCTTATTTATCATGTACATAAAACACTTTTACCTCTATCCCTGTTGACCCTATCTAACCCAAAAAAATCATCAGAAAACATACTGAATTGGAGAAAAAATGGAGAAATTTATCGATCGTAAACTCTTATTTATGAAAAAAAACGCCGGGATGGAGATTCCCGGCGCCGGAACAACGAAGTGAATGAAGTTACGTTGTTCTCAGGGGGAACGCTCAATCCAGAGCACGATTATTCCTCTCTTGAAAGGGCCGCCTTCGAGTTGCATGCCACCTTCCCGCTGTAATCAATGACAGTCCCTTATCCGCCTATCACTAATCTCCTGCGAAGTCTGCTGCGGCCCTTTTGCCAACGCGGCATGCGCCTGGAGATACGCATCGAACAGCTCCTTCCCGTCTGGACACAGCTCGACGACCTCGCCCTCCTCAATCGCGCAGAACAGACACTCCCGAACGTGCGCGCGGTATTTGGCCGCGAGCTCGTCCTGCAACTCTTCAGGCCGAGAGACCATTTTTTCCTTATACTCCTCCCCCCTCTTTCTATCCTTATCCGCTACATAACAATTATTAAAGGAGTTAGCCTCATTTTTCTTCCGCAACAGATCCGCTACAGTAGCGGATAAATCCGCCACGGAAGTCATTTGTTGTGAATCGTGTAGCGGATGTAGCGGATAAATATTTGCTTTTCGCGATTTTTCGAGGTACCGCTCGAAAGCATCTTGAAAATCCGCCTTCTTATACCCCTTGAGTGTCTTTTGATCATCAGTTCGAATATCCTGGCTACTTATTTCGAAACTTTTCAACAATTTGGCGAGTAGGCGAGGATTGATTATCTTCCCATGGTCGAACGTCGCCCAGGGGTGCTCCTGAATTTCGCCTAATCTCTCGATTAATGTCGCAGTGGTGACTCGATCAGTTTGGAGCTCGTCAAAAATCTGGCGAATATCGGCCAGAAGCAGCACACTTACCGAAATATCTTCATCCGTCTCTTCGACTCCAGAAAGCGCCAACGCAGCCGAGCGAGCCCGGGCCGGCCATTCCCCACATGCCAGATCAGCAATAGCCAAGAGTGGTTCCCAATTGTCCGCCTGCCGATCATCCAGACCGGGTGGCTCAATCGGCTCAGCCCCGCTTAAAGTCTCAAGAGCGTCGAGAGCCCATCGAGCACACTTGCGAGCCAGAGCTCCAAACTCCGACACGTCTGTTCGCTCTCTCAGTTTTGCGACTGTTTCGTCCGGCCGGCGCCGGCGCATTCTGATCTCAATGCTTCGATCATGAATTGTGCCCGCCTGCCGGCCAATGCCGGCGATCGCCTTCGGACACCAAGTTGAGAAACAACGGGGCTCATGATTCTCGCCCTCTACCCGAGTCACATACGCTGATTTCTTCGTGTGTCCAGAATTTACAATCCCTCGCAGCTCCTCATTGTCCTTCATGAAGCTGTCTGCTTCGTCAATCAACAGCGTGGGTTTCCACAATTCGACACTCCTGAACAGCGCTGCAGCAGTTATATTCGAAACCGACATCGGTTTGGAAGTCAGCCGTTGCAGGAGTGAAATCACCGTTGTTTTTCCACAGCGTTTTTCCGGACTTGTCAGCAGGAGCAGGGGGGAGAAAGTTGCACTCTCAAAAGTATGTGTGTGGAGTACCCATAATGCCAAAGTCTCCGCTGCATGGTCGGGTAGAATGACATGTTTCCTGAATCTATTCGCGAGAGCAGCCAACAAGTCTGCTCCATTCACCGGTTCCGGCCAAGGTTCCACTGTGCGAGGTTCCGCAGAGGAGCCACCGATGTTCCCCTTTTGTGCATGCTGCCGGACCGCGCGGACATCCGCATCCAAGGCGGTCACGTTGACCCCTAACCGCTCTGCTTCGGATTTTCTGACACGATCATATTCGACGTGGGACAGAGCAGCCAAGCGAGTGATCATCTGATGAAGACTCTCGCCAAAACAGGGATCCGTTGAAGCAGTGATTGTTTCCGCCGGGATCGGATCCTCCGCCGGATACCGCCCGATCGAGCGCGCGATGACCTGGACCTCCTCCTCCGGGAGCGGCGGCACACAGCGGATCCGATTCGTCTCCCGGAGCGCCGCCAGGATTTCCGCCTCCTGGAGACCTTTCCGCCGGAGCGACCCCGCCACGCGCGCGAGAAAGTCATTCCGCCCGCCTTCTATGATCTTCTCGGGCATCGTTTGAGTTCTTTTCTCGGTCGTGGTTTTGGTTCTCAGCCTCATGATGAGTGCGGGAGGTAAGAGCGCTATGGGAACACCACCCTCATGATGGGGGAGCAGGGGGCGTTGATCCCAAGCATAATCTCTCGGGCCTTCCGCCAATTGTATCTGCGATGGAGGAGCCACTACATAAGCACCTTCCGCCTGAAAATCCACTCCCCGCCCTAAGCAGCCATCATGCCTTGTTTGCAACTCTTCATTTATTGGCAGTTTGAAATACACATGGAGACCACCGGAAGGTGTGCAGGCAATCGGTGTCTCGAAATTCCCGAACTCAGAACGGAAATCGTGAAAGTCTCCACCGTTTTTCGGATCAATATCGACCACCACGAGACCTGAGCGCTGCCCGGTCACAATGCCAATATTCGCCTCGGGAAATTTCCTCCACCACGAACGGATCTGTTTAGGATCCGCCGTGGCTTTTTCGCGCCACGCTTTAATCTGTGGTGTCTTCTCTAATGGTCGAACAGGAAACACGGGCCAGCCGAGGCTTGCATAGGCCAGGGCCGCCCTCGCCAGTCGTATTTCCGCCATCGTTCACCCCTGAGAACAGAACGATCTGTCAACGTCCGTCTCCAACGGACGAGGTTCCGGTTCCTGCAGCCTCTTCTTCGTGCGCCGCTTGATAGACCATCAGGAATCGCATCGGCTTCCAGTCTGCCGGGATTCGTCCCCCTGGAATTCTTGAATTCGCAACGGTTGGATTGAAGACTCTGGAAAACTCCACTGGGATCTGACAGCGCAAGTTCCCCAGTTGGTTTGCAATCTCGCGGAGCTGAACCAGGATCTCCGCATACGCGAATTCCGCCGCCTGGGCACAGCGCATCAGCTCTTCATACTTGACGTCATCGAGTTCCTCAGCGGAAAGTTGCATTCTTTGCGCACAAGCTCGTTCAAACCATTCTTCCATACGAGACCTCCTGAAATAGAATTTCAGACTTCAATCGATCGATTGACTCTCAGCCGAGAAGAGCAGTTGCACGACTGGAAATCCCGGCTGAGACTGGTTGTCGATTCTGATGTCGAACGGCGTCCACTCCGGCGGCACCTGAGCGGGGCCGTTGGTGATTCCAGCAGCCAAATAGAGGACGCTCTGAATCGTGATTGTGTCGGTCCGGATGTTGAGCGCCTGAAGCTGGGCCCGGGCGCTGTTCAGGATCTTCGCCAACTTTTGAAATTGTTCGCGGTCCCGTGAGCTTTGATTAAACTGTGTGATCGTCATCTTCCTCCTCCTTGTGAGTAGCATGTATCGGATCGAGCGGATACCCATTCAAAAAACACTGCCCGTTGACAATAAATCGCCCTGGAAAAATCATCCGGAAATGGGAGCACGCCGGAGAATCGTATGGCGGAATCGGATCACCACGGAGAAAGAGAACCGGCATGCTCTCCAACGCTGATCGATCCCATCCTCCCCCTCGCACACTGGTATCGCATCCGCCATGAAAGTGCGATTCCAAGAGTCGCCCCCGTCTGGTGTAAATCTCAGCCACCACCGGAGCCAATTCGCCAGCTAAGTGGTTGTACTTCGCCACAGCCTCTTTCAGTCGCTCAAACTCCCCCTGATCGATTGCTTCGCGCAGCCCGGCTTCCGCCGCTTCGCGCTCCTGATACAACCGCGCCAACTTCAAGCCAAGCCCTTTCACCGTGTCCTCGCTCAGCTCGAGGTCGTCCTTGAGCTTCTTGATCGTTCGCGTGATGGATCCTAAATCCAAATTCCGCGCGATCGCCTCTCCGCGCTGCTCCCGCGCCTCCTCGATCGCAGCTCGAATCCGATCCGGCTCCGCCTCAGCCCGGGTGCATTCCTCCTGGGTCTCCTGAATCTGCCGTTCCAGCACCAGCAGTTCCTCCCGCTTCGCCGCGATCGGCTGATCACTAATCTTCGCCATGATCGGTCTCCCGACCTTCCAGCACCCAGCGCTCGAACGCATCGACATCCAGCAGGAGTCGGCGGCCGAATCGCACCAGGCAATGACGGATATTCCGGCGGTTTTGGAAGATGAACCGGCGTAAAGTTCCCATTCTGAATTGAGGGTTTTCCCGGCAAAAGTCATCCAGTGGGACCAGGCGGGAAACCAGTTGAGCCCTACTCATTTCATTCATACCCCCTTTGAATAGTGTCTGTTTACTTAATACCATACGAATATGTCCCCGTCAAACAATCATTACACCTTGATTTGGGGTAATATTTGATATTCTAGAGCGTTTTTTCATCTCTGAATCTTGAGTTCAGATATCAATCTATGGCAGAATGGAACCGTGGATCCTTTCGACTTTCGTTCGATTTTTCTGGATGCTTCTGAGTTCCGCGACCGCTATCGGATGGGCAATAACCGGGATCGCCCCATGTCGCGGCGGGTATGTCTCGCCCTCGCTGGTATCCTGGAGAAAGAGGAAAACACTCGGCTCCTTGGACTCGTCAGCGACGAGCACTATGAGCAGCGTCTCGCCGCCCTTGGTCAGACATGGGGAAATCAGCTTCGGCACTTGACCAGCGAGCTTCTGAGCTTTCTCGAAACGCTTCAACAATCGAGCACGTTGCCTGAACGTCAGGTCAGGCGATGGTTGCAGATCGGATTTCTAAAGGGAGACTATCAAGGGGATCAAACGGGGCTCGAAGCAGCCGATTACGAGAAGTACTTCGATCGATCGATCGCGACTATTAAACCGATAATAAAACGCTTGAATCAGGCGACCAAATTTGAATTGACCGTCTCACGCATCGCAGAAGATATCAGGATCTCAGATGGATCTGTTTCAACCGAAAGAACAGAAGCCGTATCCCTGCTTTCTGATCCCCTGCTCTACGTTGCCTATACGCAGCTTTATTTCCTTCGCAGATCTCCTACATTATCGCGTGAGCTGACAGGCTTCCTGGAGGATGTTTTTACTCTGTGCGGAATTAAAATACCCACTCCCCTGTTGCTGGAAGCCTCTATCACGTTCTGTCAAAAAATGAGGCCGAAAAAGCACCGAAAAAAGCAGCAAACAGGAATTGATATTGAGGACTGTTCAGCAAAATAAGCGATCTCAGTAAACAGAATATGTCTATATGACCCAGAACTTTGAGAGGTCACCGAGTAATGGATATTGATCGGTTAAAAAGCTTTGTTGATTGGGTTAGACAACACATCAGGGGAGATGAAAAGAGCGAGGCTCAGATTTTTCTCGATCATCTCTTCAAGGCCTTTGGCCATCCCGGATGTTTGGAAATCGGGGGCCAGACAGAATGTCGCCTTCGCAAAGCTGCAAAAGACGGTGGCGGGATAGCCTTTGCAGATTACATCTGGAAGCCCATCGTCTTGATTGAAATGAAGAAGCGTGGGGCTGAACTTCACAAGCACTTTCGTCAAGCTTTTGATTACTGGGTCCGGTCAGTTCCCAACCGTCCGCGATATGTGATCCTGTGCAATTTTGATGAGTTTCAGATCTTTGATTTTGAAACTCAGATGGATTCTCCAGTCGATACAATTCGTCTTGAAAACTTGCCTGAGCAATACGAAGCGCTTCAATTTATCGCCCCGAATCACCCTGAGCCAATTTTTAATAACAACCGCGTCGCTGTGACAAGACAGGCCGCCGACTGTCTAGCGGACTGCTTCAATCATCTAGTCGATCGCAAGATTGATCGAGGAATCGCTCAGCGTTTCATCTTGCAGATGCTTTTATCACTCTTCGCGGAAGACATTGGTCTTCTTCCTAAATATATAGTCACCCAATTACTCGACGATTGTCAGAAACCAGAGGATTCTTATGATCTGATTGGGGGATTGTTCCGGGCGATGAACACCAATCCTCCGGTAACAGGGGGTCGATATAAAGGAGTCCAATTCTTTAATGGCGGACTGTTCGCAAACCCCGCCAGTCTCGAACTGACCTATGAAGAACTTCATTTTCTTCGTTTAGCCAGTCAGGAAGATTGGTCTAAAGTTCAGCCAGAGATATTCGGTACGCTCTTTCAACATTCGTTAGACGTCAAGCACAGGCATGCTTTCGGAGCACACTTCACGCACCCGGTCGACATCATGAAAATCGTCGGGCCAACAATCGTGGAGCCGTGGCGAGAGCAAGTCGAAGAAGCAAAAACAAGGCGGCAGTTGAACGAGCTTCTGGATCGCCTCCAGAATTATCGTGTCCTGGATCCTGCATGCGGTTCTGGGAATTTTCTTTATATCGCGTACCGAGAGCTCAAGCGAATTGAAGCACGACTCTTTGAGCGCCTTGATGAATTTAAAAGTGAGGCTAAATTAGGACCACGCCTCAGCTATTTCAGCGTTCAAAACTTCTATGGCTTGGATATCATCCCTTTCGCCATTGAAATCGCGAAAGTCACCATGATGATCGCCCGCCAACTGGCAGTAAATGAAATTCACTTCAATGAGAACACGCTTCCCCTGGATAATTTGGACTCTCACTTTCTTTCGACTGACGCTCTTATTACCCACGAAGGAGCTCCTACCTCATGGCCACGTGTTGATGTGATTATCGGAAACCCTCCATTCCTGAGCGCTAAAAAATTAAAACCCGAACACGGCCCTGATTATGTGAATCGCTTACGCAAAGCTTATCCCCACGTTCCCGGTATGGCAGATTACTGTGTCTACTGGCTCCGCAAGACACACGACCACCTTCCGCCCTGCACACCTGAGGATCCCATCGCTGGTCGCGCTGGTTTGGTAGGAACTCAAAACATCCGGAACAATCAGTCCCGGGTAGGTGGCCTGGATCACATCGTAAAGTCGGGAACCATCGTTGAGGCTGTCGAGAATCAGCCTTGGTCTGGTGAAGCCAACGTTCACGTGTCTATCGTGAATTGGGTGAAAACACAAGATAGCACGATATCCCCCGCTACTCGCCGCCTCTGGTTCACAGTGGAACCTTCAGGTGGTGTAAAAAAAATGAGGATGAAGAGTCCAGGCCCCGCTCACAAGGAATATGAGCTTTCATTCCGTGAATGCAGTTTCATCAATTCTGCGCTTTCGGATCAAATTGACGTTTCTCGGGCTTCAATTTTACGGTGCAACACGATCCCTCAACGTGTTTTCCAAGGCCAGGTGCCCGGCCACAGTGCGTTTGTTTTGCCATCCAAACAGGCGCGGGAATTTATTCAGACTGATCCCAGGAATTCAGAGATCATCCACCCATTTTTAATTGGCCGTGATCTGGTCACTGGCGATGGGAGACCAACACGCTGGGTAATCGATTTTCAAGGAAAAGATCAAATAGAAGCCTCATCATTCTCTGGTCCGTTCCAGTGGATCCAGAAAAATGTACTCCCTGATCGCCGGCAAAAAGCCAATGAAGGCAAGTCAGAAGACGGAAAACTTCGCCCGCATCATCAGCAATTTCTCCGCTACTGGTGGCGACAATCGTATGATCGGCCGGAGATGATCAGCGTGATAAAGTCTCTCCCCCGATATATTGCCTGTTCTGGAGTCACCAAACGGCCTATTTTTAACTTCATCAGTTCCGCTATTCGGCCGGACCATTCTCTATTTGTTTTTGCATTCCCGGATGACTACAGCTTTGGCATCCTTCAATCTTCCATTCATTGGTTGTGGTTCATCACAAAATGTTCGAAGCAGACCGTACGGCCCAGATACACTCCGCCCTCTGTATTTAATACTCTTCCTTGGCCTCAAGCCCCAACCAATGCACAGGTAATTGATGTCGCTGAAGCAGGAAGAGAAATTAGAAGATTCCGAAAAGAAAAGCTCTGTCGAATCAAAGGTGGATTACGCACTCTCTATCGGACTCTCGAATCACCCGGAGAAAATCCGTTGAAGGATGTCCACGCTGATTTAGATAAAGCGGTTCTCGTGGCATACGGTTTCTCATCTAAAAAAGATCTCTTGGCGCAAGTTTTGGATCTCAATCAAGACTTAAACACACGGATACAGAGAGGCGAACCAGTCACGCCTCCTGGAATTCCTAATTCTTTCAATAATATAGCAACTGTTTTTTCAGATGACTGTATTCAATCTCAATAAGATATTCAGAAACTATCTCAGTGATGATCATTTCCTCATTGGGCACTGATTCTCTTTTAAATTTTTGAATCCTTGCCACTAATGAAGGACTTTTTCCCAACCGCTGATTATCGAGAAAGTCGATCCTACAAGATTCACCACATTAAATAATGATCCGATAATATTCACCAAGAGACTATTCTCTAAACTGGAAAATTGCTTATCAGAAATCAGATTCATTTTCTGAACTATTGAGATGGGAGATGTTATTAGCTTTTTTGCACCTCGCCCAAACCAGAGCCATGGTCTTGTCAAGGTTTTCCTTAACAATTGTGATTGATGCGACAACTCACCACCAACCAGCAACAATGCTTCGTCTGCTCGATGGAACAACACATCATCAACTCCAAATTCTGTAAAACGTGGAATGATATTTGGTAGGAGCTGAAAATTAGGGATGGGATTGTGATAGGGAGGTTTATAGTAAGCCAATGCTCCATACGGCCCCAACTCCGAATGAGCCCTTGTCTGATTTTTTATCAGCCAATCATGCAGCGTGTCTCTCGAATCAGCACTCAGTTTCTCCCAACAGTATCTTCGAAATTTATTCCTGTAATCTTCTAAGAATTTTATTTTTTCTTCACAATCATTTATTTCTATATATAGTGAGATAAAGCCAACAATACCCGCAAGTAGAAAAAGTACGATGAAAATCATTGAGATTCTCTCATCAAAATGTGTCTCTATAATTTACTTCTCAAATTTAACCTCAGTCACTTCAGCGCGAACCTCTCCCTTCCAGTCGGAGGGAGCATTGTCCGCTTTCACGCCGAACTTACGGCTATACCCTGGTTTTAACGGCTTGTTGGTATCTGGATTAAATGAATATTCGGATACCCAAACCGGCATGAAATCCTCTTCGTGAATAGGCTGGCCGGCTCCATCCAAGAAGTAGATCTTGATCCGTACTTCATTCAACGTCCGCTGACCACCATTGTGCACTTCACCAAAGACTCCCTTTCCCCGAAATACCGTTGGAGCCACCTTCAGATCCTTAATGGTTACCTGAGAGCGGTATTGTTCTTCTTCTGTCGGTGCAGGAGTAGCCGATCCTTCTTCAATCCGAGCCGAACCGACCGATGCTTTTTCTCCAGTTCCAGGCTTCATCGATTCCATGCTGATCACACCTATCACGGACAGAACGGCAACTCCCACTCCAATCACCAGTAAGGCAGGAAGATAGATCTTGTATGCGAGGTTCTTTTTCTTCGTGCCGTACTCAATCAACGCACACACCGGTGCTAGCACGCCGGCCGCGCCTGTCACTACCATCACCACCATGAGCACCGAGGCCAGAATCAAGATGGTGGAACCCCCGGCACCGGACATGCCCGCACCGACCGCAACAAACATGTACAGAAAAATTTCTGCGACCAGAGCGACCATCGACAGAAAGAAAATGATGATCGAAGTTGAAATTTTCATGCTTCTCTCCTGTATTGGAACCTGTTGTGTTTAAATGAATAGACGCAAGGACAACAAGCCCGCTGATCTTGTCTCCGATCAACGGACTTGCCGATATTATGATCCTGAAAAACCTGAAGATTATTTCCGAAATAGAGATGACTCATCGCACCCCTTGTCGATGAAGAGTCTCCCTACTCATTCCAGATAATCGAGTCGACTTATTATACCCTAAGACGCATTTTCCGAGTTCTGTTAGATACTGAAAAAAGACGCGCTTCTGCCTTTTCATTTCATACAGTCAGATAATCACATCTCGATCAGTCAGTGACCGCTTGAGCTCTTCATCTTGGATCCGATTCAAGTATTTCCGGGCGCGACGCTCGTCGCGGCGGAGCGAGAAAAGATCCCAGAGATCCGCGAGGATCGCGTCGGCGCCGGCGGTGACGGCGAGGTACTGCTCGCGGGTCAGCGTGGGATCCCCGACGACTTCCTCCAGCTCCTCCGCGGTCGGCGCGTGATCGAAGATCGTCTCTCCCATCAAGGTTCCACTCCTCGTTCCTTCAACGTTCCGTTTTGTCATAATCCCTTTCTCATCTTGTTCCCTAACTTAAAAACACGCGAGAATCACAAGAAATCCGCCCGCCGATCCGCTACACCGCTACATAATAGAATTTAAAAGATTTACATTCAAATTTTGCCGCTACATGACGGATTGTGTAGCGGATCGATTTTCGAGTTATTATTTTTATAATCAATCGCGTAGCGGATAAGACCCTAAAACCCAGCGGAGGCTTAAAGAGGGTCTATCTACCCGCAAGAAAAGCTCCGCTCATTTTCTCCAAATCGCCCCGGACGTGATCCGCACTCAGATGCGCGTATCGCTTAGTTTGCTGCAGCGTCTTGTGACCGAGGATCTCTGCGATCGTCAACAGAGCGGCTCCGCTCATGGCAAGATAGGAAGCACACGTATGCCTCATGTCGTGCCATTTGAAATCCTTGATCTTGGCCGCCTGCAACGCCTCATGCCAAGGGCGGTTCAGATAGATTCCCTTTTTCCCGCTCGCCCCAGGAAACACAAGGTTGGTGTCGATGCGACGGATCTTTTTGAACTCCCGGAGAACCTGGATTGCCTCTTTGGTCAGCGGGACTCCACGGTCCGTCTTGTTCTTGGTATTGAGGAGCGTGATGTGACCGCGCTCCAAATCCACCTGATCCCAAGTGAGCGACAGGAGCTCGCCCCGCCGTACGCCGGTACAGAGGCTCAAATACACGGCGGGCGCCAGCATGGGATTTCGGGACTGATTCACCGCCTTCAATAACCTGGCGTACTCCTCTTTGGTGAGGTAGCGAAGGCGTCCCTTCGGCTCCTTGGGAAGCCGTACCTCTCGTGCCGGATTCGTATTGATCCACCTCCATTCTCTGGCCGTCTGGAGCGCCGCCGAGAGTACGGCGACGTGCCGGCGGATGGACGTGGGACCATTCCCCCGCCCGCTGGCGGCGATCTTAGGAAGAGTCTCCTGGATGATTTCCGGCGTCAGATACTTCATCACGACATGGCCGAGATTCTCCCGCCACCACACCAGACGCCCCCGATCGGACTCCTGGGTAGACTTCGCCTTACTGGGGAGGATCTCGCGCGCGTACCGATCGATCAGATCCGCCAGGGTGTACCGCCCGCTCGAGGGCTGGGGAAGATACCGCCCTTGGCGAATTTCGCTCTCCGTCTTCGCTTCAAACTCTTTGGCGTGCGTTTTCGTGTCGAATACCGCGCTAATGGTGGGACAGCCTTTCATCCGGATTGTGACGTACCATCGTTTGCGACCCGATCGGGAGATTTTGCATTGAATCCTGGCCATGATTTACCTCTCAATCACCGCCACTTTTTGATTGAATCATACCACGGTTTTCTGAACGAACTGGAGAAAAAGTGGAGAAAACGGGGGAAAAGAAAAAGGGCCTACTCGCGTAGACCCTTGATAATATTGGGGTGGGTAATGGGATTTGAACCCACGACACCTGGAGCCACAATCCAGTGCTCTGCCAGCTGAGCTATACCCACCGTGGATATCGATGTCAATCGCGCGTGCCGTCGCCGGCATCAGAATACCGCTCAGGCGGAAGCGCCGCCCGGCTAACGGAAAACCACGCACCGGCCGCCCCGTGGAGCGGTGCGTATCTTACCAGCAGACCCTCCGACTGGCAACTTTTTTTTCGGACCGCCCTCAGCCTCTGCATCACACCCGAGGGGGTCCCACGGACGGCCCCGGCCACAGCGCCCGTCGCCGAGCGCCCCGCGGGGCGGATCGCGCACTCTTGTACTATAATAGGATCACCATGTGGAGGTGCCCCATGATCGCATCCTGCGTCCGCGGCATGGTGCTGGGGATTCTGGCGATCGCCGCCCTGGCCGGCTGCACGTCGCAGCGCATCGCGCTGGCCGAAAAATTCGGCTACGCCAAACGCGAGCAGCTCGTGGATCGCGTGGAGGACGCCCGCGACGGGCAGGAAGCGGCCAAGCAGCAGTTCGAGTCGGCGCTCAAGGAGTTCCTGGCGGTGACCGAGGTCTCCGGCGCAGAGCTGCGCGAGTTGGAGGCGCAGTACGACAAGCTGAACCGCGAGTACGAGCGCAGCGAAAGCCGCGCCAAGGACGTGCACAACCGCATCGGGAAAGTGCGGCAGGTCGCCGACGCGCTGTTCAAGGAGTGGCGGCAGGAGCTCGACCAGTACACCAGCGCCGAACTGCGCCGCCACAGCGAGCGGCAGCTCGCGGACACCCGCCGCCAGTACGACCGGCTCATCGAGGTGATGGAGACGGCCGAGTCACGGATGACTCCGGTGCTGGGCGCCTTCAAGGACCAGGTGCTGTTCCTGAAGCACAACCTGAACGCCCGCGCCATCTCGTCGCTGCAGCAGAACGCCGACCGGATCCAGAGCGACGTGGGGAGCCTGGTGCGCGACATGGAAGCGTCCATCGCCGAGGCGAACGCCTTCATCCGGCAGATGCAGGCGGACAAATAGAGCTGCTGCCATCGACTAGAATTCACACAACATCCGCGTCTTATCGCCGATAATTGAATAAAGATCGTCTTTGAGGGGGTGCAGGATGAGTATCGGCCGCATTCCCAGCAATGTCCCCATCGACACCGAGGCCATCGCGCAACCGGAGCAAGCTCACGGAGCGCCGCCCGCGGCGGGGATCACCCGGCCCGCCGGCCTGGACGCCGGGGCGATCACGGCGGATGTCGCCGCCGAGACTCCGCCCGATGTCGTGCCCTCGGCCCAGACCCACCGCAGTGAGATGTCGTTTCAGGCCAGCACGATGAAGCATCGGCTGCTCAAGCAATTCGCGGAGATGCCCGGCCCGCTGCCGAATCCTGCGTCGGGACCGCCCGGCGATCTGCCCGGCACCATTTCTCAATCGCCGTCCGGCCCCCCAGCCGAGTCCGCCCCGCTGCCTGAAAACATCCCTGAGAACGCAGAACCGCAGGATCTCCGGACGGCAGAGGAAAAAGCAAGAGAGGACCGACTCAAAGAGATCCTCACCAACGTAATCCAGACCAAGAAAGAATCCGGCGAAGATGTGCTCGACAATATCCGCTGACTGCCGCCGCCCGATGCGCCGGCGGATCGATATGATTTCAGGGGAACACCGCCCGGCGGCGCGAGTGCCAGCCGCGCCGGGCGCGGCCACGAAAACAGTCAAAGTGCAATATTTCGAACAACTTTCGGACCGGATGGGTCGATAAATATTCAAATAGTCGTCTGATCAGGAGGGCGTGATGAAAATCGGTGGCCTACCACCCGACATGCCCATCGAAGACGGACTCGCGCCGGGACTCGAAGAGGCCCGGACGGCTCCGTCCGTCGCCGATGTGGCGCGGCCGGCGGGCGGCGAGGGGATGGAACTCCAGTCGGACATCGCGGCGGAAGCGCCGCTGGTCGGGTCTGCGGCCCAGGCCAAGCTGGCCGAGATGGCCTTCCAGGCCGAAATCGTGAAGCAGCAGTTACATGGCCAGGTCGCCAACATTCCCGGACCGCTGCCGGAGCCGGCCCTGGGGCAAATCGCCACCGTCCCCGGACCGATGCCGGAGCCGGCCCTGGGGCAAATCGCCACCATCCCCGGACCGATGCCGGAGCCGGCCCTGGGGCAAATCGCCACCGTCCCCGGACCGCTGCCGCGGCCGGCGGCCGGTTCCCTCGACGGGCCGGACGACATCCGGGGGGACCGGCTCCGGAATTCCGAGGATGTCTCCGACGAGACGGAGAAAGCAGCCCTGGAGCTGCAGCAACGCATGGACCGCAATGAAAAAATGGTCTCCACCATCTCCAACATCACGAAGAAGTCAGGGGACACGAAGGACGACATCATCGACAACATCAAGTGAACCGGCCTGTCCCGCCACGGGCACGTCGCGGTCCGCCGCCCGCGCCCGGTGGCTATCGACTGTGACATCCCGCGCCACGTCGTCAGCCCCCGGTTCTAGACGACCCGCCCGGTTCCCGGATGCCGGTCGCTCTCAATCCGCGGTCAGCAGCGGCGCCAGGTCGAGGCCGGTCCAGTTCTGGATGCGGGGCACCTTCAGCCAGATCCGCAGGCTCGCCGGCTCGGCGACCACCTGGTAGATGGTCGTTTCGACCTCGGTGGGGCCGCCGAACGGGATGGTGGTGTCCAGCACCTGCATCATCACCTCCGGCGTGAACCGGCCGCGGTGAAGTCGGCCCAGGCGCACCAGGTTGTCGTAACGGCGCTGGCTGGTGTCGGCGACCACCTGCTCGTCCATCTGCGACAGCGGCCACGTGGCCCCCACGAAGTGGTTGGTGGCCGCGAGGAATTCGAATTCGTTGCCCCCCCGCGGCCGGCTGTCGTACAGCGACATCTCGTACGAGCAGGCGCCGGTGGGGTCGGCCGCGTTGACGATGGAGCAGATGTCCGGCAGGGTGGCCAGCAGCGCCTGCTGCGCCGCCTTCAGGCTGGAGTAGTCCTGCAGGATGCCGAACAGGGTGGTGAACACGGACGTCCGACCGAGGCTGAAGCCCATCCAGGGGCCCGCGTTGAGCTCCAGGAAGAGGCCGTCGCGGTTGATCCCGGTGGCCGCGTAAATCACCCCGGCGTAGTTGATCAGGGCCACCGGGATGCTCCCGTCGCCGGGCTTGAAGACGGCCACCACCATGACCCGGGCGAAGGTGCTGAAGAACGCCGAGTCGTCGTTGTTGCGCCCGAAGACGAGGGGCCGGCGGGCGGTGGAGTGTCCCCAGGCGGCGACGCCCGAACAGCGGCCGTAGTTCAGGTGGTTGATCTTCGTGTACCACTCCAGCGCGTTGAGGCGGAGCTGGCGGTTCACGTCCAGGCCCGAGGTCTCCGCCATCCCCAGGAGGATCTCCTGGTAGCGCCGCGGGTAGCGGTCGTAGAGCGACCGGGCGATGGTGTCGAGGCGCTCGGGCGCGAAGCCCGCCGTCTGAAGATAGTACCCCTCGATGGCCGTCTCGTAGAGGGCCGCCATCTCGGCCTGCAACAAGGCGCCGTACTGCCGTCCCATCTGCCGGTAGCTGCCGGTCAACTCCACCACGCGGATGTCGCCGGCCCGGTACAGGCGGCCGCCCTCGAACTGCGCGGCGAGTTCCAGCCGCGCCGGCGGCACCGCCTCCGCCGCCTCCACGGCCAGGACGCCGGCCGCCAGCAGGCAGATCCACAGGCCCATTCCGATGATTCGGCCATTCATGAACGCCTCCGATTTCAGCAGGATTTCGTCCCGGGCAGCACACCCAGCCGCAACGCGACCGACAACGAGACAACCGCCGCGCCGCTCCGGCCGGGGATCATCGCTTGAAGTTGAACCGCACCCCGGTGGTCAGCAGGACGTCATTGCACTCGGCGCCGGCGGCCGGGTAGCTGTTGTAGCGGTCGGTCAGCGTCAGGTGCCAGTCCAGCCACTTGTTGAGGGTGGTCACCGCCGCGGCGCTGAAGACGAAGCGGTACTCGCCCGTCTCGCTCAGGTTCGGGAAGACGACGAAGCTCTCGGTGAAACCGAACCGCCCCGCCAGCTTGGTGGCGTAGTTCTGGCCCAGCATCAGCTCGCCCGTGGTGCGGTCGGGGTCCACGAAGAAGTATTCCTTGTTCAGGTTGCCGCCGCCGAACACCTGGAACCGGGTGACGTCGTTCTTGACGAGGTAGTAGCCGGCGCCGCCGCCGAGCACCAGCCGCAGGTCGAGCTGCTGGAACGCGTCGTACTCCAGGTCCGTGATCCCGAACACGCTGAAGCGGTCCGACAGAAAGATGTCGTAGCGCGCCCCGCCGTTGACCGCCTTGGCCGTCGTCTGGCTTTCGCCCCCCACCTCCGACCGGCTGTAGAGCGAGCCGATGTACAGGGAAGTCTTGTCCCGCCGGGTCTCGCGGACGGCGTTGGCGCCCAGGGTGAAGGTGAGGGTGTCGGTGTTGCCGGACGCGAGGCTCAGGCCGGCGTCGGCAAATCCGCTCCACAGGTCCAGCAGGCCCGGGTTGCGGTAGCGTTCCGCCTCAGCCAGGTACAGGGTCTGTTCGGCTTCGTTGCGGATGGTCTGGAGGGCGGCGCGGTTCAGGGTCACCGTGCCGGTCTCCTTCGTGGCGACCTGGAGGTCGGCGCCCGCCGTCGCCACGGTCCCCGCCACGGTCTGCCCGTCGGACAGTCCCAGGTACAGCGGCTGGTCGGACTGGATGGTGGCGATCTCCGTCATGGCGATGGTGACGTCGCCCATGGCCTTGGTCTTCAGCGTCAGCGCCGTGGCGTCGGCCTTGACGATGGCGCCGGTGATCCGGTCGCCGTTCGCCAGGGTGACGACGTCGGCGGACGCGGCGCCGGCCAACGCAGCGACAAGGATCAGCAGCATTGTGACACGGTTCATCGGATGCCTCCTGTGAGGGATGGTGGGAACGTGTCGGTCCACCCCCCATCGGGTCGGGTTGTCAATTCACTGGGATGATTGTACCAGATCGGACCGGACTCAGCGGCTGGAACTCGAATCAAGGGACGACGCCCGCCTCGGGTCGGCGAGGCCGAAACGGCTTGACTCCCCCGGCCGTTCCTTTAGAATTCAGGTTATGACCGATCAACGACCCGAGACATTCTCTCCCCCACCTGACGGCCTGGGCCGACCCTGGTCGGCCAGCGACCAAGCCATCCCGCGCCGGATCGTCCGGCCGCTGCAGGACTTCCTGCACACCGAGGTGGCGGGTGGCGCCCTGGTGCTGGGCGCCGCGGTGATCGCCCTCGTGTGGGTCAACTCGCCCCTGGGGTCGGCCTACCACGCGCTGTGGCACACGCCGCTGGAGTTCCGCCTGGGCCCGCTCCAGCTCGGCGGCGACCTGCACCACTGGGTGAACGACCTGCTGATGGCCCTGTTCTTCTTCGTCGTTGGGCTGGAGATCAAGCGCGAGTTGGTCCACGGCGAGCTGCGCGACCCAAAGGCAGCGGCGCTGCCCATCATCTGTGCCATCGGTGGAATGGCCGTGCCGGCGGCGCTGTACCTGGCGCTGGCTGCCGGAACGCCCGCCGCCGCCGGCTGGGGCATCCCCATGGCCACCGATATCGCCTTCTCCCTCGGCGTGCTGGCCCTGCTCGGCGCGCGGGTGCCCCCTTCGCTGAAGGTCTTCCTCCTCACCCTGGCCATCGCCGACGACATCGGCGCCATCCTGGTGATCGCCCTGTTCTACAGCGGGGGCATCGTTTGGACCTGGCTGGCGGCCGGGGCGGGCGCCTGCGTGGCGGTCGTCATCCTGCAGCGGATTCAGGTGCGGTCCATGACCCCCTACCGGATCCTGGCCGCCGCGCTCTGGCTGTTCCTGTACAAGGCGGGCATCCACCCCACCATCGCCGGGGTGGTGCTGGGTCTCCTGACGCCGGTGTGGCCCTTCCACAAGCCGGCGGCCGCGGCGGACGCCGCGCGCGGCATCCTGGACGGCGTCGGCGCGATGCCGCCGGGCGAGGCGCGCCACTCGGCCCTGC
>Ga0209604_1000947_pt1 | contig 24988 bp, 20 predicted proteins | sample AD_UKC097_MetaG_FD_184405 | JGI IMG/M metagenome (GOLD analysis project Ga0209604, IMG submission 184405) | Active sludge microbial communities of municipal wastewater-treating anaerobic digesters from USA - AD_UKC097_MetaG (SPAdes) (version 2) | ecosystem: Engineered > Bioreactor > Anaerobic >... | reverse complement strand
CGTGTCGCGCATCACCACCCTGACGCTGGGTGTCATCGCGGTGCTGCTGGGCATCGTGTTCGAGAAGCAGAACATCGCCTTCATGGTGTCGCTGGCCTTTGCCGTGGCGGCCTCGGCCAACCTGCCTCCGCTGCTGCTGTCGGTGCTGTGGAAGGACAGCACCACCAAGGGCGCGGTGATCGGCGGCTTCCTGGGCCTGATCTCCTCGGTGGCGCTCACCGTGGTGTCGCCCGCGGTGTGGGAAGCCACGCTGGGCAACCCCAAGGGCAGCGCCTGGTTCCCCTACTCGTCGCCGGCGCTGTTCTCGATGACCATCGGCTTTGTTGGCGTGTGGCTGTTCTCGGTGCTCGACCGCAGCAGCAACGCCGCCGCCGAGCGCGCGGCCTTCGCTGCCCAGCAGGTGCGCTCCGAAACCGGCCTGGGCGCAGCCAAGGCGTCGGCGCACTGACCCTGCCTTCGGCCACGGAAACCGGGTCTTCGGACCCGGTCTTTTTTTGTGCCCTATCGGCCTCTGGCGCAATCAGGACAAGCGCCAGCAGCTATGGATTTTGAAGCTCAGTCGGCGTCACCGCGCAGCACGCGCAGCTTGATGAAGGCCAGAGCGGCCATCACGGCGTCGTTCAGGGCGTCGTGGGCGTCGCGCGTGGGCAGGCCCAGCTCGCGCATGATGGTGGCAAAGCGCAGGTCGATGTCGGCCTGGTCGTGCTGCCGGTAGGGCGGCAGCTGACGGAACTTGTGGTCGTAGTACAGGCGCGAGACCTCGATCTTTTCCTGCGGCAGCGTCAGGCCCAGGGTGGCCCTGAGCGCGCGGTTGATCATGGCGACGTCGAACTCCAGGTAATAGCCCACCAGCGGCCGTGCGCCGATGAAGTGCAGCAGGCGCTGCATGGCCTCGGCCACCGGCACGCCGGTTTGCACGTCCTGCTGGCGCAGGCGGTGCACGCGGATGCTTTCGGCCGACACGCCCTTCTCGGGCCGCACCAGCAGCTCCAGCCGCTCGCTGGTCAGGATGCGCTGGCCGACGATGCGCACGGCGCCGATGGCGACGATCTCGTCGGTGCGGGTGTCCAGCCCGGTGGTCTCGCAGTCCAGCGCCACCCATTCGTGCGGCGGTGGCTCGTCCAGCAGGAAGCGCCACCGCGGGTCGGTGAGCTGGCGGCGTTGCCAGCCGCGCCGCAAACGTTCAAACAGGCCGCTCATGGCCGTCACAGGGCGTTGAGCCTGAAGCGGTAGCGCAGCTGCGCCTTGAAGCGCTTGACCGCATCGAGCGCGTCCTTCAGCAGATCGCGCTCCAGGCTGTTGAGGCTCTTGAAGTCCACCGCCCCCGTCACCGGCTGCTGGCGGTCGAGCTCGGCCAACCCGGCCTTCAGGCGCAGGCTGAGAAAGAAGTGCAGGCTGTCGGTCAGCTCGCGCCCGGTGTCGGCGCTCAGTTCGCCGCGCTGCACCAGCGCCTCGATGCGCGCCACCGTGCCGGTGACCGGCAGGCGCGCCGCCAGCGCCAGGCTGCGCACGCCGTGCACCAGGGGGAAGATGCCTTCCTTCTTGAGGTTCAGCAGCTGCGCCGCTTCGCCGCCCAGCAGGCGGTTCCACCAGCCGATGCTGCCGCCAAAGGCGTCGATGGCGCCGGCAAAGCGCGCCAGCATGGCGTCGTTGTCGACCGCCATCTGCGTCAGGCTGTCGCGCACCTGGTCCAGCAAGCTGGCGTCGCCGCTGACCGCGTGCGCGTCCATGAAGATGGCCAGGTTCATCAGGCTGTCGCCCTCGGGCAGGGCCAGCCAGCGCCGCGTGGTCTGGGCAAATTCGGTCGCGCCCATGCGCCAGGCCGGGTTGCTGACCATGATGCCGCCCGGGCAGGGCGGGTAGCCAAAGCGCGCCAGCGCGTCCGAAAACCGCTGGCAGAGCTCGGCCAGATCGGCCGGCGGCGCGTAGCCGTCGCGCAGGATCAGGCCGTTGTCCTGATCGGTCTTGAGCAGTTGTTCGCCGCGGCCTTCGCTGCCCATGACGAACAGGCAGCTGTGGGCCACCAGTTCGGCCGGCGCGATGAGCTGCCAGGCGCGGTCGAACAGGCGTGCGTTGAGGTCCTGCACCAGGCGCGCGATCAGCTCGGCGCGCGTGCCGCCGCGGAACTGGCGCCGGATCATGTCGGTGATCTGCGCCGCGGCTTCGGCCAGCTCGTCGATGTCGCGCGCGCCGTTGATGCGCAGCGTGATCAGCATCGAGTGGTTGGACAGGAAGCTGAACACATCCAGCGCCTCCAGCACGCCCAGCACCTGCTCGCCCTCGCGCACCACCACACGGTGGATGTGGTGGCGCACCATGGTGGCCAGCGCGTCACCCACCAGGTCGGACGGGCGCACGCTGATGAGCGCGTAGTTGCTCAGCTCGCCGACCGCGATCTGCTCCAGCGGCCGGCCCGACAGGATGGCGCGCTGCAGCGCATTGGTGGTGAACATGCCCAGGCGCGGCGGCTGGCTGGCGGCGTCGCGCACCAGCACGTTGGTGGTGCGCTCCTTCTGGAACAGGCGCACCACGGACACCACGTCGGTGTCGGCCTCCACCAGGTGCGCCGGGCGCACGAAGGCCTCGTCCACGCGCGCCATGTTGAGCGCCTGCAGCTCGTTGCCGCTGTGGCGCTGGCTGGCGGCGCTGAGCTTGGCCCCCAGATCGGAAAACACCAGCGCGCCGAAGGTGGCGTTGGCGGCGATCAGGTCGTTGACGGTCTGGCGTGCCAGCGCATAGGCCACCACCTCCTCGACCGCCACGAAGCGGCTGCTGGCGCGGCCCGCCACCAGCGCGCGACCGTCGAAGCTGTCGTCCGGCCCGTAGGTGGCCACCAGCTCCTCGCCGTCGAACTGCTGCACCACGCCCTTGATGATGACGAACAGGTGCATGGGGGCGATGCCGGCGTCGAGGATCACCTCGTCGGGTCGGAAATAGACCACGTCCACATGGTCGCGCACCAGGCGCTGCTCCTGCGGCGTCAGGCTGTCGAACGGCGAGGCGTTGAAGTTGAAGGCGTTGGGCATGGCGCGGGCCGGGTCGGCCCCTCGAATGCTGAATCAAATGGGCTTACAGCGCCCGCGCACTCAGCGCGAGCAGCTGCGTTATTCATAGCGTGCGGGAAGCCGCAGAGCCTATTCAGCGCTGCTCGCCTTGCGCCAGCCTTGCAGGGTCGGGCGCCGCACCGCCGGCGCCGGCCCGCAGGCCACGGCGCTGCAGCACGCGCCGCCAGATGGCCCCGCGCCCGGCCTCGTCGGCGTGCAGCCAGCCGCCGATCTCGTCCAGCCGCCGGGCGCAGCCGACGCACACACCGGCATCGCCGATGCGGCACACGCCGATACAGGGGGACGGCAGCGGCGTACCGTCGCGCAGGGCCTGCTGCGCCTGTCGCGCCAGGGTGTCGAAGTCGCGCGGCACCGGCGCCACGGCCTGTCAGCCCTGGGCCACATCGGCCACCGGTGCGCCGGTGAGCCGCTCCAGATCGGCCGGCGCCAGGCGGAACACGCCGTGCGGGTGCCCGGCGGCGGCCCAGATGACGTCGAAGCGGTACAGCTCGCGGTCGATCAGCACCACCGGCGGGCTGGCGTGGGCCACCGGCGACACGCCGCCGATGGTGAACCCGGTGCGCGCCTTGACGAAGTCGGCGTCGGCGCGGCCCACCGGGCCGACCAGCGCCGCCACCTTTTTCTCGTCCACCCGCCTGTCGCCGGCGGCGATCACCAGCACCGCCGCGTCGTCGCTGCGGCGGCGAAAGATGATGCTCTTGGCGATCTGCCCCACCACCACCCCCAGCGCATCGGCCGCCTGCTGCGCGGTGCGCGCGGCGTCGTCGAGCAGGATCGGGGCGTGGGGGTGGCCGTGCGCCGCCAGCACGGCGGCCACGCGCCGCATGGCGTCGGGCAGGGCGGGAGAGGTGGGGTGGTTCATGAGGTCGATGGTAGCCGCGGCGCCCGGGCGCCCGTCAGCCGGCGCGCTTGTTCAGCACCGCCGTGGCCACGCGCGAGTTGGGCGGGCGCCCCAGGTGCTGGCTGATGAACTGGCCGGCGTCGATCAGGCGGTCGAGGTCGATGCCGGTGGCGATGTCCATGCCGTGCAGCATGAACACCAGGTCCTCGCTGGCGACGTTGCCGGTGGCGCCCCTGGCGTAGGGGCAGCCGCCCAGGCCGGCCACCGAGGACTGGAAGTTCCACACCCCCAGCTCCAGCGCCGCCAGGGTGTTGGCCAGCGCCTGCCCGTAGGTGTCATGGAAATGGCCGCTGACGTGGTCGATGTCGTAATGCGCCAGCGTGGCCTCGATGGCGCGCTGCACCTTGCGCGGCGTGCCGACGCCGATGGTGTCGGCCACGTCGACGCGTTCGACGCCGATGCCCTTCATCAACCCGGCCAGCTGGCGCACCTTCTCGGGCGCGATGTCGCCTTCGTAGGGGCAGCCGACGATGCAGCTCATGGCGCCGCGCACGGCGATGCCGGCGGCCCGGGCGGCCGCCACCACCGGGGCAAAGCGCTCGATGCTCTCGGCCACCGAGCAGTTGATGTTCTTCTGGCTGAAGGCCTCGCTGGCGGCACCGAACACCACGATCTCGTGCGGCCGGTCGGCCAGCGCCGCCTCGAAGCCCTTCAGGTTGGGGGTCAGCACGCTGTAGCGCACGCCGGGCTGGCGCGCGATGCCGCCCATCACCTGGTGGTTGTCGGCCATCTGCGGCACCCACTTGGGGCTGACGTAGCTGGTGACCTCGATCTCGCGCAGACCGGCGGCCTGCAGGCGCTGCACCAGTTCGATCTTGACCGCCGCCGGCACCGGCTGCTTTTCGTTCTGCAGGCCGTCGCGCGGGCCAACGTCGATCAGGCGGACTTGGGTGGGCAGGCTCATGGGGATTCTCCGGCGGTGGCAGGCATGTCGGTGGTCAGTTTAGCGGCGGCGGGCGGGCGCCTGCCGCCCCGTATGATGTGAAATTCCCCAGCCCACCGCCCGACCACCGGATCGATTCTCATGCGGCTTGCCCTGCTTTCCGACCTCCATGCCAACCGCCAGGCGCTGGACGCCTGCCTGGCCCATGCGCAGGCCGCCGGCGCCGAGCGCCTGGCCTTTCTGGGCGATCTGGTCGGCTATGGCGGCGACCCGGCCTACGTGGTGCAGCGGGTGATGGACCTGGCCGCCGAAGGCGCGCTGGTGGTCAAGGGCAACCACGACGTGTACGCCACCGACGCAGCGGGCGACGGCAAGACGCTGGGCCAGGCGGGGGCGCTGTGGACGCAGGAGCAGCTCAGTGCGGCGCAGCGGCGCTTTCTGGCCGAGCTGCCGCTCACCCTGCACCAGCCGCCGCTGCTGCTGGTGCACGCCAGCGCCGCCGCGCCGGAGCGCTGGCACTACGTCGAGACGCCGCTGCTGGCGGCGCTCAGCCTGGACGCCGCCTGCGAACCCCCGGTGGGCGGGCCCGACGTGCACTACGTGTTCGGCGGCCATGTGCACCGGCAGACGCTGTACTACCGCGGCGGCACCGGCAAGCTGATGCCGTTCACCCCGACCGCAGGCGTGCCGGTGCCGGTGCCGCGCCACCGGCGCTGGCTGGCCACGGTGGGCTCGGTCGGCCAGCCGCGCGACGGCCGCACCGACGCCATGTACGCGCTGTTCGACGACGTGGCGCAGCAGCTCACCTTCCATCGCGTGCCCTACGACGTACCGTCCGCCGCGGGGGCGATCCGCGCCACGCCGCTGCCACCCTTCTTTGCCGACCGGCTGGAGCAGGGCCGATGAGCGCGCTGGAGCCGGGCGCCGAGATCGATGGCTTTCTGATCGGCGAGATGATCCACAAGGGCGGCATGGCCCTGATCTACGAGACCCGCTATGCCGACGGCCGCGCGGCGCCGTTCCCGATGGTGATGAAGGTGCCGCGCATGACGGCCGGCGACGGCGCCGAGACCATCGTCAGCTTCGAGGTCGAGCACCAGATGATGCAGGCGCTGGATGGCCCGCACGTGCCCTACCTGGTGGCCGCGGGTGACCTGTCGGTGCTGCCCTACCTGGTGATGGAGTACGTGCCCGGCCGCACGCTGGACCACTGGCTGGACCAGGTGCTGCAGGGACAGCCACTGCCGCCGCACGAGCTGGCCCGCCTGGGCGCCGCCGTGGCGCGCGCGGCGCACGACATGCACCAGCAGAACGCCGTGCACCTGGACCTGAAACCGGCCAACGTCATCATCCGCGACGCCGCCGAGGGCGCGCCCGCCGACGCCCCACTGCACGCGGTGCTGCTGGACTTCGGCCTGTCGTTCCACGCCCACTACCCCGACCTGCTGGCCGAAGAGCTGCGCGAAGCCGTGGGCTCGCCCGCCTACATGTCGCCCGAACAGGTGGTGGGTGTGCGCGGCGATCCGCGCAGCGACGTGTTCGCCATCGGCGTGATGCTGTACGAGCTGGCCACCGGCGAGCTGCCGTTTGGCGCGCCAAGCAGCAAGGGCGGCCTGCGCCAGCGCCTGTGGATGGACCCCAAGCCGCCGCGCGCGCGGCGGCCCGACCTGCCGGAGTGGCTGCAGGAAGTGATCCTGCGCTGCCTGGAGCCGGTGGCGGCCGAGCGCTACCCCTCGGCCGCGCACCTGGCGTTCGACCTCGCCCAGCCCGAGCAGGTGCAGGTGACCGAACGCGGCCGGCGCCTGAAGGGCACCGGCTTTCGCACCCACTTCAAGCGCTGGCTGCGCGCCGCCGGCACGCAGTACCAGCCCAGCCCGCTGCCCACGCGCGTGATCGACGAGGTGCCGATCCTGATGGTGGCGGTGCCACACCACGACGTCACCGACGCCACGCTGTATTCGCTGCGCGAGGCGGTGCGCCGCTCGCTGGGCATCCGCCCCGGCGCGCGGCTGGCGGTGGTGACCGTGGTGGCGCCGGGCGCCGCCAGCAGCACCGACGCCAGCCGCAGCGAAACCACCCAGCACCGCCAGATGCTGACCATGCTCAAGACCTGGGCGCAGGGCCTGCCGCAGGAGCAGCACCAGATCTCCTACCACGTGCTGGAAGACGGCGACCCGGCCGATGCGATCCTGCGCTTCGCCCGCGCCAACCACGTGGGCATGATCGTCATGGGCGCGGCCACGCACGGGCTGCAGCTGCAGCGCTTCGTCGCCACGGTGCCCATCAAGGTCGCCATGGACGCGCCCTGCACGGTGATCCTGGTCAAGCAGAGCATGCCGTTCGAGCAGCTCGGCGCCGTGCCCGCATCGCTGAGTGCCTGATCGACCTCCGGGGCGCATCCGGCAAGCGCGCAAAGCTATCACACATAGAGCAATCCAAGACCTGCCCGAGGCTCAGCCGGGGTGGCTCAGGCGCAGCAGCTCGGCCCCTTCGGCGACCTGATCGCCGGGTGCGTACAGCACCTCGTCCACCACGCCGTCCTGCGGCGCGGCGATGGTGTGCTCCATCTTCATGGCCTCCATCACCGCCAGCGCCTGGCCCTTGCTGACCTTGTCGCCGGCCCGGACGGCGATCGACACCACCTTGCCCGGCATGGGCGCGGTCAGGCGGCCGCCTTCGCCGGCACCTTCTTCGGCGCGCGAGAGCAGGTCCAGCTCGGTGATCTGCACCGCGCCACGGCTGCCGAACACATGCTCGACCTCGCCCAGCGGGTACACCTGCACCAGCTCGCGTGCGGTGCCGTAGCGCAGGTCGATGCGGCCGTCCGGCAGCGCGGTGAGCGACAGCGGCTGCGCTTCGGCGTCGCCGATCTGCAGCATCAGGCCGTCCTGAAGGTAGCGCAGCTTGGCCACCACCGCCTCGCCCCGGTATTCCAGATCGACACGGCGCGTGGCCACGCCGTGCGAGCGAAAGCCGTCGGTGCGGCTGAAGGGGTCGTGGGTTTCGGCTGCGCGCTCGGCCAGCACGGTCTGGGCGACGGCGGCGGCCACGGCCAGATCGCGACCCAGCCGGTCCTGCTGGAACAGCCGGGGGCGCTCGCGCTCGATCAGGGCGGTGTCCAGTCGGGCCCGGGCGAACGAGTCGCTGGCCAGCACGTGGCGCAGAAACTGCACGTTGGTCTGCAGACCGGCGATGTGGGTGGCGGCCAGGGCGGCGTCCAGCTTGGCCAGCGCCTGCTGGCGCGTTTCGCCCCAGACGATCAGCTTGGCGATCATGCTGTCGTAGAAGGGGCTGATGGCATCGCCCTCGCGCACGCCGTCGTCGAAGCGCACCGCGCCGAACTCGAAGGCCGCGTGCGGCGGCTTGCGGTACACGTGCAGGGTGCCGGTGGCGGGCAGGAAGTGGTTGTCGGGGTTCTCGGCGCAGATGCGCGCCTCGATGGCGTGGCCGTCGATCAGCAGTTCGTCCTGCGCCAGCGGCAGCGGCTCGCCGGCCGCCACGCGCAGCTGCCACTCAACCAGGTCCTGCCCGGTGATGGCCTCGGTCACCGGGTGCTCGACCTGCAGGCGGGTGTTCATCTCCATGAAATAGAACTTCATCTGCTCGGGCTGCTCGTAGCCGCCAGGCTGCTCGACGATGAACTCGACCGTGCCGGCGCCCACGTAACCCACCGCGCGCGCCGCCGCCACGGCGGCTTCGCCCATGCGACGGCGCAGCTCGGGCGTCATGCCGGGGGCGGGGGCTTCTTCCAGCACCTTCTGGTGGCGCCGCTGCACCGAGCAGTCGCGCTCGAACAGGTACACGCAGTGGCCGTGCGTGTCGGCGAACACCTGGATCTCGATGTGGCGCGGGCGCTGCACGTATTTCTCGACCAGCACGGCGTCGTCGCCGAAGCTGTTGCGGGCCTCGCGCTGGCAGGACGCCAGGGCGGCGTCGAAGTCCTCCGCGCGCTCGACCGCGCGCATGCCCTTGCCGCCGCCGCCGGCGCTGGCCTTGATGAGCACCGGGTAGCCGATGCGGTCGGCTTCGCGGCGCAGCAGCGCCGGGTCCTGATCGGCGCCGTGGTAGCCCGGCACCAGCGGCACGCCCGCGCCTTCCATCAGGCGCTTGGACTCGGCCTTCAGGCCCATGGCGTTGATGGCGCTGGCCGGCGGGCCGATGAACACCAGGCCGGCGTCCTGGCAGGCCTGGGCGAAGTCCTCGTTCTCGCTCAGAAAGCCGTAGCCGGGGTGGATCGCCTGCGCACCGGTGGCGCGGGCGGCGTCGATGATGCGCTGCCACTGCAGGTAGCTGTCGCGCGGCGCGCTGCTGCCCACGTGCACCGCCTCGTCGCAGGCCAGCACATGCTTGGCATGGGCGTCGGCGTCGGAATACACCGCCACCGTGCGCACGCCCAGGCGGCGTGCGGTGGCGGCCACGCGGCAGGCGATCTCACCGCGGTTGGCGATCAGAATCTTGGTGAACATGCTTTTCTCCTTGCCAACCGGATCAGACCCGTGCGTCGGTCGGACCCGGTACTTGATGACCAAAAAAGCCGCGCAACTTGCGCACGACCAACTTCAGAAAGCGCGCCAGCCACACCAGCAGCAGCGCCGACAGCAGCAGCATGACCGCCAGCGCGATGCCAAAGGCCAGCGGGTACTGCGTGGCCAGCCACACCACGGCCACCACCAGACCGTCCTCGAACAGTGAGGCCAGCCCGTTGGACAACGGCTCCGGCGAAGCGTTGAGGGCGGCGCGCGTGGTGGCCTTGGTGGCGAACGCGGTGGTGGCCAGCGAGCCGCCCAGCAGCCCGGCCACCACGGCCATGGTGGCCGAATCGGCGCCGAACACGCTGCCGGCCAGCAGCGCGCCGGCCGGGATGCGGATCACGCTGTGCACCGCGTCCCACAGGCTGTCGAGCCAGGGGACCTTGTCGGCGAAGAACTCGACCAGCATCATGAAACCGCTGGCCGCCAGCACCGCCGGGTGCTGCAGCAGCTGCAGGCCGGCCGGCAGCGCGATCCAGCCGGCCGCACCCATGGCGCCGGTGAGAAACATCACCGCGTACAGGCGAAAGCCACTGGCCCAGCCCAGCGCGGCCGCCAGCGCCAGCAGCTGCGGCATGTCCATGCGCGCCGCCGCCTGGCTGGCCGATTCGGCCGCCTGGCCCAGCGCCGCGGCCGAATCCGGCCCCAGGTGCAGGCCCATGCCGTGCAGCCACTGGATGAATGAAGCAAGCCAATCGGGCATGAATTCTGATGAGGATCGAGAAATCGAGGACTATCAATTCAATAGCTGCTTGCGCTTGATGGACAAGCGCCAGAGGACGAAATCATTTGAAAACTCATGGGTTCGAATGGGTCATGCCAGCCACGCCGGCTTGCGCTTTTGCAGAAAGGACTGCACGCCTTCCTTGCCCTCGTCGCTGGCGCGGATGTCGGCGATGCCCTCCACCGTGCGCTCGATCAGCAGGCGCGTGATGTCGCGCTCGGCCACGTCCTGCACCAGCTGCTTGCAGGCCCTGACCGCGTTCGGGCTGGCGCTGGTGAGCGCCTGCAGCAGCCCGGCCACCGTGGCGTCGAGCCGCTCGGCACCCACCACCTCGTGCACCAGGCCCAGGCGCCGCGCCTCGGCGGCGTCGAAGCGTTCGGCGGTCAGGAACCAGCGGTGCGCCGCGCGCGGCCCCATGGCGCGGATGACGTAGGGACTGATGGTGGCCGGGATCAGGCCCAGCTTGACCTCGCTCAGGCAGAAGTGCGCGCTGTCCACGCTGACCGCCATGTCGCAGGCCGCCACCAGCCCCAGGCCGCCGGCGTACACGTCGCCCTGCACGCGGGCAATGGTGGGCTTGGGACATTCGTAGAGGGTGCGCAGCATGAACGCCAGTTGCCCCGCGTCGCGCAGGTTTTCCTCACGCGTGTAGTCGGCCATGCGGCGCATCCAGTTCAGGTCGGCGCCGGCGCAGAAGGCCGGGCCTTCGGCCGCCAGCACGATGGCGCGCACCCGCGCGTCGCCGCCCAGGGTGGTGAAGGCCTCGGACAGCTCGGCGATGACGGCGTCGTTGAAGGCGTTGCGCAGCTCGGGGCGCGCCAGCGTGACGGTGGCGACGTGGTCTTGCACGTCGATGCGAAGGGCGGCGGTCATGGTTGGCGCGACTCCTGTTGCAGCAGATAAACCAGATCAAGTTCAGGGCATGGCTGGCCCAGCGCCGTCAGCGCCGCCGTGATCTGCCCGCGGTGATGCGTGCCGTGGTTGAACACATGCGCCAGCGTGGCGGCAAAGGGCAGCGCCACGGCCTGGCCGCGCATGGTGGTGTAGTGCAGTTCGCCGTCGAAGCGTTCGGCCGGCCACGACGCGATCAGCGGCTGCCAGCGCGCCGCACCTTGCCGCAGGCGCTCGGCCAGTCGGGTGCGGTCGGTCTCGGCTTCGTCATCCAGCGCCAGCCGCGGCGAGACGCCTTCGGCAAAGCGGCGAAACCACAGCAGGTGCTCGCCCACCAGCAGGTGATTGAGCGTGCCGTGGATGCTCTTGAAAAACAGGCCGACGTCGCGCCGGTAGTCGTCTTCAGGCAGCGCCGCCACGCCGGCCAGCAGGCGACCGGTGGCCCAGGCGTTGTAGCGCGCCAGGGTGCTGAAATGGCTGTGCCACGCCGGCATCGTCAATGCACCCAGACGCGCAGGCCGCGGTGCGCGGCGATGGCATCAAAGTCGCGGTCGCTGTGCAGCAGCAGATAGTCCTGCTCGATGCAGAAGGCGGCGATCATCACGTCGACGCTGCTGCGCACCGTGATGCCGCGCGCGCGCAGCAGGCGATAGTGCTCGGCGGCGGCCAGAGCGATGTCGGCGCCGCCGCAGGACTCGACGCTCAAGGTTTGCAGCAACAGACGCGCCTGACGCAGCGCTCGCTCGTCGCGAAAGCCGCGCAGCACCTCGTAGAGCACCAGGTCGGGCACCACCAGGCGGGTGTGGCCATCGGCCAGCAAGCGATCAAGCTCGTCGCACGCCGCCGTGGGCCGATCGACGAAGAAGTCGATCCAGACGCTGGAGTCAACGACCAGCACCGCGCGCCGCCTTCCTGCCGCTGGACGCCGCGGCTTTCGTCTTGGTGTGGCGGGCGCGCGGCAGCTGCACGCTGTACTCCAGTGCTTCCTCGGGCTCGTCCGCGGCCGGCTGCGTCCAATCGATGGACTCGTCGCCTTCCCATTTCAGCTTGCCCTTCCACTTGAGGATCTCGCGGTAGGCCGCCTGTCGCGCCAGCAGGCGCAAGCCAGCCTCCACGGTTTCCTTCTTGGTGGTGTAGGGGCCGGCACGCATGGCCGTGGCCAGCAATTCGTCGTCGATGTCGATGTTGGTGCGCATGATGTGTATACATTCACCACTTGAGACACATCGTACACCTTACATGCGGAATACGCCGAACTTCACGTCTTCCACAGGCGCGTTCAGCGCCGCCGACAGGCCCAGCGCCAGCACGCGGCGGGTGTCGGCCGGGTCGATCACGCCGTCGTCCCACAGGCGGGCGGTGGCGTAGTAGGGGTGGCCCTGCTGCTCGTACTGCGCGCGGATCGGGGCCTTGAAGGCCTCCTCCTCGTCCTGGCTCCAGCTGCCGCCCTTGGCCTCGATGCCGTCGCGCTTGACGGTGGCCAGCACGCTGGCGGCCTGCTCGCCGCCCATCACGCTGATGCGCGCGTTGGGCCACATCCACAAGAAGCGCGGGCTGTAGGCGCGGCCACACATGCCGTAGTTGCCGGCACCAAAGCTGCCACCGATGATGACGGTGAACTTGGGCACGTTGGCGGTGGCCACGGCCGTCACCATCTTGGCGCCGTGGCGGGCGATGCCTTCGTTCTCGTACTTGCGCCCGACCATGAAGCCGGTGATGTTCTGCAGGAACACCAGCGGAATCTTGCGCTGGCAGCACAGCTCGATGAAGTGCGCGCCCTTTTGCGCCGACTCGGAAAACAGGATGCCGTTGTTGGCCACGATGCCCACCGGCATGCCCTCGATGTGGGCAAAGCCGCACACCAGGGTGGTGCCAAAGCGCGCCTTGAACTCCTGGAACGCGCTGTCATCGACGATGCGGGCGATGATTTCGCGCACGTCGAACGGCTTGCGGGTGTCGGTGGGGATCACGCCGTACAGCTCCTCGGCGGCGTACCGGGGCGGACAGGGTGTGCGCAGATCGCCCGCCGGCGCCTTGTGGCGGTTCAGGTGCGCCACCACCTGCCGCGCCAGCGCCAGCGCATGCATGTCGTTCTGCGCCAGGTGGTCGGCCACGCCCGACTGGCGGGTGTGCACGTCGCCGCCGCCCAGGTCTTCGGCGCTCACCTCCTCGCCGGTGGCGGCCTTGACCAGCGGCGGGCCGCCCAGAAAGATGGTGCCCTGGTTCCTGACGATGATGGACTCGTCGCTCATCGCCGGCACATAGGCGCCGCCGGCAGTGCAGGAACCCATGACGACGGCGATCTGCGCAATGCCCTGGGCGCTCATCTGCGCCTGGTTGTAGAAGATGCGGCCGAAGTGGTCGCGGTCGGGAAACACCTCGTCCTGGTTGGGCAGGTTGGCGCCGCCGCTGTCGACCAGGTAGATGCAGGGCAGGCGGTTTTGCTGCGCGATCTCCTGCGCGCGCAGGTGCTTTTTCACCGTCATGGGGTAGTAGGTGCCGCCCTTCACCGTGGCGTCGTTGCAGACGATCATGCAGTCCACGCCCGAAACGCGACCGATGCCCGCCACCATGCCGGCGGCGGGCGCCTCGTCCTGGCCGTTGCGGTCCTGGTACATGTGCAGCGCCGCCAGCGGGGCGATTTCCAGAAAGGGCGTGCCGGGGTCGAGCAGCATCTGCACGCGCACGCGCGGCAGCAGCTTGCCGCGGTCCATGTGCTTCTTGCGCGCCGCCTCGCCGCCGCCTTCGCTGACCTTGCGCACCTGGGCGCGCAGATCGTCCACCAGCGCGCGCATGGCCTGGGCGTTGGCCTGGAAGTCGGCCGAGCGTGGGTTCAGTTTGGTGTCGATGGCGGGCATGGGCGGGGCTCAAATGAAAATTGAATACCGAACGCAAAGGGCGCAAAGGTTTCGCAGAGGGCGCACAAAAAATGCTGAATCAAATGGGCTGCTCTCTTGCGTCCTCTGCGTCAATTTTGCGTTCGCTGCGTTCGGTCCAGTTTTGGATTTCAGGCCGTCTGGTCCTGCACCAGACCGAGCTCGGCCACCATGGCCTCGCGGATCTTGAATTTCTGGATCTTGCCGGTCACGGTCATGGGGAACTCGGGCACGAACTTCAGGTAGCGCGGCACCTTGTAGTGCGCGATCTTGCCCTTGCAGAACTCGCGCACCTCGGCGTCGGTGAGCTGCTGGCCGGGCTTGACGATGATCCAGGCGCACAGCTCTTCGCCGAATTTCTGGTCCGGCACGCCCACCACCTGCACGTCCTGTACCTTGGGGTGGCGGTACAGAAACTCTTCGATCTCGCGCGGATAGACGTTTTCGCCGCCGCGGATCACCATGTCCTTGATGCGGCCGACGATGTTGACGTAGCCCTCGCCGTCCATGGTCGCCAGATCGCCGGTGTGCATCCAGCCTTCGGCGTCGATCGCCTCGGCGGTGCGCTGCGGGTCTTCCCAGTAGCCCTGCATCACCGAATAGCCGCGGGTGCAGAACTCGCCGCGCTCGCCCACCGGCACGGTGCGGCCGGTCTCGGGGTCGATGATCTTGATCTCCAGGTGCGGCTGCACCAGGCCCACGGTGGACACGCGCTTGTCCAGCGGCGTGTCGGTGGAACTCTGGCAGCTGACGGGCGAGGTCTCGGTCATGCCGTAGGCGATGGTCACCTCGCCCATGTTCATTTCGCTCTGCACGCGCTTCATCACCTCGATCGGGCAGGGGCTGCCGGCCATGATGCCGGTACGCAGGCTGGACAGATCAAATTCCTTGAAGCGCGGGTGATCCAGCTCGGCGATGAACATGGTGGGCACGCCGTGCAGGCCGGTGCACTTCTCGTCCTGCACGGTCTGCAGCACGGTGAGCGGGTCGAAGGCGTCGTTGGGATAGACGATGCAGCCGCCATGCGTCAGCACCGCCAGGTTGCCCAGCACCATGCCGAAGCAGTGGTACAGCGGCACGGGGATGCACAGGCGGTCCTGCTCGGTCAGCTTCATCGCTTCGCCGATGAAGAAGCCGTTGTTCAGGATGTTGCGGTGCGTCAGCGTGGCGCCCTTGGGAAAGCCGGTGGTGCCGCTGGTGAACTGGATGTTGATGGCGTCCTGCGGATGCAGCAGGCGCGCCACCTGGGCCAGGCGCGGATCCTGCGGGTCGCCACTCGCCAGCAGCTCGGAAAAACGCATGAAGCCCGGCTCCTCGGCGCCTTCGCCGGCAACGTCGATCCAGATCGCGTGCTGCAGCTGCGGCAGCGTCTGCGACTGCAGCGGCTCGCCCGGCCTGGCGTGCGCCCACTCGGGCGCCAGCTCGCGCAGCATGCCCAGATAGTCGCTGGTCTTGAAGCGCGGCATGGTCACCAGCGCCCGGCAGCCCACCTTGTTGAGGGCGTATTCCACCTCGGCCGTGCGGTAGGCCGGGTTGATGTTGACCAGCACCAGGCCGGCCTTGGCCGTGGCCAGCTGCATCAGCACCCATTCGGCGTTGTTATGCGACCAGATGCCGATGCGCTCGCCCGGCTTCAGGCCCAGCCGCAGCAGCGCGCTGGCCAGCCGGTGGGCGTCCTGCTGCAACTGGCGGTAGCTGTAGCGCCGCCCCTGGTGCGCCACCACCAGCGCCTCGCGCTCGGGAAAGCGCGCCACCATGGCGTCGAAAAAGGCGCCAATGGTTTGCTCGATCAGCGGCGGCGTCTGCGCGCCGCGCGCGCAGCTTTCGGTCAGTGCCGTGCTCATTTCACGTCTCCTGCGGATCCGGGCCAGGCTGGCCGCCATGGTAGTGCAGCCGCGGGCCGCCCGTACAGGTGCCAGCTTAGCCCCGGCCAGGGGCCGGGTGTTGCCAGACGGGTTGCAAAATGTGCCAGCCATGCCGACACTTGTGGAATGCCGCCCGCTGCCACGCCCGACCGCCCGCCGCGCCCTGCCGGGCAGACCCCGATCTCTCTGGTGCAGGCGGTGGTGCAGGCCTACACGCAGCGCCGACTGGATCCCGCCGCGGCTCTGCTGAAGGCACAAATCGCGCCATCCGATCTGGCACGGCCAGGCACCCAGGTCACCGCCCTGCAGTTCGAGCGCCTGTGCGCCGCCGCCATGCAGGAGCTGGACGACGAGGCGCTCGGCTGGTTCAGCCGCCGCCTGCCCTGGGGCAGCTACGGCATGCTGGCGCGCGCCAGCATCAGCGCGCCCACGCTGGGCGTGGCGCTGGCGCGCTGGTGCCGCCACCACGGCCTGCTGACCGAGGACGTGGCGCTGACGCTGGAGCGCAGCGGCGCGCAGGCCCAGGTGCAGATCGTGGAGCGGCGCGCGCTGGGCGCGCTGCGCGAGTTCGCCCTGCTGTCGCTGCTGCGCAACCTGCACGGGCTGGCCTGCTGGCTGGTGGATTCGCAGATCGTCCTGCAGGGCGCGCAGTTTCCGTTCGCCGCGCCGGCACATGCCGAGTTGTACGCGCGTCTGTTTCCCGGCCCGGTGCGGTTCGGCGCCACCTGCGCCGGGCTGCGCTTTGACGCCCACTACCTGCAGTTGCCGCTGCGCCGCGACGGCACCGCGCTGGACCAGATGCTGCGCCGCGCGCTGCCGATCCTGGTCTGGCCCTACCGGCGCGACCGCCTGCTGTCGCGGCGCGTGCGCGCCCTGCTGCAGCAGCCGCAGGCGGCGCATACCGCCGAGACGCTGGCGGCGCGGCTGGCGCTGTCGGCGCGCAGCCTGCACCGCCAGTTGCGCGCCGAAGGCACCAGCGTGCAGCAGCTCAAGGACGAAGCACGGCGCGCCCAGGCCTGCGCGCTGCTGCTGCGCACCGACTGGCCGATCGCCCGCGTGGCGCGTGCGGCCGGCTTTGCCAGCGACAAGAGCTTTGCGCGCGCCTTCCGCCACTGGACCGGCCACACGCCGCAGGGCTGGCGCCTGCACGGCGATGCTGAATCCAACAGGGCTCCAGCGCCCGTCGAATAAGCGCCGCCAGCTATCATTCTGATATTTTCCGACAGGCCCCGGGTGGCCCGACAGTCGGGTTACAGTGCAGCCCATGAAACCCGCCCCCCGCCCCCTGTTCAGCCCCGACCACCACGCCTTCCGCGAGCAGGTGCGCCGCTTCTGCGAGCGCGAGATCGCACCGCAGCACGCCGCCTGGGAAGAAGCCCACGGCGTGCCGCGCGACGTCTGGCGCCAGGCCGGCGACCACGGCCTGTTGTGCTGCTGGCTGCCGGAGGCGCTGGGTGGGCCGGGCGCCGACCTGCTGTTCGACTTCATCGTCAGCGAGGAGCTGGGGCGCATCGGCGCCACCGGGCCGGGCTTTCCGCTGCATTCCATCATCGTGGCGCCGTACCTGGCCGCGCATGGCAGGCCCGAGCTGCAACAGGCGCTGCTGCCGGCCATGGTGCGCGGCGACAAGATCGCCGCCATCGCCATGACCGAACCCGGCACCGGCAGCGACGTGGCGGCCATCCGCACCCAGGCACGGCGCGAGGGCGAACACTATGTGCTGACGGGCCAGAAGACCTTCATCACCAACGGCCACAACGCCGACCTGGTGGTGGTGGCCTGCAAGACCGACCCCGCGCAGGGCGCGCATGGCGTGTCGCTGCTGGTGGTCGAGCGCGACATGCCGGGCTTCACGCGCGGGCGCAACCTGCGCAAGATCGGCCAGCACGCGCAGGACACGGCCGAGCTGTTCTTCGACCAGGTGCGCGTGCCCGCCAGCCACCTGCTGGGCGACGAGGGCCAGGGCTTCAAGTACCTGATGCAGAAGCTGGCGCAGGAGCGCCTGCTGATCAGCGTGCAGTGCCAGGCGCGCGCCGAGGCGGTGCTGGACTGGACCGTGGCCTACGTGCAGGAGCGCCGGGCGTTCCGCCAGCGCCTGGCCGACTTTCAGAACACCCGTTTCAAGCTGGCCCAGCTGGCCGCCGACATCGCCGCCGGCCGCGCCTTCTGCGACCAGCTGATCGCGCAGCACCTGGCCGGCGGGCTGGATGCCGTCGGCGCCGCCGCCGGCAAGCTGTGGCACAGCGAGCTGCTGGGCCGCGTCACCGACGAATGCCTGCAGCTGTTCGGCGGCTACGGCTACATGGCCGAGTACCCGATCGCACGCGCCTACGCCGATGCGCGCATCGAGCGCATCTACGCCGGCACCTCGGAGATCATGAAAGAGATCGTGGCGCGCGATCTGCTGGACCGCTGACCTGAACCGGCGCGCAGGCAATGACGAACGACCGGGACGCACGGCGGCATGCGGGGCCCGGGCCGCTTCAGAGCGGGTGCGTGACCAGCCGGAAGTCCGGGTCTTCCGGGTAGGCCTTGACCTCGAAGCCCAGGCTGCGCATCAGCTTGAGCATGCCGTTGTTGTGCGTCAGCACCAGGCCGATGATTTCCTGCAGGCCCTTTTCGCGCGCCGCGTCCATGATGCTGAGCATCAGCCGCGTGCCCAGGCCCTGGCCGGCGTAGCCGTCGTCCACCACCAGCGAGAACTCGCAGCTGGTCTGGTCGGGGTTGGTGATGTAGCGCGACACGCCGATGATGCGCTCGCGCGTGGTCTTGCCGCCGTCCTCGGTCGGCACCTCCTCTTCCACCACGGCGCACAGCGCCATCTCGCGGTCGTAGTCGATCAGCGTGAAGCGCGACAGCATGTGCGGCGGCAGCTCGGCCATGTTGGAGACGAAGCGGAAGTAGCGGCTCTCGGGCGTCAGGCGCTTCATCATGTCCTGCAGCGGCTGCGCGTCGTCGGGGTGGATCGGTCGCACCTTGTATTCGCCACCGCCGCGCAGCGGCCACCACTGCTCGAAGCGCGCCGGGTACGGCAGGATCGACAGATGACCGTAGCGCCCCGCGCGCCCCGGTGCGGCCTGCGCCGCCGGACCGATGACGATGCGCGCGTCCACCGCCAGCACGCCGTGTTCGTCGACGATGATGGGGTTGATGTCCATCTCGCGCAACTGCGGCAGCTCGCACACCATTTCGGACACGCGCAGCAGCACCTGCTCCAGCGCCGCCATGTCCACCGCCGGCGCACGGCGCCAGGGACCCAGGGTTTCGTGCACGCGCGAGCGCTCCATCAGTCGCCGCGCCAGGAACTGGTTGAGCGGCGGCAGCTCCATGGCATGGTCGCGGTACAGCTCGATCAGGGTGCCGCCGGCGCCGAAGGCGATCACCGGGCCGAACGGCTCGTCGGTCACCACGCCGATGTACAGCTCGCGCCCGCGCGGCTTGCGCGCCATGGCCTGCACCGTGATGCCGTTGATGCGGGCGTCGGGCTGGCGTTCGCGCACCGCCGCCATCATGTCCTGCCAGATGTCGCGCACGGCGGTGGCGTGCATCACGTTCAGCGCCACGCCGCCGACGTCGCTCTTGTGGCTGATGTCGGGCGAGTCGATCTTCAGCGCCACCGGAAAGCCGATCTGGGTGGCGATCATCATGGCCTCGTTGGCGCTGCGCGCCAGCAGCGTCTGCGTGACCGGAATGTGGAAGGCCGACAGCAGCGCCTTGGATTCCATCTCGGTCAGGACGCTGCGCCGCTCGGTCAGCACGCTCTCGATCAGCAGGCGCGCGCCTTCCACGTCGGGCGCCGCCAGGCCGGTGAGCGGCGGCGGCGTCTGCTGCAGCATCTGCTGGTTCTGATAGAAGCTGGCGATGTTGCCGAAGGCGCCCACCGCCGCCTCGGGGGTGCGAAAGCTGGGGATCTGCGCCTCGGCCAGGGCGTGGCGCGCCGTTTGCACGCTGGCGTCGCCCATCCAGCAGGCCACCAGCGGCTTGGCCAGGCGCGGGCGGGCCTGCACCAGCTCCTGCGCCACGGCGTCGGCGTCGCCGCCGAACTTGGGTGAATACAGCACCAGCACGCCGTCCACGGCGCGGTCCTTGGCCGCCACCTCCAGCGCGGCGCGGAAATGCTCGGCCGTGGCGCCCTCCGACAGGTCGATCAGGTCGCTCAGCGAAGCCTGCGCCGGCAACCGCGGCGCCAGCTCGCGCGCCGCCTCGGGCGACAGCACGCCCAGCGTCAGCCCCAGCTCGCTCACCCAGTCGGCTGCCAGCACGCCGGGGCCGCCGCCGTTGCTGATGATGGCCAGGCGCCGCCCGACCGGGCGGTAGCGCGAGGCCAGGCACTTGGCGGCCGAGAACAGCTCGACGAAGGAGCGCACGCGCACCGCGCCGGCGCGCCGCAGCACGGCGTCGAACACGTCGTCGCTGCCGACGATGGCGCCCGAATGCGTCTGCGCCGCCACGTTGCCGGCCGCCTGCCGCCCGGACTTGAGCACCACCACCGGCTTGGCGTTGGCGGCCGCACGCAGCGCGCTGGTGAAGCGGCGCGCGCTGGCGATGCCTTCCATGTAGACCACGATGCCGCTGGTGTGGCGGTCGGCGGCCAGAAAGTCCAGCGTGTCGGCCAGCGTCACGCCGGTGTGCGGGCCCAGCGCCACCACGGTGGAAAAACCGACCCGACTCTGGCGGGCCCAGTCCAGGATCGACGCCGTCAGCGCGCCCGACTGCGACACCAGCGCCAGTTGCCCAGGCGCCGCCAGCGCGCCCGCCACGCTGGCGTTGAGCTGCAGACCGGGGCGCTGAAAGCCCTGGCTGTTGGGCCCCAGCAACCAGACCCCGTGGCGGCGCGCCAGCCGCTGCAGTTCGCGCGCGCGCCGGGCGTCCACGCCATGGGACAGCACCAGCGCCGCCTTCACCTTGATGCGACCGGCCAGCTCCAGCGCGGGGCCGATTTCTTCGTCCGGCAGGGCGATGATGGCCAGGTCGGCGCGCGCCTGCGCCAGGTCGGCCAGGGTGCCGGTGGTGTGGACGCTGAGCGGCACCACCTGGCCCTTGAAGGCCTGTGCCTGCAGATGCGCCAGCAGCGCGCGCGCCTGCGGCGTCTGCTGTTCGGGCGCGTCCTGCGGGCCAGTGAAGAGGGCGATCGAACGCGGATCGAACAGGGGGGTGAGGTAATGCTGGTCCATGGTGCTGTCCCGCGCCTTGGGTCAATGCCAAGGGTTAACCCGTATTGTGAAGGGGTTTTGGGCCTGGCGGACGGTCCGGCGCGGCCGCCGCCCGCGCTGGCGTGACATTGTGCGGGGGTGCCACGTGCAAGGCTGAGACAATCCGGGCATGACCAGCTTTGCCCCTTTGCACAACGATACCTTCCTGCGCGCCTGTCTGGGCCAGGCCACCGAGCACACCCCGGTCTGGCTGATGCGCCAGGCCGGGCGCTACCTGCCCGAATACTGCGCCACGCGCGCCAGGGCCGGCAGCTTCATGGGGCTGGCCACCAACGTGCAATACGCGACCGAGGTCACGCTGCAGCCGCTGGAGCGCTACCCGCTGGACGCCGCCATCCTGTTTTCCGACATCCTGACGGTGCCCGACGCCATGGGGCTGGGGCTGTCGTTTGCGCAGGGCGAGGGCCCCAAGTTTGCGCAGGTGGTGCGCGACGAAGCCGCCGTGGCGCAGCTGGCGGTGCCCGACATGGACCGGTTGCGCTACGTGTTCGACGCCGTCACCAGCATCCGCAAGGCCTTGAATGGCCGTGTGCCGCTGATCGGCTTCTCGGGCAGCCCCTTCACGCTGGCCTGTTACATGGTCGAAGGCGGCGGCAGCGACGACTACCGCCACGTCAAGACCCTGATGTACGCCCGGCCCGACCTGATGCACCGCCTGCTGACCGTCAACGCCGACGCCGTGGCGCAGTACCTCAACGCCCAGATCGACGCCGGCGCGCAGGCCGTGATGGTGTTCGACAGCTGGGGCGGCGTGCTGGCCGACGGCGCCTTCCAGACCTTCAGCCTGGCCTACACCGCGCGCGTGCTGGGCCAGCTCAAGCGCACCGGCGCCGACGGTCAGGTGGTGCCGCGCATCGTCTTCACCAAGGGCGGCGGACTGTGGCTGTCCGACATGGCGGCACTGGACTGCGACGTGCTGGGCCTGGACTGGACCGTGAACCTGGGCACGGCGCGCCGCATGCTCACGCAGATTGCCCAGAATGCTACAACTCTTATAGCTGCTGGCGCTTGCCCAGCAAGCGCCGGAGGCCAAAACGATGCCACATCCCGGCACCCCAAGGCGCTGCAGGGCAACATCGACCCCAACGTGCTGTTCGCACCGCCGGAGGCGATCCGCGCCGAAGTGCGGCGCGTGCTGGACAGCTTCGGCCGCCCGCACGGCGACCCCGCCGTGCCGGGCAGCACCCACATCTTCAACCTGGGCCACGGCATCAGCCAGCACACGCCGCCCGAGCATGTGGCGCACCTGGTCGATGAGGTGCACCGCCATTCGCGCCTGCTGCGGGCGCGGTCGGCCTGACCGCCGCTGCGCCGCCACGGCCGCGGGCACCCGCCTACTGCTGCGGCCGCCCCGTGTCAAGCGCGCAGCGGGCATGGTTCACACTTCATCCAGCAACTCGGGGGCTTGACTTATGCACAAAAACCGGCGTGCACCCGCTTCGGAAGGCCCGGCCCACGACCCCGCGCTACAAAACGCGAAGCGCAGCTAAGTTATTGATTTGATTGGACTTCAAGTGTTGCTGCTTTGGCAGGCAGGATAAGGAAACCCTTGATTTTCAAGGCCTGCGGGCGAGCGCCGGGGAATTCTCAACAAAGTTATCCACATATTCTGGGCATGACTTGGCAGACGCTTTCAAAACAAGCACTTAAGCCCGAAACTGCAAGTGTCGGCAAGCCATGACCCAGATCAGGTTCACCGCATGACGCACTGGCTGGCCGTCGCCGTCGCCACCCCGGCACACAGCGGCCTGGGCGAGCCGCTGACCTACCGCGCCGACGCACCGCTGGCGCCCGGCAGCATCGTGCGCGTGCCGCTGGGTGCGCGCGAGGTGCTGGGCGTGGCGTGGGGCGCAGCGGCCACCCCCGCGCCCGACTGGGCGGCCCAGGTGCGTCCGCTGGCCGGCGTGTTCGAGGGCCTGACGCCGCTGTCCGACGACTGGCGCCGGCTGATCGCCTTCACCGCCAGCTACTACCAGCGCGCCCTGGGCGAAGTGGCGCTGGCGGCGCTGCCGCCGCAGCTGCGCACGCTCAGCAGCGCCCAGATGGCGCGCCGCCTCAGGCGCCTGGGCGAGGCGCCGCCAGCCGGCGCCGCCGCCGCAGCAGCGCCAACGGCGCTGACGGCGGAGCAGGCGGCCGCCCTGGCCCGCATCGCGCAGGAGCCGGGCCCGTTTCTGCTGCACGGCGCCACCGGCAGCGGCAAGACCGAGGTCTATATGCAGGCCGCCGCGCGCGTGCTGGCGCACCAGCCGGCGGCGCAGGTGCTGGTGCTGGTGCCCGAGATCAACCTGACGCCGCAGCTGGAAGCGCGCTTTGCCGCCCGCTTCGGCGCCGCCGCCTGCGTGTCGCTGCACAGCGGCCTGACGCCGCCGCAGCGCCTGGCGGCCTGGCTGGCGGCGCACAGCGGGCGCGCCCGCATCGTGCTGGGCACGCGGGTGGCGGTGCTGGCGTCGATGCCGCAGCTGGCGCTGATCGTGGTGGACGAAGAGCACGATCCCAGCTACAAGCAGCAGGAAGGCGCGCGCTACTCGGCGCGCGACCTGGCGCTGATGCGCGGGCGCCTGGCCGGCGCGCAGGTGATCCTGGGCTCGGCCACGCCGTCGCTGGAAATCTGGCACGCCAGCGCCCCCGCACCCGAAGGCCCCGGCCGCCTGCGGCGCCTGGCCATGCCGCGCCGCGTCGGCCTGACGCCCGCCGACGACCCGGCCACCGGCCTGCCGCGCGTGCGCCGCGTCGACATGTCGCGCCAGCCCAGGGGCACGCTGATCGCCGCCCCGCTGCTGGCCGCCATCGGCGAGCGCGTGGCGCGTGGCGAGCAGGCGCTGCTGCTGCTCAACCGCCGCGGCTGGGCGCCGGTGCTGCACTGCGCCGACTGCGGCTGGAAAAGCGAGTGCCCGCATTGCAGCGCCTACCGCGTATTCCACCGGATCGACCGCTCGCTGCGCTGCCACCACTGCGGCTTCACCCAACCGGTGCCACGCGCCTGTCCCGCGTGCGGCAACCTCGACCTCGGCAGCCTGGGCCGTGGCACCGAGCAGCTCGAAGCGCAGCTGGCCGGTCTGCTGGCCGATGTGCGCCGCCCCGACGGCGCGCCGGCGCGCATCGCCCGCATCGACGCCGACAGCACGCGCGGCAAGGGCCAGCTCGACAGCGCCCTGGCCCAGGTGCACGCCGGCGACATCGACGTGCTGGTGGGCACGCAGATGATCGCCAAGGGGCACGACTTCAGGCGCGTCACCCTGGTGGCCGCCATCCAGCCGGACGCGGCCCTGTTTTCCAGCGACTTTCGCGCCCCCGAGCGGCTGTTCGCCCTGCTCATGCAGGCCGCCGGCCGCGCCGGCCGCGACGCCGCCAGCGCCGCCGGCAGCGAAATGTGGGTGCAGACCCACCACCCCCAGCATCCCCTGTTCGAGGCGCTGAAAGCCCACGACTACCCCGGCTTCGCCGCCCGCCAGCTGGCCGAGCGCGCCCAGGCCGGCCTGCCGCCGTTCAGCCGCCTGGCCCTGCTGCGCGCCGAGGCGCGCACACAGGCGGCGGCGCAGGCGTTTCTCGCCGCCACGGCGCAGGCCGCTCAGCAGCCAGCGCACCCCGACCCGCAGCTGGCCGAGGCGCTGACGCAGGTCACCTGGTACCCGGCCGTACCCCTGGCGGTGCAGCGCGTGGCCGGCATCGAGCGCGCCCAGATGCTGCTGGAAAGCCCCTCGCGCGCCGCCCTGCAGCGCGTGCTGGCCGCCTGCCCGCCGCTGCTGCACCAGCTGCGCACCGCGCCCGCGCACCGCGGCATCGTGCGCTGGGCGATCGACGTCGATCCGCTGGCGTTATGAGTCTCCGCCTCCGGAACCATCGGTTCGACACTGCACGGCCCGCGATGACGCCGCCACCCCACCCGCGACGACGGGCCTGGCTGTGCCGCGCAGGGCTGGCGCTGGTGCTGAGCACCGGCGGCCTGCCGGCCGGCGCCTGGAATGCGCGCGGCCATGCGGCGATCGCCGCGCTGGCCGAAGCCGGCCTGAACGACGCCGCCCGCGCACAGGTGCAGGCGCT
>Ga0209604_1000943_pt1 | contig 25109 bp, 15 predicted proteins | sample AD_UKC097_MetaG_FD_184405 | JGI IMG/M metagenome (GOLD analysis project Ga0209604, IMG submission 184405) | Active sludge microbial communities of municipal wastewater-treating anaerobic digesters from USA - AD_UKC097_MetaG (SPAdes) (version 2) | ecosystem: Engineered > Bioreactor > Anaerobic >... | reverse complement strand
GCGGTTTGGGCAGGTAAACCCGGCGTCGATGCTGAGTTTCTGAAGGCGGCTTCCGTATTGTTTTATACAGTGGCTGGAATAGGCATTGATAGGCCTGTTGTTACCCCACGGATAGGTGTCTATGTTATCGTTTGCCAATTTATGCTATTTCTTCGATGGTCTCCACGTAATTCACACCCCTTTGGGCAAGGCTGTTCAGCATGAAATCTACACATTCGGGATAGTTTCCGATGTATTCCGGAACAGATAATCCTTCCTGCCTGTAAAGTCCGCTGGCAATCATGCGCAAGGCTACTGTAGCGGTATAACCCGTGGTTCGCGCCATGGAATGTGTCTGTGTTTCTTCATCATAAAAGTCTAACAAATCGTAGGTGTAGCGCAGCTTTTTCCCGTCTTTTTTTCCTTCTACAATGACTTTCATGATGGTAAGGTCTTTTTCGCCTTTTTTCAATTCCCACATGGGGAACAGCAGTTTTGCCGTTACATCCATGGGTTTGATTTTTGTTCCTTTAACATCGATGGGTTCCTGGCTGAAAAATCCTGTTTGCCGCAACACTTTCATCAGCCCGATGTGTCCCGGATACCGCAGTGTCTTCTCTTTGATATTGGCTGCTTTGATCGTGCTGCCCAGCGAACGTATGCCATCGCTGTTGAACGCCTCCAGCGTGCCGAGGCCCGGAAAATTCAGCAATTCGGCATCCGACAAGGCTTCTTTGGTTACCGCTTTGTAGTTTTCTATGTACCGCGCAGGCCTGGTGTATTCTTCTATGACGTCAATGGGTGAAAACACCGCTTTGTATTCGTAGGGATATTCGCGAATTTGCGGTAGCCCGCCGACATAGGTAAGGCAGGTTTCTGTTTCATCGAGCTGGTGGTGGGCGTACCCAGTGAGAATGTGCATCATGCCCGGCGCCACACCGCAATCCATCACTGCGATAACATTGTTTTTCAGGGCAAGTTCACTCAACAAAAACGGGTCTTCCGGGAAGAAAGAGATATCCACCACATTTTTTCCGGCTTCGATAATGGCCTTCAGGGTTTGAAACCCCATAAATCCGGGGACTGCGTTGATTACCATATCATAACCTGAAACAATATTCTTTACCGTTTCGGGCAACGAAAGATCCTGCTGAATAGTTTTAATTCCAAAGGAATGTAAATACTCAAACATAACGGGACTGATGTCTGCCACGAACACTTCGGTGTCTTCATCTTTGGAAAGGTCGATAGCCATTGGGCTTCCAACCAGGCCGGCGCCGAGAATAATGATTTTCATAGTTAGTTTTTAGGACAAATCTACAAAAAACTCTTCATATGCTAATCCGCTATTTATTGGTATTATTGAAAAATTGGAAACTATCTTACTAAGTTTAAAAAAAACTGTATATTTACCGAAAAACATATAGATATGAAAAATGTTATTTCCTGCTTTTTGATTCTTTTTTCCTTAAATCTATTTTCGCAGGGGTATTGGACCCAGAAGGCTGATTTTGGAGGCACCCCCAAATATTGGGCTGTTGGTTTTTCCATCAATGGAAAGGGCTATGCCGGACTGGGGCGTGGATTAGGTTTCACTAATTCAAGCGACCTCTGGGAGTATAACCCCGTCACTAACGCCTGGACTCAGAAAACGAGCTTTCCAGGAGGGGCTAGGTATTCATCGCATGTTTTTGTAATTAATAATAAGGCGTATTTTTGTTCTGGTGCCTACTGGAGTGGTATCTCAGGCGATTATACACCGTATAACGATGTCTGGGAATATGACCCTGCCTTAGATTCATGGGCTCAGAAAAACAATTTTCCAGGCCCGGGCAGGCATGATGCGTTTGCTTTTTCTTTCGGGGGCTCGGGGTATTTATGCTTTGGGCAGGATATTAACGGCAACCGTTTAAATGATTTATGGGAGTATAATCCAACTACGGACACCTTGACACAAAAAGCCAGCTTCCCTGGCACTGCCCGGTCAGGAGGTATTCAGTTTGGTTTTGGAAAATATGGCTATATTGGTCTTGGAAGGGACAACAATAATGTGTCATTAGGTGATATATGGCGTTATGATTGTTCTCTAAATACCTGGACCCAGATGGGTAATTTTCCAGGCACAAGCAGAACTTCGGCATCAACATTTGTAACTGATTTCAGAGCGTATGTGGTTTGCGGATATAATTTCCAGTCAGCGTCCTACACAACCCAATTATGGGAGTATAACCCTGTTGCCGATTCATGGGTGCAAAGGGAGGATTTTCCACCTGCAAGCGGAAGAGCTTGCGGAACTCCTTTTGCTATTAACAACAGGGGCTATTTTGGATTAGGAAATGTGAATAACACATTTTATAAGGATTTGTGGGAATATACACCATCGTGCCTGGTGGGCATAAACACAAACGTTACCGTTGTCGGATCAACGATATATGCCGTAGCAGCAGGTGCCTCTTACCAGTGGCTGGATTGCGATAATAGTTTTGCTGTTTTACCTAACGATACCAACCAAAGTTATTCGCCTGCGGTAAGCGGAAATTATGCCGTGATCGTGACTCAAAGTTCATGTAGCGATACATCAGCTTGTACCGCAGTAGACATTTGTGATTCGATAAATACAAATGTTACGGTAATAGGGCTGACTATCTATTCACTCGCCGCCGGCGCTACTTATCAATGGTTGAATTGCGATGTCGGCATGGCGGTTATTGATAATGAAACCAATCAAAGTTATTCTCCCCCTGTCAATGGAAACTACGCTGTTGTGGTAACGCAGGGCAACTGCAGCGATACTTCCGATTGTGTTGCTTTTTCAAATATTGGTATTGATGAACAGGGTAATTCAGGCATAAACATTTATTTTGATCCACTGCATAATGAAATAAATATTGATTTAAAAGGTAATGAGATTAAATCGGATATATTACTGACAGATATGCCCGGAAGAATAATAAGGATGTATCCTGTTAACAATTCCGGCTTACAAAAATTCAATATTGGAAATATTTCAGGAGGGATTTATTTTATTCGTTTTGAAACCACTCATGGAATAGTCGTAAAAAAGTTTTTTGTTTCAGAATAATGCCCACCTTCGGTTTTGGCTCCGATTTATTTCTGATTTTGGTTTAGTCTTTCCTAGCTGACCCAATCCTACATTCGCTTAGTTTCCGGCAAAAGCTGCTCTTTTTTATAAGCTCTTGAGAGTTTGTAAATTTGATTTATTATCCAACGATATGCTGTTCTACCTACCGGAATACGATTATCCCAATTTAAGCAATAGAAGTGTGCAAACTTGTCCAGAAGGTCAAACAATCTATTGCTTTAGTTGGGTTTATCCCGACTTAGAAAATGTTTTCCGACAATTTTTCTTTGTCGGGATTACATTTTCTTTGTCGTATACCCATAAAAATGTTTAGCTATAATACCAAATAATCAAGATATTATGAAGAAAGTGTTCTAATGCTACGCGTTAGAAACTCTTTAATGCGTAATTTGGGATTATTCGTCCGAAAAAATGTGTTAGTTTACAAATATTCGTCCGAAAAAATGTAAAAACACGCAGAAAATCGTTCGAAATTGTGTGGAGTCTATACACAAGTAATCAGAAGTTTTAACATTGTTGATGTCTTTGGGGTGGTAATCATCAACTTTCGGCCAAGTTTTCGACTTTGCACACCTCAATTCACGATTTTGAGTTTTGCATACTGCAGCAACAATTGTTTTTCGCCAATGCCTTCAAACAAAACGGTGGTTTTTTTGTTCGGGCCGCTGCCCTCGATGCTCATCACCCGTCCCTGGCCGAACCGCTGGTGTTCTACGGTCATGCCAACGCGTATGTCTTCGATATCAGAAGCTGCAAATGCCGGTGAGTTTTGAGGAATATCTTTAATTTTTTTCAGGTTCAGATGCTTGGGAGTGGATGGCGTTGGTGTTTTTAACACAGTGTCAGAAGTGGCTTTCGCGGCAGGGTAGGAGGGTTTTGGCTTTGCTTTTACTACCCATGGATCCCCCATCATTTTATGAGGCATCTTATGAGGCATGTCGATGTATTTCATGTCTATTTCATCCAGAAACCGGCTTTTTTCGCAGAAGATCATCTCACCATAACGGTAACGGTTTTCGGCATACGACAAGGTCAGGCGCTTCATGGCCCGGGTTATTGCTACATAGAAAAGGCGGCGCTCTTCTTCAAGGTCATCACGGCTGTGCAAAGCCTGCAAGGAAGGAAACAGGTTTTCTTCCAGGCCGGCAACGTAAACATAAGGAAATTCCAGCCCTTTAGCTTGATGTATGGTCATCAGCGAAACACGGTCAGTGTCTTCCTTGTCGTTGGAGTCCTGGTCGGTGAGCAGGGCTATATCCTGCATAAAGAGGTCGAGGGTGCGTATGGCGTTTTCGAGCGGAGTGCCATCGGGCGCGAACACCATCTCTTTTTCAGTAAACTCTTTAATAGCGTTCAGTAATTCGTCGATATTTTCTAACCGGCTCACGCCTTCCGTTGATTCGTCCTGTTTCAGTTCTTTGTAAATGCCGCTGTTAAAAGCTATCTGCCTGGCAACTTCATAAGCATTTTTTATGGGTATCTGCACCGTGAAACTGCTGATCATGGTGGCGAAATCTTTCAGCTTCTGTATGGCGCCGGCATTGACCTGCAGATTGTACACAAGTGGGTTTTCAATGATTTCCCACGAACTTTTTTTCAGCGCTGTGGAAGTCAATACTACTTTCTGCAAGGTGGTGTCGCCAATGCCGCGTGATGGAAAATTGATGATCCGGAAAAGGGCTTCTTCATCATGGTTGTTAATGATAAGCCGAAAATATGCCAGCAGGTCTTTGATTTCTTTGCGCCGGTAAAAAGATAGTCCCCCATAGATTTTGTAAGGGATATTGAGCCGCCTCATGGCTTCTTCAATGGAACGCGACTGTGCGTTGGTGCGATATAGTATGGCAAAATCTGCATTGGGCAACTGAAAATTCATCTTGGTTTCGAAAATGGAATTGGCAATCATGGCGCCTTCTTCATTGTCGGAGGTAGCTTTTATCAAGACTATTTTGTTGCCATCTTCGTTTTCGGTCCAGATTTCTTTGAAATATTGTTTTTTGTTCTTCTGTATTACGCTATTGGCAGCATTCACAATGTTTTTTGTGGAACGGTAGTTTTGTTCGAGTTTTACTGTGCGGGCATCGGGGTAGTCGCTTTTAAAGTTGAGGATATTCTGAATATTGGCACCACGAAACCCGTAGATGCTTTGGGCGTCGTCGCCTACTACGCAGATGTTTTCGTTGTCGGCAGCCAGTTTTTTTACAATCATATACTGGGCAAAGTTGGTATCCTGATACTCATCCACCAGGATATAGGTAAACTTGTGCTGGTATTTGAACAAAAGTTCGGGGAAATCGCGTAACAGTTGATTGGTATAGTACAACAGGTCATCGAAATCCATCGCGAAGGCATTCTTCAGTTTGTTGTTATAGATAGTGAACAACTGTCCCAACTGTGGCTTGCCCGAGGCTTTGTCGTAATCGGTAAGTTCCACGTTGCGGTTGTAGTCTTCTGCCGACATCAGGTTGTTTTTTGCTGTTGAAATGCGGTGCAGCACATAAGCCGGAGGATATTGTTTTACATCCAGATTCTGCTCTTTCAGTATGGCTTTCATGATACTCTTGGTGTCGTCGGTATCATAGATGGTAAAATTCTGCGGGAATCCCAGCACCTGGCCTTCTACCCGCAGGATACGCGCAAAAATGGAGTGAAACGTACCCATCCAGACATTGCGGGCATCGGTGGAACCCACGAGGCGCGTAATACGTTCTTTCATTTCGCGGGCAGCCTTGTTGGTAAAGGTCAATGCAAGAATATTAAAAGGATCAACGCCTTGTTGCAGCAGGTAAGCCACGCGGTAGGTCAGCACACGTGTTTTGCCCGATCCGGCGCCGGCCAGCACCATCAGAGGCCCGTCGATACATTCAACAGCTCTTTTTTGCTCTTCGTTTAAATCTTTAAGGAAATCTTTTGACATGAGAAAAATATTACTGCAAAGTTAAGACATTGATTTCAGATTTTAGAACTTAGCATGCAGAAATGACATATTTATTTGCATCTATCAATGTACAATTAACAATTATCAATGAACAGTGAACAATGAACAGGGACTAATGACCCAATGCCTAATGCCTGATGACTACTTTCCCCTTTCCAATGACCAATGACCAATGACAAATAACAATGACCAGTGACCAATGACAATTGACAATTAACAATGACCAGTGAACAATGAACAGGGACTAATGACCTAATGCCTAATGACTAATGACTAATGACTACTTTCCACTTACAACTTACAACTTACAACTTACAACTTTCCCCTCCTTAAAAGGTTTCTCCCCTTCGGTATGCTGTGCCATGGTATTCAGCAATAAGAACGCCGTCGGTATTGGTGATGTCAACAACATAGGTAGCTATCCTGCTGGTTCGTGATGTTTCGGAGGCCTTAGCATAAAGCATCCCCTTTGACGCAGCTTTGATAAAATTGATGTTGGCATTAATAACAACTGCAACGGTTCCATGCGAATTAGCTGCTGCAGCAAGCGTAAAATCAGCCAGGGTAAAAATGGCGCCGCCCTGGGCAATGTCAACACCGTTGAGATGTTCGTCACGGATTTCCATCTTCGAAATAGCCTTGCCTTCCGAAACCTCAAGAAGCTCGATGCCAAGCAATCTTGCAAAACGGTCTTTGCCTAATAATTCGCGAACATTCATTTTTTGTGTTTTAAAGGATGAGTTTTTTTACAAAACTACAAAACATAAGTTTGATTTGTACTGAAATTGTAATATTGAGAAGGTTTTTTCGTTTTCAAAAAAAAGTTTACCCATGAAAAATTTTATTCCGGCAGGCCTATTGTTCATTTGCCTGCCTCTTGTCATGTTGGCACAGATTAAATCCCCCGACAAAGAACAGTTGGATGCATTCCTGAAAAGCAAAACTTATGTGGTTCTTGAGGATAACCCGTTTTCGGCATTCAATGCCTTTGTTGGCGATGGGTTTAGCGGAGTTTGGAAGATTACTCCATACGAAGTGATTACCTATGAAGAATTTGATAAGAAAATGGGAGACAGCCGCAGCTCGTTCCTCTTTGTGTCGCAGGCCCAGATGGGAAAAAATGAAATGTTTGATTATTCAATTATTAACCTTACCATGGGCGATGCTTCCAAAAACCTAAACAAGATGCCTGAGCTGTGTATTGTGCCCGTTTCCTATGCCGAGGTGGACGAAGAATCTTATGAATACAGGTTCCCGGTGCTGATAAAATTCATTGATTATTTTATCAGTTACTCACAAAAAAATCAGGGTAAGGATATACGGCAGATGGTGGATGATAATGCGGCGGAAATGAAAAATTATGAACTATGGCTGGTAAAAAACGACCTTGCCCCCGATGTCAATACTTTGGAGAAGATTAAAAAATATTATCCCTATGCTGTGAAAATTGTTACCACTGATGAAATTGAAACCGCCATCAAAAATGGGAATCCACAGGTGGCAATTCTCCATAAGGTAGGGCCTGAAGAAACACAAAGCGCGAGCAGTACGGTTTATAAGTTTATCATCACGGTAAAAGAAGGCAAACCCCTGTATTTCGGCGATTATAAGACCGGAACCGGCAAACCTGATGCCTTGCTGGAAGAGGATTTTAAAAAGATGGCGAAGTAAAAATCCCAAGAATAGGTAATATTACTGACTTTTATTTCAGAAAAATAATCAAGGCAGATATTCTTATATTTTGATTTGTAAATGATAATCAGGGCTTTGATTGTTGTAACCTAATAATTTTTTTAATAATCTTAATCTTATTTGCGCACAGGTTATTAGGTCTGGTAATAATTTGTATTTTTGTTTTACACAAAATGCGAACTTTTTAAAAGAAAAAGCGTATAAACTCTTATTATTACATGGCAGACGACAAAAAAATCATTTTTTCCATGGTGAACGTCAGCAAAACGTTTCCACCAAACAAACAGGTACTGAAAGATATTTACCTGTCCTTTTACTATGGTGCCAAGATAGGTGTAATAGGGCTTAACGGTTCCGGGAAATCAACATTGTTGAAGATAATTGCAGGCATCGAAAAATCTTTCAACGGGGAAGTGGTTTTCTCACCCGGTTATTCGGTGGGCATGCTGATGCAGGAACCCCAGCTCGATGATGCCAAAACCGTCAGGGAGATTGTGCAGGAAGGGGTGCAGCCTGTTGTAGATTTGCTTAAAGAATACGAAGAAGTCAACAATAAATTTGCCGAACCTATGTCGGATGACGAGATGAACAAGCTCATCAACCGTCAGGGAGAACTTACGGAATTGCTCGATCAGCATGATGCCTGGGAACTTGACAACAGATTGGAACGCGCCATGGATGCCCTGAGGTGTCCTGAAAGCGATGCCCTTGTTGAAAACCTTTCGGGTGGCGAACGCCGTCGTGTGGCCTTGTGCCGATTGTTGCTCTCGGAGCCGGATATTTTGTTGCTCGATGAACCTACCAACCACCTCGATGCCGAGTCGGTGGAGTGGCTGGAACAACATCTGCAGCAGTACAAAGGGACTGTTATCGCTGTAACCCACGACCGCTATTTTCTCGATAACGTGGCTGGTTGGATACTCGAGCTCGACAGGGGAGAAGGTATCCCCTGGAAAGGCAACTACTCTTCGTGGCTGGAGCAGAAAACCAACAGGCTGAAGATGGAGGAAAAGACCGAGAGTAAACGTGCCAAAACCCTCGAACGTGAGCTGGAATGGGTGCGTATGGCTCCCAAAGCCCGCCAGGCAAAAGGCAAAGCCAGGCTCAAAGCCTACGAAAGCATGCTGAACGAGGATGTTAAACAGAAAGACGAAAAACTCGAAATATTTATCCCTAACGGCCCCCGCCTGGGCGATGTGGTTATCGAAGCCCATAAGGTGTCCAAAGCCTACGGCGATAAATTATTATTTGAAAACCTTGAATTTATGCTTCCTCCGGGAGGTATTGTCGGCGTTATTGGCCCTAACGGTGCTGGCAAAACCACCCTGTTCCGCCTGATGATGGGACTGGAAAAACCCGATGCCGGAATTTTTAAAGTTGGGGAGACAGTAAAAATTGCTTATGTAGATCAGGCCCATGTGGATATTGACCCCGAAAAAAATGTATGGGAAGTCATCTCCGAAGGCAATGAAAATATTATTCTCGGAAATCGTACCATGAACTCAAGGGCTTATGTCTCCCGTTTCAATTTCAGTGGCCCCGACCAGGGAAAAAAGGCCGGAGTGCTGTCAGGCGGAGAACGCAACCGGCTCCATTTGGCTCTTACACTGCGCCAGGAAGCCAATGTGCTGCTGCTCGATGAACCCACCAACGATATTGATGTCAACACCCTCCGCGCCCTGGAAGAAGGCCTCGAAAATTTTGCCGGATGTGCCGTCATCATCTCCCACGACCGCTGGTTCCTCGACCGTATTGCCACACATATCCTTGCTTTTGAAGGCGATTCACAGGTATATTATTTTGAAGGCACCTATTCGGAATATGAAGAAAATAAGAAAAAACGATTAGGAGACCTGGCCCCCAAAAGAATCCGTTACAAAAAACTAATATAACCCCACAACCTTCTAACAGCGTAACCCCTAACAGTCTAAACCCCTTCTCCAAATGCCCAAAATACTAGTAATCGACGATGAAAAAAGTATCCGCAACACACTGCGGGAAATCCTCGAATATGAAAAATATCAGGTTGACGATGCTCCTGATGGTGCCGAAGGCTTGCAATTTGTTGACAAAGAAAAATATGATGTCATACTGTGTGACATAAAAATGCCGAGAATGGACGGTATTGAGGTGCTCAAGGCCATTATGAGTAAAACGGACACTCCGGTGGTGATGATATCAGGCCATGGCAATATCGAAACAGCCGTGGAATCAATAAAATTGGGCGCTTATGATTATATCGCCAAGCCGCTCGACCTGAACCGCCTGCTGATTACCCTGCGTAATGCCATGGACAAGTCCACCCTGATGGGTGAAACCAAAGTGCTGAAAAAGAAGATCAGCAAAACCTGGGAGATGATTGGGGAATCGCCGGCCATCAAACAGATCAAAGATATGATTGACCGCGTAGCCCCAACGGATGCCCGCGTGCTCATAACCGGCGAAAATGGAACGGGAAAAGAGTTGGTGGCCCGCTGGCTGCACGAAAAAAGCAACCGCGCCGGCCATCCTTTTATCGAAGTGAATTGTGCCGCTATTCCCTCCGAACTGATAGAAAGCCAACTTTTCGGCCACGAAAAAGGATCTTTTACCTCTGCAATAAAACAGCGCAAGGGCGATTTTGAACAGGCCGACGGTGGTACTATTTTTCTTGACGAAATTGGCGACATGAGCCTGTCTGCCCAGGCAAAGGTGTTGCGCGCCCTGCAGGAAAACAAAATTACCCGTGTGGGAGGCGAAAAAGATATCCCTGTCAATGTCAGGGTTATCGCTGCCACAAACAAAAATATGGACGAGGAGATAAGCAAAAAGAATTTTCGTGAAGACCTCTACCATCGTATCAGCGTTATACTCATACAGGTACCGCCTCTCAACCAGCGGCTGGAAGATATTCCTTTGCTGGTAACCCACTTTGTCAAAGATATTTGCGGCAGCCAGGGCTGTCCGCTGTTAAAAGTTCATCCCTCAGCCATCGAAGAACTGCAGAAAATACAATGGACCGGCAATATCCGTGAACTCAGAAACGTCGTAGAACGCTTGATAATACTTTGTGATAAAGAAATTACAGGACAGGATGTGAAACTTTATGCCCATCCTTTAAAACAAAACAAAATATAAATACACTAACACTATGAAAAAAAGCGCTACATTGCTCGTAATATTATTGTTTATCTGTTCCTTTACATCTGCTCAAACAAAAGGTACCCGGCAATTGCTCGATTCGGCATTTATTTACTTTGCCATGGAAAATTATCATGATGCATTACCGCTGTTTTTAAAACTTGAAAACGCTGATCCGGGGAATGCCAATATGTCTTATCATGCAGGTGTCTGCTATCTTCATATGCCTTCCGAAAAACATAATGCAATTCCATACCTGAAAAAAGCTGCCGACAGCGTTTCCAAAGACTATGTGGATAATCCCGAAGGCCGAAGTGCTCCCTTGCGTGCTTTTTTTGATCTGGGAACAGCCTATCTGCTCCATTATGACTTGGACAAAGCTATAGAAACCACTGAAAAATTTAAATCATTCCTGGATGAAAATGTGGAAGCGGATAAAAATATGAGAAAAGAAGCCGACCGCCAGATAGCTATGTGTCATGTGGCTCGTGAGATGGTGAACCATCCGATACCTATCACGGTTGAAAATTTGGGAAAGCATATCAATACCAGCTACCCCGAATATTCGCCGGCTATTGTGCTCGATGGCAACACCCTGCTGTTCACAGCACGCAGGGGCGTGAATGTGGGCGATTTAATCGAAGATAACGGGTATTATTTTGAAGATGTGTATTTGTCGAAAAAAAGTGAAAACTCTGAATGGTCAGAAGCCACCAACATAGCAACCATCAATACTCCCGACCATGAAGCCTCTATCAGCCTATCGCCTGATAAAAAACAATTATTTATTTACAAGGACGATGGTGGCGATGGAAATATTTATGTCAGTAATCATAATGAAAAGGAATGGCAAGCGCCCAAAAAACTTCCGGCGCCCATTAACACCAAATCGTGGGAAACACATGCCAGCCTGTCGTCTGATGGGAATACCATATTTTTCACCAGCGACCGGAAAGGCGGTTTGGGCGGACTGGATATCTATAAATGCACAAAAAATCCTGATGGAAAATGGGGCGAGGCCATAAACCTCGGCAGCACGATTAATACCGAATATAACGATGACGGACCTTTTTTGCTCTATGATGAAATATTGTACTTCTGTTCTCAGGGACATAAAACTATGGGAGGCTACGATATTTTTTACAGCCGCCTGAAAAGTGACTCTACCTGGGGCGAACCTGTAAATATTGGCTATCCTATAAACACCACTGACGACGACCTGTTTTACACCCCGGTGGATTCGCTCACTGCCTATTTTGCTTCGGTTCGTGCCGAGGACAGCTACGGAACCCCCGGCTTTGGCGACCTGGATATTTATAGTCTTGCCATTCATCCAATCATGATCAAAGGTGTGGCCTATGATAAAAACACTAAAAAATGCTTGCCGGGAGCACGTATAAACCTGTTGAACGAGAATATGGAATTAATGGAAGTGGCCGTTACCGACTCTAACGGCGCTTTTTCTTTCCCTGCCGACTATAACCGGAATTACATCCTAAAGGTAAAGGAAGATTCCTATGAAGAGGCCACCAACAAGGTTTCAACCTTTGATATCGGCGATAAAAAAGAAGTTGTGGCCGACCTGTACCCCGAAAGGATATTCGCTGTTAGTCTGAAGATACATGTTGTTGATGAAAGAACAACCCAACCGCTCGATGGCGTTATCGTGGAATTGAAAGACGTGCTTGCAGGTACCTCCGATACACTTACCACAGATGCTAATGGCGATGCCTATAAATCACTTGGAAACAAAAAATATAACGACAGCCTGCACTTCGACCTGCGGTTTACCAAACAAGGCTATCTGGCGGAAAATCTTGAGTTTCGGCACCTGATCACCAAGCCGGGAGAAATTGAAATACCTGCCGACCTGTTGTCAGAAAATGCACAGCCCGTGTCGCTGAGAATAAAAGTACTGGACGCCAAAACCAACGAACCGCTGAAAGATGTAAAAATTGTGCTTAAAGACAAGGAGTCTGGCACTATCGAAAACCTGGTTACAGACAATAACGGAGAAGTGACCAAAAAGCTCGAAAACAAAAAAATCAACGACAGCCTGAAATATGATATGGTGCTTAGCAAAGAAAGCTATGTTTCGAAAGATGTTGAATACAGACACCTTATTTTAAAACCCAACGAGATATTGGTCAGCGAAACCATTGGAAAAATGGAAGTTGGTACTGACCTGGCTAAAATCATTCAGATAAAAAATATCTATTTCGACTTCGACAAATATTATATTCGTCCCGATGCCAAAGTAGAATTGGATAAGATCGTTAAAATCATGAAAGAGTATCCGACAATTATGGTGGAACTTGGCTCACATACCGACTGCCGCAACACGTACGCTTATAATGAAGCCCTGTCGGAAAAACGCGCCCAGTCCAGTGTCGCCTATATCGTGAGCAAGGGAATTGACCGCTCAAGAATTACCGGCATGGGTTATGGCGAATACCAGCTGTTTACCAACTGTCCCTGTGAGGGTACGAAGGAATCGGAGTGTTCCGAAGAAGATCACCAGCTCAACCGCCGCACCGAATTCAGAATCACCGGATTCATCGATGGTATCGGCCAGGTAAATATCAAAAGCGAAAAAGGTACCAACATCCATACCGATCCCAAACCGGGAAAACGATTGAAAAAAAGTAATGATGCCATGCAACAGGAAAATTATCAGCAGGAATCCGACGATAATGCTGCCGGCCAGGGTGCCGGCAATACCACTGCTAACCAGGATTTGGTGTACAGAATACAAATAATGGCCTGCGATAAGGATTTAGACACCGGAGATCCTTTCTTTAAAGGATTGGAGGATATTTATAAATACTGGCATAAGGGATTGTACAAATATGCCTGGGGAAAATCTGCGACGAAGGAAGGGGCAGAGGAACTTCGTATTAAGATGGTGGATACTGGCTTCCCGGATGCCTTTATTGTTCCTTTTTATAAAAACAGAAGAATTACCATGGAAGAAGTGGAATCCCTTGACCATAAATAGTAGTAGCTGTTCATAAATTCTGACTACCACCTGCCGAGATTAATGTTGATTCGGCAGTTAGCAAGAATTAAAATGTATTGCCTTTTGTTATATTTTTTTAGAGAGGTTTAAAATAATTTTAGATAATTTTATAAAAAAAGCATCAAAATGCGAATCGATATTATCACCATTTTTCCTGAAATTTTCGATAGTCCTTTCAGTCATTCCATTATTAAAAGATCCAAAGAAAAAGGCCTGGTCAGCATACATCTTCATCAATTGCGCGACTATGCGAATAATAAATATAAAAGTGTGGATGATTACCCTTATGGGGGCGGGGCCGGCATGGTGATGATGATAGAGCCTATTGCTGCCTGCATCGAAAAACTAAAATCCGAACGTGCCTACGACGATGTTATCTACACATCTCCCGACGGCGAACTGTTCACGCAACCCGTTGCCAACCATTTGTCAACAAAGGAAAACATCATTATTTTGTGTGGCCATTTCAAAGGGATAGACGAACGTATCCGTGAACGGTATATTACCCGAGAAATTTCCATCGGCGATTACGTACTTTCGGGGGGCGAACTAGCCGCAGCAATCATTTGCGACAGTGTTATTCGTTTGATACCCGGCGTACTGGGCGACGAAACTTCTGCCTTGTCCGATTCTTTTCAGGATGGCATGCTGGCTCCACCGGTATATACCAGACCGGCCGATTTCCAGGGGATTAAAGTTCCTGCAGTGTTGCTTTCGGGCAATGATGCCGAGATAAGAAAGTGGCGTTATGAAAAAGCTCTGGAACGCACCAAAAAAAGACGCCCCGGCCTTTTGAATGATTAGAAATTTTTCTCTGAACCAACTCATGAACTCTGAAAATTTACTAATTGACAAAATATTTTTTGACAATATAAAACATTTTCATACTTTTGCACTCCCATTCAAGAATGGGGAATTGGCAAGTTCTTTTATTTATTGAGATAATTTAATGTAATTCAGTTAATAAACATCTCAGGAGAGGTGGGTGAGTGGCTGAAACCAACAGTTTGCTAAACTGTCGTACTGGGCAACTGGTACCGGGGGTTCGAATCCCCCCCTCTCCGCAATACATTAATTAAAATACTTCGGGGTATAGCGCAGCCCGGCTAGCGCACCTGGTTTGGGACCAGGGGGTCGCAGGTTCGAATCCTGCTACCCCGACTTTTTTTTTAAGACCCGGAAAAGGTCCCGTAGCTCAGGGGATAGAGCAACAGCCTTCTAAGCGGTTTCGACCGCTTTTTTTATTTTCTTTCGTTTTCTTCCAATATTTTTATAATGCACGTTTATCAACACTTTTCAGTGTTTTTTGTTGATAAATAAAATGCAAATAAATGCAGTTTGTTGCCAAAAAATGATAACTTTGTTATGCAAATCGTTATGCAAATATCAAAATTATGGCAACAACAATCAAAATAATTCTCGACGACAGAAGGCCAAAAGAAGATGGTACTTTTCCAATTGTTCTGCGTTTAACACACGAACGACTTACCAGATATATTCAAACCGGTCATTCTGCCAAACTTGAAGAATGGGATCAGTCCGGTGAAAAAATCGAAACCAAACGGCTCCCCAAAAAGAGGGTAGATACAATTAACGGTCTGCTCCTTCGTCAAAAATCTGCTGCCCTGGATACGATTAATGACCTTGAAAAATATAATGACTTGTCGGGTATGGATGTCTCACAGGTAAAAGACAAAATCCTGGATATAACCCCGAAAGTTACTTTCCGGGCATTCACCGAGAAAATCATTGAAGAACTTAAAACAGCAAATAAATTTGGCAATGCTTCTTGTTACACCCAGGCAATTGATTTCATGGACCGTCATTGCGATAACAAGGATTATACTTTTGACCAGATCAACTATCAGTTAATAAAGCACCTCGAAGCGCAGCACCTTGCCAATAAAAAGTCATGGAACAGTCTTAGCTTTTACTTGCGGACTATTCGGGCCGTTTATAACAGGGCTATTAAAGAAGGAATGGCAAAACGTGACAATTATCCATTTCTTAATTATACGATTAAAGAAACAAAAACAGCCAAGCGTGCCATCCCAAAAAACGACATCCAAAAATTAGCCGAACTTCAGGTCGAAGAAGGTTCCAATCTATGGCATGCGAAGAATTATTTCATGTTCAGCTTTTATAATATTGGTATGAACTTTATTGACATTGCTTTTCTGAAAATGAAAAATATTGCTGATAACAGGATTAATTACGTTCGTGCAAAAACCGGCAAACCCTATTCAATTAAAATATCCGAACCTACTCAGGCAATTTTGTCATATTATACTGAAGGCAAAAAACCGACTGACTTTGTTTTTAACATTGTTAAAGGTAAAACTTTGGAAGAACAACTTCAATCATATAAGAACCTCCGCAGGGCTTATGCTAAATGGCTCAGGACACTCGCAGAAAAGGCCAAGATAAACCCGAATCTTACTGCCTACGTTGCCCGCCATTCATGGGCTACCATTGCCAAAGATTTGAATGTTCCTGTCAGTGTCATATCCGAAGGCCTCGGTCATGAAGATATTAAAACCACTCAAATATATCTTGATAGTTTTGATGCTGATGTTATTGTTACCTGCAAGCCTAACAAACAAACGGACAACAAAATTGTTAACAAAATCGGAGAATGCGAAAATCCACAAGAGAGTAGCGAAAACATAAATATTAGTAAAATGAACAAAAAAAAATTAATCAAAAATTCGCTTATGGCGACAGCACTTGCTTTTACATTAACAAGTTGTGACAAAGAAGAAGTTATCCCATCTACTGACCTTCCAAGTGAAATTACAAGTTACATTTCGACACATTTTCCAAACAATTCCATTGTTCAGGTAATAAAGGACAGAGACGGTTTAACAAAGACTTATGACATTCTATTGTCTGAAAGTATCAGTTTGGAGTTTAATCGAAAGAAAGAAATAATTGACATTGATGGAGTAGCTCAGTTACCAAACTCTGTTATTCCTGAAAAAATCCGTCAGTATGTAACGACTAACTACTCGACAAATTTCATTACAGATTGGGAATTGGACGACAAAAATCAACAAGTTCAACTTGACAATGGATTAGATTTGGAATTCAATATGAAAGGTGACTTTCTAAGAATTGACAATTAAGAAGGCCAGCAGGTAACAGCACCTACAAGAAATTGGCGGTTTAGTGGTTCGTATGACAGTTTTGTGGTGGCACAAACATTCGTTCTTCGTATGAACATTTGTGGTAAAAATCGCCAACTTCTTGTAGCTGCAAAACGATAAAGCCAATGAATTAATTATTGGTAAATAATTTTTCTTTTTTTTCTTCTAAACCGATGGTAATAATATATATTTGAAAATCTCTATAATTAATTCAATCATGCAAGAGGATTATTCACTTTTTTATAGGATTCTTGAAGGCGACCTAAGCCCTTTCCTTCGGGAAAATACACGTGAAGAAAATTTCTCTAAATACTTCAAGGATGATTCCGTGTGTGAGTTAAATGAATTCCTTATTGATAATACTATTCACGTTACTTTTATCACTCAATCATACCGAATCTCAAAGTATTATTATTCTATAATTCATAAAGAATGTAACCGGCTTGTTAGTGTTTTTGATCAGGAATATGCTTCAAGTGAGGATAAAACAGCTTTTTCCTCTCATATTACCAAGCAATACGAGCGTTTACTTTTATTAATGAAGAAAGTACATACCAAACAACACACCTTTGGTCAGGAGTTTACGGCTCGTTATGAGAATATGGTCAATCTTGACAACAAGTACAAAAAACAATCAACCATCAGAGATATATTCTATTATTTTAATGAATATTTAATTGAATTTTCAATCCATATTGCAAGCCATTATGACTCACACATTACTGTTGAAAAGTACAAAAATAGACATGAGCTTTACCCCAAGCTTTTTCACGAGCCATCGCCATTGAGTTTTACTAAAAACGACTCAATTAGAACATACTTAGCAGATACCAGAAGATTTGTCGAAAAGAATAATTTTGATTTAAAGGAAGCCAAACTTCTATTAACCAATGTAATTAAGGTGTTTAATAATTTTTCAAATTTAAAAAGTTCAGTTTCTCGGGATGAAGAATTCAATCAGACATTTATTAATAATATCAAAGCCCTAGAAAACCTAATATTTATCAACACGCATAAAATCGGCATTGATCTAAAATCATATACAGTCTTGACTTCTGAGTATTATAATTCTTCAACCTTAGAAAGTTTCAAAAAACTATTCAAAGAAAAACTTGTATCATACAACAACTCTGTTGATTCCCTTGATTTTATTAATACTCTGCTTAGAACTAACGATTCCTATAAAGTAAATAACAAGGTTCCCGAAGATGTCCGTGTAAATTCATTACCCCGTCTGGCTGAAGAATGGCTAAACCTTCAAAAAGATTTTTTTGTCAAATTCTTATCCGATAGCACTTCTGACAATAGCAATAAAAACTCAAACGACATAAATACCAATTCAAGTAATATGAAAAATCTTTTTCTCCCTTGTGTAGTATCTTTTCTTGTTAAAGCCGATCCTTATGATAAATATAGGTCAAAATGGTCATGTTCCGGATATTATTTTAACCTGCAACGAAGGTTTTTAGAACTAAAACCGCAGTTCACGTTGTATATTACCTCTATTCCACAATCTGATCGACAAAATGTTATTAATGCTTACATTTCTCATGTCAATAATGTTACTAGCCAATATGTGGCAGGCACGGGCAGTAATGCGGCATACTTTCTCAAAACCCTTTCCATTTCATTAACCGACTTCTTCGAAAAACCCGCCAATGAAATACCTCCCAATGACTTCTATAAGTATATTAGAGACACTTATGAAGCTATTGATAGAAAAGATGGTGATTATAAAATTCTGGACTTAATTTCTGCCTTTATCTTTCATATTTCTGATTATTTCATTGATGAACTTATGTCTTTTTTTAAAAGTTTATTAGTCCAAAAAAATAATTATCAAACTACTGTTAGTCATGAAAATGTTTCGGCACCTCAGTCAGTATCAGTAAAAAATTTCCCCGACTCCTTAGACAATTTTTTTGAATCAGCCGATATTACCTCAAAGTATAAATCTGATTGTTCCTGTTCCAGCTATTATGCCGTCCTGCGCGACAAATGTAAAAGCGTACAGGCTGATATTTTAAACTTATATTCTTTAGTGTTACCCGAAAATAAGCAATCTTTTATAAAAAGTTACTTAATGAAAATTGAAGGTGCCGTTAAAAATTACATTGGTGGAACTACTGGTCATGCAATAAAATACCTCAAGGATAATGACTTTAATTTTGAGGATTTTTTTGAAACAGAAATTTTTAAAAATAATGCTCCAACCGGCACCCTGCCAGGTTGTCTGAGATTATCTTACAATGATTTTTATGATAAAGTGTTTGATCCAAGTATTCATGATCTTCGCACATCATTTTTTCATCTGATTTCGGACAATTTTATTGAAAAACTAAATAAATTCATAACAGAGCTACCGAATGATAATACAACACCAATACATACAAAGGCTGAGCCCTCTGTGAAAAAAAACGCCAAAGTTATCCGTGTTTCATTTGAATACATAAATCATACTACCCAGCCTGATGCGATAGATGATCTTTATGACAACCTTAAAAAAAACAGATTCATTTATGCCAAAACAGACAAAAGAATTTTCAGAAAAGTATTCACAGCACGTACTCCTGAAAAGAAAATAAAATGGACAGGCACTATATCCGAACTATACTATTTCATAAAATTCATCCATCTTAGAAACAAGTCCATAAAATCTTTAGGTAACGATATTTGGAAGGTTACTGTAAAATGCTTCTGCGACAGCAAGGGTAAGGATTATGACTTTAAAAGTTTTCGTAATCTTCATAAGCCAGCTTCGGCAATACTTTTAGAAAGTGCTGCTTCACAACTAAATTAGACTCTGCACTTCTTCATTTAGCACTAATTTTTTCTGATTAGTTCGGTTCTTTCCTCCTTTATCACTACCAACCCTGTCAGCGCACTCTGCACTCTGCACTCTGCACTGCACTATAGTAATCTCTGGTTATTTCGCATTATTCCTTATTTTCTTTGTGTTCAGTTTTTTCATTTGCGCAAATAAAAAAACCGGTAACTAATTTTTTAATTAATAAAATATTGAAAAAACATGGACACTTCAAACATCAATCCCCAAACATTCCAGCTTTTATATGAAAAAGTGGAAGACATCAAACAGCTTCTTGAAAAAGAAAAAAATGATTATCCCCTGCAGGACCGTTGGCTCGACATTTCGGAGGCTTGCCAAATCCTTTTTGTAAGCAAAAGAACTCTTCAATCTTATAGGGATAACGGCATCCTTCCTTTCAGTCAGCTGGGCGGCAAGATTTATTTTAAAGCTTCTGACATACAGAAACATTTGGAAAAACACTATAAAAAAGCATTCGCAGTAAAAAAGTAAAGCAATGGAAACAACTCATACAACTACAGAAATAAGTATGGTGTCTCCCGTTGATATACCTATGGATTGCGAAACAACAGAATTTTCTTTCTATAGAGCACCGATTAATGAAAAAAACAAACTACCTTATAAAAATATTACTATTAAGGAAGTTCTACAAGTCATTAAAGGTGATTTTTATAAAAGTAAAAATGAAACCCTGCTTACTCTTGATGACAAGCAGCAAAGGGATTATAAGAAAGAAAAACTCGATTTTGTCACATTCAGTGGTATATTTAAATACCGGGCTACAGATGGCTTGATTTGCCGTTCCGAATACTTCTGTGTGGACATTGACCACATAGGTCAATCCACAAAAATAGAACAGGTAAAACAGCATGTTCTAAGCCATCTCACCCCTATACTTATGTTCATTTCTCCCAGGCACGAAGGCCTCAAAATTGTGCTGCGCATTGCCCCGCAAGATGCATCACACGAACAGTTTTATAATGCCATTGAAAACTACTTCAATAATATGGTACTATCAGGCTTTGTCGATTCTTTCAATAATCCTCTTATCATTGATAAGGCCTGTAAAGATGTCTGTCGTGCAACTTTTCTTCCTCATGATCCTAATTGTTTTTTCTCTGTAACACCCACTATTATTAATGCTGATTATATTACAGCATTTACTTATTCAGCACATCAGGTCTCAATCCCCGATTCAGCAAATACCGCCGAAATTATGGAGTCAGCCTTGTCTATGATTCGAAAATCAATCAACGGTCAAAAACATGCCGCACTTTTACGTGCCAGTATTCTCACTGGTGGCTTCATTTCCGGGGGGTTAATTACTGAATCCGAAGCGGTTTCATTGCTTGAAAATGAAATTAGTAAAAAGGATATTAGTGATTTCAAAGGAGCGCAAAAAACTATCAGCAGGGGAATCATTTATGGTAAAGAAAGGCCTATCCTAAAACCATCAAAACAGGCAAAATTAAAAGGTATTACTGTTCCACCTTTCCCTATTAACGGTTTGCCCGAACAGCTTCAATACCTTATTAGAACATACGCTGAAACATACGGTACACACATGGATTTTTGGGCAGGTGCTTTTCTTTTGGCAACATCCCTGGGCATCGGACAGTCTGTTAAACTCCAGACAAAGTACATCAACGCACCTTGCCTGTGGTTTATTTTTATTGCCCCTTCGGGGATCGGAAAAACTGAGCCACTTAATACTGCTCTGGCACCCTTCCTTCATTTGGACAAACTAAAGTATGAAAATTACAGTAAAGATGTCGAAGTCTACGAAAAATGGAAAATTACACCCAAAGACCAACGGGTTCAAGGTTCCATGGAGCCACCAGTATATATACAGTATACGCTGCAGGACTTTACGCCCGAATCTTTATCAAAGTTACTGTCTGATAATCCCCGGGGTGTTGTTATCTACCGGGATGAACTCAGTGGATGGATTAAAGACTTCAATCGTTACAATAAAAGTGGTGAACAGGAAAATTATCTCTCAGCATGGATGGGGAACGCTTTTGTTGTTAACCGCAAAACACAGATTCTACGGATTGATTCTCCATTCATTGATGTTGCAGGTGGGATGCAACCCGACCTAATTAACCTTTTTGCCAAAGAAAACAGGGACCGCAACGGTTTTTTAGTCCGGTTTTGTCATATTTTCCCCGACAAGGCCGACAAACCCTTCTATAATGACAAAGTAATTCCCAGCCATGTTAAGGATTTATACTTTCAGTACATCAACAATCTTCTTTCTTTAGAGTACACTACTGAATCTAATCAATACATTAATTTGTCTGACGATGCCCATTCAATGTATATTACATGGTTCAACAACAATGCCACGGCCATCAATCATGAGAATTACGACTATCTGAGAGGTGTTTACAGCAAACTCGACATTATAAGCTTGCGCCTTGCCCTGACCATTCATTTTTCAAAATGGGCATTGACAGGTGTTAATGAAGTAAAGATCACCCCAGAAACGATGAAAGCAGCCCTTGATATTACTGAGTACTTCAGAATTACTGGCACCAAGGTATTCCATCATCTGCAACCACAGGAGGATAAAACAATCTCCAATAAAGAAGCTGCAATATATCTTGCATCACTTGGTAACTCCCAAAACCAGATCGCCGATGTCTTAAAATGCTCTCAGCAAAATGTTCAACGTTTTTTAAAATAAAAATTATAAATCATTGTTGTATGTTGTACCCCAACCAAATGATTGATATTGAATATTATATCTTGTTTTCAGGATACAACATACAACATAAAATTAACTAACAACCATGAACCTCCCCCAAATAAAACCCATAAACTTTACCAATGAATTAAATGATAATCAATCTGAGACTCCCGTAACTTCAGAACCCCATCCCTTGCCGCACTCATTAATAATCAACAAAGCCGTGGTGCCCTGGGCTATGGAACAACAAAAAAAAGGTGCTGGTCAATGGGACATCACAGAACTTGAAAACTTCTTTAAAAACACAACCTTACCTTCACCACCGGTCAAACTCAATCCCTGGACTACCATCATCGACATTCCCCTTTTTATCACTTCACACCTCGAAGTAATAAAAGAAAACAATGGTGTAAAAAATTACGAACCCTACTATAATCGCCTTACCGAATTAATGAATTACTTATCATCTCAGCTTAATTAATGAAAAACATTTTAGCACATATTTATTTTATGAAAAAAACCCACACAATTGAAAAAAACAAACAGCACGTCCTTTACGTTTTGTTTTCTTATTATTGCAACTCGCTCAGAACGGGGGCCTATGCGCCTCTAAATATTTTATCAATTTTTATGTCTGATTTTCGTATTGCTTTTATTAACTTTGCCTGTTTTACAAAATTGATATGTTTAGGATAACCTGGGATAAAAAAAATAACGGTGTGAAGCTTACATCTAGGTCTTCAGACGATAATTTAGGTATTGCACCGCGCCCTGTTTTTTTTGAAGAATTAGATTTATTGGGGTTAGACAAATTCTGGTCATATCCTAAGTGTACTGAACCATTATTATGGGCTTGTGATAGAAAATATTTCTATTGCGGCGAACTTGTTATGGAAGTGAAGGGAGGTAATCTTTACGATGCTCCGGAGATTATTCTCACGGATCCATTAAAGAAGATCACTCTAAAGCCTGTCAACATTGACAATCTGTACAGAACAAATAAAGATTACATGTTTTTGCTTGAAAATGAAGCAGTACAGTTTATTAACTCTACATATCTTCAATATTCAAAAAAAGCAAAAAATGGCACATCAGAAATTAATATTGATTTTGTTGAGTTAGCTGAAAAACAAGCAAAAAAAATAAAAGAAAGTTTGGCAGTTGTTAAGCAGGATTGCGATAGTTTTGATATTTTGCCTTTGGATATTGCAAACGATGAAGGTAAACCTATATATTATGCTACCAATATTGATGTTTTTTTAGCTTCATATTCTGGAGGTAAGGACAGTCAAGTATTACTCGATTTGGTTACCCGAGCAATCCCTTCTATTGATTTTGTAGTCATTTTTTCTGATACTGGTTATGAACTTCCTCCTTCATTAGAAATTTACGAAGAGACACAGTTATTTTATAAGAGCCGTTACCCTAATATGAAGTTTTTTACTGCTCGCAACCATCAAAAAGTATTAGATTATTGGGACAAAATTGGTACCCCTAGCAATATTCACAGGTGGTGTTGTTCAGTAATGAAAACAGCCCCCTTATACAAATTACTTAAAAATATTAATGGTTTTGAAAAACAACCTAAAACGCTTACTTTTGAAGGAGTTAGAGCTGAAGAAAGCGATAGCCGTTCTCATTATAAAAGAATTGGGAAAGGTGTTAAGCATAATGGAGTAATCAATGCAAGTCCAATCTTAAATTGGAACCTGACAGAAATCTTTATTTATATTTTTGCCCACAAACTACCATTAAACCCAGTTTATAGGTTGGGTTTTACAAGAGCTGGGTGTATAATATGCCCCTTTTCTTCTACTTGGAATGACAGGCTATCTAAAAATTACTTTTCTGAAACTTTGAATCCTTTTTTTAAGAAAATAATTAGCACCGTTGAAAAATCGGGAGTAAAAGATATTCAAGATTATATAAAAGACGGTAATTGGAAAAGAAGAGCTGGCGGTCGTGAAGTAATTTGTAATTCAAGTTTTGAAGTCATTACTACCACACCTGATTTTAAAGCATTGCTATTTGAGCCCAAAGAAGATTTTCTAAAATGGTTATGGGTTTTAGGGGAATTTAAAGCAACCACCATCAATAATACAATAATTGGTGAATTAAACTTTAAAAACAATATTTATAAATTTAAAATTATTAAAGAAAAAGATCGAAATTCACTTACAGTAATTTTCGAAGGTATTGGTAATGCGATACTATTTCAAGGCCAATTAAAAAGGGTATTATATAAAACAACATATTGCATTAATTGCGAGGCCTGTGAAGTTGAGTGTCCTGCAGGGGCATTAGAAATTAATCAAACAGTTAATATTAATAAATCAAAGTGTATCCACTGTCTTAAATGCCTTAATTTTGAGGACAAGGGATGCATAGTTGCAAATTCAGTAAGTATAACTTTAGGTAATAAAAAAATGAAAAATATGAATTCAAGCATTACAACGTATAATAATTTTGGGTTAAGGGATGAATGGCTAAACAAATATTTATCATCACCAATAGATTTTTTTGAATCTGACCATAATTTAAATAGAAAAGAACAGATCCCTCCTTTAATTAGTTGGTTAAGGGATGCAGAAAT
>Ga0209604_1000939_pt1 | contig 25165 bp, 15 predicted proteins | sample AD_UKC097_MetaG_FD_184405 | JGI IMG/M metagenome (GOLD analysis project Ga0209604, IMG submission 184405) | Active sludge microbial communities of municipal wastewater-treating anaerobic digesters from USA - AD_UKC097_MetaG (SPAdes) (version 2) | ecosystem: Engineered > Bioreactor > Anaerobic >... | reverse complement strand
TTCTTCGACGCCTCGTTCTCGATCGGCGCCAGGGCGTTCAACGGTCGTGGAGGTGGATTTATCAGCGCGGGCAGCTACTACCTGATTTACCACTTCACTTCCGGAAGGGATATGTACCTGCTGACGCTGGTGTTCGACTCCGAGCGCGTCGACCGCAACTACAAGACCTTCCACGAGCTTCCCGAAGTCCGCGACGCGATGTCCCGTTACCTGTCGTTCTGATTCAATTCACGCGAAGTCCCTATCCCTGCGAATCACATTCGCCGTCCCCCAAGACCGACGGGTGGCGTGTCGGACAGAGTCAGTTCCAGGTGGCCGCCATTGACGATGGTGGAGTGATCGATCATCGGTCGTGACACGTTGATCGGGGCGCCATCGAACGTCGCCTGGACGATGTAGGGCTTCGTTCCGTCGGCAGCGCCAGGCGCATCGATAACCAGGTCGCCGCCGGGCAGCTTGATCGTGACCTGGTCGAAGGCCGGCGTGGTGATGAAGTATTCGGGGAAGCAGGGGTTCGGGTACAGTCCCGAGGCCGTTAACACATACCACGCCGCCAGCGTGCCAGCGTCGTCGTTTCCCACCAGACCCTCAGGTGCATTGCGGTAGTTTTCGTCCAGAATCCACCTGGTCCAGTACTGCGTCAGGTCTGGGCGGCCGGCATGTATGAACATGTATGCGGCGTGGATGTCGGGTTCGTTTCCGTGGTAGTACATGCCGGTCGGACTCTGGAAATTGAAGGCATCCATGGAATCCTGGAAGAACTGTGTAAGCAGTGTGACGAACAGACCTGGCGATTCCGCGGAGTCAGGACCTTCGAACAGCTCGATCAGGCCGGCTGGATCATGTGGCGCGAACCATCGGTACTGCCATCCGGAACCTTCCGTGTAGCCCTGGTTCTTTCCGCCGAAAGTCATGATGGTCGGGTCGTAGGTCTCGGCATCGGCGGTCCATGTCCCATCGGCGTCGCGCTCGCGGAAGAACTTCAGATCGGGGTCCCATACGTTCTTGTAGTTGGCGGAGCGCGAGCGAAACACCGCCTCGTCCGCGTCGCGGCCGATCGCGGCAGCCAGTTCGGCAAGGCAGAAGTCACAGAACGCGTACTCGAGGGTCACGGAAACGGACGCGCTCTCTTGATCGGCCGGGATGAAGCCAAGGGTGTTGTACGAGGCCACGGCGCTGCGGCGCCCGCGGACACCTTCCGGTAGCGTGTCCTCGGCGCAGGCCTTCAGGTAGTCGAATGTGGTCGCGACGTCGAAGTCGGTGATTCCCTTCAGGTACGAGTCTGCAACGATGGTGGCGGCGTGCTGGCCGATCATGCTGCCAGTATCGCCTGAGGCCAGCGCCCACTTGGGCAGGTTTCCACTCTGTTTCGCCATCTCCAGCATCGATCGGTTGATGTCCAGGTGAACCTCGGGCCAGACAAGCGCAATCAGGGGTTGCTGGGTCCTGAAGGTGTCCCACAGCGACAGGTCGGTGTAGTAGTTCCATCCGTCAGCGGTGTGAACCTGTTTGTCGAAGCCTTGATAGGTGCCGTTCACGTCGTTCCAGATCTGCGGCATCTGCGCCGAGTGGTAGAGCGCCGTGTAGAAGTTGACCTTGCGATCGAGGTTGCCGCCGACGGTGGCGAAACGACCCGCGAACTCCTCCCACGCGTCGAAGGCGGCCGTCCTGGTCCCGTCGAAGTCCCAGTCGGGCAGTTCTGCCTGCATGTTGGCGCGCGCGCTTTCGTTCGAGGCATAAGACAGGCAGACCTGAACCTCGACCGAGGAGTCGTCCCCGAGTTCGAATTCGAACAGACCGCCCCAGCGCGTTTGAACTCCCCGCGGGATGTCGATGTCGGTGGTGTCCGTCGTAAGCTGGTCATCCTGCCAGACCGCCTTGCCGGAGATGTCTTTATCGAATCGCACGGCGAAGAAGACGTCGTAACCACCGAAGCGCGAAGCGAAGTCGCCAAGGTGGTGGTTCATCCCGTCGATGATGCCGTCGTCGGCAAGCGCAGCTTTGCCACCCAGCGAACGGCTGTCAACCAGACTGGCACCGTAGTCTATCGAAATGATTCCTTTTTTTGTGCCCGTTGGCCATGTGTAGCGGTGATGGCCGCAGCGTGTGGAGGCCGTCAGTTCAACCGTTACCTCCGGGTCGGTCAGGCGCACCGTGTAGTAGCCGGCCTCCGCGTGTTCACTTTCCTTGTCATAACGGGCGGCGAAGGTCGTCGATTTCGTCTTTGGAGCGAACTGCGAGACCGGCATCACCTGGATGTCGCCATAGTCGGGCGCTCCCGTGCCGTGAAGATGGTTGTGACTGAATCCATACATGTATGTGTCGGAGTAGTGGTAGCCTCCGCAGTGCTGAAATACCGTGGCTCCGTACTTTTCGCCGGTGTCGGGGCTCAAGCGAACCATTCCGAAGGGCAGGCCTGGGCCAGGGAAGGTGTTGCCGACGTTCGCGAGTCCAGACTGGGTGCCTATGAATGGATTGATGAACCGCGCGTACGGTGGTTTGTCCAGGTCGTCGTTGACGTCGGCGCTTCCATCGTCGATGGCGTCCGTGCTTCCAAAGTCGTTGGCGTCCGTGTTTACGTCGTCGATGGCGTCCGTGTTTACGTCGTCGATGGCGTCCGGCATCACGTCCGACTGATGAACGTCCTCGTCAGGGGGCGTGGAGCCGCATCCCGCCGCAAGGAACGAGATCGCGAGGATGGTTGCGCTGGCAAGCGGGAATCGGACTGTGATCGGAATCATCTTAATCTCACTCCGTTTTGTCGGTTCGGTGTCGGCCGTTCCATTCAACGCCGGTGGCGTTCAGTCATCGTCTTCCGGCCTGGCGCGGCGGTACATGGTCGCGCGCCCGACACCCAGCACCCGAGCTGCCCTGGTGATGTTTCCGCCCGCCGCCTGAACCGCAAGCTCCATATACCGGTCCTGAAGCTCGGTGATTGGAATCATCGATTCCAGCGTCGGGAAAGCCGCGGCCAGTCTGGCGGCGAGTCCTGTATCGACCGGGGACGCAATCGCCGAGGTGGCGCCGGTCTCCTCGGGACGGATGGGCGGCTGGGCAACGTAGGAAATGCCGTGGCTGCCAAGAGTGACCTGGATGTCCTCGGCCGTTATCTCTGATTCCTTGGCCACGATGACCGCGTGACGGACAAGGTTTTCGAGTTCACGGACGTTTCCCGGAAAGCGCAGGCTCTTGAGTATGTCCTGGGCCGCCTTTGTGAAGCCCCTGATCTGTTTGTTCTCTTCCTTCCCGTATTTATTCAGGAAGTGCTCGGCCAGCATGGGAATATCCTCGGCCCGCTGGCGAAGCGGCAGTATGCGGACCGGGAAGACGGAGAGGCGATAGAAAAGGTCCTCGCGGAAGCGCCCGGCCTTCACTTCTTCCATCAGGTCGCGGTTGGTTGCCGAAATAATTCTGACGTTGACCGAGATAGGAGTGTTTCCACCCACCCGTTCAAAGGTCTTTTCCTGCAGCACGCGCAGCAGCTTGGCCTGCAGCGACATCGGGAGCTCGCCAATCTCGTCCAGAAACAGGATGCCCTGGTCGGCGGCCTCGAAGCGCCCGGTGCGCCTGGCCGTTGCGCCCGTGAACGCGCCCTTTTCGTGACCGAACATCTCGGTTTCGAGCAGGGTCTCGGGGATTCCGGCGCAGTTGACGGCCACGAATGGTTTTTTGCGTCTTGATCCGTTTGCATGGATGGCGCGCGCGATCAGTTCCTTGCCCGTGCCGCTTTCGCCTTCGATCAGGACCGCGACGTCGCTGTTCACGACCGATTTCAGCGTTGTCAGCAGGTCATTCATGCGGGGGCTGACGGTAAGGAAGTTCTCGAATGTCAGGTTGCCGCGATCGCCTTCGCACTCGCGGACCTTCAGCCTGAGGGCGAGGTGGTCGAACGCGTTCTTCAGCAGGACTTCCAGGCGCTCCGCGATCGCGCCATCCTTGGCCACGAAGTCGAAGGCGCCACGCCGGGTCGCCTCGACCGCGTTCTGCACACTGGCGTGGGCGGTGATCATTATTACCGGAACCACCGGCTGTTCGACCTGGATGACGTCAAGCAGATCGAGCCCGCTGAAATCGGGGAGTTCGACATCGAGAAGCACGACGCCGACAAATCCGGAACGCAGGATCTCGAGGGCATCCGCGCCGTTGGCCGCCGTCTGGACATCAAAACCCTGGCCCGTAAGGACAACGGTCAGGAACTCGGTCATGCTTTCGAGGTCGTCGACTATCAGTACTCTTCTGGGGTACAGCATCATCTCACCGGGAAATCGCAGTGATCGATTCTAGGCTGGATTGGATCAAATTGAAACAGCTACAGGGAAAGGAAGCCGGCCGTCGAAACGCGTAGAAAAATCTGGGAGGTGAGGGCAAAAAAAACCGGGGGCTGTTTGTCCGGGGTTAATCACTGCCGCTTCCGCAAATCGCTGTCCCCGGCCGGTTCGTATTCGTAGTACAGCCCCCGGCGTTTTTTGAAACGAGTATCCGTTCAATCCGGAATACTCGAGTTTGTCAAAGAAGTGATCTTCGGCCGGTCTAGAACCGGCCGAAGACGAAAGGGGGTAGAACAGGTTTGAAAAGAAGGTTTTGGGGGTGTGACCCTTTCACAAGGTACGTTTGGGTAATATTGCAAACACCGTGCCAAGTTGAGAAGTGCCTTAAAACGCGGGGTTCAGCGAATCGTCAGGAAATGTGATGTCTCGAATTGAGACGTTAAATTTCAGCGGTTCGAAATTTCACAGCTGCCGGATTCCGGAAATCGCCGCAATAGCAGGGGTTCGGGGTGATTGTCTTGATTTGAGACGGTGTCTCTTTTTGGAACGCCATATTCCTTTCATATCGAATCGCTTACAGATTCGTTACAAAAATATTACCTCTTTTACCGTTATTGCCAGCGGTTCGGACCCGTCCTATATTTTGTTGCGGCGATTCGTATGGGCCGTGGAGACAAAATGAGGCTGGTTGTACTTATGGCTGCCGCGCTGGGTATCGTGTTCGCGACGGGCTGCGCGTCATCTTCCACCGGTCCCGGTCGGGGGCCGACTCCCGAGGATGTCAGACCTGCGGACCACGCGACCCCGGCGGCCGTGCCGGCTGCCAATCCAGTGGAAGGCTCGGCCGGTAAGGGTGGACAGGTTGGCCTGCCCGAGGCGGAACTCGTTTTCGTCAATCCGGACGGAAGTATCGCCAGGTTCACCGCCGAAGTGGCGTCAACCGATCAGCAGCGGGCCATGGGACTGATGTACCGGAAGGCCCTGCCGCCGGACAGGGCGATGCTTTTCGTTTTTCCGGCCGCGTCCCGGCAGGGCTTCTATATGAAGAACACATACGTTGCGCTGGACATGGTGTTCGTTGGTGGCGATGGCGTTGTCGCTGGCGTGGTCGAGAACGCAAGGCCGCTGACCCTGGAAACCATGAGCGTGGACGCTCCGGCCAGGTTTGTCGTCGAGATAAACGCCTTCGCCGCCGCTGCAAAGGGTATTGTCAAGGGAAGCGTGATGAGAGCGAGGCCGGACTCTGTTTTGTCTTTTTGAAACCGGCCGCCTGTCTTATCCTTTTCGAATCTGCGCCTGAGGAAGTTTTTGATGACTGACGAGAAGATGATTGGCCGCGTGCGGGAGATCTTCGGTGACGACGGGTTTTCGACAAGCCCTTCCGTCCTGATGGGTTACACGCGCGACATGTGGCCGCGCGGCACGATTTCGCGGGTGACTGGTGATTTCGGCGGGGCGCAGCCTGCGATGGTCGTGTGGCCCGTGACGGTCAACCACGTGATCGATATCGTCAGACTCTGCAGGCGCGAGAAGGTGCCGTTCGTGCCGGTGGCCGCCGGGTCGGGCGTCATTGGCGGGGCGAACCCAGTCCAGGGCGGCGTCATGATCGACATGAAGCGGATGAACCGGCTGGTTTCAGTCGATCCCGTGTCGATGCTGGCCACGGTCGAAGCGGGCATGAACGGGATGCACCTGGAGGAGGCCCTGAACGAGAAGGGGTACACCCTGGGGCATTTCCCATCGTCGATAATGTGTTCCACCGCGGGCGGATGGGCCGCATGCCGTTCCGCGGGGCAGTATTCGTCCAAGTTCGGCAAGATCGAGGACATGATCGTCTCGATGGAGGTCGTGCTGCCGGACGGAACCGTGACTGAAGTGGATTCATTCCCGGCGCAGCGGCCGCCGGTGGATTTCTCTCAACTTATTATTGGTTCCGAGGGCACGCTGGGGATCATCGTTTCACTGCGGTTGCGCGTGGCCGCGGCTCCGGTCAGCCGGCGGTTTTCGGGGTTCAAGTTCGCCCGGATGGAGCAGGGCCTGGACGCGATGCGTGAGATCATGCAGGCGGACGTCCGGCCGACCATGATGCGTCTGTACGATCCCCTGGATACCTTGATAAACAGCCTTTCATCAAAAAAGAAACACGCCGGCTCCGGCGGCTCGGCTCCGCCCGCGCGCGGGATTCTTGCCGGGTTGCAGGGCGATATCGGCCATATGGTGTCGGGGCCCATGCTGGGCAAGGTGCTGGAGCACCCGGCGATGGTGTTCAACCTGATGGACGCGATGCCGCTGCCATCGATGCTGGTCATGGGGTTCGAGGGCACCGAGTCCGAGACCAGAACGGCGCTGGTCAGGGCCAATGAACTGGCGCTGGCCGTGGGTGGCACCGCCCTGGGACCCGAGCCGGGCGAGGCATGGTATCGCAAGCGATACGCCGTATCCTGGAAGCTGCCAAAGACGTTCTCGCAGGGCGCGTTCGCCGAGACGATTGAGGTCGCCGGCGTCTGGAAGGATGTCGCGGCCATCTATCACGCGGTTCATTCCGCCTTGAAGAAGCGCGTCGCGATAATGGCGCACTTTTCTCACGCATATAAAGAAGGTTGTGCCGTCTACTTTACCCTGGCGGGCAAGGCGCCCGCCGGTGAACGCTCTCTGGCCCTGTATGACTGGGCCGTGCAGACGGCGCTGGAAAAGGCGATGACAGCCGGCGCTACCGTGAGTCATCATCACGGGGTCGGCCTGATGAAATCGTCCTTCCTGGGATGGGAATGGAAGGGCGGGGCCAGGGCGTTTGGCGCGATCCGCGACGTGGTGGATCCGGATCGCCTGCTGAATCCCGGGAAGCTGTTCGAGGCGCCGGACGCGAACAAGAGACAGCAGGAGTCGGTCTCCACGCAGCCGCCCGCGTTGGGCGGGCGCGAGTACACCCCTGACTATCCTTCCGAGATTCCGATGATCCTCGAGGAGGCGGCCGCCAGGCGGCTGAAGCTGACCAGGCAGGGGCCGCCGGTCGCTTCCCAGCATGACCGCGTCCGGCTGAACCTGTCCAGAATCGACCAGATACTGGGACTGGATCAGAAGTCCCTGACCGTGACCGTTCAGGCGGGATTGCCGATGACCCTGCTGGAGAACTACCTGCAGGAGAAGGGCTTGACCCTGGGATTCGTCCCGCGCCATCAGATGGGGTTGAATGTCGGAGAGTACGTCGCCATGGCGGACGGCTTCAACGGCAGCCCGAAGTACGGATCTATCCGGACGAACTGTCTGGCGATAGAAGGGTATCTCGCGGACGGGACGGCCTTTTCGTCAAGGGCGGCCCCAAGGCGGGCCGCCGGACCGGACCTGCGGTATCTGTTGATCGGGCGCGGCGGCGTCAACGGAGTGGTGACTTCGGTCACGCTGAAGGTGTTCAAGGTACCCCAGGTGCGCGAGGCCGTCGCGTATGGAACATCGGATCCCGTCGCGGCCGTTTCCGCCGTGCGCACGTTGATTCAGCGCGGTATCAGGCCGGAGTGGGCTATGGTGGTGGTGCGCGTGCCGTCGGACGTGGGCAACAGGCGTCCCGCCAGGCTGGCGTTGCAGCTTGGTGGCGACAGACAGGATGTCGCGCGTTCGATCGAGACTCTTTCCGACGTGATGGCGCCGCTGGGGCTCGCTCCGGAACCGGTGACACCGGACGTCCGCCTACACGCGGCGGTCGAGCTTCACGAGGCGCGTGAGCTTTTCATGGAAACGGGGGCCCTGATGTCCCTGTTGGGAGACCTGACCTCGCAGGAACTGCGGCGCGGCAGTGACTCGCCCGAGATTCACGTGACATATTTCACGCCGTTTGGCGCCACAATGCGTCTTCTGCTGCGCGAACCCGGTCAGTCGCTTCCGGCCGCCTTCCTTGGCGAGTATGCCGCCAGGTCGAATCCCGTTATCGAGAGAATGGGGCGGCGGATCACTGAAAAGCTGGATCCGGCCGGGATCTTCGGCGATCTGGAGGTCATCAATGGCTGACGACGGCAAGGTGTTCGAGTTGTGCGCATTCTGTCCGTCACTTTGCATGGACCGTTGTCCGGTGGTCGCCGCGACCGGAAACAGCGCATGGACCCCGCAGGCCAAGATGATGGCGGGCTGGCTGCATGAACGCGGTTTCCGCGGTCTGGACGCGGAGGCGGGACGCACCATCTACCAGTGTACCGGCTGCATGTCCTGCCGCATCCCGTGCCTGCACGAGATCGATGTGGAAAAAGCTCTTTTCGATCTGCGGGCCAGGCTGGTGAAGTCCGGGGTGCGCCCGTTCGATGAGTCGGCATTCTCCGTGGACGATGAAACGCTGGCGAAGAGGTTTCTTGAACTGGCGCCCGAGGAGTACATGGTGCCAGAGGCCGGCGCGGCCCTGTTTCCCGGTGTGGGAGCGTTGCTTCACAATCCGGGCGTGATTCGCGATATTTTCAATGTGTTCGGCGCGTTGGGTATCGACACGGTGGCCGGAGTGCCTTCGCTTGCGGTCGACTCGGGTTATGACCTTTACGCGGCCGGATTCATCGACAGCTTCCGCGAACTGGCCGGCAGGGTGGGAACGAACCTGCGCAGATATCGCCGGATCGTGGTGCTGTCTCCAGTCGATTTCTACACGATTACCGTGCTTTATCCTCTGCACGGCGTCAGGGTGACTCCCGAGGTGCTGCTGGCTTCGGACCTGGTCGGCGGGTTGATGCTGGCCAGGAAGCCGGTGACGGCTCCGGCCCGGGCGGTGGCCTATCACGATTCGTGTATCGGCGGTCGCCACCTGGAACGATATGACATGCCCAGGAAGCTGATCGAGCATGTGGTGGGGCGACCGGCCATCGAGTTGAGGCGGCATCACGCCGATTCGATGTGCTGCGGGGCGGGGGGCGCATGGGCCGCGACCAACCCCGCCGGCGCCGCGGAGTCCGGGCGTCAGGTCGCTTTGATGGCGCGTGACGCCGGTGCCGAGATGCTGGTGATGTCGGGCTGCAACTGCGTGGGAAACGTCGCGAATCGAATCGACGGCATGACCGTGGTCGACCTGGTGTCGTTCGTGGCTCGCGCGCTTGGCTTGTAGTCTGGCAAGGATATTCGATTAACGCGGGGGCGTCATGAGAGTCCTGTTCATCGTCAATCCCAACAGCGCCAACGGCGCGACCAGGGCGAAGTTCGCTTCGCTTCGACCCGATCTGCAGCGGATACATCCCGACATGGGCGTCGTTATGACCGAGGCTCCCCGTCACGCCATCGAACTTGCACGCCAGGCCGTGGATGACGGATGGGAGGCGGTTGTGGCGTGCGGCGGGGACGGAACGTTGAACGAGGTGGTCGCCGGGCTTCACGATTCGGGGCGGCCGGACGCGGTAATGCTTGGGATGATTCCCAGCGGAACCGGCGGCGATTTTCGCAAGACCTCCGGTTTTCCCAAGGAACCCGCCCGGATGATCCGTTACATGAGCGGGTTCAAGCAACGCCGCATCGATTACGGAATCCTGGACTATGTCCAGCTGGATGGCGCGCCGCGCTCCAGGCCGTTCGTCAACATCGCCAGCATCGGTATCTCGGGGATTACCGACGACTACGTCAACCACACCACGAAACTGTTCGGTGGCAAGGCTTCCTTCATGATCGGCAGCGTGCGCGGGATTCTTTCCTACTCGAACGTGCGGATGAAGGTGATTGTTGACGGCACTCCCGTCCATGAGGGCCTGACCAACCTTGTCGCCATGGCAAACGGGCGGTTTTTCGGCGGCGGCATGATGATGGCTCCGGACGCCGAACTGGACGACGGACTGCTTCGAGTGGTCGTGATGGGCGACATGGGCAAGCTGGAGTTCCTGGCACTGGCCGGCGCGATCTACAAGGGTGAACACGTCAAGCATCCCAAATGCGTCCTGGCGAGGGGGCGTGTCGTCGAGGTGATCACCGAAGGTCGCGCCCTGATAGACCTCGATGGCGAGATGCCCGGGATGGGACCTGTCAGGGCGTCGGTCGTTCCGGGCGCAATTCGATTGATGGTCCCGGATTTCTGACCTGATTCAATAATTTCAAATGTTTCTGGTATAGCTTCGGAAGTTGATTTCAGGCGTGGAGCGGCTTTCCGCACGCGGCAAGCGCCGCCTCTTTGAGGATCTCGGACAGGGTCGGGTGAGCGTGGCAGGATGCCGCCAGCGCCGTGACGGTCATCCCTGCCTCCATCGCGATCGCGGCCTCGGCGATCAGCTCACCGGCGTGCGCGCCCAGGATGTGGACGCCCAGGATCCGGTCGCCTTCCGTGGAGGCCAGTATCTTGACCTCGCCATCGGTTCTGGCGATGGACTGTGCGCGTCCGTTCGCCCTGAACAGGTAGGTGCCCTTCTTGAATCCGACGCCCGCGGCCATCAGTTCGTCCTCGGTTCTGCCAACCGAAGCAACCTCGGGATCGGTGTAACAGATACCCGGGATCACCGCGTAGTTGACCGACGCGTCGTGACCGGCCATGCGCTCGACGCAGGCGACGGCTTCCTCGGATGCCTTATGGGCGAGCATCAGTCCGCCGATCACGTCTCCGATGGCGTAGACGCCGTCTACCGACGTCAGGTAGTCCTGGTTTACAAGGATGAACCCTCTGGAATCGCGGTCGACCCCGCATTCGTCCAGACCGAGCCCGGTGGTCTCAGGCACGCGGCCCGTGGCGACCAGCACGCGATCCGCCATGATCGGCTCTTCCTGGCCGGCGACCCTGATCTCGCAGCGATCCTGGACCCGTACGACCGATTCGACGCGCGTTTCCAGCCGGAACTTCAGTCCCTGCCGCCGGAAGACCTTCCACGCCTTGTCCGCGATGTCCGAATCCATGCCCGGCAGAATCCTGGGAAGGTATTCAAGTATCGTCACTTTCGAGCCGAGCCGGTTCCACACCGAGCCAAGTTCCAGGCCGATGATTCCCGCGCCGATTATGACCACTTCGCCAGGAACCTCGGACCATGAGAGTGCTTCGGTGCTGGTTCCGATGCGGTCGCCATCGAACTCGATGCCGCGCAGGGCGGCCGGCTTGCTGCCCGTCGCGATGATTATCGAGCGCGCCGTCAGCGTGGTCTGAGTGCCGTCCTGGCCCGCCACCCGCACCTGACACGGGCAGCCGTCCTCGACGGCCGGTGTGGCCGGAACCAGCGAGGCCGTGCCGACGTACCTTGCGACGCCGTTCTTCTTGAAGAGCTGGGCGATGCCGCCGGTAAGACCCTTTACGATCTTTTCCTTGCGTTTCATCAGCGTGGACAGGTCGAGCGTGACCCCGCCCACGGTGATCCCGTGCTCGTCAAGGTTGCGCACCGTGTCGTGGTAGCGCTCGGAGGATTCAAGCAACGCCTTGCTGGGGATGCATCCGACGCGCAGGCAGGTTCCACCAAGGACGTCGAAGCGTTCCACGCAGGCAGTGTTCAGGCCGAGCTGGGCAGCCCTGATTGCGGCCACGTAGCCGCCCGGACCGCCACCGACGATCACCAGATCATGATGGATTGTTTCCACGATTCACCCGGGGGTTGAAGAGTATTTGTGTCAGTTGGAACCGGCGGCCTCCGGGGAGGGCGTCGGCTGCGGCGCCACCGTGCCGGGAATCGGGCGCAGTTTGACGTTCTGGGCCGGGTTGAACTGAAGCCTGGCGCCCGGGTCGTTGAACTTCAACTCACCCACGTTGACGTTCTTGCCCGTCTCCACGTGAAGGTCGGTGATCACCGTGGTGCGACCGGGCTGGGCCGAGATGTTGATCTTCGGTTCCACCTGGTTGTCACCACCAGGCTGTCCCGCCGGAGCCTGCGCTGCCTGGGCCTGATCAGCGGGCGGCTGGTCGGCCGGTGCGGGGGCCGGAGCCGGTGCGGGGGCCGGGGTCTCTACAGCGGCGGGGGCGGGCGCCGGAGCCTTGTCCGAGTTACCGCAAGCCGAAAGGGCGACTGCTGCCGCCAGTGCGAACAGAATCGATATCGTTTTCATGGAATCTCTCCAGGAAATAAGCTCGTGGCTATTATGCTTCGAGATCGGATCGGAGTAAACGCCCAAGGATCGGTTCATGCCCGTTGCCCCCTGGGCGCGGCGGCGTGTCAGAAGTGGGACTTCAGGATTAGCAGCAGGCCGGCCGAGATACCCACCAGGACGGCCACGAACTGCTTGACCTGCATTCGCTCCTTCAGGATCAGTGCCGAAAACGGAAACAGCATGATGTTCGTCAACTGGGTCAGCACACTGGCCGTGGATGCCAGCGTGTACTTCATGCCGAGCGTCCAGAGCACGGTGCAGAGCCAGGCGCCCAGGATCGACGGCAGCAGCGCGGTCTTGTGGTGCCCGCCCGGTCCGAGAGCCTTGAGTGTCTCGTGGATTCGATCGGGCATGAGGTTCTGGGGGATCAGGAACAGAAGGCCGCCGCAAAGCCTGGCGAAGGCGCCCCATACGCCGTCCGTTCTGTCCAGGATTGGCTTGGCTGCCACAATCGACACGGCGATCAGTGATACTCCAAGTATTCCAAGCAGATAGAATCGTCCGAGTCGTTCACGTCCGGTGTCGGAGCCGGTAGCGCCCACACGCCCGAAAAACCTTCGGAAGCTGTCGCGGGTCAGCACCGACATCAGTATCGAGGTGATCATGAGCACCGCGGACACGGCAAGCAGCCACGAAAATGCCTCGCCCAGCCACAGGATCGACACGACTATCACCACCGGGCCGTAAGCGCAGTTGATGATGGCGTATCTGGTGGCGCCGACGCGGTTCAGGCAGACGAAAAGGATGGTGTCGGCCACGCCCATGCCGAGTGCGCCGCTGACCAGCATCAGCAACCAGTCGCGAGCAGTCACGTTGTCGGGCGTCATGTCCACGCCCAGGATCAGCATCGTCGGTATCAGAAATACGATTGCGACCAGGCCCTTGTACAGGTTCAGGGTGGCCGGACCCATGCTGGTTCCGGCGCGTCGAAACAGAACCAGTGAAAGCGCCCACAGAATCGCCGACGCAGCAGAGAACAGTTCTCCGGCCGCCGGGATGGATTCGATAGTCATCTGCTTTTGCCCCCGGGACCCCCGCCACGCGGCGCGTCGGAAATTTTCCGTGCGCGGCGCGCGAAAGGTATCACGGCTTCGGGGCGGCTGATAGTATCATTCGATGGCGCCAGTCCCTTTTCGCGAGACATCGCTGACACAGGAGTGACCGATGAAAGCCACCCCGGTTCTGATTGCCCTGACGGGTCTGACCATCGTTGCCATGTCCGGCTGCGGAGACGACGTGGATCCCGGCCTTGACGTCGCCGGCGACGTGTCCGCGGACGTCGCGACGGACGTGCCGGACTCCGTCGATCCCGACACCGTCGGCCGTGACGTCGCGGATGCCGGGGACCTGATTGCTCCCGACGGCGACATTCAGGAATGTCTGGATCCGCCCCCGACATTCGTGGTCCATTCCGGCGACTGGGACCTGTCGTTCGACGAGATGGCCGGGACCATCACGATTGGACGCGCCGATGCCGTGACTCCGGTGATGACGCTCCGGATGAAGGACCTTCAAATCGGCACGGTCCCCGCGCTGGACCCGGGCCTGACCTATGACCCCTATCCGATGCTGACTAAAGACTTTTCGTACACGCCGCCCTCCGGACTCAAATGGCTGGGACTGGCCCCGGAAACGTGCGCCGGCCGAACGGTCCTGACTCCTCACGAAGAAGGCGTGGCCAAGCTTGGCGCAACCTTCATGTCCGATGATTGCTTTGTTGAAGACAGCGCCGCGACGTGCCGGAAGGTGTCCGGTTCCCTTCGTATCGAGAATTCGGGCGACGGCGGCTTCCAGTTCCTTGTCGAGGTCAGCCAGGATGACCTGAAGACCGCCTACTTCCGGGTGCGTCCCACGGTTTCGGCGTCCGAGAACTTCTACGGGCTTGGCGCCTATCTTGATCAGGTCGCGCATCGCGGAAAGGTCCGCGCCATGCAGCTCGAGGTCGATTTCGACATCGAGAGCAGCTACAACGAAGCGCACGTGCCGGTTCCATTGCTGGTCAGCACGAAGGGCTGGGGAATTTTCGTCAAGAGCTGGTATCCCGGCGCCTTTGACTGCGGCGTGGACGACCCGGAAAGGGTTGACGTCGTGTTCGGCACCGGCGAGGGTTCGGGCGAGGGCTTCCAGTTCTATCTGTACGCGGCCGATCGCCCGCTGGACATCACCAGACACTATTATCGCGACACCGCTCAGGCGCTGCTTCCGGCAAGGTGGGGCCTGGGCCCCATCGTCTGGAAGGACGAGGTCAAGGGTCAGACCGAGGTCGAGGCCGACCTGCACGCGATTCGGGATCTTGATTTCGCCACCACCGCCTACTGGATTGACAGGCCATACGCCAGCGGCGTGAACGCGTTCGACTTTCATCCGGATAATTACTCGAATCCGCAGGCGATGATCGACCTGGCTCACGACATGGGCTTTCGGATGGCCCTCTGGAGTACTCCGTACATTTCGAAGGGAAAGGACGGCGATGACGAAAGCTCGTCTGTCACCGAGACCCTGTACGTCCACGCGAAGGACAACGATTTCCTGGTGAAGAACACAGTGCAGTTGAACAAGTGGGGGCCGCCGATCGACTTCACCAATCCCGACGCCTATCAGTGGTTTCAAGGCCTGATCAGGCAGTACACGGACATGGGAATCGAGGGGTTCAAGCTCGACTACGGCGAGGACATCGTCGTCGGCCTGCTCGGCATGGACGGGCAGGGCACGCAGTTCTTCGATGGCAGCACGGAACGCACGATGCATGCGAGGTATCAGACCTTCTACCATCGCATCTATGCGGAAACCCTGCCCCCGGACGGCGGTTTCCTGCTGTGCAGGCGCGGCGTCTGGGGCGACCAGGCGAACGTCAGCGTGATCTGGCCCGGTGACCTGGACGCCAACTTCGCGAAGCATCGTGAGACGGTCCAGAAGGATGGCGGCAGCTATGTGGCGGTCGGCGGGCTCCCCGCGTCCGTGATCTACGGTCTCAGCCTGGGCGTGTCGGGGTTCCCGTTCTTCGGCTCCGACACCAGCGGGTACCGTCATTCGCCGCCCAACCGCGAGGTGTTCATCCGGTGGATGCAGCAGACGGCGCTGTCGAGCGTTATGCAGGTTGGCAACAGCAGCAACACCGTGCCCTGGGATCTCACGTCCGGCGCGGATCTGGACGTCGATTTCCAGAACCTGTACCGCGAATTCGCCCGGCTGCATCTGCGTCTGTGGCCCTACGAGTGGACCTATGCGAAGCAGATCGCCGCCACCGGTCATCCGATCCAGCGTCCGATCGGTCTCGTATGGCCCGACGCTGGAGTGAATCCCGACGACCAGTACATGTTCGGCGAGCATCTTCTGGTGGCTCCGGTGGTGACCGAGGGCGCCGTGGGTCGCGATGTGTTCTTCCCCGAGGGTGAGTGGATGGACTGGTTCACCGGGCAGGTCTTTGAAGGCCCGGCCACGATCCATGTCGACGCGGATCTCTCGAAACTGCCGTTGTATCTGGCCAGGTCGGGCATCGTCCCGATGCTGCGGCCGACGATTGACGCCATCGCGCCGGTTGCCCAGGAATACCCGGTCGACACATATGCGGATGACCCGGGGCTATTGTATGTAATTGTTTTCGCCGGTGGCCCCGCATCCTCGTTTGAACTGTTCGATGGCGCGAGAGTCGAGCAGGGTATCGCCGCTGATCAGCTTGTCGTGACACTCAAGGCCGGCACTGAGTTCGATTCAGGCGCGGTCTTCGATATTCGCGGCCTTTCCGATTGGGTAGCGGAAGTGTTCATCGATGGGTCCTCGATCGGCGCGGCCGCCGCCACGGCTGCGGATTTCGAGGCCAACGGCGGCTGGTTCCACGCGATGGACGAGTTCGGAGGGCATCTGCGGGTCGCGGTCGGGCCCGGCGATCACACCGTCACCGCACATTTGACCGGGCCGGCTGAATAGTCTGCCGGACCCAGTCACCCTGACCCCGCCGCTTAAGATACTATTACCCAGAAAAGCCTGTTCCCCTTAACAATCACTGTTTTTTCCGTAATCGCTTTAATGTAATATTCGTAGAAGTACGAAATTCCGGGGGTCTGCATGTCCGGTAAGTTCATGTTTGGGCGGACGTTGTCCACGCTGGCAAGTCTGATCATTCTGGTGCTCATGGCGTCCTGCAACAGCGAAGGCGCCAGGGATGTCCTCAACTACGACTTCATCGTCGGTCTCGACATCAGGTACGACAACGACGTTCCGGTCGGCCAGGATATCCCTGTCGGTAACGAATGCCGCAGCGACGACGACTGCAAGTCTGATCGTCCCCACTGTCTCCTGGCCCGCGGCGTCTGCGTCGAGTGTGAGACTCAGGCCGACTGTCAGGGCAGGGGATTCTGCCTTGACGGGTACGTCTGTGGCGTTACGGAATGTCAGCCGAATGAAAAGCTGTGCGTCAAGAACGTCGCCAAGGTCTGCAATGCCGAAGGATCCCAGATGCAGGAAACCGACTGCAGCATCGAAAACAAGTACTGCGTCGACGGCGCGTGCTATCTGTGCCCGCCGAACCTTGGCGACTGCCCCTCGGACAAGCTTGCCCGCCGCTGCAAGGAAGACGGCTCCGGCTGGGTCGAGCAGGCCTGCACGGGTGAGTTGACCTGCGCGAACGGCGAATGTCTGGCGTGCATCCCCGGCAAGACGATCTGCGACGGGTCGACCAAGGTCAAGAAGTGCGCGATGGACGGCTCGGGATTCGTGGCGGACGTGGACTGCTGGGATCTGCACGACGGCGACATCTGCCACATGGGGCAGTGCATCAACCTTTGCGAGTTCACCTCGAAGTTCTACACGAACAAGGGCTGCGAGTACTACGCGATCGATATGGAGCAGTACAAGGACACCGATCCGCCCTACTACGGCGAGAACGCGCCTTTCGCGGTGGTCGTTTCCAACACTTACGACCAGCTGGACGCAACCGTCAAGGTGTACCAGGGCGACACGGTGGTCAAGACCGTCAACGCTCCGGCAGGCGTCGCGACCATCATCAGCCTGGATCCCTTGAACCTCTATGGCGTGGGAATCACCGATCAGACCTACCACATCAAGGCGAACCTGCCGATCGTCGCGTACCAGTTCAACCCGCTCGAGAACGTCGATGTCTTCTCGAACGACGCGTCGCTGCTGCTGCCGACCAACGTGCTCGGCCGCCATTACCGCGTGGTCACCATGCCCAACCTGGGCTTGAACGGGGTCGGCCAGTATCTGGGCGCCAACATCGCGATCGTGGCAGTCGAAGAGGGCGACACCACGGTCTCGATCACGCCGACCGCCAATGTCCTGGCCGGGACGAACACGCTGGGCGTTTTGAAGGGCCGCACCGAGGATTGGGTCTTGAAGCAGGGCGAGGTTTTCAATGTGTCGGCCGAGATGACCCAGTTCCTGGACCTGACCGGCTCGCTTATCACCTCGGACAAGAAGATCGCCGTGTTCTCCGGACACGTCTGCGCAACTGCCCCGATGTCGACTTGCGTGGGTGGAAAGTGCACTTACGACAAGGCAGTAACATGTTCGTCGTCGGGGTCCTGCCCGATCATCTCGGCATGCGACCACATCGAAGAACAGATCCAGCCGCTTGAAGCGTGGGGCATGGAGTATGTCGTGCCGAAGACGAAGGCCCGCGGGCTTGCCCCTGACCTGGTCCGAGTCGTTGCCAACGAAGACAACACCCGCATCACGATCGTGCCGCCGGTCGCCGGCAGCAAGGTGATCAACGCCGGTGAGTTCTACGAGTTCGAGATCGATCGGTCGGTCGTGGTCAGGTCGGACAAGCAGTTCCTGGCGTCGCTCATCCTCGAGGGTGAAAGCGCCCCCGGAGCCGCTCACGTGTTCTGTTCGGACACCATGGGCGAGAACTGCACCAAGACGTACAACCCGTCCGACTGCACCTGTTCGGACGACGCGGGTTCGTGCGATACGGCGGCCGACTGCAGCGACGACGCCGGCGTGGGCGACCCCAGCCTGATCATCGCGGTCCCGGTCGAGCAGTACCGTGACTACTACATCTTCCTGGTTCCGACCAAATACGCCGACAGCTACGTGTCGATCGTGGCCCCGACCGACGCGACATCGGTCAAGCTCGACGGCGTCGCGATCGCGAAGTCCGAGTTCTCGACCATCAGCGGCACCAGCTTCATGACCGCTGTAAAGCACATGAACCCGGGTTCGCACACGCTGGAATCGGACAAGAACGTCGGCCTGTACGTCTACGGCTGGGACTCCTACGTTTCGTACGGATACCCGGGCGGAATGATGCTGTTGAAGATCGCCGGCGACCTGGGCAAGTAGTCATCCCGATTAACCAAAATCCATGGGTTCGGGTTCAATTGACGGGACTGGTGCGCGCGCCGGATCTCATGGACAGGATCAGGACCCCGCAGACCCCGCAGGCCAGCGCGCCGGCCCTGAATGCCCATGAAGGCCCCAGGTGCTCGCTGATGGCGCTGCTGACCAGCGCCCCGCACGGGATCATCGCCCCGATTACGGTCGCGTAAACGCCCATCACGCGCCCCCGGAACGCCGGCGGCACGCTTGTCTGGAATCTGATGTTGGTCAGATTGATGTAGGCGGTGATGCCGAGTCCGGCCGGGGCCGCCAGCAGGATCGCGGCATTGAGACTGTGGACGGCGCCGAGACCGACCAGGCAGATGGCGAAAAGCACCAGCCCGAGTCCCGCGGTCCGGTCGCGGTGCAGGCCGAGCCGCACGGCCTGTGACACCAGAAGTGAGCCGATCAGCGCGCCAATGGCGGTCGACATCAGCAGCGCGGCGTAACCGTGGGTCGAGACGCGGTATATCTCGGTGGCGGCCGCGGGCAGGACGACGATCCAGGACCAGCCGAGGACGCCGACCACGAACAGCAGGACAACGTGCATCGGCAGCCCGGGAATGTCCCTGATAAGCCGGAACCCCCCGGAAATCCCGTTGTACCGATCATGCAGCGACAAATTGCATTCGCCGACACGCTGGCCCATCAGGGCCAGCACAGGCACCACCGCCAGGTAACTGGCCGCGTTGATGATGAAACACCAGCCGAATCCGATCAGCGGCAGCAGCACGCCGGCCAGGGCGGGCCCGATAGCGCGCGTCACCTGATACTGCGCGGAGTTCAGGCCGGTCGCGTTGGGCAGGATCGTGTCCGGGACAAGGTCGCCGGTGATGGCGTTGCGTGACGGCATCTCAAGGCCGGTCAGGACGCCGTTGACGAAACCGATGACCGGGAAGTACCAGAACCGGGCGTGCCCCGACAGGATGATCAAACCCAGCGTCAGCGCCATCAAACCCGCAAGCGACTGGGTGACGGCCATGATCCGCGCGCGGTTGAACCGGTCGGCCAGGTGGCCGCCAAGCGGCGCCATGAACACGACCGGAAGCGACGAGGCCGCCATGACCAGCCCAAGCGCCAGGTTGGAACCCGACATCGTGTAGACCAGCCAGGTCAGTGCGGTGTGCTGTATCCAGTAGCCTGTCAGCGACAGAGACTGCCCGACGAAGTACCGTCGGTAATCACGGTGCGCCAGCGACGGTGCCGAGCGAATCATGCCGGTCAGACCCTGGGGGCTACAAGCCCTGCCGATTCGTGCAGTTCGCGGATCTTTTTCGCCAAAGCCTTGATGGCGTCCAGGTCGTTCCTGTCCGGGTGACCCTCGGCTATCACCGGAGGAAGAACCTCGGCCTTCAGTCCCGAAACGGCCGCGGCAAGCTGTTCAGGCATGCGGCCGCCCCACGAGTACGAGCCGATCACGCCCACGAACTTCGTCTTGGGCCGCAGCAGCCCGACCACGCCAGCGGCGGAAGCCACGAAAGGATGGGGACCGCCAAGAAGCGTCGGCGAGCCCAGGATGATGGTCGCGGCGTCGACCGACGCGGCGGCGAGATGGCCCAGATCGGTCTCGAGCATGTTGAAGGGCACGACCTCGACATCCAGCGCGGCCAGTTCCGAGACCAGGGTCGCGACCATCTTTTCCGTGCTGCCGTGCATCGAGATGTACGGGATCAGCACCTTGTTCATGGCCGGACCGGAAACCCATTCGCGGTAGGCGTCAAGGATCATCGACGGGTCGTCATACATCGGACCGTGCGACGGGCATATCTTTTTCACCGGCAGAGCCTGAATCGTGTCCAGGTATCCGGCGATCTTGCCCCTGAACGGCATCATGATCTCGGCGTAATAGCGCTTGGCGCCATCCTGGATCCTTTCCCACGGCTCGGTCAGGCGCGACGTCGCCAGATGTGACCCGAACAGGTCGCACGAGAACAGGATTCCATCCTTCTCGTCCCAGGTCACCATCGTCTCCGGCCAGTGAATCCACGGCATGTGCATGAACTTCAGCCTGCGGTCGCCCAGATCCAGTTCCTCGCCGTCCGCGACCGTGCGGATCCGGCTTTCGTCCAGCGGCATCATGCGCGTGATCATCCTTGCGCATTTGGGGGTGCACAGGACGATCGCCCCGGGATAGCGTTCCATCACCGCGGGCAGCGACCCGGAGTGGTCCTGCTCGGCATGGTGCGTCACGATGTAGTCGACCTTCTCGATGTCCGCGAGCTGATCCAGCAGGACGTCCGTCTTGGCCGGGTCGACCGTGTCGAACAGGACGGTCGCGTCGCGGCCCACCATCAACCACGAGTTGTAGCTGGTTCCTTCGGGCGTCGGAATCAGCGCGTCGAACATGCGCCTGTCCCAGTCGACCGCGCCCATCCAGTAGACACCCTTTTCAAATTCCTTTCGATTCATGTGGTTACCCCCATCTGCCGGCGCCGGGCACCGTCTCAGGTTAATTCAATAAACGCCGATATCATGTCGGGCCTGCCGATAAGCACGAGCGTGTCACCTTCGTTGATGACGTCGGTCGGGGCCGGCAGCCCGCCGTTATCGTCCAGACCGCCATGTCCTACATCATTGCCACCCGCGCGTTTGATGGCAAGTATGTTCAACTGGAATCGCCGCCGAAAATCGAGTTCGATGACGCTGTGGCCCCACAGGGGGGAAGGGGCCGCGACCTCGATCACCTGCTGGCCCGTGGACAGCGTGATACGGGATATGACATCAGGCGCGAAGATTTCCTGTGCAAGGCGCAGACCCATTTCTTCCTCGGGATCGACCGTCCGGATCGCGCCAAGCGTGGAAAGCACCTGCGCGTGGATGGCCGAGTGCGCCCGCGCGTAGATGTTCTTGACCCCGTTGTTCGCCAGCAACGCTGTGACCAGGATCGACTGGTCAAGACTCTCGCCGATCGCCACTATGACGCAGTCGGCGTTCAACACCCCGGAATCCTTCAGGTTGGCAGGGTTCGTCAAGTCGGTGCGCAGGGCGGTGGTCACCTGATCCTTGACCATATCCACCAGGGCGCCGTTGCGGTCAATCGCCAGCACCTCTACGCCCAGCTTGGTCAGTTCATACGCGAGACTGCGCCCGAACAGGCCCATCCCGATGACGGCACAACTTTTCACGGCCATGTCAAACCTCCGGCATCAGCCGACCAGGATGCGGCCCTGGGGATATCCGACCCCGACGGGTGCGCGCCTGGCCAGCGCGAGAGTCAAAGTGAGCGGGCCAATCCTGCCCAGGTACATCAAGGCGGTAATCATCAGCTTGCCGCCGGTGTTCAGGTCCGGTGTAAGGTTCATCGACAGCCCGGCCGTTGCGAACGCGCTGACCGACTCGAAAAGAGCGCGGGCGGGCGTGACGCCGTCCTGCGACCACGTAAGCAGGAAGGTGGTCACGAAACAGGCGATCATCGCCAGGAAGGTGATGACGATGATGTTGTGCAGGGTCCTCGGGTGCACCGACCGGTTGAAGACCGTGATCTCGGCGCGGCGACGCAGGGACGCCTTGACCGACAGAAACAGCAGTGCGAACGTGGTGATCTTGATACCGCCGCCGGTGCCGCCGGGCGCCGTGCCCACGAACATCAGGAAAACATACACGAAAACAGCCTGCGGCGATGTCGCTCCGATGTCGACGGTGTTGAAGCCGGCGGTTCGCGCGGCCACCGATTGGAACAGGCTTGCCCAGACGCGCTCGTCCAGGGCCAGCCCCTTCTGTGCGCCGTTGTAGTCGGCGGCAAACAGCAGGATCGCGCCGCCCAGCACCAGCACCGCCGTCATGATCAGTACCAGCCTGGTGTGGATGCTCAGGCTGGAAAGACCGTGTCGGAAGCCCTGGGACCATGTGTTGCGCGAGGAGAGTGCGGAGATGACCGGAAAACCGATGCCGCCCAGGATGACCAGGCTCATCACCGAAAGATTCACGATCGGGTCGCCGGTGAAGCGGACGAGCCCGTCCGAAAAGAGCGAAAAACCGGCGTTGCAGAAGGCCGAGACCGCGTGGAAAACCCCGAACCACAATGCCTTGAAGGGGTGTCCGGGAAAGACCGACCAGAAACGCGCGGAAAGAGCAATGGCGCCCAGTGTCTCGATTAGAACGGTCATGGTGACGATCTGCCTGACCATCGTCACGACCGATATGGCGGAGTCGTCGTGTCCCACGCTGGCCTCGGCGACGTTGCGGGCATGGGGCTTCAACCGGCCTGAAATCAGTGCGACCGAGGCGGCCGACAGGGTCATGATACCGATGCCGCCAAGCTGGATCAGGGCAAGGATCACCACATGGCCGAACGACGAGAAGGAATCCAGGTCGGCCCGCGCCCACTGATCGAGCGACGTGTTGATGACCGTGAGTCCTGTTACGCAGTGGGCCGACGTGGCGGTGAACAGCGCGTCCACGAAGGCAATTGACCGGCTGTCTGCCGAGGCCCGCGGGAGCGACAGCAGAACGGTCCCGATCGCTATCAGTCCCAGGAATGAGAAGGCCATCGACTGCTCGGGCGTGCCCACGATCCGGCTGACAAACCAGCGGCCGGCGCCGGTCTTCTTGAATATCTTGACTAGGTCGTAGACGATGGTCAGACCGGTAAGGGCCGCCATGATGACCGGATGGCCGAAGAATGCCAGAATGACTATCGTCATCAACAGATCCGGCAGCATCGTCTTGAAACAGCGCCACTTGTAGATAGCCTGCGCGAGCCTGAGCGAGTGCCGCAGAACCGATGACGCGATCAGGAAGCCTAGCAGCGAGTAGAAGAACGCCCGCGCGATCGGGTTGTCCCACAGCATCGAGCCTTCGATGTACAGGATCGCCGCAAGGGTGATGATCTCGATGACCGCGGTCGCGACCCGCGCCAGGTAGATGCGGGCGGGAAGCGTCCTGGGCAACTTGAGTGCCGCCATCTGGTCTCCAATGTACGTCAGCCCTGGAGGGCGGCGTCCGAGCGCACAAGAAGGTAGTTCGGGTTGGTGTTGATCAGACGCGCGAAACCAAGTGCTTCTTCGGCGTTTCCCTTGAGGATGTAGAATTTCCACTCCACGTCGCCTTCGGGCGGCACCGTTTCATCGATGAACTCGACGGTGAAGTCGGTTCCCGTCGTGGCCACGCGTGCCGCCAGGTGAACCGTGCGGCAGTCCTTCACCAGCCACAGGTCGGGTCCAATCCCGATCAGGCCGTTCGCGAGCGGCAGATACATCTGATCCGCGAACAGGCTGAAGTTGGCGAGGGGGGTCTGGGTAACGGCGTCCTCGACCAGGCCGGGCGAGTACATCAGGTCCGGAAGGTTCAGCGGCATCGAGATCGAGACGGTTCGCTTGACCCGATCGTCCCCGGTCGGATTGTCGCTGGCCCCGATGGCGACCGTGAACTGGTAGACCCTGCCGTCGTCCATCCATTCGGTCTGAACGTTCCGGCCAGCGCTGGTCAGGGTAATGGCCACCGGCACATCGGCCGGATCGGTCGGGGCGAACTGGAACATGGGCTCCATCGTCTCGAAGCTGTCCTTTACGATATTGCCGTCGAGATCAACGATGGCCCATTCCCGCCCAAGCTTGAACAGCAGCTTGTGCGCGGCTTCCTGACATTTCTGCATCGCGCCCTGGTTCATCTGGTAACCGTAGACCCATTCACCCATCCACGGATTGATGCCGGTCGCGTCCGAGACCTCGGCGCGGATCAGATCCAGGTACCCGGCGTCGATCGTGGCGCGTTCGAGGTTCACATCCACGCTGTTCTCCGCGAGCATGTCGGCCACCGCCGAAGCCGCGGCCAGACAGGTCGATGCCTCGTAGTTTCCGGTCCGAATCAGGTTGTCGTTTTCATGCAGCGAGTAACCGAGCGAGCCCATCCTGCCCATCCAGCGGCTGATGCCCTCGGTGCTGGGCGGCTGCCACGTCGAGTCGGCGATCGGCAGCAACGGATTGGGTGTGATGCCAAGTTTTCCAAGCCGATCGACATAGTCCGTGATGGTCGTGTGGATGAACCCGCTGTCGGCCAGCGTCTGCAACTCCGTCTCGAACTTTTCAACCTCGCGCATGTTGGCTTCGGGCGTGAACATGGCCAGATAGGGATTGCCCGGGGTCGCCAGCACCTCGCCGTCATCGAAGAAGGTCCACTGGACCTCGATGTTGGAGGTCGGATCGACGCCGCCGCCCACGACCACCAGGACCGGATCGGTGGCCCCGGGACCGGTGCTTTCGTAATACGGCCAGACACCGTCCTCGCTGTCGGCGTTCTGATGGTATTTGTAAAGGTTCCGGTGCATTACATCGATCGTATAGTCGTTTTCGGCCATGATGCGATGCTTGCCGACACCGGACTGTCCTTCCTGGTTGAAAACGACCTTTGACAGAGGCAGGCCGGCCTTTTCGAACACCTTGCGGTTGTAGTCGATGGACCACTTCAGGTCGCGCGACGGGAACGGCAGGAAGAGCTGGTCGGAGTAGTGGAAGCTGACAAGCTCGATCTGGCCGGAGTTTGCGGCGCACTGCAGCTTCGCCAGGATGTCGGGGTGGCGTTGTTCTATCAGCTCGATCATCAGGCCGGGCTTC
>Ga0209604_1000937_pt1 | contig 25173 bp, 25 predicted proteins | sample AD_UKC097_MetaG_FD_184405 | JGI IMG/M metagenome (GOLD analysis project Ga0209604, IMG submission 184405) | Active sludge microbial communities of municipal wastewater-treating anaerobic digesters from USA - AD_UKC097_MetaG (SPAdes) (version 2) | ecosystem: Engineered > Bioreactor > Anaerobic >... | reverse complement strand
GTAAAAATACATATTTAGAGATACGAAACTAAAAACGATTAATAATTTGAAATTATTCTTTGTAAATGAAGGCGAAAGCCTCATGCTTATAGTAGTGAATTACAAATAAATAAGTAGGGTTTGGTGATTAAAACAGGATTTATTGTGATGAGATTCATTTTTTTCTCGACCTGCTGCAGGCATAAAAATAACTTGCCATACCTGTTTTTGAACAATAGCGTAAAAGAAAACAAAAAAATCTTGGTGATCACACTCTCCTGTTTTCTACATTGAGACTCCCTAAAAATTTTCTTTCATAATTTTATGGTAGAATCTCATATTTATTTTGGCAATAGCTTTAAAACCCGTATATTCAGGTATTAGCTACCTTTTCAACAAAATACCTTCACCAAAAAAATCTGCCTTTTTTTTAACCTGCAGAACGTACAATTCAGTCGGTATCATCTGTGTTTTAAAGCACTTTTCACTAACAAAAACATAAAAGGCCACTCTTATTTAGAAAGGAGCAGCCTTTTATTATAAAATAAGTTGTGTCAATTAAATAATGGCGCTTCCGATTAGGAAAGTAGCTGCAAGCGCTACAATAGCATAAAGCTCGGGAAATACCGCCAAAATTAGAGTATTACCGAACGCGTCGTGTCCTTGTCCGATTGAAACAACTCCATTAGCACACACTTGTCCTTGACGAATAGACGAGAACAAACCGATAAATCCTAATGCAAGTCCAGCTGCGAGAATAGCCATTGCTTGAAAGAGAGTAACTTCGGGTGTTAACACGTTAAAAATACTTTGAAACATAAAGTATCCTGCAAAACCGTACAATCCTTGAGTTCCGGGAAGAGCGGTTAGAACCAAAAAGTTACCAAATTTTCCGTCAACTTTCTTAGCTGCTCCGATAGCCGCATTTCCTACAATCGTAACTCCATAAGCACTTCCAATTCCTGTAAGTGCTAACATAATCGCAATGCCAGTATAGGCAATAAATAAACTAGTTTCCATAAATTGTTCTTAAAATTATAGTGTTATTGATTTTTGTTTTTTAATTATTGAATGGATTATATTTTTTTCCTCCTCCTTCAAACTCTGCGTTTTTATAAAACTCCACAAAGGTAAGACGAACCGGATGCACAATTGCTCCCAATACGGTCATAAATATATTGATGGCATGTCCTATAAGGAATATCAGCAAAAAGACAATGGGCTTTACTATTGCATTGTCAGGACTCATACCAGCCGCAAGGCTGTTAAATACGCTCGCGAGAATTCCACCGGAAAGTCCAAGTGCAAACAAGCGCACATAAGATAGTACATCGCCTAACAATCCGGTAGCCATATTATAAGTATCCCACAATCCAAGTCCTAAATTCAAGAGAGGATTTTTACCCGGAGTATTCAAGAAGTAAATGAGAATTAGGGCAGGAACTATAATTATAAGATGTACTGTTCCAAACAAAGGCATGACATTGGGAAGTAACGCAGCAACAATGCAGCTTATTAAAAATACAAGCCACCCGATGGTGGAAAGTGCGTACACAAATCCTTGTTGCTTTATACGATTTGCAACCTTCATAACCATACCAAAGAGAATTTGGATTACCCCCAATACGAGCGAGAGAGTAAACATCTTATTATTGTCGAAAAAGACTTTATCTTTCAAAGCTTGCGCGATAGGCCATTTGAGTTCATAGATGGAAAAACCGAAAAATCCTCCGGTAAGCATACCCGCTATCATGGAAGAAGCGCCTAAGACTTGCACCAAAGACAAAATGCCTTTCATAGACATACTTAACTTACCTTTCATGAAAATCTTAGCCAAACTTGCTGCTACCAGAAGAAAACATCCATACCCTATATCGCCCAATGATAATCCGAAGAAAAACATAAAAAACGGTGCGAAATAGGGTGTTAAATCTATTTCGTTGTATTTAGGCAACATATATAATTCGGCAATCGGCTCGAAAAGTCGTGCGAACTTATTGTTTTTGAACTTAATAGGCACATCGTCTTCGGGGAGCGGCTTGGAAACTTGATAGTAAACCGCTTTTGATTCCAAATAGTTGGTTATCTCTTTTTCGTTATCTTCTGGCGCCCAGCCCTGCAGCATCATAAGTTTATCGTCGGCCAACGATGTGGTCGTACGTTTAACTTTGGTGTATTTTATTTTTTGTTCAAAATCAGTAGTTGCTGCATCTAACGAAAGAATATCTTTCGCTAACTCCTTTAGCTTTGCCCCTTGCTCTTCAACTTTTTCTCGAAGTTCTTGGATTAGTAGATTTAGCTTAGTTAGCGAAACATCAGGCATTTTTATTGCCTCTAAATTTATTTTATCGGCAATATTGCTCTCTTTTGTAACCGTTATAAAGTAGGTTCTTGAAGTTTCCCTATTAATTACTATAGCATTATACAATGCTTCCCATTCAGGATCGTACTGATTGTCGGAAACAATAAAGAAAGTAATATTATATCCTGCTTGTTTCAAACGATCGATACTTTCAGGCTCAAAATCACCCCAAGGCTTTAGAGTGTCACGCTCTTTAATGCTTACTTGCAGTTTTTGGTTGTAAGTTGATATTTGAGTTTGGATGGTGTCTATTTTTTCGGGAATGGTTTTTCCCAATTCCAAGTCGGCTTTATTGTATGTTATCTCCTCTTTTTTATCTAATTGTCTTTGAAGTATCTTTTTTGATTCACGTAACTGCTTCAATGTCAAGAAATATTGATTTAATTCATCGTCTTCAATCGCTCTATCGGCTCCGTCAACGTGAATTAGTCCCAGCTCACGCAAATCTTGAAGAAACACCTCATAATCTTTGTGATAGGCAAGAAAAGTGAACTTTTTCATTTTTGCTAACATACACTCTCCTCCTCAGTTTTTTCTCTTTTTTTCTCTAATCTGGCACGCATAATTTTTTGCGAAGCTTTAGAGAGGTTCTCCTCATCTTCTAAATATCGCTTAATTTTTAATATAGCATCTTTATAGCCAGGTATTTGCACTTTTTCAAAAAGATTAACTTTTTGAGTAGTTTTTTTTCTGGCATAATTGAGTCGTTCTACTTTGAGAGCGTGGAAATCTCTTCTTATTCCTGCTTCGGCAAGAGTTTCGAGGGTTTTTACGCCATCCAAATACCATTTGGGTTGGTTGAACAGGCTAAAGGGTTTTAATTCAAAATCAACCCTATCGAGCATTGGGATTACCACTCCGGCGATTTTCTTTTTCGAAAGTTGCACATCTTTTATGCTAAGCAACGTGGGGTCGAATTCTACCCACATTCCCATCATTTTGTCGTATGATTGTATTTGCTTCTCCAACTCTTTGTCCAACACCTCTATTTCGTTTCGCGCTTTTTTAACTTCAACACGCAACGCCGTTTCTTTGCTTTGCAGCGTAGGAAGCGCGCGCTCACGTATCCCCAGTTGTTTTTCCAACTGTTGACGTGAAGTTTTATTATATTGAAATTTTATCGCCATATATCTTGTCAGTAAATTGATTTACTGTTGTTATCAAAATCATCTTACTTTTTCCAATATCGTTCTACTAACTCCATTCTCATATTAACCTCTTGCGGTCTGAAATGCTTAGAGAATAGTCCCCATGTCGTGTCAAGCATTTCAACGGTATCTAAGTTTACGTCAATAGCAAGAAGATATTCCGAATAATCTTTTGCAAAATCTAATGCACGTTGGTCGTAATCGGTAAGGTCGAAACCGTTTTCGAGTTTTGTTCGCGCATTGGCAGCGTCGGCATACAAACGAACAGCTGCGTTCATCACTTGTGGGTGATCTTCGCGTGTTTTCTTGCCTTGAACCAGCTGTTTCAAGCGCGAAAGCGAACGGAACGGGTCAACAATTACTTTACCGATGGTGGTGTCATGACGCAAGAATAACTGCCCTTCGGTAATATAACCCGTATTATCGGGAACTGCATGCGTAATATCTCCGCCTGAAAGCGTTGTTACTGCAATAATAGTAATGGAACCTCCGTCGGGGAATTGAGCCGCTTTCTCGTAAATTTTCGCTAAATCGGAATATAACGAACCCGGCATCGAATCTTTCGAGGGAATTTGATCCATACGATTTGAAACAATCGCCAATGCATCAGAATAGGAAGTCATATCGGACAGAAGCACCAACACTTTTTCGTTTTTATCCACTGCAAAATATTCGGCAGCCGTTAACGCCATGTCGGGAACGAGCAAACGCTCCACAGCAGGGTCTTCGGTGGTATTCATAAAAATAATGATACGGTCGAGCGCACCGGCATTGCTGAACACATTTTTGTAATACAGATAGTCGTCATTGGTCATCCCCATCCCACCGAGAATAATCTTGTCGGCTTTCGCACGAAGCGCAACCGTTGCCATCACCTGATTGAAAGGTTGATCGGGGTCGGCAAAGAAAGGAATTTTTTGTCCGGTTACCAACGTGTTATTCAAGTCAATACCTGAAATACCCGTGGCAATAAGTTCGGACGGTTGTTTCCTGCGAACAGGATTTACAGATGGTCCGCCAATTTGACGCTCTTCCCCTTCGGGAATTGGTCCACCGTCAATCGGGTTGCCGTATGCGTTGAAAAAACGTCCTGCGAGTTGGTCGCTAACCTTCAACGATGGGGCTTTACCAAGGAAAATCACCTCAGCATTGGTAGGGATTCCTTCCGTTCCTTCAAAAATCTGCAACGTAACCTCATCGTCAATAATTTTCACTACTTGCGCCAAACGTCCTTCAACGGTTGCCAACTCGTCGTATCCCACATTAGTAGCTTTTACAGAACAAGTAGCCTTGGTAATTTGAGTAATTTGCGTATATATTTTCTGAAATGCTTTTGCCATATCTATTTTAGCTATTGGCTGTTAGCTGATAGCATCCAGCCGAGGTTAAGTTTTAATTTTCCTGATGTTTGGTTTTAATTAATTTATCCAATTCTGCGCGATGTGCATTGAATTTATCCGACTTAAACTCGGAGTAATTCATTTGACGACAAATATTTATCATCTCCTTGAAATAATCGGCAGCGTCCGTAAAGTTATCAAATTGAAAATCGGTTCGACAAATATCAATTACCATATCCAAAATATATTTTTGACGTTCTATGGGTGTTACTGCATCAATATCGTCGAAAGCATCTTGTTGCAAAATCACGAAATCAATTAGTTCTGATTTCCAAAAAGTTATATGGTATTCGGTTGGAACTCCATCATCTCCCAAAATGTTTATTTGCTCGGAAATCTCTTTACCGCGCAACAAACGGGTTTTCATATCATTAACTTTTGATGTCCAATCTTCTGAAATTTCTTTTGATATAAATTCTTCAAACTCAGGATATTCTAAATATTTAGAGTAAGATTCAATTGGGTTGATAGCCGGATAACGTTTTCTATCGGCTCTGTCTTGTTCGAGAGCATAGAAACAGCGTGCCACCTTTTTGGTATTCTCGGTTACAGGCTCTTTTAAGTTACCTCCCGCAGGCGAAACCGTTCCGATAAACGTAATTGAACCCTCGTGTCCGTTATTTAACTTAACGTGTCCTGCCCGTCCGTAGAAGTTTGAAATAATTGCCGATATATCCATTGGGAAAGCGTCAGGTCCGGGAAGTTCCTCCATGCGGTTACTCATTTCGCGTAACGCTTGTGCCCACCGCGATGTCGAGTCTGCCATCAACAACACTTTCAAGCCCATGGCACGATAGTACTCTCCAATTGTCATAGCCGTATAAACCGACGCTTCACGAGCGGCAACAGGCATATTGGAAGTGTTAGCGACAATAATGGTTCGCTCTATCAATTTTCTTCCGGTATGCGGGTCTTCTAGTTCCGGAAACTCTGTGAAAATTTCCACCACCTCGTTGGCGCGCTCCCCACAAGCAGCGATAACCACGATATCAGCCTCAGCTTGTTTTGAAATAGCGTGTTGCAGAACTGTTTTTCCTGTTCCGAAAGCGCCGGGGATAAATCCTGTTCCGCCCTCAACAATTGGGTTCAACGTGTCAATTGAACGTACACCTGTTTCGAGCAATCTGTATGGACGCGGCTTTTCCTTATAATGTGTCATCGGGACTTTCACTGGCCACTTTTGAACCATATTTATTTCGTGCTCTTTTCCGTTTTTATCAACGATTATTGCAATCGTTTGATAAACAGTATATTCTCCCTCCGAGATAACACTTTTAACGGTGTACTCTTCGGTCATTGTAAATGGCACCATTATTTTGTGCGGTTGATAGTTCTCGTCAACCTCGCCCAACCACGATGCTGCGGAAACCTTATCGCCAGCTTTGGCAATAGGCTTAAATTTCCACAATCTTTTTTCATCAAGTGATGGTGTGTATTGTCCGCGTTTTAGAAAAACACCCTCCATTTTGTCAAGGTCGTGCGAAAGCCCGTCGAGCTTTTTCTCTAAAAGTCCTGGTCCGAGCATTGCTTCAAGCATATGTCCTTGAAAATCAACCTCCATGCCCACTTTTAAACCACGAGTGCTTTCAAAAACCTGAATGTAAACGTTTTTACCCTCAACTTTGATTACTTCCGCCATCAGTTTAACGCCATCTAAGTTTATATAAGCTATTTCGTTTTGGGCAACGGGAGCATCAACTTCCACAATTACAAGGTTAGAGATAATTCCCTTTACTTTTCCTTTTGTCATAATATATTTCTTGTGCCTATTATTTTTTTATTTTTATTCTTCGGGGATGGTTACATCGCCTTTTAAACTGTCGATTAATTCGCGGAAAATACGTTCACCCTCTTCTGCATTGAGTTTTACCCAACGTTCCAAAATTTGAAGTTTGCACAAATATGCAAAAATATACTCGATGTTGAAATAATCGAATACGGTATTTTCTTCCAACCAATCCCAGCGAAACTTATCTATTTTTCGTTCACGTTCATACACTTCCTCTTCTTCGGAAAGACGAACAAAGGCTTCATAGATTTCAAGTTCCTGACTTAAACCAAAATCGCGCATGTTAGCGTTCTCTCGAATGATTTTTGCAATGTGATTGCCGCCCACCACTACGCGTAAAACATCCAAGCCATATTTTTTTGCAAAAATTGCCGATAACAGGTTGCCAATATTCAAATTCAATTCGTACCAACGCGACATAAGCGAGTTTTTCACTTCCATGCCGTAATCCATATACAAAGAAGAAAGCAAGTCATCCCATTGCTTATTTTCTTCATGAGCTTCTTCATCGAGCCACGTTCTCATAAACTCTTCGTAATACGGGGGTATTTTATTGTTTTTCAGCGGTAAATCTTCTTTAATTCGTTTTAAGGTCTCTTCCAACTCATCTCGTGAAATATTCCCCATAGGGTTTTGTTCGATTTCTTTTTTCAAGAAAGAGAGAAGATTATCGTTATCGAATTTCAAGAAATATTTATCGAGTAACCGCATATCAGCAGCTTTCAGTTCATCTTCGAGCATGCCTTTGAAATTTTCCACAGTAAACGGAAGTTTCATGCTGTCGAAATCGAAATCGGGCAAGCCTGCTATAAAACAGTAATATTGGTTTTTAAAAAGCATATTCGGTAGATTTTTCAATCAGATATTCTTAAAAAAAACAGACGTTTCTATTGAATATCAATCAAAAAGTAACTTTTGAATTTGGGGACGCAAAAACTCACGAAAATATTCGATGAATTCATCTTCTCCAAACTTCACTTTGTACGAACCATCTTCGGGCGATAAAACAAATCCTGTTTTTAATCCGTTAACCGATTCAATTTTTAACCCTTTATCTAACAGATATTTAGCATTAGCTGTAATCTGTTTTTTTAACTCTTCGGGATTTGCCACACCAACAGTTAGAGCTTCGTTTTTAGCCCAATTTTGAACCAACCCGATAATTAGCTTTTGCATAAAGTCTTTATCTTCTGTGGCTGCTTTTACGTTTGAAGTGGCTAATTTATCTGTAACTAAATTAACAATTTCAGTTTTTAACGCCTCAGAAGCTTGTGTAGCAAAGAGTTTTAATTCCGACTCGATATTGCTTTTCATCTCTGCAGTCTCTTTTTTCGCTGAAGAGATAATGTGTTCCGCCTCTCTTTTTGCGTCGCTAATTATCTGATTACTTTGTGCTTTGGCATCGGATACAATTTTATTGGCTTCACTTTGCCCTTTCTCTAAACCTTCGCGATAGATTTTGTCAGTTATTTCTTGAAGTTTGTTTTGCATAACATATTCAGAGTTAAAAGTTAAAAGTTAAAAGATGAAAGTTTTTTCGTCATTTAGCTTTTTGAAATTTTGATATGTTCACTTTGTATTGCTTTATACCGACAAAAGTAAAATAAATAATAGAAGTGAAAATATTTTTTTAGTTGTAAAAACCCTTGTAATGTCATCTTTACAATATAAACGACTGTTAATAAGTTATTTTACTTGCTTTTTATTGTGGTATATCTTGATATTTTTTCTTGCTGTTTCTACATTAAAAACATAATACCGATTCTAAAATTTTAGAATCGGTATTACCATTTAAGATGCAATAGCTTAAAATCATAAGATTATAAAAACAGAGCATACATTGCCTCCTCTAAAGTTTTTTAACTTCTTAATGTTTCAAAAAGCTGACAAATCAGTAAAATAGGGAACCAAATCTACTACTTTATTAAAGCTAATCCCTCTTTAGCCGATTTGTTGCTTGGGGAAATTATTAAAACGGTGTTAAATAAGATTTTAGCTTCATTTTTCTTATCTAAAAAATATTTTGTCCAGCCTGCCATCAGATTGGAATAGTAGTCAAAAGGATATAGGTCAATCACCAAATCGAAGTGTTTTTCTGCCAAAATGAAATTTTTTTGATAGTAGTAAATATTGCCGAGAGCATAGTTTATTTTTGAATTCATAGGGTCTATAGCGAGGATTTTTTTGTAGGTTGCTTCGAGTTGATCAATTTTACTTAGCGCTTCGAGTGGATTGCAAAGTCCGAGCAAAGCCTCAACAGCTTTTGGACGCAGCTTTACAGCTTGCTGATAATAGTAAATGCTGATATCAAAATTTTTACTCAAATAGTAGAGCCAACCTAATCGAAGGGATTTGTGATAATCGAAGCCATTTAATCCAACAAGGTCATTGATGGCGCCTTGATAATCGCCGGCGGCCTCTTTGGCGTAGCTGTTTTCAAAAACTTTGGAAGGACTGACCTGTGCCGAAGCTGAAACTCCAAATACAACAAGCAGCAGAAATATTGCTATTCTTTTCTTTAAAAATTCCATTTTATTGTAAGGTTAACTAACTGATTATTATACTTATACTTTAATAAATTTGTGTAATAGTTTGTAAATGCCCAACCCTCTTTTTGTGTCCATGAGTAAATAGCGGAAATTGTCATTTTTTTGAAGTAATAAGATAAATTCCCACTCGAGATAAACATAATTGGGTCATAGGTATCATATACAAGAAATGAGTGTTCTGTTATGTAATTCAGGTGATTACCAACACTTACCATGCCGTCTAACCACATATTTCCAAATAATTTAACACCTAAACTTTGAGAAAAAACTGTCTCTTTACCTCTATTTTCATCATTATCGAAAATTATGGCTCCTGAAGTATTTCCGTAAAAATCCAAATTCCCAAACGGGTAATAAGTCAGTTGCAACTTGGGTTGTAGCTGAATGGAATAAGCAAAATCGGAGTAAGCGAAAGAAATTTCAGGAACTACGTGGGTAAATCGTTTATTAAGAAAGACTAAAGCGGATAAGTTGTAATCTGTTGATTGGGAAGATGGTATTGTCCGTTTTTGTTCATAACTGGCTCCATTTCCTGAAATTTGAGTAATAGACTTATAGTTTTTCTCAATGGCATAAAATCCGCCGGTAAAGCCGAATGAAAAGTTATTTTTAAAATAAAATTCCGTACCGATATTAAGTTGATGTTGCGACAGTATATCATTGTGTTGTAGTCTGTTTTGTGCAAAACGTTCAAACTTTGTGTTGAACAAGTTATAGCCTGCATTCACTTTCACGCGGTCGGAAACATTTAGCCCAAATATTACTCCACCTAGCATCATATCTTGATACTGATTTATGGTGTCGAGATTGTCTATGCTGTTTCTCTTTTTTTCATTATTGTCGCTAAGGACATACCCACCAGAAAAGTTAATAAAATTGACGAACGAAGGAGAAACCCCCAATTTTTTCTGACTTGTTTTTGGAAGTGTTTTAGCTAAAACAGCAGCTTTTACACCTGATCCGCTTAGCAGATAAGCCGAGTACAAACTCTCTTTCAAAAACATGTCGTCAGGCACATCATTGAGGGCTTTTTCGTAATACTTTACAGCTTTTGCATAGTTTTTTAGTTCGTAATATGCTATGGCTTTGCGGTAATTCAGATATCGAAAGCTAACACCCAATCGTTCAGCTTCTTTTAATGTGGTAATCAGCGACTTATAATCCTGCTTCTGGTATTGAGCAAAACTAAGGCTGTCGTAATATGCCGCTTGTTGATTTTTATCTAAAGTGTTCAATACGAGCGTATCCTGCCCTTTTACTGTAAAAAAAACAGATGCAACTATCAAGCTAAAAACTATTCGATACATAAGTTCTGATTTTTCGATTTAATTTCAATTTTCGACTGTGATATTGCTACAGTATATTCTGTAAGTGGCTCTTTTTTCCAAAAAGATTTCACTTCAACTCGGTTTACAAACTTCACATTTTCAGGATAATACGGGTTGTCCATCTGATTTAATTTTGATGAAAAATTTACTCGACTGAGCAGAACTATAGGAGCAATAAAATCCTGTAACCATTTAAGAGATAGGGGCAATTCTTTCGATAGTGGAATACTGTCTTTGACTTCAATGCTCAGCTCTCCTGCAAGCAAAAGTCTGAAGCAACTACGATAAAACATGTAAAGCGCCGAATTTTTGCGCCCTTCAAAGTCGGTAAAGTAAAACATCGTGCCGTCATTAACAAAGTATGCCGTTGATTTTGATTTTTCGCAGAAAATATAACTTTGGTTATACTGATTGGTTGCCACTGTCCAGTTTACTTTGTTGCCGTTGAAGTTGATATTCAGCTTTTTACCAGGCTTGAAATTGAAAGCATTGTGTGTCAAATCTAAACTATCCACGTTGTAAATAATGGAATTTTCGGCAGGAACCTCGCCAATTCGTAAAACCGGCTTACCATTAGTTTTTTCAAAATAGTAACCGAAAGGGTAGGGGTGCGTTTTTTCTCCAATTTCGGGACTTAACTGTATCTGAAAATGGATATGTGGTTCGGGCGAGCGACCTGAATTTCCGCACGAGGCAAGCACTGTTCCCTTAGTTACATAATCTCCGATATTAACTTTGAAGCTGTCTTTTTTCAAATGGCTGATTTGCGTATAAAGTCCGTTCAAATGATTAATAATAATTGTATTACCCCAGTTTTTATTGGTGTTTACATCGTTAATTTCGTTATCTTTAGTAATATTGCTGATTTGATATATGTAGCCATCAGCTGGAGCCAAGACAGGCTTATTGTAACAGTAAAAATCATCTTTTCTTGTTCCTGGGAATGAATATGTTTTGTTATCATCATCGGTTATAACAAAATCAAGCGCATTTCCCCATTCGCCTAAATGGGTGATATTTCCGTTATATCCCTGACTTACAGCCCATTCGCCCAAAAATGGAAGTCTCATTTTAAATGGTAAATCGTTTCCGAAACGTTGTAAGTAATTTACATTTTTATACACCGTTTTTTCGGGATTGTAGTATTGTATCAGCGGAAAAACAAAGAATTTATTGAACGTGCGATGGATAAATACATAAATCAACAGTATAGCCAACAGACTGAATGATAATGTGTATGAAGATAAGCCTGTACCTGCAATTATTTTTTCGATACTGGCATATAGAAGGAAAAGCACGGGTGTGAGCCCTGCCACAAGCAGATAGCTGTAAATATTGGGAATAATGAAAAAACTTCCAATCGCCATTCCCCAAAAAATAAAGTTTGTTCCGGCAAGGTTGGCGGTAAGCTGTTGCAAGTCAAAACCCACGACTTTACTTATTACAAAAGCACAATAAAATCCGAGAAATGCAACAGTTGATTTTATTCGAGAGTGTATAAGCAATGCGACAAAAATCAATATTCCGACTAACATACTATCTGTAAAAAAAATGGAAGCCAGTGTTTTAAAGTAGTAGTAAATAAATTGCGGAAGTTGAATATTATCTAACGAATGCACCAAACCGTACCACGGAATACTCATTTTCTTGGCTAACAAAATAGTAAATCGGTCAAACGGAGTAATCAGTTCGATATTAGCAAAACTCCTGAAAGAGAGGTCTATAACAAAACTTGTAATTACAAAAGGCAAAGTTAGTACAGGCAGACTTTTCTTTGAAAGTACTGTTTCGAGCCAAACCGTCAGTAGAAATGAGAGTACAATACCAAAAATGTAAAAGAGCAAAAACGACGGGTTAAGATAAAATTTAAACATTAGGCTCATTCCCACAAAAACGGCATTGAACCCGTAAACGCCAGTTGCAATTTTCTCTTTCGAAAAGCCAAGTAAGTGAGAGAGTAAATTGGTGATAATCACTGCTACCACTCCTCCTAATCCTACTCGCAGATCTAACATGCTCAAAATAAGTATTGTTACAGCAAGCCAAGTCTGCATGGAAAAGAAAATCTGTCCGTAACTGTTATATGTTGCTTTCAAGTGCAAAGTGGAGATAGACTTGAGGGTGGTTCTGTTTCGCATTACTCTATGTTAGAGATTAGAAAAATTTAGATGTTCTTGGAGTTTATTTAAAAATCATATTAAATGTTCTGGCACCATTTCGCAATCCAAAATGGTATTTAATGTTTCTTGCTTGCGTATAAGGTGTACTTTTCCTGTTGTATCAATCATTACTACATTGGGTCTCATTGTAATAAACTGCATCCACTGTGTCATATTGTAAGCTCCAACTTCGTGAATAACAATACGGTCGCCCTTTTTCAGAAGTGGCAAAATTACACTTTCACGCAAACAGTCAATGTTCATACACAATGGACCATAAAGTACTGTATCTTCAGCATGTTGCGAAAAATCCTGAGCTGGTGAAACGCGGTGATTGTACCAGAATGATGTAAACATTATATTCACACCCGTATCAAGAACCGTAGCTCTGCGACCATCAGCTAGACGTTTCGTAGCCAAAACCGTCCCTAACAGATAACCTGCTTCATCAATCAATGCTCGTCCTGTTTCCAAAATCAGTAGTGGCAGCTCATCGGGACGAAAACCAAATTGCAGAATGGTGTTAGTAATCGCTTCGGCATAGTCATCAAAAGTTGGAATAATGTCAGCTCCTTGTAAATAAGAGCCTTTGAGCGTGTTCGAGGAGCAAAAACCACCTCCCATATCTATATATTTTACATTTTCTCCGGTTGTGTTGGAGTATGCTAAAGCAAGTTCACACATTTTCCGAGCAGCTACCGCATAAGCGTTTGCAGTAAGTATATATGTTCCGATATGGCAATGGAGACCTTCAAATTGCAGTTTCTCTTTTGCAACAATTTTCATAATTGCATTCCACGCTTGCCCGTTTTCGTAGTTGAAGCCAAACCTGTCCCACTGCGGATATATGCCAGTGTCCATGTTTACCCGAATTGCAACGCGAGCTTTAACATCTTCCATATCTTCTAAAATCTCAATCAGCATATAGAGCTCATCAAAATGGTCAATATGAATAAGCGAGCGGTTTTCAATTGCCATAATCAAATTTTCTTTGGATTTATCAGGGCCATTGAAAATAATCAGATTTCCAGGAACGCCGTTACGAAGAGCTTTCTGGTATTCAAAACCTGAAACAACCTCCGCCCAACTGCCTTCCTGATGAAAAATTTGACAAACCGCATCTAAGTAGTTTGTTTTATAGCTCCATGCGAATTGCACTTTGGGATAACGCATTTTAAAAGCTTTCAACGCTTTCTGGTAATTTTGTCGGATTGTTTTTTCGCTGATAACGAAAAGAGGCGAGCCGTATTTGTTCATTAAATCAGCAACTGCCACATTATCAATAAATTTTACGGGAGTATATTCTGTCCTACTGCCGAATTTATTCATCATTCCAGCATTTAATTTTTTAATTATCGGACTTTCGTAGTTTAGTTTCATTTGAATTTAGAATTTAGAAATTAGAATTTTTTGACCTCATTTTCAAACATGATATTAATTGTTCATTGCAAATTGTTCATTGCTAATTGTTCATTGTTCATTGCTAATTGTTCATTGCTAATTGTTCATTGCAAATTGTTCATTGCTAATTGTTAATTGTTAATTGTTAATTGCAAATTGATTTACCTTTCCCCCATTGTAGAAATCTGTTGAAACTCAGATATATCCACAATTTGGTCATAAGAATAGCGAATAAACATTTTACCGCTCTGATAGTCAGCAAAAGGCTGAACTTCTTCGCCGAGAGCCATTTTTACAAGCGCTTCAGGGTGATTTTGTCCACAACCATTTGCAAGATATACCCAAGCCGGAAAACGTGGGTTCATTTCGAGTAGGTAGTATTCATCTTTTTTGGTTTTGATAAATTCCAACTCGCAACCGCCACGCCATTGACTGTTTTCAATTATCTTTCGGGAAATCTTCATCAGTTCGTCATCTTCTAATGAGATGCCCGACCATGCTTTTCCTTTGTCCGTAATGTACAATTTCCGCATTGCCACAGCACCTATGCAATTGCCTTTTCCATCGCCAATAGCCGTTACGTTCACTTCAGTACCTGTAACAAACTCCTGAACGATAACGGGGTAACCCCACTTTGCTACAACTTTGTAAAAATATGAACTTGCCTGTTCGTAGGATAAAGCAATGTAAGCGTCGTAATAACGCCCCTTGATTACCAACGGATAACTCATGGTCTCTTCCAATTTTCTGATTTCCAACACCTGATTAATCATGTGGCTCTTAGGAACTTTTACACCGTATTTATCGCCAAACTTGCCTAATTCAGACTTCTGTCGTTCATCAAAAATAGCTTGTGATGGCAGAAAAGTTGCAATATTTAATTCCGATTTCAGATCTTCCTGGATTTTTATAAAATTGTGCAACTCAGCATCAAAGTTTGGTATCAGCACATCAATTTTCTCCTGACTTACAATGTATTTTAGTCTCTCTTTTAGCACGGTAGAACCAGCCGTTGGTAATGGCAACTGATACACTTTGTCCACTAAGTTGTGCATGTAAATTCCGGGTTCGAGTGTTTCGTATGATAAGCCAACGATCCGAACGTCTATAGTTTCACTCTCTTTAAGTCCGCGAATAACGGGGATGCCTGGTCCCGGACTGTCAATATTGTTCAGCCCGGTAACTGCTACAGTAATTTTTCTCTTATTCATTGGTGATCAATTGATAGTTTTGAAGCATGGATAAGAAATCGTTCAAATCTTTTTCGGCAGTATAAGTGTCTAACTCATATTCATCCATGAAATTCCGGATAATTGTTTCTTCGCTTTCACCATCTTTTAGTTTTTGGATAATGAAAATGCCTGTTTCATTTACACTGAAACTATCTCCAGTCAAAGGATTAAAGATAAAGCCGTTTTCGCTAATCGCTATGTTTTTTCTGATTCTCATAAGATTATATGTATTAAGTTTTTTACAATTTTATTTTGCGAAATTATAATATCAATAGAAAGCATCGGATTAAATGTAAGTTGTTTTTATTCTCTGTTCCAGTTTCTGTTTCTTTGGTTGTATTTGTTCAACATTGTCTCCATCTCTTCCTTTGACAAAAACTCAGGTTCATATTCAACACCTCTGTTTGAAAGATTACGTGTAAAAGCCCTGAAATGATTTTCTGACCCCCACAATAAGCGCGAATAAACCCGTAGAATATCCTCATTGTCAGTCTTTTTCATTAGTTTTTTCAAATCAAAAATATCCAATTCCTCAATATATGCACCTATCTTCAATGCTTCAATAAGCGTGTTACCTTGCACTGTCAGCCTATCGTATAGTTTCTGCAACTCCTTGTTATTAAACTTTCCCTGTTCTTCAAATGAAGGATCTTTAATGTCATATTTTTCCATCAGCCAAATCATAGATTTCTGGTGCATCACCTCGCTTTGTTTGATATTTCTAAAAATCGGAATATTGTATTTCTCAACGAAAAAACTATAAACATCGTGAGCCAGTTTCTCTTCTTCACGCATCAGGAGTATTCCTTCTTTTTCGTAAGCTGTGAGTTGAGTTGAATTTTGAGAAAAGCCGGTAATGGAATTAATTGCCAGTACAATTACAAGACCTGCACTCAAGAAAAAACTTTTACTTTCTATCATCGTGTTTTTCGTTTGAATTGTGTTAATTAGAAATAGGGGACAAGCTGCCCCCTATTTGATTGAATTAAAAAAGTTGTTTTTTTTGTTTTTGCGGTAATCGCAGATACGTTTAATTTTTATCTATAAAAATCGGACATCGTCCTTGTCCCTGACCTCTTCGGCCAAATCTTTTGCCTCTTCCTTGACGATTTCCACTTTGGTAATTGTCGCATATGCCGTCATTATCTTTGTCCACGAAGAATCTTCCTTTAGCATTTACACCTCTGGCATTTCGTCCCTGACCACGTCTGGGACGAGTTCCGTCTTCAAAATTATCGCATATTCCATTATTGTTTTTATCAACGAAATAGGGACCTCTTCGAGTTTGAACTTTGTTCTCCGTTTGAGCCTTTTCTTCTGTTTGTATTTTATCAGTAGCTTTTGTTTGTTGATTCTCTTGACCGAAAGCTACCACGGTCATCATTGCAAGTGCAATTGTGATTACAGTTGTTTTCATAATCTCCTCCTTTTATAATCATTGTTTTTATTTTGAATTTCTTTGTTTTTATGTCTATTAATTTTAAAGTCTAAAGTTGTTTAAAAAACACATGCTTTATAATCATTCTTTTGTGTGTTAATTTTGATTTAGCTTGTTCGTTTCATAACATTGTTGTTGCCTGCCAAATCCTCCTCTGCCTCTGTTGGCAACATTTTCTTGATAGAACAGTGGTTTAAAAGCATTTTTTAGTTTGTCAATTTGCTCTGTATTTGAAATCTCTTTTAACTTTAAGTAAAACTTGTTGGTCTCATCTTTCAGCTCTGCGTGTAATTCTCCAAATCTCAAGTTTAATTGTTGTAGCCTTGCAGTATCTACATTCTGTTTGTTTAATTCCTCAAAAATCAACACTTTAAGGCTGTCCATTTCCCAAATTATTTGATTTGATTTTGGTTTAAATTTTCGGTTTATTTTCCTGAATTGTTCCATTTGTTCCTTGTCAAATCCTACTTCTTGAATAAAGAACCTTCCGCTAAGTGGAGTTTGTCCTTCTCCTGTGACAATTACGGTTTCAGCAGCTTTCCTGTCTTTATATCTATGATGTAGGATGGAGATGATTGTCGTCAAGTTTAGTATCGCAAGTAAGACGATAATCCTAACTAATATTTTGTTTTTATTCGTCATAGTCAATCATTGTATAAAGGTTTAGGTTTTCAAGTTGTGCGTCGTTAATATTTATTGATATGTACTCTTTATCGCCTTTTACCATACTTCCCAATCCGAAACCTACTGCAATTACTAAAGCAAAGCTAACGACAACTGCCAATTTTTTCCATATCGGAGCAACTGTTTCAAAAACTACGGTTTCATTGTTTTTCTCTAACTTCGCTAATACACGTGTTGCAAGATACGGGTTAACTAGCTCCTCTTTCTCTTTGCGAATAAAATCATCTATGTGTTTATTAACCTTCATATGTTTATAGTTTTTTAACCTTCGTCTTTTATACTATTAGACAATTAAGTTTTTATTTTCCTACGAGATAAGCTAATTTTTTTTGCAAACTCTTGTTTGCGCGCACTAAAAGTTGCTCTACTGCCCCTTCGGAGGTTTGCATTATTTCAGCAACTTCTTGCTGGGACAATTCTTCGTATTTGCTTAGTATAAAGGCTTTACGTTGTTTTTCGGGCAATCCGTCTATAGCTTTTTGTATGCTTTTTTTTACCTCTATAGCTTCAAGTTGTTGATGAGCATCTCTCTCCTCGTTACTTTTGTTCAGTAAACTCATCAGGCTATTGCCGGCGTTAGTAAGTAAATTCCGCCTTTTGTTTTTGTTTAAATAGTTAATTGAAGTATTTAGCGTAATGCGATACAACCACGTAGAAAAAAGTGATTTCTCTTTGAACGAACTCAACGAGCGATATACCCGAATAAAAACCTCTTGTGTAATATCTTCAGCATCTTGCCGTGAATGAACAAAACCGATTGCTACGCGAAACACCTGCTGCTGGTATCTCTCCATCAGCAAGCGAAATGCTTCTTTATCGTCGGAAAGTATCTTTTCTATTAATTGTCCTTCTGACATTAGTTTAAATTCGGTTTTTCTATCTTAGACATGGAAACGAAATTTTTCCTACGTTTTAGATAAAAATAAAAGATATTATAGTCTGAATAACAATGCACATGCCGTAATACATTGTTAAAATCGGTAATAATACCGATAGTACATATACTGTAGTCCAAACTTCACTATTGTTCTTTTGCAAAGCACATCAGCATGAGCGCTTTTGAGAGATCGTTAATTATTATCTGTTTAATCGTCTGTCTCAAGTTCAAAAATATCATCAACTCGCTTTCCAAAAAGTCTCGCCAACTTTAACGCAAGCACTACCGAAGGCGCATACCTGCCCTTTTCTATGGCATTTATTGTTTGTCTGCTAACGCCGATTTTCTCTGCAACTTGCTCTTGTGTGAGTCCAAGTTCGGCACGTTCTACTCTAATCCTATTCTTCATTGCGACTGCGATTTAATCGGTACATTGCCACTCTAAATTTAATGATAAACAGCGACATTTGAGTAAAATAGAGCAAAACAACCATCACAGTAAGGTATATCGCACCGTAAACAAAAAGGGTAGAGCAAACTATCAGTGCCAAGTTTACATAGGTAGCCCAAACCAACGACTCTAAACGCAACTGCGCAATATATTCGTCTTCGTGTCGCTCGCGCGTGAAGCCAACTAAAACAAGCCCAACAGTGAGTAGTACAACTATAATCTCGTCAAGAATGCTATCTTTCCTGCTGAGAGTGAAAAATTCAATGTCTGTGAAAACGTCATTAACAACTATAGCGGGCATTTTACAATGCACATTAATAGCACTTAAAATGCTACTGTCGAACAGATAGAGCAAGCCTAATACTATGCCAATTATTGACAAAATCCAGCCGACCTTGCGCCAGCTGTGTGGAAGTAAATTTCGTGTGTTCATAATCGTAAAATTTTATTGGTGAGCCACAAAAGTAATGCTTATTTTACAATATGACAAACAAAGTTGATATTTTATAAAATAAGCTTTACATAGAAAGATTAGAAAAAACACACGCTTTTACAAAATACAGAATATTAGAGGTCTTATCCTTCGTTCATCATTTTATTCAGTTTTCGCAGTTTAAAGGAGAAATAGATGCTGTAACATCCTAATAATATAAATGCTAATGCCGTCCAAACGACAACGCTTACACTTGTAAACAATGGGTTCCACAGTAAAAGAAATGAAAAAATCAAGCCTAACACTGCGGTTACCATTAGTGTACCCCAATCTAATATGCCGTATTGTTTCATTTCGTATGCTGTAACCATGCCCGATATGGAGCGGAAAAGCAAGGTAAATCCTACATAAAAGGGCAAAGTTGCCATTGATGCGGCTGGATTAAGCAACAATAGAATACCCACCACAGCACTCAAAATACCCAAAGTTAGCGACCAGCCCCAATATTGGCGCTTGTTGCTCAGTGCAAAAATCACTTCGGTAATTCCATTAATGAGAAACCCAAAAGCAAATACAAAGGATAAAGCAACGTAAGTATCTGCTGGAGTGGTTAGTGTCCAAATACCTAATACTACGAATATTACTCCTACAATGAGCATCAAGTACCATCGTTTAATGGCTTTTTCAATTTTATTAAATGTTTGTTTCATAATTATGTTGTTTTATTTTTTAATATATTCATAAATTCTTCTCCTGTAATGGTCTCTTTTTTAATTAGATATTCGGACAGTTCGTGCATTTTGTTTTCATTTTCGCGAATGATTTTTTTCGCTTTTTCGTGAGCCTTTTTCACAATGGAAAGGACAACATCGTCAATTCGAGCAGCCGTTTCGGGAGAGCAACTCAACGATGTGTCGCTACTTAAATATGGGTTGTTTATTGTTTCCAACGCCACCATATCAAACTCTTCGCTCATTCCGTATCGCGTAACCATAGCACGGGCAAGTTTTGTCGCTTGTTCAATATCATTGGAAGCCCCCGTTGTAATTTTGTTAAAAATGACCTCTTCGGCGGCGCGTCCTCCGGTAAGTGTGGCTATTCTATTTTCTAAATCCTCTTTGCTAAACAGGTTGCGCTCGCTTTCGTCAATCTGCATAGTGTAGCCGAGCGCTCCTGATGTGCGAGGAATAATTGTAATTTTATGCACTGGGGCTGAATGTGTTTGCATTGCAGCAACCAAAGCGTGTCCTATTTCGTGATAAGCGATAATGCGTTTTTCTTCGTCGGAAATTACTTTTCCTTTGCGTTTTGCTCCGGCTATAACGGTTTCGATACTCTCTTCTAAATCGTTGGTTATTACGCTATTGCGATTGTTTCTTACTGCTCTTAGAGCGGCTTCATTTACAATATTTGCTAATTCGGCACCCGACGCACCCGATGTTGCTCGTGCAATTAAATCTAAATCAATCTCATCGTGCTGTATTTTTTTCAAATGCACTTGTAATATGGCTTTTCGTCCCTCCAAATCGGGAAGCTCCATTTGGACTCGGCGGTCGAACCTACCGGGGCGAAGCAATGCTTTGTCTAAACTCTCGGGGCGGTTGGTTGCTGCCAAAATAACAACTCCTTTTTGTCCGTTGAAACCGTCCATTTCAGTAAGCAGTTGGTTTAGAGTTTGTTCGCGCTCATCATTCGTAGTTATTCCATCGCGTCTTTTGCCAATGGCATCAATCTCATCTATAAAAATAATACAAGGTGCTTTTTTGTTTGCTTGACTAAATAGGTCGCGTACTTTGGCAGCGCCCATTCCCACAAACATTTGAACAAATTCGGAGCCGGAAAGGGCAAAGAACGGGACTTTTGTTTCGCCTGCTACAGCCCTCGCTATAAGCGTTTTACCTGTTCCAGGCGGCCCTACTAATAACACTCCTTTGGGCAATGTGGCGCCTATTTCAGTGTATTTCTTGGGATTATGCAGAAAGTCAACTATTTCATTTAACGACTCTTTGGCTTCTTCTTGTCCGGCAACATCGGCAAACGTAGTTTTTATCTCATCTTCGGCATAAATTTTCTCTTTGTTTTGTCCAAAACTCATATAGTTTCCGCCAAGTTTTCCCCTCATCGACCTCATTGCGTTTCTCCAAATAAAAAAGAAAATTGCTCCGGGTAATACCCAGAAAAGAAGGAAGTTTAAGATAGGAGAGTTTTCGCGAGGAATGGTTTCACTAAATTCAATTTTGCCGTTTTCGTTGGGGCTTTCTGCTTCCAATAGTCGGTCAACTAAATTGGCATCGCTCATTCTGCCTGTTTGAAAAATGGCATCTATCGGATTACCCTTTCTGTCAACTTCGCCGTTCGGAGTGGTAAAATAAACTTTATTTCCGTCAATATTTACCTGCTTGACTAATCCCGAATCGACTTTGCTGATAAAAGCGCTGTATGTTGTCGGAATGATTTTTGGTTTGAATAGATAAGGGAATACTAGGGAGTTAAGTATCAGCAATAATGCTATTGTCCACAAGAGACTCTTCCAATTTATATTGGGTTTTTGCGAAGAGTTATCTGCAATATTCTTTTTGTCCATTTTTAGAAATTTGTGATAGTATTATATTTTGTCCACGTTATCCATTGCAACAAAATCTAAGACAATAAATAATTGTGGATTATTACTTCACAAAGTTAGTAAACTTAGAACGTATTTGATTGTCCTAAATTCACATATAGTTGTCCTAAATTCACTATTTAAAGTTGTTCTCTAAACAATGATGGAGACATACCTGTTTGCTTTTTGAAAAATTTGCTAAATGATGACGTTTCGGAAAATCTTAATCTATCTGAAATTTGGCTGATAGAGAGTTTGTTATCGGTTAGCAATAATTTGGCATTGTCTGCCATTTTTTCGTTGATAAAAACGCCTGGTGTTTTTCCTGTAGTTGTTTTAATTGCTTTAATCAGGTGTTTTGAAGATATGTTTAGTTGATCAGCAAAAAATGCAGTTTTATCACTTATTTTGATTGGTTGCAGAAGTAATTTAAAAAAAGAATCGGCAATTTCTTCGTTTCTAGTTAAACGACTTTCTATCTTTTTACCTCTAAGGAAAATTTCGGCTATCTCGCAAATAAAAGCTAAAAATAGATTACGCAATGTTTCTAATTGAAACACAGAATGTTTGTTCTCTTTTTTTTGTAAATTAATTTATAGATATCTATAAGATTTTTCTGCTGTTCTTTAGTAAGGTCGGTAAGGGTGTATCGGTGGTTGGAAATTTGCCGAAAAGGTTTTACAAGTTGAGCGTTTATGATGTGTTTAGCCAAAAAGTTATACGTTACAAACAAAAGAATGCCTTTGTATTGTTTTTTTGAACGGATAATATGTACAATTGAAGAAGGATGCGCAATAAGCAAAGTTGATGCTGTAAGGTTGTAATCAACTTCATTGATACTCAAATCAATATCACCATCAGTACACAGCAAAATACCCACATACTCTTTCATGTCGGCAGTAGCATTTTCAATTATCGGAAGTTCGCCATGGCAGAAAAAATAATCATTCTCATGCCACTCATAGCCAAGATTTATAATAGCCTCTCGCAGTGTGAGATATGAATTTTGTGAGCGATTTGTCATTTAGTTATTGCCCTGATGTGGTTTCGTAAGTTATTGATAATCACTGCTTACTTAATCTTTCTATTTCTGTTTTAATCTGGTTTATTATTTCCTTGTTGGCTATTTCTCCATCCAAACTAAAAACAATAAAAACGTTACCTTTATAGATATCTTTAAAACTATCAAAGCTCGCTCTCATCCTTTCAGAAACAGAGTAGTTGCCGAAATTTGCTTGTGCTGTTATGGGTTTTATTTGTATGCCAAAAGCTTTCTTCTCTGTTACATATCCAAGATAGTCTATGTCGCCTGTGTGGTCCAGATCAGCTGAACTTTCTTCAAAATGCACATCAAGAAATATTTTTGCTAAACCGTCATTTACTACTGATTTTTCTCTCAAATATCCGTCGTAAGTTCTGTTGATTGTCAAGTTATAGATATAATTATAGCAATCTTCTTTTGTTAGAGCGTTAAACGCTTCTTTCCACTCGGGGATAACTACTTGTGTGATTTTTTCGTAAAGTCTTTCTCCAAGCTCTTTAAGACTCTCTTTAGTTATTTTGAGGCTGTTTTTTTCTGCTGTTTTTGCATTTTCAAAATACCACTGTTCCCATTCCTCAATGGTGTTTGGCTGACATTCCCTAATTAAAGCCATCACTGCTCCGACTTTGTTGGGTCTTGAAAGTTGATAAGTCTGTGTGGCGTAGTTTAGAACCTTTTCTTTCTTGCCAAACTCTAATGAATATCTTTTGGTTTTCTTTCTATCCATTGACTAGTGAGTTAAATTTATTTTTGTATTTAAAATCGATAGAGTTATCTACTAGTACCAATTTATTCTTTAGCAAATGTGCATTTATAAAGGTCTTATTTTCAAGATATAGATAAGCCATTAAATTGTTTTCGTGGTCGTGTTTTGTTTTGTCGTATCTAAGAAAGACCTTTTGTCCGCGAAGTTTTTCGGTCAAAAACTCTGTTGCTTCTTTGCCGTTAGATTTGGGATTTTGTTTTATTCCTATTAGACGTATAATCAGGTCGTTATTCAGACGTATGAGTTCTGGGTTAATTATCTCTTTTACAGAAAAATAATCCTCTCGTTTTCCTGTACTATCTGCGTCTATTTTTGAACCGTATTGAATTTTCTTAATATCAATTTTTTTGTCTAACTTGTGTGTATCTATAAATTGGTATGGTAGCTCGTTGATTTTTTTCGTAAAGTCGGTTTTAATTTTAGGTTGTTTAATAATCCTCGTTTCCACTTTCATAAAAACGTCATCTGTGCCAATGTTTTCTTTTATAATTGGGATAAAATCTGGATTGATCTCGTAGCCAACTGAATTTCTATTTAATTTTCTTGCAACTTGAGCAGTTGTACCACTTCCCATAAATGGGTCTAAAACTGTTTCTTTCGGAAATGAAAACATTCTGATTAATCTTTGTGGCAACTCTTCAGGAAACATTGCCAAATGCTTATTTTGCTTTGCTCCAGGGAAATACCAATGACCATTAAAGTATGTATTCCACTCCTCGTTTGTCATAGCAGAGTTTTCTTTTTGTTCTTTGGTTGGTTTTGGGGCGTTCCCCTGTTTTTTGAATAGCAAAATATATTCAAAATCTAACTTTACAATTCCGTTTCGTGGATAAGGATAACTTCCCATTATACTTGCTCCACCAGACGTATTCATTGTAGTTTGTTTTTGCCAAATAATTTGTCCCATAAAATCGAAACCTATTATCTCGCAAAACTTGATAATTTCTGTATGGATAGGTATTATTTTGTAACGTCCGTAATATGTGGAGCGTGCAAATTGATCGCCAATGTTTACACACAGACGGCACCCCTTATGTAGAACTCTAAAACATTCAGCCCAAGTAAGATTCAAATTGTTAATGTAGGTTTCGTAATCATCGTGAAATCCGATTTGATTTTGTGTTCCATAATCCTTTAGCTGCCAGTATGGAGGAGAGGTAACAATAAAATGAATACTCTCATCTTTCAATTCGCTCATTTGACGACTGTCACCATTGATAATAGTATGCGTTGTTTTGTAAATCATTTTCGTGCTTTCGAAGTTTCAATTATTAAATATGAAACACGAAGTTACTAATTTTTTAGGAAACGTTTAATTAAAAAAAATCGTCAATTTCTTAACTTGTTGTAAATAAATAGTTTATATCTACTCCACTTTTATAAATCTCTTAAGTTCAAAATCATAGTCATAAATTTCGCCTTCCTCAATGTGGTACCACCAGCCCATTATGGTTATGTCGCCTTGTTTTACTGCTTTACGAATATATGGATATTGCATCAGATGTTCAATTTGCACAACCACGTTCATCTGTT
>Ga0209604_1000933_pt1 | contig 25250 bp, 20 predicted proteins | sample AD_UKC097_MetaG_FD_184405 | JGI IMG/M metagenome (GOLD analysis project Ga0209604, IMG submission 184405) | Active sludge microbial communities of municipal wastewater-treating anaerobic digesters from USA - AD_UKC097_MetaG (SPAdes) (version 2) | ecosystem: Engineered > Bioreactor > Anaerobic >... | reverse complement strand
CGGGCGTCGGCCTCGAGACCGGCGAGGGCGGCGACGCCCGAGACGATCGACCCCGGCGAGCGCTTCGCGAGGTCGCGGGCTCCGTCCACGAGCCGCGCCGGCGGCGTGGCACCCCCTTCGAGAGCGAGGAGCATCGTGCGAGCCGCCTGGCCCGCGCGCGAGCCGGGCGCGTCGTCCGCGATCGAGCGGAGGAGCCCCTTCGCGGCCTCGAGCCGCTCGGCGGCGTCCTTGTAGACCGTCGCGCCGGGGACCGTCCCCGCACCGTCGGTCGCGAGCGGCGCGTCGAATGCCGCGAGCGCCGTCGAGAGACGGGCGTCCAGTCTCCGGGAACGGAGCGCGAGCCCGCCCCAGACGAGGCCGACGAGGACCACGGCGCCGACGACGATCGCGGTCCACTTCTTGGCCGTCGTCTCGTGGCTCACGACGTAGTCGCGCGCCTCGACGAGAGCATGCTCGAGCTCGTTTTCTTTCAGTTCCTTCCGGGAAATCTTGTCCTTGGACATGCGTGCGGTCGGGGCCGGGCCGGCTCAGCAGAACGCGGCGAACGCCGCGTCCGGGTGGTCCAGCCGGAAGCCCTCGGTCTCCTTTTCGAGGTCGTAGTCGAGCGCCGCCCCTTCGAGGCGGCGCCGGGAGTATGCGTCGAGCGAGATCCGGAGTCCCTCGGGTCCGTCGAGGAGGTCACCACCGTCGAGCGGCGTCTCCCGGAAGACGAGCCGGTAACCGGCTCCCCCGCAGCCGAGGACGTGCTGGACGACGACGAACGTCCGGGCCGGATCGAGCCCAGCGGCGCGCAGCGCCGCGAGGGCCCGGTCCGTGACCCGGAACGTCTCCGCGGAGGGCTTCTCCATTCAGCGGCGGGAGGCCTTCCTCCGGGGCGCCTTCTTCACCGCGGTCTTTCGGGCCGGCGCCGCCTTCTTCGCGAGGGGCTTGGGGGCCGGCTTTCGAGCGGGGACGGCCTTCTTCGAAACGGACTTCACGGGGCTCGCCTTCTTTGCGGCCTTCTTTCGAGCCGCCGGCTTCGCCTTCGCCGCCGCCTTCTTCGGGGCCGCCTTCGAGGGCGTCACGAGCGCCAGGAGCCTCGCAAGCGCCCCTTTCGGCTTCTTCGCCGCGGCCGTCTTCGCGCGGGCGACCGCCCTCTTCGCGGAGGCCACGGCCTTCTTGACCACGGGACGCTTCTTCGCGTCCGCGACGGCCTTCTTCGCCTTCGCCACGGCCCGCTTCACGGCCGGCTTCTTCTTCACGTCGGCCACGGCCTTCTTCGCGCCCGCGACCGCCTTCTTCGCCTCGGCGACCGCCTTCTTCACGGCCGGCTTCCGCTTCGCCGCGGTGACGGCGTCCTTCACCTCGGAGACGGCCTTCTCCGCCGTCGCGACGGCCTTCTTCACCGCGGGCTGCTTCTTCACGTCGGCCACGGCCTTCTTCGCCGCGGCGACCGCGTCCTTTACCTCGGGAGACTTCATCGCACCCTTCACGGCCTTTCGCGACTCCTCGACGGCCGTCGAGACGGCGGCGCCGGCAGCCTCCACGGCGGCTTCGACGGCGGCCATCGCTCCGGCGACGGGCGCGGGCTTCAACGCCTCGAGGACCTGTTCGGCGTGGTGCTCGACGTCCACGGAGTCGAAGACGCGGACGATCGTGCCGTCCGGACCGACGAGGAACGACCGGCGGATCGTCCCGACCCCCCAGGGTGTCTTCCCCCAGACGCCGTACGCCTCGTGCACCGCGTGGTCGGCGTCCGTCAGCAGCTCGAACGGAAGCGAGTACTTCTCCGCGAAGGCGGCATGCGACGCCGCGCCGTCCGGGGAGATCCCGAGGACGGTCACGCCCGCGGCCCGGAGCTCCGAGAAGCCGTCGCGGAGGCTGCAGGCCTCCTTCGTGCATCCCGGCGTGTCGTCCTTCGGATAGAAGTAGACGAGGACGTGTCCCTTCCCGGCGAACTCCGCCAGGGAAACGACGCTTCCGGAGCGCCCGGGAAGCGTGAACGGAGGGGCCGGCGCGCCGGCCGCGAGCGGGGTCGGGGCTTGCGTATCTTCAGCCACTTTCTGTCTTCCTCCCGGACGCCGAGAATAACAGGAGGAGCGCCTAAACTGGCGGGGATGACCGTACCGTCCGCGCTCGCCGTCTCGGCCGTCGACCCGGCCGGTGGACTCCTCGCGACCGACCTCCTCGCCTTCGGCGCCCTCGGCATCGCCGGGTCGGGCCTCGTCACCGCGGTGACCGCCGACGGACTCCGTCTCCCCGGTCCGATCCAGGAGGTACCCGTAGCGCTCGTCCGGGCGGGCCTAGATGCGGCCCTTTCGGCGAGGCGCTTCACGGCCGTGAAGATCGGGATCGTCCCCTCGGCACCCGCCGTTCGGGCGATCGCCCGCGGCCTCGCTCGAGTTCCGGCTCCGCGGGTCCTTCACCCGGGTTTCGCCCCGCGAACCGAGGTACGGCTCGTCCGGACCGCCGCCCTCCACGCGTTCGTTCGGGACCTCTTTCCCGGGGCCGCCCTCGTCGTCCTCGGACAACCGGAGGCCTCCGCGCTCGCGGGGGTCCCGATCCGCGAGGAGAACGACGTGAAGGCCGCGGCCCGCCGCGTCCAGGCCCTTGGACCGGCTGCCGTCCTCGTGCTGGGGAGGGCCGCGCCCGGCGACCGTTCCCCCGATGACCTCCTTGACGGGAGGACCTGGCATCGTTTCGACTCCGCCCCTCTCCCGCCCTCACTCGACGCTGGCGATCGGCTCAGCGGCGCGGTTACCGCCCTCCTCGCCCGCGGCGAGACCCTCCCCGACGCCGTCGCCCAAGCCCTCACCTTCGTTCGGACAACCGTGGCCTGAGTCGCAACCGAGACCCGGCCGGCCCGGCCTTTCCGACCCTCGGCGGACCGGTCGACCCGATCACTACCCGCGCGTTTCGCCCGCGGCACATGAACGCCATCCGGCTCGAGGCGCCACATGTCCAAGCGCTCCGTCCGCCTCCTCCTCGACGACGGGCTCGACCCGACGGAGCGGATCGAGCCCATGTCGTGGGCCTCGACCAGCCCGGGTTCCTCGCCGACGAAAGGACATCTGACGCCGTCGTCAGGAACCTCGAGATCCTCGGGGCGGCGGCGACTCACGTGCCCGATGACTTCAAGGCGAGCGAACCGGACCTGGAATGGCCCCGGATCGTCGGCCTCAGGAACCGAGTCGTCCACGAGTACTTCGCGGTGGACCTCGAGCTCGTCTGGAGGATCGTCGTCAGCGACCTGCCCAGCGTCGCGTCGCGACTTCGAACCCTCAGGAATTTCCTCGCCTGACGCCTTGACGGCCCACGAAAAAGCGCCCCGGAAGTGGCGCTAAGTCACTTGGAATCAATGGTCGGGACGGCGGGATTCGAACCCGCGACCCCTTGAACCCCATTCGGCACCTCCGTCTGCGGACAGCCGCAACTAGGCCTATATCATAGATTTACGCTGGCACGAGTTTTTCCACGGGTATCTAGGGACAGCTTGGGACAGCGAAAATAGATACCCCTGCTCATCGAGACCGCTTTCGACCAGGGGGCTTCTTTGTCGCTCGCGAGAGCGTCGGTGCCGGCGAAGCGGAGGTCGCAACCGAGACGGCTTCGGCGACCCAGGCTTCGAGAACGGATTCGGTAGCCAGGCCTCCGGCGGCTACGTACACCATGCCGCGGAGGGGTCGTCCCGTGAAGTCCATGGGGCGTGCGTGCGCTCGCGCCAGCGCCGCTTTGTACCGCTCGGCACCAACCCTGACCATCAGGTCGCTGGCGACGACGCCGCAGGCCATCGAGCCGGAGACCATGAATGCGATGCCGCCGAACATCTTCCGCTCGACGACGTCGCTGCGTCGACTGAGGATGCTCCGAACTCGATCCGCGAGCAGTTCGTCAAACGCCATGTCGCTGCCTCATGAGCTCCGATCGCGTCCGCTCGCCGAAGTCTGGCGGGCTGGCAGGGTGGAACGCCCCTCCCCGGCGAGGCGATCGATGATCGGGCAGCCACACCCTGGCGCCCCCGCTCCGCAGGCCCGGACGAGACCGCGGAGCACGCTCTGAATTTCGGAGAGGTCCCGGAGCTTCTCCTCGACGAGCGCGAGTTTCCGCTCCGCAAGCATACGAGTCTCGGCGCAGTGCTCGCCGACCGCGAGCTGGAGGAGGAGCCGCACCTCATCGAGGGCGAAGCCGAGCCCCTGGGCGCGCTTGATGAAGCGAAGATGGGCCGCGTCGGCTGGTCCGTACCGGCGCGCCGATCCGTACGCGCGCGTGGGCTCGGGGAACAGGCCGATCCGCTGGTAGTAACGGACGGTCTCGACGTGGACGCCGGCCGCCTCGGCCAGCCGTCCGATTGTCATTCCACGCGCTGGTGCATCGGTCGCCATCATTCCCTTGACTCCGTACCTACGTACGGATCTAAGTTTAGGATATGAACGTCAAACCGACCAGCGCCACCGGCTCCACCGCCCCATCTACGGCTCCCGCGTCCGGTCCTGCGCTGACCGCGAGCGCTCTCGCCGCCCTCCTGGCCTCAGCCTGCTGTCTCGGACCGCTACTCCTCGTGAGCCTCGGCCTCGGCGGGGCCTGGGTGGGAAACCTCCAGGTACTCGCAACCTTCCGACCGCTCTTCCTCGCCGGGGCCGGCCTGGCACTCCTGGTCGCCGGGCGCCGGATCTTCCGCCGAGCCCCGGCGTGTGCGCCCGGGACGGCGTGCAGCGTGCCTGCGACCGGCCGCGCCTCCAAGGCAGTCTTCGCGATCGTCGCGCTCCTCGTCGTCCTCGCGGCAGTCTTCCCTTACCTCATCCGCCCTGCGCAGACGGATCCGGCTGTGGCCCCGACGACGCGGGACCTCCCGCCGCACGCCGATGCGGCAGCGAGCGGGCGTACAGATCCGGCGAGCTGGCGAACGGTGACCCTCTCGGTGCCCGGCATGAGCTGCCCAACGTGCCCGATCACGGTCCGAAAGGCCCTTCTCGCCGTCCATGGCGTCACCGCTGCTGAAGTGAGCCTCGAGCGAAAGACGGTCCTCGTCACGTTCGACGCCACGAAGACGACCGTGGGCGCGCTCACTCGCGCGACCGTGGACGCGGGCTACCCCTCATCTCTCCAGGGTGAGGTGACGCGATGAAGGCGCCCCAGACCCTCGCGCCCACTCCGGTCATGGAGGTTCCCGCGCGCGACTGTTGCGCGGTTCCACTAGGCGCGGCGCTGAAGGTGGCGATCATCGGCAGTGGCGCCGCCGCCTTCGCGGCGGCTCTGCGGCTCAGGCAGGGCGGGGCGCTCGTGACGATGGTCGAGCGCGGGACCACCGGCGGCACATGCGTGAACGTCGGCTGCGTTCCGTCGAAGATCCTCCTGAGGGCGGCGCAGGTGGCCCACGTGCGGACGACCAGCCCCTTCGACGGGGTGATCGCGGCAGCTGCGCCCCGCATCGACCGCGGCGCGCTCCTGACTCAGCTCCGGGGCCGGGTCGACGAGCTGCGGACGGCCAAGTACGAGGCCCACCTCGCTGAGCGCGACATAACGCTGCTCCGCGGCGAGGCCCGGTTCGAGGACGCGCACTGCCTGCGCGTGCGAAGGGCCGATGGCGCAGAGGAGATCCTCGCCTTCGACCGGGCGCTCATCGCCACCGGCGCCTCCCCCGCCGTGCCCCCGTTGGACGGACTGGCGGGGACACCGTACTGGACCTCGACCGAGGCGCTCGCGGCCTCCGACGCCACTGAACACCTCCTCGTGCTCGGCGGATCCTACGTTGCGCTCGAGCTGGCCCAGGCGTTCCTCCGACTCGGGAGCCGGGTGACGCTCGTCGCTCGCTCCCGGCTCCTCTCGCGGCTGGAGCCCGACATCGGCCAGACTCTAGGCGCGGTACTGGAGACCGAAGGAATGCGGATCATCGAGGGCCAGATGCCGCGATCCGTTCGCCACGACAGCGCCGGCTTCAAGATCGAGGTAGGAGGTGACCAGATCAGTGTCGACCGCCTCCTCGTCGCCACCGGACGCCGGCCGAACACCTCCGCGCTGAATCTCCCCTCCGCCGGGATCGCAACGCGGAGCGACGGAGCGATCTTGGTGGACAGCCATCTGCGAACCTCCGCGCCGCACATCTACGCGGCCGGGGACTGCACGACCCAGCCGGAGTACGTCTACGTAGCGGCGGCGGCTGGCACGCGAGCAGGTGTGAACATGCTGGGGGGAGACGAACCGCTCGACCTATCGATCGTGCCCGCCGTGGTCTTCACCGACCCGCAGGTGGCGACGGTAGGACTCGACGTGCATGCCGCGGAATTCGCAGGGTTCGCGGTGGAGTCGCGAACCCTCCCACTCTCCAGCGTCCCGCGGGCGCTCGTGAACTTCGACACCCGGGGCTTCATCCGGATCGTGGCCGAGGCGGAGACAGGGCGCCTCCTTGGCGTGCAAGCAGTCGCCGCAGAAGCCGGTGAACTGATTCAGGCGGCGGCGCTCGCCATTCGGGCAGGGATGACCGTAGGGGACATCGCCTCCCAGCTCTTCCCGTACCTCACGATGGTCGAGGGCCTAAAGCTCTGCGCGCTGTCGTTCAGAACGGACGTGGAGCAACTTTCGTGCTGCGCAGGGTGACATCGGCGCGACAAAGGCTCCTCATGGCCTCTGGGATAAGAAGGGTGGTCCCCCTTCCCGTCAATACTATGGAATGAGGGTGATTCAGTGGATGGCCAGTAGAGCCGTGCCGGTCGCCCAGGCTCGAGACAGCCGCCGCTACTTCTCCGCGGGTATCTAGGGACAGATTGGAACGACGAAAACAGATACCCCTTCCAAGCGATCCCTGAAGTGGGTACCGCGGGTTCCGTCGGCTTCCGCTTTTCGGAGACCTGAGCAACCGTGTGCTATCTTCCGCGCCGGTGTTGAGAAGGATTTTCTTCCTGTTCTTCGCGGTCTTCTTAGTGCAGGAGACGAGTCTCGGTTCCCTTTTTCTCGGGGCCGAGTGCGTGGAGACCTGCCCCGACGACACCAGCCCCGGCCATTGCCCGCCGACGTGCGCCACGTGCAGTTGCGCCACCCGCGTCAGCCCTGTCTCGCCGGGGATTCCCGCCCTCGCTAGCCCCGCCTCGCGCCCGTGCCGCTCCTCGTTCGAGGCGTCCGCGCCTCCGACCACGCTGCACGTCGGCGATATCCTGCACGTCCCGAAACCGGCCCTCGCGTAGCAGCGGCTGAGAGAGGCTCCTTCCGGATTGCGTCGCGAGAAAGCGACGCGCCCCGGAGACGGCACTCCCCTCGGACCTCTTCGCTGACGGGTCGGCCATACCGGCCGGCACGCCGCCACCGCGACGGGACGACGCACGCGGTCTGGATCTGATTCAGTCGGTTCCGGACCAGGCCCTCGGTCACGACCAGGGAGCGCGCCTCTCTCCCGCCGCCTCCAGGAGGACGGAATGGGAATTCGATCGTATTGCCGCCAAGTGCTCGCGTTGGCAGCGCTTGTCGGCACCCTCGAAACACACGCGGACGACGGGCTCCGGATGGACGACTACGTCCGGCTCGTCCTGCAGTCGCACCCGTCCGCGCAGGCGTCGCTGGCGCTCGACGCGAGCGCCTCGGCGGAGTCGAAGGCGGCACGCCTCTTGCCCGACCCGACGCTCGAGCTGAGCCTCGGAGAGGGTCGGGCGGCAGACGGTACGGGGTCGACGAAGACCGAGAAGGGCTTCTCCGTCTCGCAGTCGATCCCCTGGCTTCCGGCCCGATCGGCGTCGATCGAGGCCGCCGACCACGAGGCCCGCGCGCTGCGGGCCGAGGGCCTCGCGACGCGTTGGGGCCTCGAGCTCGACGCGCAGGTCACGTACGAGCGTCTCCTGTTCGCGCGGGCGCAGGTCGAGGTGGGCCGGGCCTCCGCGGAGGACGCCCGCTCCCTCCTCGACCTGATGACCCGCCGTGCCTCGCTCGGCGAGGCGCGTGAGGTTGATCGAATCAAGGCGCGCGTCGAGTGGCTCCGGCAGGATCGTCAGCTGAGCGCCGCCGACAGGGAGGAGCTCGCCGCGGAGGGCATCATGAGGACACTCGCGGGAGAGCCTCTCCCCACCCCGCTTCGCCTCGCGGGCGAGCTTCCACGGCACCCCGACGGCATGCGCGCCCTCCTCGACGCGCACCCCGACGCCCTCGAGCGAAGCCCGGCGCTGATCCGCGCCCGCGCCGAGGCCGCCCGCGCCTCGTCGCTCCTCTCGAGCGCCCGCAGAGGACGCGTCCCGGACCTCGGCTTCTCCTTCTTCCGGCAGAACGAGCTCGATCGCGAGGCATGGGGCGGCGCCCTCGGCCTCACCCTGCCCCTCTGGAACGCCCGACGAGGAGACGTCGCGCGGGCCGAGGCCGAGAGTCGCCTCCGGGCCGCGGACGCCGAGCGCGTGCGGCTCGCGCTCCTCTCCGACCTCGCGACACGCCGCCGGGACGTCGAGACGCTCGCCGTTCAGGTCGCCTCGCTCGAGGGAGACTTCCTCCCATCCGCCGCCGAGAGCGTCCGCCTCGCCCGCCTCCTCTTCGAGGAGGGCGAGACGTCCCTCCTCGACCTCCTCGACGCCCAGCGCACGGCCCGCGAGGCCCGCCGCGAGGAGATCCGCGCCCGCTTCGAGCTCGCGACCGCGATCGCGGAGCTTCGGCGGCTCCTCGGCCCGAACGACGACACCACGGGAGATAGCAAGTGAACAGGAAGCCCACCATCCTCCTTTCCGGCCTCGCCCTTTCCGCCGCCGTCGCTCTCGCCGGCTGCGGCAAGGGCCGCGGTGCCGCTCCCGCGCCTGAAGCCCCCGCGAAAACCGCCGAGAAGGTCGAAGAGCCTGCGACCCCGCAGCGCGTCCATCTCACCGCCGCCGCGATCGCCGAGGCCGGCATCACGACGTGGAAGGTCCAGATCGTCGACCTCTCACACATTCTCTCTCTCACCGGCAGCGTGGGATTCGACGAGAACCGCCTCCTCCTGGTCGCCGCGAACGTCAAGGGCCGGGTGACGTCGATTCCGGTCGACCTGGGCGCTCGCGTAAAGCCCGGCGATTCGCTCCTCGTGATCGAGAGCGTCGACCTCGGTCGGACGCGCGAGGAGTTCGTGACGGAGCTGTCGAGCTTCAACGTATCGGCCAGCGCCTACGAGAGAGCCAGGAAGCTCGTTGAGGCGAATGCCATCAGCGCCGGGGAGTTCCAGGCTCGGGAAGGCGACTACCTGGCGAAGAAGACCGCCGTCGCCTCCGCCGAGAGGACGCTCCACCTCTACGGTGACAGCGAAGAGACGATCGCGCGTTTGCGAGCCAACGCTGTCGACCACAGGCTCTCCGCGGCTGACGGCGCCACGCTCACGCTCCGGGCTCCCTTCGCCGGCCGCGTCATCGACCGAAAGGTGACCTCCGGCGCCCTCTTCGAGGCGCTGCAGCCGCTCATGACGATTGCCGACCTGGGGTCCGTCTGGGTGTTCCTCAATGCCTACGAGAAAGACCTCGCCCTCCTTCACGAAGGGCTGTCCGTAACGCTGAGAACCGACGCGTATCCACAGGAGACCTTCCGTGGCCGCGTGGATTTCCTCGGCAGCGTCGTCGATCCGCAGACGAGGAGCGTCCGGGTCCGCGCGACGGTGGAGAACCGTTCGGAGAAGCTCCGCCCGGGTCTCTTCGTCACTGCCCAGGTCGATGTCCCGAAGCCGCAGAGCGAGGCGCACCCGATCGTGGCCGTTCCCCAGTCGGCCATCCAGAGGCTGGAGGGTCGCTCGACTGTCTTCGTTCAGGTCGAGCCCGGCGTCTTCCAACGGCACTACGTCGAGGTCGGACACAGCTTCGAGGGCTTCACCGAGATTCTCGCCGGCATCAAGGCTGGCGACGTCGTCGCCACCGAAGGGAGCTTCGTCCTGAAGTCGGAGTTCGCCAAGGCCTCGCTCGTGGAGGAGGACTGAGGTGCTGCGGCGGCTCGTCGACCTCAGCCTCGAAAACCGGGCGATCGTCCTACTGGCCGCGGTCCTCCTCATCGCCGGCGGCGCCTACTCCCTGACGCAGCTCCCGATCGACGCCCAGCCCGACATCACGAACGTCCAGGTACAGGTCCTCACGAAGGCTCCGGCCCTCGGGCCCGTGGAGATGGAGCAGTTCGTGACGTACCCGGTGGAGGCCGCGATGAACGGCCTTCCGAAGCTCCAGGAGATCCGCTCCATCTCCCGCTATGGCCTCTCTGCGGTGACGATCGTCTTCCAGGACGGGGTCGACGTCTACTTCGCCCGCCAGCTCGTCTCCGAGCGCCTCGTCCAGGCACGCGAAGCGATCCCGGAGGGTCTGGGCACTCCCGAGCTGGGTCCGGTCACGACCGGGCTCGGCGACGTCTTCCAGTTCACTGTCGAGGGGGACGGCGTCTCCGCGATGGAGCGCCGGACGATCCTCGATTGGATGATCGCGCCCCGGCTGCGCGCCGTTCCCGGCGTCACGGAAGTCAACACCTGGGGCGGCCTTCCGAAGCAGTACCAGGTCGTCGTCGATCCCGCGAAACTGCGGGCGCATGGCCTCTCCCTGAAGGAGGTCTTCGAGGCCGTCGAGCGAGGCAACGCGAACGCCGGCGGCGGCTACATCGAACACAACCGCGAGCAGTACATCGTCCGCGGGGAGGGCCTCGTCAGCTCGCTCTCCGACATCGAGAAGATCGTGCTGAAGGCCGCCCCCGAGGGAACGCCCGTCACCGTCGGCGCCATCGCCCAGGTGCGGGAAGGGTCGATGCTGCGAATCGGCGTCGCCACGGCAGACGGCCACGGCGAGACTGTGATCGGCCTCGTCCAGATGCTCGCCGGTGAGAACGCGCTGCAGGTGGCCACGCGTGCCCGCGAGGCCGTGGAAGAGCTCCAGCCGACGCTCCCGAAGGGAATCAGAATCGTTCCCTACTACGACCGGGCCGCCCTCGTCCGAAGGGTGATCCGCACCGTGGAGACGAACCTCCTCGAGGGGAGCATCCTCGTCATCGCCGTGCTTTTCGCGTTCCTCGGGAACGTGCGCGCGGCCCTCATCGTGGCCTCCGCGATCCCTCTCTCGATGCTCCTGGCCTTCACGGGGATGGTCGAGTCGCGGATCTCGGCAAACCTCATGAGCCTCGGGGCCATCGACTTCGGGCTGATCGTGGACGGGGCCGTCGTCCTCATCGAGAACGTCGTCCGGCGGCTCTCCGAGCCAGAAGGGCGCGACAAGACGGTGCGCCAGCTCACGGCCGAGGCCGCCCACGAGGTCGTCCGGCCGATCACCTTCGGCATCGGCATCATCATCCTCGTCTACCTTCCCATCCTGAGCCTCCAGGGCGTCGAGGGAAAGATGTTCAAGCCGATGGCCTGGACCGTCGTCTTTGCCCTCGCCGGCTCCCTCCTGCTCACGTTGACCCTCACCCCGGTCCTCGCGTCGCTCTTCCTGAAGAAGACGGGACACGACCACGAGCCTCGCTTCGTCGGAAAGCTGCGGGTCCTGTACCTTCGCGGCCTCGACGTCTGCCTCTCCCGGCGGGCCCCCGTGGTCATCGCCGCGGTCGTCCTCGTCGCCGTGGGCGCCGCCGTCGCCTCGACGCTCGGGGGCGAGTTCCTGCCTCGCCTCGACGAGGGCGACCTTTCGATCAGCGCCGTCCGGCCCCCCTCCGTCGGCATCTCCGAGGTCGCGGCCAGCACGGGGCGGATCGAGCGGGTCCTGAAGAGGTTCCCGGAGGTGATCACTGTGGTGAGCCGGTCGGGTAGCCCGGAGCTCGCCACCGACGTCATGGGGATCGAGCTAGGGGACGTCTTCGTGATGCTGAAGCCGAAGGACGAATGGACGTCGGCCAAATCCAAGGGGGAGCTCGTCGAGAAGATGGCGGAGGCCCTCGGCGAGACCGTTCCCGGCGTCGGCTTCTCCTTCCAGCAGCCGATCGAGATGCGCTTCAACGAGCTCATCGCGGGCGTGAGATCGGACGTCGGCATCAAGCTCTTCGGAGACGACCTCGAGCTCCTCCGGCAGAAGGGCGAGGAGATCGCGCGGGTCGTCGCCACCGTGCCCGGCGCGGCCGACGTCAAGGCCGAGCAGACAGCCGGTCTCCCGGTGCTCCGTGTGAAGGTCGATCGCGATCGCTGCGCCCGTTACGGCATCTCAGTAGGCGACGTGCTCGACACGGTCGAGGCGGCGCGGGCCGGGAAGATCGTCGGGACCGTGTTCGAAGGTCAGCGCCGCTTCTCACTTGCGGTGCGGTTCGACGACTCGGCGGCCCAGACGATCGAGGGCCTCCGGAACGTGCCCGTCGCGGCCCCCGGCGGTGCCCTCGTCCCGCTCGGACAGCTGGCCGACATCGTCCTGGACACCGGGCCGTCCCAGATCTCGCGCGAGGCCGTGAAGCGCCGCGTCGTCGTCGAGGTGAACGTCCGGGGCCGCGACGTCGCGTCCTTCGTGACGGAGACGAAGGCAAAGCTCCAGAGCGCCGTCAAGCTCCCCGACGGTTACTACATCCGCTGGGGAGGCCAGTTCGAGAACCTCGAGAGAGCGTCCCGGAGGCTGATGGTCGTCGTGCCGCTCGCCCTCGCCCTGATCTTCGCGATGCTCTACTTCACCTTCGGGGCGCTGAAGCCTGCCGTTCTCATCTACCTCAACGTCCCGCTGGCCGCCACGGGCGGCGTCATCGCACTGGCCCTCCGAGGGCTTCCCTTCTCGATTGCCGCGGCCGTCGGGTTCATCGCGCTCTTCGGCGTCGCCGTCCTGAACGGCGTCGTCCTGATGACGCAGATCCGTGACCTCGAGGCACGTTCACACCTGGACATCGCCGACGTCCTTCGAAAGGCGTGCGGACTGCGCCTCCGCCCGGTACTGATGACCGCCCTCGTCGCATCCCTCGGCTTCGTGCCGATGGCGCTCGCGACCGGGTCGGGCGCCGAGGTCCAGCGGCCGCTGGCCACTGTCGTGATCGGCGGCCTTGTGACATCGACCATTCTGACCCTCTTCATCCTCCCCACGATCTACAGCTTCTTCGGCCGGGCCGGCCGTGCCGCGAAGACGGAGGTAACCCATGGACAGTGAGTCGATGCACGGTGTCGTCGCCGTCATTCAGCCCTTCATGCTGGAGCAGGTCGTCGATGCCCTCCGTCTCGTCCCGAACTTCCCGGGAATGAGCGTGAGTGAGGTCCGCGGATTCGGCCGTCGCTACGCGCACGCACCGCACTGGGGCGAGCGAACGGAGGTGGAGCCGTTCGAGGAGAAGCTGCGGATCGACATCTACTGTCGCGACGCTGAGCTGAAGGCGATCGTTGACACGATTCGGAGAGCGGCACATACAGGGAACCCGGGAGACGGAAAGATCTTCGTCAGCCCTCTGACCCGGGTCGTCGGTATTCGGACGGGCGAGGAGGGGCCCGAAGTTCTCCTCTGCGGGTACCCATCCGACAACGCCCATGGCTGAGTCCTCCTCCCTTGCCCCACTCTCATTCTGGAGGTCCCCCGCCGTCCGGCGCGTCCTCGCCGGCGGACTTCTCCTCGCCGGCGGCCTCGCCCTGGAGCAGCTCGGATTCGGCCATGCCTGGGTCGTTCCGCTCTACCTCGCCTCGATCCTCCTCGCGGGCGCGGACTGGGTGCGCCACGGATGGCAGGAGCTGACGCATTGCCACGAGGTCGGCATCGAGGTGCTCATGGCCGCGGCCGCCGTCGGCGCCGCGGCGCTCGGCCTCTGGGACGAGGCCGCAGCGCTCGTCTTCCTCTACGGCATGGCCGAGGCAGTCGAGCACCTCACGTACGACCGGGCTAAGCGCGCGATCGAGCGCCTCCTCGACCTCGTCCCCGCCGAAGCCACCGTTCTCAGGGACGGAGGCGAGGTCGTCGTCCCGGCGTCGCTCCTCCAGCGCGGAGACCGGATCCGGGTCCGGCCCGGCGAGTCGATCCCGACGGACGGACTCGTCGAAGAGGGTGAATCCGCCGTCGACGAATCGAGCCTGACCGGCGAGTCGATACCAATCGAGAAGAAGCCTGGAGAACGGCTCTTCGCCGGCACGCTCAACCGGACCGGGAGTCTCGTCTTCCGGGCCACAGCGACGGCGGCCGAGAACTCCGTGAGCCGCCTTGTAAAGCTCGTCGAAGCGGCCCAGAAGTCGAAGGGTCGCGGCCAGCAGCTCGTCGAGCGTTTCACGAATGCCTACTCCCCTCTCGTCCTGGGCGCGGCTGTCCTTCTCCTCCTCGTGCCTCTCGTCTCCGGCGGCGCCTTCGCCACGTGGGCGCGGTACGCCGTCGTCCTTCTCGTCGCCGCGGCTCCCTGTGCCCTCGCGATGTCCACCCCGGTCGCCTTCGCAGCCGGCATCTCGGCGGCCGGCCGGCACGGCATTCTGATCAAGGGCGGCCGGTACCTCGAGGTCCTCGCGCGCGTCCGGACCGTGGCGTTCGACAAGACGGGGACCCTGACGCGCGGACGGCCCGAGGTCGTCGTCGTGGAACCGGCACGCGGTACCACTGAATGGGAGCTCCTGTGGAAGGCGGCTTCTCTCGAGGTTCACTCCGAACACCCGCTCGCCGCTGCGGTCGTCCGGCACGCGCACTCGAAGGGAGTGGCCGCCTTTCAAGAAGTGACACGTTTCCGCGCGCTCCCGGGCTCGGGCGTCCAGGGCTACGTGGACGGCGAGTGCATTCAGGTCGTTCAGCCCGAGGCTGGTGGCGTTCCCTTCGGGGATGTCGCCGACCGGCTGGCGGAGCTCGCCGGGGCCGGCGTGACCCCGGCGATCGTCCTCTCTGGCGGGCGGTTTCTCGGTCTTCTCGGGTTCCGCGACGAGCCCCGGCCGGAGGCTTCGACAGCGATCCGGCACATCCGAAAGGCGGGCGTCTCCCGGCTCGTCGTCCTCTCCGGCGACCGGCCCCTCGTGGCGGAGAACGTCGCGCGCTCCGTCGGAGTCGACGATGCGCGCGGGGGCCTTCGGCCCGAGGAAAAGGTCGATGCCGTGCGGGCGCTTTCGGCCGAGTCCGGCCCGGTCGCCATGGTCGGCGACGGGATCAACGATGCCCCAGCCCTCGCCGCCGCCGAGGTCGGCATCGCAATGGGCGCGCTCGGCAGCGACGCCTCGATCGAGGCCGCCGACGTGGCGCTCATGGCGGACAGCCTCGAGCATCTCGACGAGGCGTTCCTGATCGGGCGGAAGGTGCGGACGATCGTCCTCCAGAACGTCGTCTTCTCCATCGTCGTCCTCGCCGTCCTCATTCCGGTCGCGCTCACCGGTGCCATCACGATCACGATGACGGTCGTCGCGCACGAAGCGGCGGAGCTGCTGGCCGTCGCGAACGGCCTTCGCGCGCTGAAGGGAGGACGGCATCACACCCCGACTGTCGAAGCGACCTGAATGACGCGACAGGAGGAGCCCGGGCGCCGCGAGCGCTCAGGTCTCCTCACGGTCCAGCCTTCCGAGGCCAGGGCGGCGGTCCGCCCCCTTGGACAATCGCTCCGGGCCACCGCCGGCACCCGCCTCCTCGACACCCCCACCTCTGAAGTAAACGTCAGCTGCCTTTCGGCTCTGCCGCCCGATCGGCGCAGAAACGGACTGAACCCTTGAACAAGCTCGTGGGCACCCTCGCATCCCTCAAGCTCGCCGTCGTCCTCCTCGTGGTACTCCTCATCGGCCTCTCGGCCGGGACGATCCTCGAGTCCCGCACGGATGCGGTGACCGCGGGACGGCTCGTCTACTACTCGTGGTGGTTCCTGGGGCTCCAGGGGCTCTTCGCGGTCAACGTCGCCTGCTCGATCGCGACCCACTTCCCGTGGGGGAAGCAGCGGATCGGCTTCGTCACGACGCACGCTTCTCTTCTCCTCATCTTCGTCGGCGCGGCGCTGACCTACTTCGGGAAGACGGAGGGGCAGCTCGGGCTCTGGGAAGGGCAGGCGTCTTCGACGGTCGAGCACGTCGACGAGAAGGGGACGGTCCTCGCGAAGCACGACCTCCCCTTTTCGGTGAAGCTCGACGACTTCGTCCTCGAGACCTACCAGGGCACCATGCGTCCCTCGGGTTTCGCGAGCCAGGTCGTCGTCACCGACCTCGACACGGGAAAGAGCTTTCCGACGCGGATCTTCATGAATACCCCGCTCCATCACCGCGGCTGGTCACTCTTCCAGTCGAGCTACCAGCAGCAGGGAGGGCGCGAGGCAACCGTCCTCTCCGTCTCGAAGGATCCGGGGCAGCTCGTCGTCTTCGCCGGCTACGCGACGCTCGTCCTCGGAATGATCCTCGTCCTCCTGACGCGCGTCTCGCAGGCTCGCGAGCGCGAAAGGAGCCGGAGCGACCTCGAGGCGAAGGTCGCGCAGGGCGGAATGTCTCTTCCGACGATGGGGAAGGCGCTCGGCGCCGTCCTCGCCCTCGCGGGGCTGGCCGGCCCGACGAGCGCGCAGACGCCGGCAGAGGTCGAGGCGCTGAAGCGCCTGCCGGTGCAGCACGACGGACGCGTCATGCCGCTGGACACGCTCGCGCGAGAGACGGTGTGGAACGTGACCGGCTCCCGCTCCTGGAACGGCCAGGACCCGGCTGCGACGTTCGTCGGCTGGCTCCTCGACCCGAAAGGCGCCTCATCGGCGCCAGCAGTGAGGGTCACGCGGGACCTCGCCGCTGCGGCGGGGCTCGACCCGGCGGCGAGGCAGGCATCCTTCCACCAGCTCGTCTCGAACCCGACGGTGATGCGGCTCATCGAGTCGGCGGGTGCAGCCGCGCAGCACGACCAGCCGCGTCTCGGTGTCCTCAAGGACGCCGAGAAGCTCGAGGAACGCCTCAACGCCCTCTACGCCGTCCTCCAGCGCGAGGTCGTTCGCCCGATCCCGGCCCCGAGCGACCCGAAGGCCCGCTGGGACCTCCCGCTCGAGGTCTCGACGCCGGCCCTCCTCGCCCTCGCGAACGGCCCGCGCCTTTCCGGTTGGCCGACGAAGGAGAAGGTCGAGCGCGAGGTCCTGTACAACCGCGTCAACCCTTCCCGCATCGCCTGGCTCGTCCTCCTCGCCTCGCTCGTCGTCTCGATCGCGGCCTGGGCGCAGTCGAGCAAGGGGCTCGACTGGGCTTCGTTCGGCCTCCTCGTCGTCGGCTTCGGCGCGATGACCTGGGGGATCGGGATGCGCTGGGCCGCGGGAGAGCGGATCCCCGCGGCGAACATGTACGAGTCACTCCTCTTCCTCGGCTGGGGCGTCGGCCTCTTCGCCGTGATCGCCTACGTTCTGATAAGGAACCGGACCGTGGTCCTGAACGCCGCCGCGATGTCCGCGCTCACGATGGCGCTCACCGACCTCCTCCCGATGGACCGCTTCATCCATCCGATCGCTCCGGTTCTCGCGGGGACGCCGTGGCTCGCGATCCACGTCCCGATCATCATGGTCGGCTACGCCGTCCTCGCCCTCGGCATCTTCGTCGCGCACATGCAGATCGGCTTCGCCGCGTTCGGCAGGGGGCGCGGCGCGCTCGTCGAGAAGCTCTATGAGCTCCTCTACTGGTACATGCACGTCGGATCCATCTTTCTCCTCGCAGGGATTCTGACCGGCTCCGTCTGGGCCGCCTCGTCGTGGGGCCGCTACTGGGGCTGGGACCCGAAGGAAGTCTGGTCACTCGTCGCCTTCCTCGCCTACATGGCGATCCTCCACCTGAAGGTCGACAAGGTGATCGGGACGTTCGGGGCCGCGGTCATCAGCGTCCTCGCTTTCCAGACGATCCTGATGACGTACCTCGGCGTGAACTACGTACTGAACGTCGGCATGCACTCCTACGGCATGGGCGATTCGCCGATCGTGAAGTGGATGGTCGTCGTCGCGCTCGTCGAGGTCGTCTTCCTCGTCGTCTGCGGGGTCGCCTTCCGCGACCGGAAGAGTGTCGCCCATGGATGAGTCCGGGGGAAGAGTCAGGCCGGGACGAACACGAACGGGGGTCGTGCCTCGACCGCGCCTCGCCGGAGGTGCTCTGTCGCCTGCACGAACCGCACGAGGAACCCGCATTCCTAAGGCGGTTCTAATGTCCGTGGACGTACCCTCCCGGTGGTGAAGGCGACCCGGATTCGGGCGGCTGAAGGTCTCGGCCCGCCGCTGGCGGCTGCGTCCCTCGTGACGCTCATTGCCGCTGCGGGCTGGGTCGATTCCGCCGAGCTCCTTGTTCGGGACGCGCTCCTGCGGACCCGGCCCAGGTCGGCCGCGGAGTCCGTCGCGGCGGTCGTAATCGACGAGGAGGCGATCGACGCTGTCGGGCCGTGGCCTTGGGACCGGGAGCGCCTGGCCGCCCTCGTGGACCGGATCGGGGCGGCAGGGGCCGCCGCCGTGGCGGTCGATCTCCTCCTCGCGGAATCCCGCCCGGGCGACCAGGCCCTCGCCACCGCGCTCGCGGCAAGACCGTCGGTCCTCGCCGCAGCGCCGGACGGGACAAAGCGATGGATTCTCCCCGCTTCCGGCCTGCGCGCGGCCTCAGAGGTGGCGCACGTCAGCTTCGCCGTCGATCGTGACGGCGTCGTTCGCGGCTTCCTTGCGACCCGGCAGCTCGACGGCCTCTCCCTCGGCGCGATGCCGTTCGCGGCGGCCCGGCTCCTGCGGCCGGAGATCCCCTTGCCGGTTGGGGCACCGATCCGGCCCGGCTTCCGCTCCGCGAACGAGGTGCCGACCTGGAGCGCCGCGGACGTGCTGAGCGGGAGGCTGCCGGAGGACGCGCTCCGGGGCCGGGTCTGCTTCGTCGGCTCGGTCGCGGCTGGGGTCGGAGACCGCGTCGTATCGCCTCTATCGGAGCGCGGAACGCCCGATCCGGGCGTCCTCGTGCAGGCTGCGGCGACCGAGTCGCTCCTGACGGGGGACTTGTACGAACGGCTCTCTCCGTTCGTTGCCGGGGGACTCGCCGGCCTCCTGACGGGGGGCGCGACGGCTCTGCGGCGGCGGGTCGCGCCTCGTCTGGCTCTCGCGGCGGTCGCCGTCCCCCTGCTCGCGGTTCCGGCCGGGATGGTGTCGCTCCTCTGGGCCGGGCGGGAGCTGCCGCTCCTCGCGACGGCGCTCGGCGGCCTCGCCGCGACGGCGGGACCCGAGCTGTGGCGCCTCCTCGAGGACCGCCGCCGGGCCGCAACCGCGGCCCGGCGCATCGTCGAGCTCGAGGCGCTTGCCGCCACGCTCGAGAGCGAGCGTAAGGACGACGCGGAAGCGCGTCGCGTCCTCGCGCACGAGCTGAAGACGCCGCTGACGTCGGTGCGGGGGCTCGCGCAGCTCCTCTCCGGATTCGACCTGGGCGAAGAGCGCCGCCGCTCGATCGCTGCGATGGTCGCCCGGGAGAGCTCGCGCCTCGCGGAGATGGTCGAAACGCTCCTGGACCTCGAGCGGATCAAGCTGAAGGACTTCCGAAAGGTCTCCGCGCTCGTCGAGCTGTCGGCGCTCGTCCAGGAGCGAACGGCGCTCCTTGCCTCGGGGGGCGGATCCGAGATTCGTTTCTCGGGTGAGCCCGGCGCCGTCGTCCGCGGCGATGCCACGCTCCTCGCCCGCGTCGTCGACAACCTCGTCGGCAACGCCCTGAAGTTCGCGCCCGGTGAGGCGGTCGACGTGACGGTGGACCAGGCCGGCGGGGAATCGGTATGCCTCGCGGTGCGCGACCGGGGTCCGGGCATCCCGCCCGCCGAGCGAGCGGAGATCTTCCGGCGATTCGCCCGCGGGGGCTCCGCGGCGACGGTCCCGGGGCTCGGCCTCGGCCTCGCGCTCGTCGCCGAGATCACGAGGTGGCACGGTGGGCGCGTCGACGTCGAGGCTCCCGACTCGGGGGGAAGCCTCTTCCGCGTCACGCTTCCCGCGGCGGCCGCTGGCGCCGATCCCCGAAGGAGAACGTAGATGCCGCGTGCCCTCGTCATCGACGACGACGACGCCATCCGGGAGATGGTGGCCCTGACCCTCGAGACGAGCGGCTTCGCGGTCGCGCGCGCCCGGAACGCGCGCGACGCCCTGAGGGAGCTCGAGTCGGCCCGCCCGGACGTCGTCCTCTGCGACATCTACATGCCTGGGGGTGACGGCCTGTCGGTCCTTCGCGAGGTCCAGGCGCGGCCGGCGCCGCCGCCGGTGATCCTGATGACGGCACGCGGGTCGGTCGAGACGGCCGCAGCCGCGGAGGAGACGGGCGCCTTCGACTACCTCGCCAAGCCGTTCGACGTCTCGGTCCTCCTGGACCGCGTGTCGGCAGCGCTCGCCGCGCGTCCCGCCGGCCGCGCGGCGGCCGAGGACGGCCCGGAGAGCATGATCGTGGGGTCTCACCCGGCGGTGGTCGAGGTCTACAAGGCGGTCGCACGAGTTGCGCGCCTCCGCGTCCCCGTGCTCGTCCTCGGCGAGACGGGGACGGGGAAGGAGCTCGTCGCCCGTGCTCTGCACCGCTTCGGCGGCCGCGGCTCCGGCCCTCTCGTCCCCGTCCATTGCGGGGCGATCCCCGACACGCTGCTCGAGAGCGAGCTCTTCGGCCATCGGCGGGGCGCGTTCACCGACGCCTCGAGGGACCGCCGCGGGGCGCTCTCTCAGGCCGCAGGAGGGACGCTCTTCCTCGACGAGATCGGCGAGGTGTCGGCCGCGTTCCAGGTGAAGCTCCTCCGGTTCCTCGAGGACCGCGTCGTGACCCCGGTCGGAGCCGAGGCGGGCGAAGCGGTAGACCTGCGGGTCGTGGCGGGGACGCATCGCGACGTGAAGCGAATGGTCGGCGAGGGACGCTTCCGGGAGGACCTCTACTACCGGCTTTCCGGCTACGTCATCCGGATCCCGCCGCTCCGCGAGCGGCTGAGCGACCTTCCGGCGCTCGTCGCCCACTTCGAGCGCCTCGGGCGCCAAGAGCTGGGCCTGCCGGAGATCTCGACCGTCTCGGCCGCCGTCCTCGAGCGGCTCTCCGGCCATACGTGGCCGGGCAACGTGCGGGAGCTCGCCCACGTCATCCGCCGGGCGCTCATCGACGCCGGGCGGCTCGACGACACCGCAGCCCTCGAGCACGCGCTCCAGGAGGGCGCCGGCCCCGCGGCGGCCTCCTCGTGGTCGAGGCCGATTGGGGGGGAGCCGCTGCCCGCGACGCCGCCGACGCTGGAGGAGGTCGAGCGGCACCACATCCTCTCCGTCCTCGCGTCGGCGGGAGGGAACCAGACGGTGGCCGCGCGTTTGCTCGGCATCGAGAGGAAGACGCTCGCCCGGAAGCTGCGGGCCGCGGGAGGCCCGGTCGCCGAGGGAGGCGAAGGAGAGGAACGATGAAGCTCATCCTGCCGCTGGCCGCGCTCGCCGCCGGCATTCTGGCCGCGATCGAGCCCGGGACGCCGGTCTACCGTTTCGACGAAGTGAAGAGCAAGGTGCTGCGCGCCCCGGGAGGCGACGAGGCGGCCGAGGTGCGGGTCGCCGCCGGGGAAGTGGCCGCGGCCGGAGACCTCGTCCGGACCGGGTTCTGGGGAAAGGCGGTGCTCTCCGTGCCGGAGCGGAAGGCGCGCTTCGAGATCGGTTCGAGCACGCGCGCCCGGCTCGCGGCCGGGGCCCCCGGCGTCCTTCTCACGGTGGAGAGGGGGCGCCTCAAGGCCTTCTTCGAGGCGCTGACCGACGGATCGGCCGAAGCGAGGACGGTCGCCGCTCCGGGCGCCCTCCTCGCCGTCCGGGGGACTCGGTACGGGCTTGAGGTGGCGAAGGACGGCAGCTCGCTTCTCGCCGTCTTCGAGGGGACCGTGGAGGTCAAGCCGACCAAGGCCGGTGCGACTCCGGTCCTCGTGCGGGCCGACGAGGCCTGCACGTTCGGCCCGATGGCGGCGCCGCGATCGATGCCGATGAGGTCTATGGGGATGAGCGAGCACTCCTGGGGAATGCACGGCGGTACAGGCATGTCCTCCGGGTCCGAGCACGGGATGCCGGGCGCGGCGCCGGACGGGAAGATGCCCCAAAGCCACGGGGGCGGCTCGCACGGCAGCACCCCGATGGGACCGAAGGGCCATTGAGGACCCGCCGGTCCGCGCGAGATGCCGTCGGCGCCGCCGATCGGGTCAGGGTCGGTTTGCCCCTTCCTCCGGTACCGCGCCGAAGCCCGGAAGCGGCATTTCGACCCGAACGAGCCCGGAAGGGGCGCCCATAGAGTGGCACGGACGTTGCGCTTGATGACTCAGCCCGCGAGCCTCTGCTCAGGGCAATTCGTGAAGAGGTGAGATCGATGAGACGAACGGCAACCATCGCGGCGATCGCGTTTCTGGCCTGCTCCCTGTCCGGCGCCGCCGTGGCGCAGATGATGGGCGGAGGCATGGGAAGCGGCGGGCACGGCAACGGGCACGGTGGGTCGTCGACGGGTCCCCGAGGGACCGGCGGGATGGGCTCCGGCTCGGGTATGGGCTGGGGCATGGGCGACGACATGGGAGGGATGGGCCGCGTCCTCGTCTCTCCTGCGGGGACGGCGTTCCTCGTCTCCCGGGAGCTGGCGGGCACGGGCACGTCCGCGGTCGCCGACGAGATCCTCGCCATCAGCCCGAACGGCACCAACGCGTGGTCCTGGCGATCCACGGACGCCATCCGCGACCTGACGCTCGCCACCGATCTCCTCGTCGTCTCCACCGGTGAACCACACGGGTACGGCACGACCGGGACTGCACCCCGAACGGGCGCGCTCGTCGCGCTTCGCTCCACGACCGGCGCCGAGGCGTGGCGGCTCGCCATCGACGGCGTCGCGATGCGCGTCGAGGCTGCTTCGGACCGGCTCGTCATCCTCGTCGGGACGCCGACGTCGACGACGACCGGCGGCACGACGACCGGGCACATGGGCCCGGGCGAAGCCGGCTTCCAGGGAATGCGGCGGAGCCTCGTCGCCGTCGACCTCACCGGCCGCCTCCTCTGGACGGTCGCCCTCGATCAGTAGCCCGCAGCGAAGCCGCCCCTGCCCACGATCACCGGGCGGCGCGACCCCGAGGTCGCGCCGCCCTTCTTCTCAAGAAGGAGCTCCCGATGACGACCGCCCGCATACGCCTGACCGCAGCGCTCCCCCTGCTCGGGGCTCTCGCCGCGACCGCCGCCTTCCCTGCCCTCGGCGCCGTGCGCGAGTTCACCCTCACCGCCGCCCCTTCGACCTGGGAGGTCTCGCCCGGGCGGAAGGTCACTACCTGGACGTACAACCAGACGCTCCCCGGCCCCGAGCTGCGCGTCTCCGCCGGAGACGTCGTCAGAGTCACGCTCGTGAACCAGCTCCCCGAGGCGACGACGATCCACTGGCACGGGGTCCCCGTTCCCCACGGAATGGACGGTGTCCCGGGAGTCACCGCTCCGGCCGTGGAGCGCGGTGCGCGCTTCACGTACGAGTTCCCGGCCCCGGCGCCCGGGACGTACTGGTACCACCCTCACTTCAGCTCCGCCGCTCAGATCGGCCGCGGCCTCTACGGCCTTCTCGTCGTCGAGCCGCCGGCTTCCGCGCCTAAGGAATGGGACCGCGAGGTCTCCCTCGTCGTCGGTGAGCTCGGCTCCATGCCCGGCGCGATGGGCGGCGGCATGGGGATGGGCGGAGGAATGGGAATGGGGGGCGGGATGCCCTCGTCGGGCATGATGACGGGGACGCTCCTCATCAATGGAAAGACGGGCCCGAACGTCCCCGACATCCGCGTGCGCAAGGGCGAAAGGGTCCTCTTCCGGATGGTGAACACCGGAAACATGGTCCACCCGATGCATTTGCACGGGATGAGCTGGACGGTCACGGCGACGGACGGCTTCCAGTTGCCGTCACCCTACCGGAAGGACACGTTGCCGCTCAACGCCGGCGAGCGCTACGACGGCCTCCTCGAAGCGGACAACCCAGGAACGTGGATGCTCCACTGCCACAACCTCCAGCACGTCGGAGACGGGCCCGCGGGTGCGACTGGGCTCTCGATGATGGTGATCGTCGAGCCGTGAGCGGGAGGAGCCGCCCTGCCGGACCTCAGCCTCGATGCAGGGCTGCTATTGCCGCCGTGCGTTGCGGAGCCGCAGTAACGAACGAGATCGAGAAATGCCTCCCTTGAAGGGAGGCCCTCATCGCTGCCTATGTCTCGTCGAAACGGCAGGGGCTTCGGACGCCCGATCGCCGGGCTACTGCCCGCCCATCATCCCGCCGCCCATGCCGCGGCCGCCGTTCATCATGCTGCCCATGACGACATAGCCGTCATTCGTCGTGTTGTCGTTCACGACGGCGTAGGCCATGACCATCCCCGGCCCGCCCTGGTTCATCCGCACGCGGACCTGGAGGCCGGCGTCACCGGTCGGGAACTTCGAATGGACGTTCAGAAGGACGTCGTTGAACTGGTGCGAAGAGTACCCCGCGAGGGTGAATGGAAGGCTCTTGGCGCCCGTGCCCGTCGGCGTCGACCCGTCGGCGTCGACGATCTCGACGACGCCGGTCGCGCCCGTCGACGTCGTGCTGACGACATTGACGTTCACGCGGTTACCGGGCTGCGGAAGGAGCCCGAGCATGTACATCGCGTATTCGTCCATGCCGTAAGAGCCGCCCATGGGCATTGAGGTCATTCCCATCCGGCTCGGCATTCCCATGAACGCCAGGCCATAGGCACCCGCCCCGGTCTGGTTGTAGACGCGCACGGTCGCCGAGATCGGGATGCTCGCCGCTACGCGGATCGCCCCGAAGCCCGCAGCAAGACCGAAGTTGGCCTGAAGGACGTCGGGCAGGTACGTAATCGGCTGGGTGAGGTTCACCGTCGCCGTGGCGGCTGGGGCGGTCGACGTCGAGTCCGCCGCGTGGAAGTAGAGCGTTGCCGTTCCGGTCCCGGTCGCCTTGATCCAGAGATCCGTGACGAAGAAGGAGCTGAACCGGCCCTCTCCACGAACACCCGCAGGAATGACCAGATCCTCTGACCCGTTCGTCATGCCGTCGATCGGGCCACCCTGCCCGCCGCCGCCCATCTGGGCCGTGGCGGGAAACGTGACGAGGGCACTGACGAGAGCCGCTGCACCGAGATAGGACTTGAGACACCGCATAGAGACCTCCTTGTTTCGGACCGTTGACGGCCTTGGCTCGTCACGGGTCGTTCTATCACTATATGGTCATATCGTGTTTCGCCCTGGCGTCGCGCCAGCTGAAACGCTAGGGGCTGAACCACCAGGGGATCGTCAGGAAGGCAAGCGTGAGGGCGACGACGATCCAGAGCAGACGCCGCCATCGCCGGTCGCGCGGGTCTGGATTCCATGGCCTCGAATCGGTCCCGGTCGCGCAGCAAGCCGCGGAACTCGTCCTGTAGGTAAGCCCGACTGACGCCCAGAGCAGGACGATCGTGCCGATGGCGAGGTACGGCCGGTACTCGTGGAAGAGGGCGAAGGAGCCGGCCCCGGCGAGGCCGAGCATGCCTGCAGCGGACGGACCGATACAG
>Ga0209604_1000925_pt1 | contig 25389 bp, 13 predicted proteins | sample AD_UKC097_MetaG_FD_184405 | JGI IMG/M metagenome (GOLD analysis project Ga0209604, IMG submission 184405) | Active sludge microbial communities of municipal wastewater-treating anaerobic digesters from USA - AD_UKC097_MetaG (SPAdes) (version 2) | ecosystem: Engineered > Bioreactor > Anaerobic >... | reverse complement strand
CGTATCTCCAGGGCGCAGCGCATGGACGCGTTGACTTCGATGTCCACGTGCACCGGGTACCTGTCGGTCGTTGACGCCGCCCGTCGCCTGCCGCGCTTCGTTCCGATGATGACCACCGCCATCGGCATGGTGAAGCCGGCTCACGCGCTGATCATCGGTTGCGGCGTTGTCGGTCTGCAGGCCGTCGCCACGGCCAAGCGTCTGGGCGCCGTTACTCACGTGTTCGATATCCGCGACGCGGCCAAGACCGAAGGCGGCAGCCTGGGCGCCAAGATCGAGGGCTTCGATATCCCGCAGGACATCGCCCTGGCCCCCGGCGGCTACGCGCTTCCGCTGCCCGAGGAATGGCTGAAGAAGGAAAGGGCCGCACTCGCCCCTGTCATCAAGGACATGGACATCGTCATCCTCAGCTCGCTGGTGTTCGGTCAGAAGGCGCCGGTCCTCGTAACCGAGGAGATGGTGAAGTCGATGAAGCCGGGTTCCGTGATCATCGACGTCGCTATCGATCAGGGTGGAAACTGCGCGGTGACCGTTCCTGGCAAGGAGATCGAGGTCAACGGCGTGCAGGTCTGCGGCATCCAGAACATCCCCGGACGCCTGCCTGTGCACAGCACCTGGCTCTACTCGCAGAACATGTACCACTACATCGCGAACATGTTCAAGAACAGCAAGACCGAGCCGGATTACAGCGACGAAATCGTGATCAGTTCGCTGGTCACGAAGGACGGAAAGCTCGTCCACAAGGGCGCACTGAAGGCAATGGGGGAGGTTTGATTCATGGGAACTGAAGCCACACCCGAGGTGATAAGCGGCGTCGAGATGCTGATCATGGCCGGCGTCTTTGTCGTGGCGAGTCTCGTGGGATATTTCCTGATTTCCCGCGTGCCTTCGCTGATTCACACGCCGTTGATGTCGATGACCAACGCGTTGTCGGCGGTGACCATCCTGGGCGGGATACTGCTGTTTTCCAACGATATCGGGATGATTGAGACAGTGATCGGCTGCATAGCGCTGGTCGCGGCCTCGTTCAACCTGTTCGGCGGGTATCTGGTGTCCCACAGGATGCTCAAGATGTTCAAGACAAAGAAGGCTGCGTCCTGACATTGTCTTCGGCCCCGGCCGCGCCGGGTGCGGAGGTTTTCATGTTCCAGGGAATCGAACTTTCCGACAACGTGGTGTTGATCGTTGAGATTGCGATCATCGGACTGCTGCTGCTCGGTATTTCACGCTTCCGGAATCCGCCGGGAGCGCGTTTCGGCAACCACGCCGCCCTGATTTCGATCCTGGCGGCGATGGCGCTGGTTCTTGTCGATAACGGTACCCGTCATCCGATCCTGCTCGGAGTCGTGATCGTCATCGGTCTGATTCTGGGCTTCATCAGCGCCTATCGGATCGACATGACACAGATGCCGGCGATGATCGCCATCCAGAACGGGATGGGCGGCCTGGCGTCGTTGATGATTTCGTTTTCCGAAATCGGCTTCGCCGACAAGCCGGTCACCGGCCTGAACGGTGTCGGCGGCTTCATCGGTATCGTCCTGGGTTCCTTCACGCTTTCCGGCAGCGTCGTCGCGGCACTGAAGCTCAGCAACAGGTTGAAGGGCGCCGGCAAGTCCGGTGCGATCAACCCGCTTCTGGTTGTCACGTCGCTGGTGGCGGTGGCGGGATGCGTGGTCGCCTGGGGAATGACCGGCTCGATCGCGTTGCTCATCCTTGCCGGACTGGTGCTTCTGTCGCTGGTGATGGGTTACCTGTTCGCCATCAGGATCGGCGGAGCCGACATGCCCGTGGTCATTTCGTTTCTGAACTCGGCGTCCGGCCTCGCGGCCGCATTCACCGGCCTGGCTCTCAACAGCCGTCTGCTGGTGGTTTGCGGCGCGACGGTCGGCTCGTCGGGATTCATCCTGACGGCCGCCATGTGCAAGGCGATGAACCGCAGCCTGCTTAACCTTTTCGTGGGCACCGCCCACGCGAAGGCAGCGGCCGGTCATTGCGCGAAGGTCGAGGAGCAGCCGGCCGAGGCCCCGGCCGACGCGTGTGAAGCTGTCGCGGCGCTCGAGCCCGAGGTCGAACTGACCACCGAGCAGAAGATCGCCAAGGTGGCTTGCGCCGCCCGTGACGCCAAATCCGTCGTGTTTATTCCGGGATACGGTATGGCACTGGCGCAGGCGCAGTTCGCGGTCGTCAATCTTGCGACTCAGCTCGAGAAGATGGGCAAGAACGTCGTGTTCGCGATCCATCCGGTCGCCGGCCGCATGCCGGGACACATGAACGTTCTTCTGGCCGAGGCGGACGTGGACTACGAGAAGCTGATCGAGATGGACGAGATCAATCCGAAGTTCTCGTCGACCGATCTGGTCATCGTGGTCGGGGCGTGTGACGTCGTCAACTCTGCGGCAATCCACAAGGAAGGCACTCCGATCTCCGGCATGCCGGTCCTGCTGGCGCACGAGGCGGCGATGGTCGCGGTGTGCAACCTCGACGCGCGTCCCGGATACTCCGGCGTGGACAATCCGCTGTACGCCGATCCGCGGACCGTCATGATTCTGGGTGATGCCAAGGCAACGATGGAGTCGCTTTCGACAGCCGTATCCGGGGTGGCCCAGGGCTGACCCCTACCTTACGCCGAACCGGGTCGCCGAGGTTCGGCACCCGTGCTCAGGCATTCTTCTCGAGATGTCCAGTCTGGCCGGGTCGTTCAGGCGACAGGAGGTGTCGTCATGGAAATCGACCTCGAGAGCAAGCCGGTCAGTCGTCTTGTTCCAACCGACATCGTGTTCCAGACCCCGTTCTGGGCCGCCGTGAAGGGTTGTCTGGGTTGGAATACGCTGGCTTACGACTTCTCCTGCAAAGGTGTCGACGGCGATGTCCTGCTGCTGCAACGCGCGGTGGGCGGGAACTCCAGCGTGGTTTACGTGCCTCAGGGACCCGAGGTTCTGCCGGACGAGGAGGCCAGGGGACTTTTTCTGGAATCCCTGGCGCACCACATCAGGGGAACGTTGGGAACGTCGACGCGCATCGTCAGGTTCGATCTGCCGTGGCGGTCGGTCTTTGAACCGGGCAAGGACGACGACGCGACCGACTTCAGGCCGGGGACGCACGTGCGCGAGATGCGCATGAACTTCGGGACCAGGACCTGGAATCTGAGGGCCGCGCCGTCCGACGTCTTCGCGCCCGTGACGATGGTCCTGGACTTGTCCGGGTCGCCGGATCAGATACTGACCGCGATGAAACCCAAGACCAGGTACAACATCAGGCTGGCCCAGCGCAAGGGCGTGGTGGTGAAGTCGATGCCGCAGGCTTTCCTGCCGGCCTTCCACCGGATGTACGTCGAGACCGCGCGCCGGGATGGATTCCCGGTTCCGACGCTGGATCACCTGACCGCGCTTTTCGCGGCGGCGGATCCGGCGATCGACGACGTGGATGTCGAGATGCTGTGCGCCTTCAAGGGTGACGAGATTCTGGCGGGCGCGATCATCGCGTACAGCGAGAAGTGCGCCATCTATCTACACGGAGCGTCCTACGCGCACATGCGTGACCACATGGCCTCGTATGCTGTGCAGTGGGCGGTGATCAACAGCGCCAAGCGCAGGGGCTGCACGTCCTACGACATGTTCGGCGTTTCGCCCCAGGGTTCGGAGACACACCCGCTGACGGGAGTCAGGCGATTCAAGGCCGGATTTGGCGGACAGGTCGTGCAGCGCGCCGGGACATGGGACTATCCGTTCGACGATGACCTCTACGAGGCTTTCAAACTGGGCGAGATGTTGATGTAGACCGAGCGGCCAACGGGGGTTGCGGCGGCTTTCGGTCGCGCCGGATCGGGGCGGGCCGGGATGAAATCGTCAGCGTCATAGTGTATAGTGACACCCATGAATCAAAGACCATTTGCTGGTCGATGCCTTTCGAAAACAGGGGGCCTGATGAAGAACCTCGTGATCGTTTCCGTCCTGGCCGTGATGGTTGTCTGGTCCGGTTCCGCCTTCGCCCAGATCAAGGTCGAGTCTTCCGGGGGACTGGCCACGTCGGTGACTCCACCCACGACATTGATGCTGGTCGGAAAAGACGGGCGGCAGGTCCCGGTCAGGGTGGTGACCGGCGTTACCGACGCCGTTGTGTATTCAGGATACGGGAGCGCGTATGGCACTGCGGTCAGCTACAGCGATCTGTGCACCACGCCCTGCAAGCTGACCCTGGATCCCGGAGCGCACAAGTTGATGTTCGGCGACCTGAACACGCCGTTGTGGGTCGATGCCGCGGGCCAGTCGGTCGCCTACTCGCTTGAACCCGGAAATCAAGGCATGCAGATCGGTGGCTGGGTCCTGATGTCGCTGGGTATTCCGGCCGCCATTTCAGGCAGCGTCCTGCTGGCCTTCTCGGATGTCCTGGGCAGGGACTTCAGGGACGGCGGAATCGCGACGCTGACCATCGGCGTCAGCGCACTGGTTTCCGGAATCGTCATGTACGTCCTGTCGCGCGGCAAGTCCGAACAGGTTCCCGTCGAGTCGGTCGAGCCATATTTCTGATTCAAGGCGGTCAAGCGCGGTTACGGCGGTTGGCCATGCAGAATCCGGTCATCAGTATCGCGGCCAGGGCAGCGGTGGCCGCGCCGAAATAGAACGGAACGCGGTTGTCCACCTTGTCGTACAGGACGCCCGCGATGATGCTGGCGGGCAGCAGGGTCAGGCCCAGAAGCGCGTTGTAGATTCCGAGTCCGGTTCCACGCTTGTTCTTGTCAAGCATGTCCGACACGAAAGCTTTCTGGATGCCGTCCGTGCAGGCGGAATAGAGGCCGTACGTGGCGAACAGTCCGATGATGACTCCCACGTCGGTCGCGCGGCCGAAACCAAGATACACGACCGCGTATACCAGGTATCCCACAATCAGGATGACCTCGCGTCCAACGCGGTCCGAGAGCGTGCCGATCGGAATCGCCAGAACCACGGACACCACGTTGAAGACCAGGTATACCAGCGGGATGTAGGCAACCTTCACGCCGACCTCGTTCGCCTTGACGATCAACAGCGCGTCGGTCGAGTTGCCCAGCGTGAACACGAAGACGATGCCAAGCAGCAGGTAGTACCGGATCGGAAAGTCCCGGAATCTGAAACGGCGGTAGAGCGACTCCGCCGGTTTCTTCGCCTCGTGGATCAACGCGATTATGGTTACGACGCCGGCGACCGCGGGGATGGCGGCCAGGATGAAGATCAGGCGGTAGGACTCGAGGCTTTCGCCAAACCATGCGATGAGACCGAACGCGGCCAGTGGCCCGATGATGGCGCCGCTGTTGTCCATGGCCTTGTGCAGGCCGAAGCTGCGTCCGACGTTGCCTTCCAGGGCGGAACCGGCGACCAGGCTGTCGCGGGGCGCGGTGCGGATGCCCTTGCCGAAGCGCTCGATGAAGCGCAGGCCCAGCACCTGCAGCGGCGACGTGACCGCCGCGTAGATGGGAGTGACGATGGCCGTGATCGCGTAGCCGATCACCATGAAAGGCTTGTTCCGCCCGATCCGGTCGGAGAAGAAGCCGGACAGCGTCTTTACCAGGGCCGCCGTGCTCTCCGCGATTCCCTCGATGACCGACAGCGTCGTTTTGGACGCGCCGATCGACAGCAGGAACATCGGCATGATCGAGTAGACCAGTTTGGTGGAGGTGTCGGTCAGAAGGCTGACAAGTCCGACCATGAATATGTTGCGGTTGAAACCCAGGATGGTCTGGCCTTTTTCGTCGGATGGCATTTTGGGGCGCCTTTTGTCGGTAAAGCGATTCATGCGCGGATTGTACTCCAAGGCGGGCCCGCAGGGGCTGCCGTTTATTCGTAGGGGCGAATAACATTCGCCCTTCAGGCACGAGGCCGGCGCCATTGGCGCCGCCGATGTCCTGGGATCACGAGCGTCACCCACCAATCTCCCACCATCTTGAGGCCGGCCCTCCCGGGCCGCACGTTCATGCATCGCCCTGGGCTTTGCATGGTCTTGCGCAAGGAGACGATCAACCCAATAGTTTCACCGGTCGCGGCTCACGGGATGCGTGATTGATGCCGGACCGGAGGTGCTTGAATGAGGATGGACAGTTTCACCACGAAGGCACGCGAGGCGATTGAGGCCGCCGTGCAGGATGCGACGGCCAGGGGGAACCCGCAGGTCGAGCCGGAACACCTGCTTGTCGCGGTCCTGGGACAGAAGGATGGTGTCGTCGCCAGCGTCCTGAAGTTGATGGAAAAGGCTCCGGAAGCCTTGTCGGGCCGTCTTGAGGCGGTGATCGACGGTTTCCCGCGCGCCACGGGCGCCCAGGTCGGCGCCGGTCGCGGCCTGCAGGAACTGCTTGCAGCCGCTGGCACGGAGGCGGCGGGGTTCAAGGACGATTTTATCAGCACGGAACATCTGTTCCTGGCTGCCCTTTCAACGCGCGAAGGCGAGGTCGCCCGGATTCTGAGGGACGCCGGGATTGAACGGTCCAGTTTCCTGCTCGCCCTGAAGGAGGTCCGGGGAAACGTCCGCGTGACAGACGAGGGCGCCGAGGAAAGGTACCAGTCTCTTTCGAAGTACAGCATCGACCTGATCGCCCGGGCCAGACAGGGCAAGCTGGACCCGGTCATAGGTCGTGACGACGAGATACGACGGGTCGTTCAGGTGCTTTCAAGGCGCCGCAAGAACAACCCTGTTCTGGTGGGCGAGGCCGGCGTCGGAAAGACCGCCATCGTCGAGGGACTCGCTCGCAGGATTGTTCAGGGCGACGTTCCCGAAAACCTGAAGAACAAGAAGCTGGTCGCGCTCGACATGGGACTGCTGATTGCGGGCGCGAAGTATCGTGGCGAATTCGAGGACCGGTTGAAGGCGGTGTTGAAGGAGGTCGAGGATTCGGACGGCGAGATCATCCTGTTCATCGACGAGCTTCACACGCTGGTCGGCGCGGGCGCGGCCGAGGGCGCGATGGATGCGTCGAACATGCTCAAGCCGGCACTGGCGCGTGGCACTCTGCACGCGATCGGCGCCACCACGCTGAAGGAATACCGCAAGTACATCGAAAAGGACGCGGCCCTTGAGAGGCGATTCCAGCCGGTGATGGTCAACGCCCCGACGGTCGAGGACACCGTGATGATTCTGCGTGGCCTGCGGGAACGATACGAGGTGCACCACGGCGTGCGTATCAGGGACGCCGCCATCATCGCCGCGGCCACGCTTTCGGACAGGTACATCACCGACCGTTTCCTGCCCGACAAGGCAATCGATCTGGTCGACGAGGCTGCCAGCCGTCTGCGCATGGAGATAGACAGCATGCCGGTCGAGCTGGACCAGCTTGAACGGCAGCTTGCGCAACTGGAGATCGAAAAGCAGGCGCTGGGCCGGGACGAGTGTCCGGCGAACGACGAGAGATGCAGGAAGGTCGAGGCCGGCATGGCCGACATCCGGGAGAGGCTTGCAGGACTGCGGGCGCACTGGCAGCAGGAAAAGGAACTGGTCGGCGAGATCCGCAGGCTGAAGCGTGAACTGGAGGAAGACCGTCAGGTCGAGGAGGCCGCGGAGCGTCGTGGCGACTGGGAGGCCGCTTCCAAGCTGAAGTACGGATCCATCCCGCAGAAGCAGGGCACGATTGCCGAACTTTCGTCGAAGCTGTCTGTCATCCAGGCGGATCAGAAGATGCTGCGCGAGGAGGTCGACGACGAGGATATCGCCCGGGTTGTCTCGGCATGGACGGGGATTCCCGTCTCGAAGATGCTGGAAGGCGAGCAGAAGAAGCTGCTGCATATGGAAGAAAGGCTGCGTGAGCGGGTGGTGCACCAGGACGAGGCGATCGAGGTCATCGCGAACGCCGTCCGCAGATCCCGCGCCGGTCTATCGGACGCCGCCAGGCCGATTGGCAGCTTCCTGTTCCTGGGACCGACGGGCGTCGGAAAGACCGAACTGGTCAAGGCGATGGCGGAGTTCCTGTTCGACGACGAGACCGCCATGGTACGCATCGACATGTCCGAATACATGGAAAGTCACAGCGTGGCCAGGCTGATCGGCTCGCCCCCGGGTTATGTCGGGCATGACGAGGGCGGCCAGCTTACCGAGGCAGTGCGGCGCAGGCCGTATACCGTTGTGCTGATGGACGAGATCGAAAAGGCGCATCACGACGTGTTCAACGTCCTTCTGCAGGTGATGGACGATGGTCGCCTGACCGACGGCATGGGCCGCACCGTGGATTTCTCGAATACGATTGTGGTGATGACCTCGAACGTTGGCAGCGAGGTGATGGCGGCGGCATCGGAAGGCGAGGGCGCCGCGAACAGGGCCGCGATCCGGGATACGGTCATGAACGCGCTGAAGATGCACTTCAGGCCGGAGTTCCTGAACCGCCTGGACGACGTGATAGTGTTCAACAGCCTGGAACGGGACGACATGGAAAAGATCGTCGACATCCAGATGCGTCGTATCGAGCGTCTGCTGGCGGCCCGTGACATGACCCTGAAGTTGACCGGGGCGGCCCGTTCCCTGCTGGCCGACGATGGGTTCGACCCGGTATATGGCGCGCGTCCGCTGCGTCGTGCCATCGAACGCATGGTTCTGAACCCGCTGGCCGACGAGATCCTGCAGGGCAAGGTCAGGCCCGGCGCCCGGATCTCGGCCGACGCGTCAGGCTCCACCATCGTGTTCGACACTGCAGCCACGTCTTCATAGCCCGATTGACTTCATACGGCTCTGTAGCATACTTGCGCGCATAGTTTTCGTTCGACTTCGGTGATGGGAGGCAGTGTGCGCAAGGGATTTGCAGCGGCGACTAGGCAGGTGTCGAGGTGTTGGGTTCTGGTGTCGGTGGTTTTCGTTCTCGGGGGATGCGGCCTTTTCGGTTCCCCGTCCAATCCGGAACCTGAACCGGCGCCTCCCATCCCGACCGTGATCGGAATGGAACCGCGCGCGATTCAGGCACTCCCCGGGGAGAGGGTCGAGATCGATGTGCGCATGACGGATGCCGACGGACAGCCTTTCGAACCGTACTCGTTCGAGTGGTGGTCCGCGATCGACAGGCTTGAGGGCGGTGCCGGGTGGTCCAGCGAAAACGGTCTGATGTGCGATGCCGAACCGTCCGTCGAGACCCTGTCGCCAGGCGTGCGCAGACTGTCTTTCGTGGCCGGTCGGCGCGGTCAGTGCACCATCAACGTAAGAATCAAGACGTGTGGCGGGCTTCGCGACATACCGTGCATCAACTCGGAGTCCGCGGATTTCGGGCCGGTCTTTGTGAATATCATGGGCGGTGACACGGCCTCGGTTGCGCCGATGCAGCCGTCGGTGACCATCGTGCCGGGCGAGAGCCGTCCGGTGTGGGCTATTCCGATGCTGGAACCGGACAAGGACGGATTGCGTTACCCTTCCGGTCAGTCCTGGACGGTTAGCGTGTCCGACTCCTCGGTTGCCGTGGTCGATGGAACCAGGCGCGTGAAGGGTGTGGCGCCGGGAAGCGCGGAGATTGAGTTCCGTTCCGGGGATGCGGTCGCTACGATTCCGCTGACCGTGGTGTCCGGCACCGTCGGCGCGCCGCCGGATGGACGCATGCGCATGGAGGTCATCGATTTTGACGGGATCACGGATACCGGTGACATACGGGACGTGCCCGCCACGCTCGTGAATCCGATCTTTCCGCACAAGCACAGGATGTCGCTGGATTCGCGTGGATGGCCTTCGGCGGTGTTCGAGGTGTCGGCTGTCGGAGTGCATTGGCATGGAGTCCTGCAGATGGAGTGGACCGGCAGCGGCTTCGGGATTCAGCAGGTCGGCGACCCGTTCGAGAACTACTGGCAGCCGCAGTATGCGGTCGATAAGGCCGGTACAAGGTTCGTGGCAACGCAGTCGTCGTTGATGCAGGGTCTTCATCTGGCGGTCCAGAAACCCGGATACGAACCTGGTCGCTGGGACTTTTATCCTCTTCCACGCCGGATTGACATTGATGGCGCCGCTGACGACGACATGTTGATCCAGGGGGATGTCCAACTCGACACCGATCGGGAAGGAATATCGATCCTGAAGCGTCCCGACGGCGGGGTATGGGTGGCATATGTCGTGTGGCATCACGACCGCACCGATCCGGAGACGCCGTGCGTGCGCCTGCTGCGTCTGGCGACGGCCACGGCGGATGGCGTGCAGGTTCGCGATGTCGAGGAACTCAGGTTCAGTGAAGGCGTGAATGGATGCGAGGCGGCGGCGAAGAAACAGGCACGCGAAGTCGCGAATCTGCTGCTGATGCCGCCGGCGCCAGGCCGGAACCTGCCGGATATCCTGCTGCTTGAACAGGAACTGAACGTAAAGTTTTCCTACCCGCGGCTGTATCGCGCGGACGGTGGGCAGTGGAACAGGACGGACTGGCCCATCGACGGCCTTCTGGAGGACAACCTCTCCAGTATGTACAGGCTTCCGGTCGAGGCTGCGGTACCTGCTCCCGTGCCGCAGGATGAGGCGGCAAGACTGGTCTGGTCCATGAATTTCGACACGTTTTCCGATGAACTGGAACTGGCCTATTTCGGCTCGCCGTTCGACGACGGCCCGTACCCCGTCTGTTTCTGCGACCCGGGTGACCCGGTCGAACTGTTCGCGTTGCAGAATGACGGAAGCGTCTGGGTCGGCGACGGCAATCTGTCGCCTCTGCTCAAATTCACCAGAAATGGCCGCCTTGTGCGGGACTACCCGGAGTTGCAGATCCCGGCAGCCGGGGAGACCGACGAGTGGGTCGGCATGAACAACGTCTGGGGCTGGGCCGCCGACGATTCACGGTTCTTTTTCATGGTGAATCACTCCGGATGTCGGCTTGACCTGGTTGTGATCACGCCGCCCCGAATGGCTCGCGACGACGCGCCGGACACTGAAGGCGCCAGGCTGGGCGATCTTCTGACCGCGACCGAACTGAACCTGCGACCGATGGAACTGCCCGACGGTTCCGTGATGCTTCAGGCAGGGGCCAGGTTCGATCTTGCCAGAAATCACGAACTGGATCCGCTCAGCGGTCTGTGGCGTGCCGCGCCCCCTTCCGTCTCGGGTGGCGGCGCCGGGTGGTCCAAGGTGATGCAGCCGGTGCCGATGCTGGATTACCAGTCGCCGGAGCAGTTCTTCGCGCTTGATTCCCACCCGGGCGTGATCTTTGGCATCTGGACGAACCTTCACACCGGCATCGGCGAACTGGTCGAATCCCACGACGGTGGCGCGACCTGGACCAATCCCCGTGAACTGGGAGTGTTCATCTTCAAGGCGGTGCAGGTCGGAAAAGGTCTGGCTTTCGTGACCCACCAGCCCGTGGATGGAGCCGATGGTGGAAGGCCGACCGAGGTCGGAACGTGGTTCCTGCAGGACATGACGGTGGATGAGCCGATCATCGTGGAACTCGGTGCGCGCGTGCCGGTTCCGGCGAATCAATACAGCCAGATCGGGTCCCGCCTGAACATCCTGCCCCTGCCGGACGGCTTCATGGTGCTGATGTCGCTGGACGGCACGGCATGGCGCTCGGGAAGGCTGGATATCCGGAAGTACGACTCGACGGGTACCCTTGTGGATTCCTGCGTTTCCGACGTGCGGGAGTCGCTCGAGATGGATCTGTCGACAGCGGAGGCATTCGATGTCGCCGGTGATTCCGACACGGGCGTCATCATGCTGCGCCACGAAGCGAAGGGCGCCGGCGCCGAGTACCATGCATATTATTCGTTCGACCTGTTCCGGACCGAGGCGGAGTCGATCCTTCCTGGTTTCTGGGAGCCTCCGATGAAGGCGGTTCGCATGGATGACGGGTCACTGGCGTTCCTGGGCACGATGAACGTGGCGCCCGACCTCGAACGGGCCGCATGGACCGTCACGGCGGACGGGGAGTCCTGGTCCGATCCGAGTCTGCTGCGTCCGGAAGGTGGATTCGATCAGGAGATCTGGGGTGCCACCGCGACCAGTGACGGAAAAGTTCTGGTCATTCTCGGAGACAACCAGCTCTGGCGTGCCGGCGGAACCGGCCTGAATCAGGTCATGGACGGGATCGCGCTCCGCGTGCCGCAGCCCTGAAGAGCATCAGACACCCCAGACTGAAGGCGAGCAGCAGCAAGGGCAGGGCGGCGCGGCCATCGGGACTGTCAGAGGCTGAACATCCCGACACTGTTTCCGTTCCGATGTCGGTTTCCTGGTTGCCCTCGTCCGGCAACGTCACGAATTCCGCTCCGTTCAGTTCAGCGTCAGTCACGTCGAGGTGCCACGTATCCGGGACACCGGTGTCCGGCGAGACGTCGGCCGTATCGGTTTCGACCGTATCTGTTTGAACTTCCACGATGACGACATCCTCGTTCGGTTCGATGACGTCCGGCGTGTCCGAGTGGTCGCCCGGCGCCTCGATAAGCCGGACCGTGAATGCGCATCCGCCGGCATCGACTGAATCGCCCAGGAAAACGATCTGGATGAAAACGGCCCCGTCCTCGTCGGAAGACGGGATGTGGACCGTTCCCTGGTCGTGGTCTGCCGAGCCGTCAATCGTGTCCCCGGCGATACAGGCGGCGGACGTGGCGCAACCGGATTTGACGACAACGGCCATCGAGACATCGGGATCCGGCGTCACCTCGATGACGTACTCAGCGCCTGCCGTGGTGGACAGACGATAGAAGGCATCGGGGCCCGAGACCCCGTCGGTGACGCAGGCGTCCGGAACAGGCAGGTACGCGTGGTAGCCGGCGGCCTCGACACGCTGCTCGACGTCCAGATCAATCTCGTGCGCGCCCGGACATGTGTCGTTCGGTTTCAGAACGTCGCACAGGCCGTCAAAGCACGCGTGGGTCGGATCCACGCAGAACGACCAGTCGTCGAGGTTCGAGGCCAGGCACCCGCTCGTGTCGTCACATCTCTCGATTGTGCAGGGGTTGCCGTCGTCGCACGCGGAATCGTTTTCGACGAATCTGCATCCGCCGCTGGTTTCATCACAGGAATCCGTGGTGCAGTCGATGCCGTCGTCGCACTGCCTGGCGGCCCCGACGCATTCACCGGACGCGCATTTGTCGTTGATCGAGCATGTCAGCCCATCCTCGCAGTCGATTCCATCCATGGCGGCGTCATCAGGCAAGCAGTCCCAGGTCGCGGCGCCCGTCGAAGCGCACCGGGCGGCCACGCAGACGTCGGCGACCGCCGAACAGTCCGGTGACGCGCCAGGCAGGCATGTCCCGGAAGCGCATGCGTCGCCGACCGTGCAGCCGTCGTTGTCCGCGTTGCAGGCATTGCCCTCGGCTGGCGCCGGGTCCTTGACGCATTCCCAGGCATTCACGTCGGTCGAGCGGCACTTTCCCGTGTTGCACTGGTCGTTCAAACCTGAACAGTCGGCCCTTCCGCCGGTTACGCATCTGCCCGAACTGCACGTGTCGTTGATCGTGCATCCGCTGTTGTCGGCGTTGCACCGCTTTCCGTGGTGCGCGGTCGGGTCTTTCAGACATTCCATCGTCAACGGTCCCGCGCTGCGGCAGTATCCCGTGTTGCACTGGTCGCTGGCGATCGAGCAGTCCGCTGCGGCGCCAGTCACACATGTGCCGGAAACGCATGTATCGTCAACGGTGCATCCGTTGCCGTCGGCATCGCATACCTTGCCTTCAAAGCTGGCATGATCCCTGACGCATTCGTGGGAATCCGTCCCGGTCGCAACGCACAAACCCTGTCCGCACTGGTCGTCGAACACCGAGCAATCGGCTTCGTTCCCCGCCATGCAGGTTCCGTCAAGACACGAGTCTCCAACGGTACATCCGTCTCCGTCCGCGTCGCAGCCGGTTCCTTCGAGAGCGGTCGGATCCGGCAGGCACTCCATTTCGTTTCCGCCGTGCGACACGCATCTTCCGCGAACGCACTGGTCGTCAAGGCCCGTGCAGTCCGGAGCCGGCCCGGCCATGCATTCGCCCATGACGCAGGTGTCGTCGACGGTGCACCCGTCGTCGTCCGCGTCGCAGCCGGCGCCGTCCATCACAAGCGGGGCCTGGACGCATTCAAATGAGTTCGCGCCTGTGGTCAGACACGCGCCGGCGTTGCACTGGTCGGACTGCGATGAGCAGTCCGGACGGGTCCCGACCTGGCAATCCCCATCAACACAGATGTCATCGATGGTGCAACCGTCGCTGTCGGCGTCGCAGCGCTGCCCGTCCAGGCTGTCGGTGTCGATCACGCACTCGTGGGCGTTCTGGCCTGTCGAGAGGCATTGTGAGACGGTACACTGGTTAGCGAATTCGGTGCAGTCGGCGGTGGCGCCGGCAACGCAGCGTCCGAGTTCGCATTCGTCGTCGACGGTGCATCCGTTCGAGTCGGCGTTGCACAGGCTGCCTTCCCTGGCAGTCGGGTCCCGCCCGCATTTGAATGCGAACGGGCCTGTGGATTCACACGTCCCGACGTTGCAATCGTCGTCCTGACCGGAACAGTCGGGCAGACTCCCCGGCAGGCATCCGCCGAGCACGCATGTGTCAATCCGTGTGCAGCCGTTGCCGTCCGCATCGCAGATAGTTCCTTCCCGTGAAGTGGTGTCCATGACGCATTCGAAAGAGTTCGTGCCTTTGGAGATGCATGACCACAGCAGACACTGTGTGTTGTTCGCCCCGCACCCGGAGTCCCTGCCAGGGCTGCACTCACCCGCGACACACGTGTCGTCCACGGTGCAGCCATCGTCGTCGGCGTTGCACGGAGCCCCTTCATGTGGCGCGGGATCCTTCCTGCATTCCCATGTCATCGCGCCAGTGGCCTGGCAGTAGCCCGTGTTGCAGGAGTCGTCCTGTTCCCGGCAGTCGACCGGTTCGCCCGTGACGCAGACTCCCGCTACGCAGGAGTCGTCGCGCGTGCAGCCGTCCGAGTCGGCATCGCACGGAAGACCTTCGTGCATGGTCGGATCCATCACACACTCGTGACTGTCCGGCCCAGTCGACTGGCAGAAGGCGGTATTGCACCGGTCGGCCGCGCCAAGACAGTCCTGTTGGGTTCCGGCCTCGCAGACTCCGGATTGACAGACGTCGCCCGCGGTACACCCGTCGTTGTCCGCGTTGCACAGGGCGCCTTGCCAGGCGGCCCAGTCCAGGACGCATTCGAACTGGTCCGTCCCGGTGGAAATGCATGTTCCAACTCCGCACTGTCCATCCAGCGGCGAGCAGTCCGCTGCCTCGCCTGGTCGACAGGCTCCCTCGAGGCAGGTGTCGAATTGAGTGCATCCGTCGCCGTCAGCGTCGCAGGATGTGCCATCGCGAGGTTCCGAATCCGTCAGGCATTCGAAGGTGCGTGGACCCGTTGAATGGCATACGCCGATGTTGCACTCGTCCCCGACATCGGGGCAGTAGTTGACCGGACCGGCGATACATACGCCGTTTCCGCAGGTGTCGTCGACGGTGCAGCCATTGTTGTCCGCGTCGCAGGGCCGGTTGTTCAGCGGCGAGGGATTCTTGACGCAGACAAACGTATGGTTCCCCGTCGAACTGCACATTCCCGCATTGCACTGGTCATCGACACTACTGCAGTCCGGCAGATCACCCGCCATGCATTCACCCGACATGCACATGTCCTTGACCGTGCATCCGTCGCTGTCGGCGTTGCAGCGCACGCCCTCGAGCGGCGCCGGGTCCTTGAAGCATGTGAATGACGTGTTGCCGGTGGTCATGCAGGCGCCAACGTTGCAGGTGTCGTCCAGTGCCGTGCAATCCGGGGCGGGGCCTGGCAGGCATTGTCCAGACCCGCAGGTATCGTTGACCGTGCAGCCGTTGTTGTCCGCCTCGCATGACGCGCCTTCGTGGGGCGCCGGATTCTTGAGACACTCGAACGTCGTCGACCCTGTCGATGAGCAGTATCCCGTGTTGCACTGGTCGTCGGCGCTCGAGCAGTCGACCACCGCGCCGGGCTCGCAGGTTCCCGCGGTGCATCGATCCTGGGCGGTGCAGCCATTGCTGTCGGCGTTGCAGAACGTTCCGTCCGGCAGGTTCTCGGGCAGGCATTCGAAAGACACGGTGCCTGTGGAGTGGCAGACTCCGGAGTGACAGTCGTCCGCGACGGAGGAACAGTCGGGTGCGCTGCCGGGAACACAGGTTCCAGTTTCGCACCTGTCATCGACGGTGCAGCCGCTGCTGTCGGCGTTGCAGCCGCTGCCGTTCAGGGGCGTCGGGTTCTTGACGCAGACGTATGAGTTGTTGCCGCTCGACGCGCACTGGCCGACGTTGCACTGGTCGTCGCTGCCGGAGCAGTCTGGCATCAAGCCTGGCGTGCATGTGCCGGACTGGCAGATGTCGTCCACCGTGCAGCCGCTGCTGTCCGCGTTGCAGGCGTCTCCTTCTTTTGGAACTGGATCCCATATGCATGTGCGTGTGTTGTTCCCGGTGGATTTGCACGCCCGAACCCTGCACTGGTCCGCGACTTCCGGGCAGACGAATGCTGGACCGGCGACGCAGGCTCCGGCGGAGCATATGTCATCCTTCGTGCAACCGTTGCTGTCCGCGTTGCAGGCGACACCGTCCTTGGTGGTCGGATCCGCTTCGCATGTGTAGGTCGTCTGGCCGGTCGACACACACTGTCCGACGTTGCACTGGTCAGTGGCGGCAGAGCAGTCCGGCGCCGGGCCGGCGACGCATGCACCGGCCGAGCACTGGTCGTTCACGGTGCAGCCGTTGCCATCCGCGTCGCACGATCCGGCGACGAAACGGCATCCGTCGCAGCACGGACTGACCGTATCGCACTGGCATTCCGGGCCCAGTTTGAAGACTGAAACGGCGTAATGCTGGAGTCCGCCGTAGGTGCTGCCCCATGTCATCGTGTGGTTGGCGTGATCCCATGTGTCGTGGATATTGATGGTCGAGGTGCCTTCCTGATACCCGTATCCGAGCATCGTGTGGTTGGTGACGTGGATCAGCACCGGTCGACCCGCGTCGATCTCGGCCTTGAACTGATCGAGAGTGAATCCGAGTGTGTTTCCATTGTGTCCGAGGATGTACTGGTTGAAGTTTTCAAGAACCGTGTAGCCGCGGGATTCGAAGAAGACGCGCAGTCCATGGCCGCCGTCACGCTTCGTTTCTTCCGCGGGCACATAGTCGTACGTGGGTGAACCATCGGTGTAGTAGTAGAACCTGGTCGATCCGTCGATGTTGGTCAGTCTCGACTGATTGGTTCCCATGAAATCCGCCGTGCAGTCGGCGTCATCGTGTCTGGTCCAGCCGCCGGTGATGTAGGGATCCTGGGTGGTACTTTCCGTTTCGACCCAGTAGTCGTCGACGTGACCGCGCGCGGTTCTGCCGTCGATTCCGGAGTTCGTGGCGCTCAAGGGACATTCCCCCTCGCCCCAGGACGCGTTGTTCAAGGGCATCACGCCGCTGTTGGTCGGTCCGGAGTACATGTATGTGTAGCCCGTGCGATCGTAGTAGCCGGCCATCATCGCGGCCGAGGTCGCCGAACAACCGTAACACCAGTCGAAGGCGGGAACCTCGGTCATGGAGGCGGTGACCGTGTTCGAGGACAGGGCGGCCGCCGACATCCGGAAACCGACCGGCGGTCGTCCCGAGATTGTGATTTCGTCGACCATGCGTCCGTTTGAATCCTTGAACAACCTGACATCCATCAGGTTAGCCTGCTGGAATTCGTCCACCGCGTGGCGCAACAGTTCGGTTTGCAGCGAGTCGGGTGCCAGGACCGGCGCGATACGGTTCTGACCCGCACCGCGCGAATAGTCCAGATCCTGGAGCAGAACCGGTTGCGACACGCCGAGGGCCTCCTGATGCGAGACCGTTGTGTCGGCCGAACCGGAGCATCCGACGGTGAACCACGTGAAAAGCGCTATGGCGATCAGCGAGCACAATCTGGACATGGAGTCTCCCGAAACTGGTCGGAAGCTGCTGGAGTCTTCCGAAACCGGTCTGTATATGTTCAGGTTCCCTATAGATCATTGATGCGGGGCAGTCAAACCGTTCGCCAGGTTGGACCGCGCCGGTCACGGGGGTGGCCCGCATCGGCGGCCGTCAACCACCGAAGTACCGTCGCCGCCACCCCGAAGACCTGCTTCGGGAACCATCCACCATCCACCGACCCGTCCCGGTCATGCAGGCAACTCCCGTTGCATCCCATGCGTTCGTTCCTGTTCCCGACTTTGACACCCTTCTCCTTCAGTCAGGGGTAGGTTACTTGCAGGTTCTCCTTGAATGAAGGAGAATTGATACGTAATATCTCCCTGGTTCAAGGAGAATTGTCATGGATGATAAGTCATTGCCGGTCAATCCCGAGTTCCGTGCCGTGCTTGCTGAAAAGCTGGCGGATTCAGCACTTGGACGACTTCCGGATGTGACCCCCCGCCGTCATTCCGGGCTGGCGCAGTTTCCTGGGAAAGCCACGGCCGTAATCGGGATGCGCCGCGCCGGCAAAACGTTCTTTCTGCATCAGCTTCGGGCGGCAGATATCGCGGGGGGCGTGGCCCCGCGGCAGTTACCGTATGTCAATTTCGAAGACGACAGGCTTCTGGGGATGGATTCGTCCGGCCTGGCCGTGATGCTGGAAATGTATTATCGGGAAAATCCCGACCTGCGGGGTGGTGACGCGCGCGTTCTGTGGTGTCTTGACGAGGTTCAGGTCGTTCCCGGCTGGCAGCTTTTCGTGCGCCGGCTGCTCGACGCTGAAAAGACCGAAGTCGCCATCACCGGGTCGTCGGCTGCGATGTTGTCCAGGGAAATCGCCACCAGTCTGCGCGGCCGCGCATGGACCGTGAAAATATTCCCGTTTTCGTTCGACGAAGCGCTGCGGCATGCCGGCCTTTTTGTGCCGGATGGCCGCACCACGCTTTCTTCGGCGAAACGAACCGCCGTGGAAGCCCAATTCCTGGAGTACCTGAAGACCGGCGGCTTTCCTGAGGCGCAGGGCAGGGCGCCCGAGGTCCGCTGGCAGTTGCTGCGTGATTACGTCGACGTCGCCGTGCTTCGCGACGTAGTCGAGCGTCACGCGGTCACCAACGTGGCCGGGCTTCGGTGGTTGGTGCGTCATCTGCTCGGCAACGCCGGAGGCCTGTTCAGCGTCGAAAAATTCCACGCCGCGCTGAAGTCATCGGGCATTTCGGTCGGCAGGGACACGCTGCATGAATACGTCGCCCATGTGCAGGACTGCTTCCTGGTGCGGACCGTATGGATGGAATCGGCTTCCGAACGCCAGCGCATGGTCAACCCGCGCAAGGTCTATCCGATCGATCCGGGGCTGATACCTTTGTACGACCGGTCGGGCCGCTCGAACCTCGGTCATGCTCTTGAAACGGTCGTCCTGCTTGAACTGGAGCGTCGCGGGGCCGAAATCACGTACGTCAGGACGCCTGAAGGTTATGAAGTCGATTTCCTGGCGCGTCACACCGATGGTTCGTCCGAACTGATCCAGGTGTGCGCCGATGCCCTTGACCCTCAGACCGCAACCCGCGAAATCCGGGCGCTGGACGAAGCCGCCCGCGTTTTCCCGGGCGCCACGCCCCGCCTGTTGACGGCGACCCAGACCGGATTCCCGTCGTCCCTGCCCCCTGCCATCACCGCCGAACCGGCCTGGCAATGGATTGTCAGGGGATAGTCGGAAAAGCGGTTTCGACGACGACATGTACGACGCCTTCAGGCTCGGCAAAATGCTGATGTGAACCGGATTTCCACGGAACGCAACGTGACCACATATGGCTTATGTTGACGATACTTCCCGGAAAACCATTTCAAGCCATGCTGGACTGCATCATTCACGGCGGAGGCTCCGAGGCCATTGCGTACAGGAGGCTTTTCACCTCGAAAGGCTTCAGACCGGGATTTTTCGACAGGATCAGCGCCGCCACCGCCGAAAGATGCGGGGCCGCGAAGCTGCTGCCGATCTCCAGGATGTGGCCTCCACCAGGCTGGGGAACGCGGACATAGTATCCGCTGGCAAGGAACTCCGTGAAGCAGCGTGGTTTCAGTTTGAAGAAGAACTTCAGCGGATCGTCCACCTCGGTCCAGTAGACCTTTATCAGGTTCGAGAAGACCGAGGGAAAGCTGGGCATCTCGTAGTTCTCGCCGGCCGCGACCATGATCCTGTCGCGGTAGTAAGCCTTCTCGACCATGCGATGGAATGATTCGAAGTGGGCCGCGCCGCGGCTGACCAGAAGGCCGCTGCTGACATTGATCACGTCACAGTGTTCGATGGCCCAGTCGATGCCGGCAAGCAGCACTCTGGCCTTGCCTCCGGCGCGAGGCGTGCCGTCGGATTCCGTTCCCGTGCATTTCAGGACCCGCACGCTGTAGATTTCGGCTTCGGGAGCCAGTCCGGCAATTATGCCGGCGCAGGCGGTTCCGTGTCCGGCAACGTCGATTCCGTCGTGTGGCGCGGCGACGATTTGACCGTCCCGCTCCTCAAGAACCACGCCGCCCGCGACGTGGCCGCAAAGGTCGGGATGGGTGCTGTCAACGCCGCTGTCGACCACGGCCACCTTGACGCCGCGTCCGGTCGAACCGGCCAGCCATCCGGCAGCATCGACATGTCCCAGAATTCCGTTCTTCATTCCGGAATTGACCTCAGAAATCGAAATCGCCGTTTTCGGGCCGCCCGGCCTTAAGCATCCTCAAAACGCCGTCGAGGATCTGCCCGAGCGACTCTTCGGCCTCCGGCCCGAACTCGGAGATTGCCCTGAGCGCCCCGACCAGTTCGGAGGTCCTGCGCCCCTTGCCCGTCAGATCGATGTTGCCGATAGTTCCGGCGATGTCGTTGAATGCGACCCTCGCCAGATCGCCGCGGCTGGATGCGTCGTCCCCGGCAGCCTCGGTGGCCAGTTTCAGCGCCCGCAGCAGCAGCGAATCCGCCATCTGGTTCGCGTTGAACAGGGCGAGCGTCGCCGCGCACACGGAACCGAGCATCGATATAAGTTCAATGTCACGCTGCTCGAACCGTTCCTTGTCCAGCAACTCCAGCACGCCGATCGACGTGTCGTCCGCGATCAGCGGCGCGACCAGGACCGAACGCCGACCGGCCTCCACCGACCCGGGTACCTCGTCGCCCGGCCAGGCGTCGTTGCCGGATTTGACATAGGCGCTGAGTCGTCCCGAGGCGGCGGCGCGACCGGCGAAACCCTTTCCGGCGGGAATCGGTGTCGAGACCGGATCCATTCCGGCGGCGCATGTGGGTGTCAGCACGCCGGTCTCGCGTTCGAACACGAAGATCACCGCCGCGGGCGCCCCGGTCAGTTTCGTGGCAAGTTCGGCGAACTGCCGCAGCGAAGCCTTCAATTCCGGCACGCGGGAAAGCTGGGCCACCGACTGCACGGTGTTCATAATCTCTTGAATCGACTCGTGAAACAGTGACAGCCTTCGTTGCAGCCTTTCCGCGTGCCTCTGCAACTCGACCAGTTCTGCCTGCCCCTTGACCGATTCCACCAGTGTCCGGGGGTCGAATTCGGCCTTGTACAGGAAGTCGTGCGCCCCAAGCTTCAGAAAGTTGACCGGCGCCTCCTGGCTGGGGAAGCCGGTGATCACGATGCATCTGATTCCGGGCAGCAGCTTCTTGATCTCCGAGAACATCTCGTCGCCGTTCTTGCCCGGCATGCGGACGTCGGTGATCAGGACGTCGAACGATTCCCTGCGGCACAACTCAATCGCTTGAATCGGGCTTTCCAGGGATACCACGTCGTAATCGGTCATGCTCTTGAGTATGAGTTCGTATTCGACCAGGTTGTCGGGCTGGTCGTCAACGATCAGCACCCTTGTCCTGTCAGACATCAATTTCCTCCCCGCATCTGAACCTGACTGTCAGCGTCGTGCCGGCTCCGGGGGTGGACTCGACCGCCACATCGGCCCGGTGGGCAGCAAGTATGCTGAGACTGATGCTCATCCCGAGACCGGTGCCGCGGCCGGCCTCTTTCGTTGTGAAGAACGGCTCGAAGACCCTGACGCGCGTATCTTCGTCCATGCCGCAGCCGTCGTCCGATATCTTCATCTCAACGATGTCATCCGTGTGGCGTGTCGAGATCGTGATACGGCCTCCAAGTCCGCCATCGGCCTTCCTGGCGTCCACGATGGCGTCACGGGCGTTCAGGATGAAGTTGATGACCGCCTGCTGGATCTCTTTTGGAAGACCCTTTAATGACGGAACGTCGCCGAGATCCGCAACCGCCTCGATCTTTTCGTTGTCCAGCAGGTCCTTCGAGATCATCAGAGCGTCACGAATCACCGTGTTGATGTCGTAGTCATGCCTGGACGCGATGTCCGAGGGCTTCGCGAACGAGCTCAGCCTGTTGGACAACTCGGTACAGCGTTTCACGTTCCTGATGATCAGCTCAAGGCCCTCCTGGATGTCCACCGGACGTCCCGTCCTGACGCCTTCGAGCAGCAGTTCCGATCGGAGCCGAACCGGGTTCAAGGCGTTTTTGATCTCGTGTGCCACGCCACCGGAGACCGTGCCCAGAACCGCCTGCCGTTCGGACGAAATCAGCTTCTGCTGAGTGGCTTTCAAGTCATCGTATGCAGTATCGCGTTCCTTCAGGCTCTGCTGGATCTGGTCGACCATCCTGGCGTAGGTGCCGGCCAGGTCCTGAAGCTCCGACGCATAGAAGTCCGTGTTCATCAACCCGGTCGCGTTTTCGTGGTGCACCGGATCCGTTTTGTCCCCGGTCGCGAATTTCTCGCCGATGCGCACCAGTTCATCAAGCGGCCCAGCCACTCTTCGTCGCAGGGCGAGCACGTAGAACGCGCTGATCGCGATCATGAAAATGGTCAGGACGGCCACGATTCCAAGCATTGTCCAGACAAAGGTGTCGAACAGCGACCGAAGGTTCGAGTAGATCGAAGTCTGGCCACGAAGCTTGAATGCCAGCGTTCCCCGGAGTTCCCCATCGACGAAGACCGGCGTCATCATCAGGTACTGAGATGACTTCCTCAATCCCGGTTCGGCGGATTTCGGACCATTCGGAGACTGTTTCACGACCGTCTTATTCGGCGGTCGACCGTCGTCCGACAGCGCCAGGATATCGAGCCGATCGATCTGGCAGGGATCGTCCCGATCGGATGATCCTGCGAGGGGAAGGAGTTCCTGATCGAAGAGCTTGAAGCATTCCACGGAATCGGCGCCCCGGGCGAGCCTTGAGTAGTACCTGGAGGATTCCCGCAGAAGATCCGAATGGCTGGCGATCGTGGATTGATTGGGAAGCTTGACTCCGAAAGGCCTCTCCTGAGAAGGAGAGGCCCCGTTTTCCGTTTCAAACTCGGGTTTGTCTCCCAGATAGGCGGTCAAGACTTCCCTGACCATCCTGTTTTCCGCGAGGTTCCTGTGCGTGGGGGACGTGCAGTCGTCGCCTGTCGAGACGCCGATGAGGAGCACGCCCGTCGGCCGAAGCGACAGCCCGTAACCGGAATAGAGCACCACGCGCAGTTCGGTGATGCCCGATGAGTGCTCACAGGACGAAAATGGCGCCGGCCTGACGCGCAGGGATGATCTGGCCGGGCCCAGCCCTTCCAGGGAAGGTGGTTCCGGCGCTCTTGCCGGGTCGAAGCCTTCCCGGTACGCCGAGGCGACGTGCGCTTCCCGCGGGGGCGTCGTCAGCACCCGGAGATAGGCCACGCCGCCGTTCTTCCGCAAAACCCTCTCGAGCCGATTCTTTTCCTTCGAGGATGCGCGAAACAGTTCATCCAGCTTGAAACTGGACACCGCGGTATGGATGGAGCCGGCCGAGTGTATCGCCTCGCGGTGCAGAGCCTGTTCCTCGCCCTTGAGCCTTTCCATCTTTCCGAAGAAGACGAAGGCCACGATCAGGAAGGCAGAAACGATCAGGGTCACGATCATTCCCAGGAACATGCCGAACGAACCAAGAAGTCGCCGGTTGAGATCCGGGGGCGACGGATGCCTCGCGGGATTCCGGTTCATCGCGTGGCCTCCGTTCCATCATGAGACCTGGCCACGCAACTTCGTCCCAGCGCTGTCTGCAACCCGGACAGTGATAGATCGGGCGTCTTCCGGCCCGTAAGAATTTCGACCAGGAAGACTTCGACCGTCCTTCGGGTCGCCTCGTCCAGCCTGAAGCAGGAATGCCTGAAGACATCCGAGGATACGTCGCAGGTCTGCCCGGGCGCGCCAGTCAGGGCCGAGAGACGGCGAATCGCATCCAGAAGCGATTCGGGAGAACACGTCCCCGGCGTGTTTTGACCCCTGGGGATCAATCCGGGTGCCACGATGTTGATCTGGTTGATGATGTCCGTATCGCTACATTCGTTCAGGACGCATGTTCTTGCCGGCAACTGAAACTGCTCGATGAATATGGCTTTCTGGACCGTGCTTGAGAGCATGTCCACGGCAAGTCGTACTGCCCGGGCATGTTTTGTCGGACCTGTTTTCCCTGTACCCTCGAGCGAGTACGGAATCACCAGAGCGAGTCCGTCGCCGTCCTCGCATCCGGATGATTCGGAGCCATCCAGAAGCCGCGCGAACGAAATCCGATCAAGCCCGCCGCATGTGGTGGATATCGACCTGGGCCCGAAAAGGAGCCTGGGAACCTCGTTGGAGTATAACCAGCAGGATCCGGGCGTTTCGGGCGCGTCGGCGAGAAACACCTGGACGAGTCTTCTGGACATCTGGCGGTTCTGGCTTTCCGGAAGGAAGTCGTCATCGTCCCTGAATGGACCATCAGCCTTCTTCAGCATCTCGATCGCGGCGCGAGCGGTTTCCGTGTCGACCAGGAGCTTTCCGTTCGAATCGATCGGCCAGAGGGGCTCCCTGGTCCGGACGATCGCCAGGAAAAGTCTGTGGACGTCCTGGCCGTCGCAGACAATCCACCTGTCGGGAACCGATGCGGGGTCGTCGAGCCAGGCGCTGATGGTTCTTGTCCATAAAACGTCCGGCGTGACGGTCTGGTCCGACTCGCGGGCGGCCTTGAGACAGTCGTTTCGAAGGAGCACGACCTCGGGATTCCTGGTAAGGGGAACGCCGAATACCTGCCCGTCCACCATTACTGGAGAGACTTCCGCCTCCCGCAGGGCCGAACCGAGCTCCGTGTCGGGAGTTCCCGAACCGAGGGAGGCCAGCCATCCGGCGGCGACGAACTCGGGAATCCACGAGGCCTTTACAACCGCGGCGTCAAACTCGTCCTGGATCGTTCCCCAGCCCCCGGTTTTGCTGAAGATTCCGGCCAGTTCACCACCACCGTCGGCGGCGCTGTCCACGCGAAAGATGCCGGAGAAGAGGTGAACGAGCTGGTCGTACATCTGGTTTGAACCGGACGCGAGGTCGTTTTTCACTTCCAGCCAGCCCGGTTGGCCGGCGCCGGTCAGGGCCGCCCCGGCATCATCCTGAAGGATTCGGCCGGCATCCTCGAACCCGAACCGCCCGGTGAGAAGAACGAACGGGTCGCCATCGCCGGAAGGGGCGGTCGTCTCAATACGGCCGGTGCACGCCAGAGCGGTGGCGGAGATTAACAGGGCGGTCATCAGAGATGCGGTT
>Ga0209604_1000924_pt1 | contig 25402 bp, 21 predicted proteins | sample AD_UKC097_MetaG_FD_184405 | JGI IMG/M metagenome (GOLD analysis project Ga0209604, IMG submission 184405) | Active sludge microbial communities of municipal wastewater-treating anaerobic digesters from USA - AD_UKC097_MetaG (SPAdes) (version 2) | ecosystem: Engineered > Bioreactor > Anaerobic >... | reverse complement strand
GAATCTAAGCGAGGTTGAGAAGGCGTATCTCGACGCCATCAAAGACGTTCAGAAAAAGGTTGAGAAAAAAGTCCCGAGGAGCAGAAAGAAAGACAAAACAATTGACTGAGCCTTTGAAGAGGATTTTAAAACTGATCGTCGCCCGAATCGTTGCAGGAAGAGGAAGAAAGACAAGAGACAACGAGTACATCTGCTCCGAGCTGGTCTATGAGTGCTTTTTAAGAGCAGGGATAGAGTTCAGCTATGATAAAAGGGGCCTTATTAGTCCAGATAATCTTTGGCGGGACCCGAGAGTAGAGTTAATAGCGAGGGTGTTGTGATGACGGCAAATGAAAGGGAGGAAACCATTTCCCTATTGAACTTCAGCCATCAGCCTTCAGCCTTCAGCTCTGGCGTCAGCCATCAGCCTTCAGCCTTATGCCTGGGTACAGCCTTCAGCGCTTCAGCCTTGCAGGCTGCCCGGAGGGATCATCATCACGAGAAATACCCGCAGCATTTGAAACGAAGTGATCTGCCTTATCCCCCAAATGCATAGTGCATGGCATGACCCCGCGCGGTTTATATTGGAAATAATTCCTAAATTCATAAATCCTTTGTTTTCAATATAATGTCACTCTAATAACACGGAGTGCAAAATAAATGCCAATATATTGTATCTAATTGCTTGACAAACACATAATAATGTGGTAGCATTCAGTTGCCCTGAAAAAGAAGGAGGAGAAAAAATTGTTTATTTTTGGAGTATATATTGATAGCTGTATTTGGCTCCAAAAAAACCCGAAACGCCCCACAGCGCCGGCAGGCGCGGCACATCATTTCTTCGCCCCATAATTATAACGAAAGCAGGACCGCACAACCAGAATTCTTCCACAGTCACGATCTTATAGAGACATCTTCGCCACCCCCCTTCCCCGAATCAAAGAAGAGTCTGCTGGTGCTGGGAAGCGAGTGGCTCTTTCAGGAAATGGGCCGCCTCTTCCGAAAAAAGGCCCGCACGGTTTCGCTTGAAGCCTTTGACATTCCGGAAAACGCCACGGCGGTCACGCTGGAAGCCCTGGCGCTTTCGTTTTATACCTGTGACGAATCAATATCCATCTGGGACGCTCTGCAAACCTATCAGGCGGTCGCGAAAAATCCCGCGGCGCTTCCGGAAAAGACCCTCGCGGTTTCGAAAAATGGTCTTGCGCTTTTGTTTCAAGACCTGCCGGTTCCGATTCAGATCGCCATAAAACATGCCAACATGAAGATAATAAAGGACATATACCGCTTCGCTCCTTTGAGGAGACGCCCGCCGCCAAAATGAATGATTGTCCTTTCGGATGTCACCCTGAATAGGTTTCAGGGTCTGAGATCCCGGATTGGGTCCGGGAGACGAGACATGCCGCAAGGACACAATCGGACAATTTGCGCCTGTCTGGGCAACCTGTGGCAGTTCTTCTTTTGGTGTACCCTCACCATTAAGGCCGCCCAGCGAAAGACAGGCAAAGGTTTGAACAAGAAACACTTTCGCCGGTGGCGTCAAAAACCACTGGTATTAGGATACGAATATGTCAAAAAAAATAAACCTATCGTGTAAACTCACCGCCTCCCAGGCGATCCAGCTTGGAAGGGAAACCCTGACCCTCATCGAAGGCAGGCAAAGGGATCTTGCCCCCCGCCTTCCCGAAGGCACTCTCGACCGTTTTGTCTTCGACATCAAACAGCTCGAATCCCTCTACACCGAAAGGCCCGCCGTTGACATCAAGGTGAAGGGCCTCACCGGCACCGAGACGGAAAAAGCCCTTTCAGGCGCGAGGCTGGTCACCGCGATCCGCACCGCCGTCAAGAAGAGGGCTGCCAACACCGGCCTTCCCAAAGCAGTCGGCGTCGGCTCGCGGTTCTACCCGTTCAGTTCGGCCAGCGTCATCAGCGCCATCGAAGCCATCCTCAAGGCGGCCGCCGACAACCCCGACGCGATAAGGGATTGCGGCATACTCGATGCCGATATCGCAAAGTGCAACGAGCTTCTCGACACCCTGAGGGCAGCCCGCGAAACGCAGGACATGGGCGTCAAGGACAAGAAGAACCTTACGACGCAGAAGAACATCGTCCAGCACAGGATCGAGCATTCCCTCCGCGAGATCAGCACAGCCGGCTACCTTCAGTACATGGACAACGAGCCCTTCATCGCCGAGAGGTTCAAGGGTATCATGCCCAACTCAAGCGCCAGGAAGGTCGTCGAAGAGACCACCGAAACCCCCGGCGCAGTAGTCCTCGTCGCCCTTTCAGCCGACAAGGTGGAGATCAAGACGGAAGATGCCAGGCAAGCCGCAACCGCGGAAGAACCCGCCCCGGAGGTCGCAAAAGCGGGATAAAGCAAAACCAAGTGACGGCGGTCATTGCGAAGGTGGCCTCAACGCGTAATCCCTTCTGCGGCAATCCCGCATTTTAGACACCGTCACGGAGACCCTTCAAACCACAATCCGATGAGGCACTGCCCCCGCCCGAAACGGCGGGGGCGCCGTTTCCGCCCCGCCGGGGGACATGACCCGATTCCGCCTTTTGAATCGGGATCGTGTCCCCCCGGAACTTTAAAATCAGATCGAAGAGCGTGAAATGTTGTGCCTGAAGACGACTTCACGTCGCGAAAGGGCACATTCTCTGCCGGGGGAGTATTCAGCGCAGCGAGTATACGAGCGAAGCGCCTAAGAGAGGATAGGATAGCTCCTCTCTTGGGGAAGCGTAGCGAAAGCGGAGCGAGAACCTGTCGCTCCAAATGACAGGGTGGAGGGAGTATAATACCAAAGTGGAGGGCATTATTATTGGCTGATTCGGGAAAAGGCATACATGTCGGTTGCATCGTCACCGGGCATTACTTCGATGAGCCGATGCTTGTCGAGACTATCACTTCGGCTGACGACTCCTCTCTGATCCTTGGTTTGGTGGGAACTAAATCGGAGAGATTCAGGAAAGTAACACTCCATCTTTCTGAAATTGAAAAGCTTGCGATCCTAGATTACGGGTTTACTTACGACGGCGACAGCCGCCTCCTGAAGATAGGATTGCAGGCTTACGCGCTAGGTATTGCTTGGGAGTTCGACCCATATTTTGGTCTCTCGATCTCGCGCGTCGATCCCCTGCCCCATCAGTTGGAAGCGATTTACGATTACCTTTTGAAACTGGCCCGTGTCCGTTTCCTGTTGGCGGACGATGCCGGGGCCGGCAAGACGATCATGGCCGGGCTACTGATCCGTGAGCTTCAGCTTCGCGGGCTGGCGGAAAAGATCCTGATCGTCTGCCCGTCCAACCTTTCCTTCCAGTGGCAGAGGGAGTTGAAAGAGAAGTTCACCGAAACATTTCAAATTATAAAAGGGTGGGACATTCGAGAACAGTTCGGTTCGAACCAGTGGATGGAAAGGAAGAAGGTCATAACCTCGCTGGACCTTGCAAAGAGGGACGACATCCTTCCCGGCTTACGCCAGGTTCATTGGGATCTTGTCATTGTTGACGAAGCGCACCGCATGTCGGCGACAGACGAAACGCACAAAAGCCTTCGTTACAAACTGGGTGAGCTATTGAGAGATACTTCAGACCACATTCTTCTTATGACGGCCACACCGCACAAGGGGGATCCCGAGAATTTTTCACTGTTCCTGCAACTGCTGGACACCGACGCCTTCGCCGATGTGAAATCTATCCAAGAGGCAATGACACGGCGCAGGGCGCCTTTCTATCTCAGGCGCACCAAAGAGGCGATGGTCTATTTTCCCAAACTGAAAGATGACGGGAAGTGGGTCGCGGAGAAGATCTTCACCAGGAGAATCCCTCGTACCGCCGATTTCCAGATGGACGGCCCAGAGAAAGAGCTTTACGATCAAATTACGAGATTTGTAAAAAGGCAGAGCCACAAAGCCGCACTTGCGGGAGATGATAAGAGAGCCAGGGCCGTTGGTTTTTTGATGGCTCTCTACCAGAGAAGGCTGGCTTCAAGCACGTACGCCATGAGGAACAGCCTGCAAAAAAGGGCTAAAAGGCTTGAGGACGCTCTCGAAAAAGCTTACGAGCTTGCGAGGTTGGCTCCTCCGGACCTTCCGGATATGGAAGAATTCGAGGAAATGGAGGACTCCAAGCGAGAAGAGTTTGAAGAATTGCTGGACGCAGTAACACTAGCCAGCAACTCGGAGCAGATTCAGGAAGAGATCAAGGAACTCAAACAGCTTGCGATGCAAGCGGAAGATATAGAGAAAGCGACCGTTGAAGCAAAATTGTCTAAACTGAAAACCCTTTTGCAGACAGAAGGATTTTTTAGCGACGCGAGCAAGCGCCTGCTGATCTTTACCGAATACAAAGATACTTTGGAATATCTTGTCGCAAAATTAAGGGAATGGAACTTCAGCGTGGGTTACATTCATGGCCAGATGAAACCTGGCAGCAGGGAAGAACCCGGAACGAGGCTCCATGCGGAACAGCAATTCAAGGAAGGGGCGATTCAAGTCCTTGTCGCGACCGAGGCGGCGGGCGAGGGCATCAACCTTCAATGCTGTAATATCCTCTTCAACTACGACATACCGTGGAACCCCAACCGCCTCGAACAGAGGATGGGAAGGATCCACCGATACGGACAGACGAAGGACTGCCTGATATTCAATTTTGTCGCCACGAATACGATAGAAGGCAAGGTACTGAATAAGCTACTTGAAAAGCTTCAGGAGATCAGGGACGCACTGGAAGACGACGCAGTATTCAATGTCGTTGGGGAAATTCTTCCATCGGCGCACGTGGAAAGGGTCCTCAGGGATTACTATGCCGGCAAGCTTGGAGATGACGACCTCGAAGAGAGACTTCTGGAAAACGTGGATGAAGGACGGTTCAGAGCAATATGCCAGAACGCGCTTGAAGGGCTTGCCGCGAAGAAGCTGAACCTTGAGATGCTAATAGAACGAAGAGCTAAAGCTCAGGAACACAGGGTCGTCCCCGAAACCATCGCAAGGTTCATCCGAGAAGCTGCAGAATTCGTTCCGCTCAAACTGAAGGTAGTAGAAAGCAAGCCCCACACATTCGAGCCGGCAAAAACACCACTGTCACTGCATAAATATGAGCGCGATCCCGATTGGAAATTCGCACAGCTTGCTTCCAAATATCAGCTTTGTTCCGCAGACAGGGAAACGGCGGAAAAAGAAAAGCTGGAATGGGTGACTCCAGGCCACCCGCTTTTCGAAGCCATCAGAAGATGTGCCTGTGAAAAATCAGCTGAATCCATGAGAAAAGGAGCCTGTTTCTATTCGATCGATAACGAAAAACCGTCCCGCATTGATTTTTATCGTGCCAGGGTAGTAGACGGGCTCGGGGACACCATACACGAACGCCTCTTTGCTGTTGAACTTTCCGAAGATGCAGAACCATGCCTTCGGGAACCAAACACTCTCGGCAACATGAGCCCGGCCACCACCCCGGAAATCCTTCCGCCGATAGCCGCAGTGCCGGAAAATATGGCCTGGCTGAACAAGTATGTCCTTCAGCAATTCCTTGCGGAGACTAGGTTCGAACGCCTGGCCGAGATCGAGCGAGTCGAGGATCATATTGAATTGTCGCTGACAGAACTTATCCAAAGGGCCGATGAAGAGATCGGCAGGGCGAACGAAGAAAAAGAGAACAATATCCAAGGTGCCGAAGGCAGGCTTGCACAGACGGAAGCAAGGCACTCGGAACTGATGGCAAGAAGGGCGAGGCGAAGGCAGGAGATAGAACGCCAGAAAGGGATGGCATTACAGGCGGTTGAAAGGGTTGCCAGCGTCCTGGTCCTGCCCCATCCAGACCGGAATGCCAAGGAACTAACAAACATAAGGCAGAACAGGGAAACAGAAGAGATCGCCATGCGGGTCGTTATGGAATTCGAGAGATCCCAGGGAAGAGTGGTCGAGGATGTCCACCTGAAGAACCTCGGGTACGACATCACCAGCCTGGACCTCAAGACAGGGGAACTCAGGCTCATTGAGATAAAAGGGCTCGGCGATGCGACAGGAACGATACTGCTCACACCTAACGAGCGGAGAGTAGCCGAAGATAGAAAGGAGTGCTATTGGCTTTACATCGTCACGAACTGCAACGGAGAGCCTGTCCTTCAAACCCCGGTCCAGAACCCGGGAAAACATCCCTGGCACGAAGTAAGAAAAGTCCAGCATTACTACCTTGAAGTTGACGCGATGACAAAACCGATGAAGATAAGGGAAGAGTAGGCCCGAAAGCGGATGACGAAATATAGGCTTTATATTGATGAGGTCGGGAATTCGGATGTGAACAGCTCCGACAATCCCAATCACCGCTTTCTCAGCTTGACAGGTGTGATCATAAGCCTTGAATATGTTTCTGAAACCCTTAATTCGGATATGGAAGAATTCAAGAAGAAGCATGTAGGCTCACACCCGGATGAACCTGTAATCCTTCATAGAAAAGAGATCATGAACGCTTTGGATGATTTCAGGGTGCTGGCAGACCCACAAAAGAGGGCAGAATTTGACGATGACTTGGTGAGCCTTTTAAAAAGATGGCAATATACTCTGCTGACCGTATGTCTTGATAAGAAGAATCACAAAGACACTTATTCCACCTGGATTTATGATCCTTATCATTACTGCCTGGCAGTGCTGCTTGAGAGATATAATTACTGGCTGAACAGGCACAGTTGTCACGGTGATGTGATGGCTGAATCGCGCGGCGGCAAAGCTGACATGCGGTTGAAGAATTCCTTTAACAATCTCTGGAATAAAGGAACAGATTATGTTGGCGCCGACCAATTTCAAAAATCTCTGACCAGTTCTCAATTGAAAGTGAAAATGAAAACAGCGAACATCAGTGGACTTCAGCTCGCGGACCTTCTGGCATTTCCTTGCAGAGCGCAGATCCTGGCAGAGCAAGGGTATTTGGGTAAGGAATACGAACGATTCACCAAAAGAATACTTCCAATTATCGAAGAAAAATATGATAAGCGGGAAGGGAAAATCTATGGAAAGAAATTCATCTAGGCAAAAAATAAAGGCCCTTTCGGGCCTCCGATGGTTTAAACCATCCACCTCCGCATTAGCGGATTACCTCTACTATAGTATCACATGTTTATTTTGTCAAGCCCCTGGAAAAGGTTTGAAAGGCTTATCATGATCCCCAAAGAATGCAAGCGGCTGGCAGAGGTTGATTTTCCGATAGCAGTGGTTTCAAAGCACTCGGCCAGGGAGAAGTCCATCAGGCACGGACATCCCTCAACACTCCACCTCTGGTGGGCAAGGCGGCCGCTGGCGGCCTGCAGGGCTATGCTGATGGCGCTTCTTCTGCCTGACCCCTGTGATTCGCTTTGTCCGAAGGAATTTGAGGAACAGGCGAGAGAGCTTCTGCCGAAGGTGCAGGGGGAAGTCGGCATGAAAGATATGGATCTTCGCCATGCGTTGCTGAAATTCATCGGTGATTTCTCGAATTGGGATTTCTCCTCCCACCCTGCCTATCTGGAAGTCGGCAGAGGGCTTGTTAAGGCCGCCCATCCCGAAGAGACGCCGCTGGTCGTAGACCCATTCGCCGGCGGAGGGTCAATCCCGCTGGAGGCTTTGAGGCTCGGGTGCGACGCTTTTGCCAGCGACCTTAATCCCGTCGCCTGCCTCGTACTGAAAGTGATGCTGGAGGATATACCCAGGCATGGTGCTGAGCTTGCCGACGAGCTTAGGAAAGCCGGCGCGGAGATAAAGAAGCAGGCGGAAAAAGAGCTTGCAGAGTTCTACCCTGATGATCCTGACGGCTCAAAACCCATAGCATATCTTTGGGCAAGGACGGTCAGATGCGAAGCGCCGGATTGCGGGGCTGAGATACCGCTGATGAGGTCTTTCTGGCTGTGCAAAAAGGCAAACAGAAGGAGGGCGCTGAAGTCTCAAGTCAGAAGGTTCAAAGAAAAAGGCAGGCAGCCCGAGATCGAGTTTGAGATATTCGAACCGAAAAAAGAGAGTGAGGTCGAGGGAGGAACAGTAGCCAGAGCCAAAGCAAAATGCCTCTGCTGCGGGACAGTCCTTCAGCCCGAGAGGGTAAGAGCGCAGCTGTCACAACAAAAAGGCGGCGCGGATGTGATCTTCGACAAGGAAGGAAAGAGGACCGGCGGAGCCAGGATGCTGGCCGTTGTCACTTTGAAAGAAGGACAACAGGGGAGAAACTACCGGCTGCCCCAAAAAGGAGATTATGAGGCGGTATGGAAGGCAAAACAAAAGCTCGACAAGATACTCAGCGATTGGGAAAAAGGAGGGAAGAAAGGGCTGTGTCCCGTGCCGGATGAGGAATTGCCAACAACAAGTAGCGGATTCATGGCTCCTCCCATCTATGGAATGACTTGCTGGAGCGATCTGTTCTCAAGTCGACAAAATATGGCATTGCTTAAGCATGTCGAATGGGTATCTTCTCTTTCTTCTCGCAATCAGCGACTGACATCTTTGCTGGCCCTCGCAGTCAGCCGCCTTGCTGATATTCAAAACAGCCTATGTTCATGGAAACCGTCAATGTCGCAGGTTATCCATGTTTTTACGCGACAAGCTATACCAATGATGTGGGACTTCGCAGAAGCTAACCCACTTGGCCAACAGGCAGGTGACTTATCGACTACGATCTCGAACCTTGCGAGAATTCCAGAGAGCCTCCCAACTATTAGTCATTATGGGCAGGTATGTTCTATGAGCGCCGATGATCATTCGTTGCCTGACGAGTCTGTTGGGGTGTGGTTCACTGACCCTCCTTACTATTCAGCGGTACCCTATGCCGACATATCTGATTTTTTCTTTGTGTGGTTAAAGCGCATACTCGCTGATAATGCTGCTTTGATGAGAGATTCTGATGATCTGGCGAATGCCTTGACACCCAAGAAGCATGAGATCTGTGAAATGGCTTTTTGGGACAGTAATCGGTACCCTGAGAAAGATAAAGGTTTTTTTGAGGATAGAATGGCTTCGGCATTCGCCGAAGGTCGCCGCGAACTTCGCGAGGATTGTATAGGCTCAGTTGTTTTTGCTCACAAGTCTACCGAAGGATGGGAGGCATTGCTCAACGGGATGACGAAAGGCGGTTGGACAATCACTGGGTCTTGGCCCATCGCCACCGAAATGGCGAATCGCCTTCGTGCCCGTGACTCCGCCGCGCTTGCCACCTCCGTCCACCTGGTCTGCCGTCCTCGTCCGGATGATGCTCCTGTGGGGGATTGGAGCGAGGTTCTTCGGGAGCTTCCGAAGCGGGTTGGGGATTGGATGGAACGGCTTCAGAGCGAGGGGGTTCACGGCGCGGATCTTGTGTTTGCCTGTATCGGGCCCGCTCTTGAGATATTCAGCCGGTACAGCAAGGTCGAGACAGCTGAGGGGAAAGAGGTCGGGCTCGCTGTTTATTTGGAAAAGGTGTGGGAGGTTGTCGGCAGGAGCGCCCTTGAACAGGTGTTGGGAACTGCCGAGGCCAGGGCAAGGAACGGGATGGCAGGGGCTCTTGAAGAGGACGCCAGGCTGACGGCCCTTTTCCTGTGGACTCTTCAAAGCACCGAGCAGGACCAAAAAGAAAAGAGCGATGCCAAGCAGATGATGGATGACGAATCGGAAGAAGACGATGCAGCCGATGATGATGACGAGAAGCCCGGCAAGTCGAAAGGAAAAGGCTTCAGCCTTGTCTTCGATGTGGTCAGAAGGTTCGCACAGCCTCTGGGGATAGAACTTCCCAAGTGGGAGAGCAGGGTTATCGAAACGGAAAAGGGAGTGGTCAGGCTCTTCGGGGTATCAGAAAGGGCGAACTTCCTCTTCGGGAGCGGCAGTGCCGACGCTGCGGCTGAATGGATCCTTGAGAATCCTTCGAAATCACTTCAAAGGAGCTTGTTCAAGGAAGAAGAAGGGCCAGAGCCCACTAAGATAAGAACTCGAAAAGCCGGCAGAAAAAGCGCCGGTGTCTCGATCGACTCGACGAGAGAAATAGGCTATACGACCCTAGACAGGGTTCACATGGCGATGCTTTTCCAGGGAAGCGGCCAGACAACCGCCCTCAGAGAGCTTATAAAGGCCGAGCAGGAGAGGGGCGAGGATTTCCTGCGGCTGTCGAACGCGCTCTCCGCCCTTTATCCCAAGAACAGCGAAGAAAAGAGGCTTGTTGACGCGATGCTTCTGGCAGTGCCGAAGTAATTTGTGTGTTAAAATCAAGTACTTGGCGGAATATTCAAAGAAATTAAGGAGGTCAGATCATGTTGCGGCGATTATGCATTAAGGACTTCAAATCGCTATCTGAAGCGGATGTCTGCTTTCCTACGCTGACTGTCCTTTTCGGCCCAAATGCCGCAGGTAAAAGCAATCTGCTCGATGCAGTACAGTCATTATCGCGCATCGGCACAAGTCGGACTCTTTCAGAAGCTCTTTCCGAACCGATTAGAGGTTATCCGATCGAAGCCTTTGCTTTTCCGCCAGGAGGGCTGCCGGCATTGCTGAACATGGAAACCGTCCGCTGTAAATTGGAAGCGGATTTGGACATCGGACGAGAGCGTTTTCGTTATCGTATAGATGTTGCCATCCAGCCTCATTCCGGCGAACTTTCGGTCGTCGATGAGTATTTGACTTCTTTGACCTCAAAGGGCGAAGAAACAAAAGGCAATCCGTCCATCGAGCGCAAGGAAAATCAGTTGCGTATCAGGAGAAAGAGCAAGCCGGCACATCCGCGGAGCGAACCCGTCGGGCTTAACCATTCGCTTCTTTCCGATCCGCGCCTGGGCGGCATCGAATACCGGGCAATTGAAAAGTGCAGGAACGAGCTTGTCGGCTGGCGGGTATATTATCTTGATCCCAGGATTTCCATGCGCACTGCTAAACCGCCCCAGGCGGTTTCGGATATCGGTGTCCTCGGCGAAAATATTGCTCCATTTTTGTACAGACTTAAAGCCGACGCACCTAAAAACTTTGACGCAATAATACGCACACTCAGAGCAATTGTCCCAAGCGTTGAGGATTTGAAGATAGACCTCGATAAGAGATACGGAACGCTGGATATCAAGGTAACACAGGGAGGAAAAGAGTTTTCATCCCGTATTATTTCGGAGGGGACATTGCGCGTGCTTGCCCTTTGCGCTGTTGCAGCAAACCCCTGGGGAGGCGGGCTCATTGCCTTTGAAGAACCTGAAAATGGGGTTCATCCGCGACGCATCGAACTTATAGCAAAACTCATCACATCCCTGGCCCGCAGCCAGAAAAGGCAAGTTATTGTTACGACGCATTCCCCGCTTTTTTGCGACTCCATCCTTCGCGAAACCCATCCGCAGGCCGCCGATACCGCTTTGCTTAATGTTCGACAGGGTGGACAAGGAACCGAGGTCCATCGCTTTGATGCATCAAGCTCGCTTTTCCAAGATCAGGAAATTGCAAAGGCGTTGACATCGGAAACGGAAGACGGACTGTTTGAAAGTTTGATGCTCCGGGGGATGTTGGATGGCTAGGGTGATCAAAATTGACGTATTTGTCGAAGACAGGGCACATGAGAATTTCGTTTGTGCCATGGCATATCGCCTTTCAAGGGAGGAAGGAAAAACGATTCATGTGAATGTTCGTTCCGCACGGGGTGGTCATGGCCGTGTTCTCTCGGAACTCGGCCTTTATCAGAAAAGTGTGGTTAAGGGAATTGCAGATATGGGAAGACCGGACTTCTTGATAGTTGCAATAGATGCAAACTGCAAGCGTTTCCAGGCAGCCCAAAGAGGTATTCAAGATACCCTTACATCTCCATTTGCTGATATTGCAGTTATCGCATGTCCCGACCCACATGTGGAGAAATGGTATCTTGCCGACCCGACCAGCGTTGGAAGGATTATCGGCGCTACTCCGAAACTTAAAAGGCAAAAATGCGAGAGAGATTATTACAAGATGGCGCTATCTCAGACGGTAGTTGATGCCGGGCATGTTTCAACCCTCGGAGGCATTGAATTCGCGCGGGAGCTTGTGGATGCGATGGATATTTATAGGGCAGGCAGGAACGACAAGAGCCTTAAAGCCTTTACGGATAGCTTAACCGACTATCTACGACGATTATAGAGGTTGATAAATGGAACCGTGGTACAAGGTTGCGAATCCGCGAAAAGAGGTTAGGGAAGGCAGGTCATTCAACCCGGACGAGTTTGCCATTGCGCTTGAGCAGATAGTCGCCGGGACCGCGCCCAAGGATTATAAGGACCCAAAGGAGTTTTTCGCCAGGACATGTGTTACCAGGGCGCTGAAAGAGAATTCCGCGATGGTCCTTCGGCGGCTCGCCGGGGAAACCGCGAATACCGCCCCCGTCCAGACGCTTATAACGCAGTTCGGCGGCGGAAAGACGCACATGCTTGCCGTCCTTTACCATCTCGTCACTTCAGGCAGGGAAGCAAAGAAATACAGCGGAGTCAATGAACTCCTGGCGGCGGCCAATTTGAGCGAGGCACCCGAAGCCAAGGTGGCGGTTTTCGTGGGCAACGCATGGGACCCTCAACCGGGAAGGGAAACCCCCTGGATTGACATAGCGTGGCAAGTCGCCGGCGAGGCGGGGATAAAAGCCCTCGGTGCCAAGGCCAAGGATGCGCCCCCGGGAACGGACGCAATCAACAAAGTGATAGAGCTTGCCGGGAAGCCGGTACTCCTCCTGTTCGACGAAGTCCTGAATGCCCTGACGCGCCACAAGGAGATGGCTGAGCCGTTCCACGCGTTTCTTCACAATGTGATGAGGGGCTTTGTGGGAACAAACCACAGGGCCGCAGTCATAAGCCTGCCAAGGAGCCAGGTAGAAATGACCGATTGGGACCTGAAATGGCAGGAAAAGATCCTTAAGGTAGTGGGCGCTGTCGCCAAGCCGCTAATCGTGACGGACGAGGCGGAAGTGAGCGAAGTGATAAGGCGTAGGTTGTTTGAAGACATCGGGCCGGAAAAGGTGAGGAAGGGCGTTGCGAAGGCATATGCCGACTGGTGTTTTGAAAGAAGGGCCCAGCTTCCCAGCGAAGTTTCGACGGTGGATTCCTCCCTTACCGAAACCAAGGCAAAGGAAAGCCTTCGCGAGAGGTTCGAGGCGTGTTATCCGTTCCATCCGGCAGCTTTATCGGTATTTCAAAGGAAATGGGCCGTACTCCCGCAATACCAGCAGACGAGGGGGACGCTAGCGATGTACGCCCAGTGGATCTCCTGGGCCTATAAGTCGGGTTACAACGAGGCGAGGCAGGAACCCTTGATAACCCTCGGGTCTGCCCCGCTTGATCTGGCTGAATTCAGAAGCGTAGTCTTGGGGCAGCTTGGCGAGGTACGGCTTGCCGCCGCAATAGAATCCGACATCGCGGGAAGGAATTCACACGCGGTAGCGCTCGATGCCGACGCTAAAGGCCAGCTAAAGAACCTTCACAGGAGAGTGGCGACTTCTATCCTGTTCGAATCTTCCGGCGGGCAGACGGACAAAATGGCCCACCTGCCGGAACTAAGGTTCGCACTCGGAGAGCCCGGAATAGATACGACCTCAATAGACAACGCTGCCTTGTCGCTTGCTGAAAAATCCTATTTCATAAGAAAGATCGGCACCGACGGCTTTAAGATCGGCTACCAGCCGACATTAAAGAAAGTGGTCAATGACAGGCGCGCTTCACTGGATGAAGAAAGCGAGGTCAAACCTGCCATAAAGACCTTGATCAAGAGGGAATTTGAAAAAGGGGGTGGCGTCCCTCTGGTCTTTTTCCCTTCGGAGCCGACGGAAATACCGGACAATCCACGCCTGACAATGATCATCATGGACGCGGAGAGTGAATGGACGCAAAGCGGTGCCCTGAAAGAACAGATCAAAGAGTGGATGAAGCAGAGAGGCGCATCGCCGAGATTGTATCCCGGAGCCATCATCTGGTGTTTGAAAAAACCGGGAAGGGAACTAAAGGAAAAGACGGAGCTTCTTCTTGCATGGAAGCGCGTTGAAAAGGAGATCGCCGATAATACTCTGGGCGGGGAATTCGACCGCGCGGACAAGGCGGATGTCCATGTCAAGGCGTCAGATGCCGAAGAATCCGTCAAGGATGAGATATGGGGAAGCTACCGCTATGTCGTTTTCATGGACAAGCGGGAAGAGGACGAACTGAAGGTCATAGACCTGGGGGCTGGCCATTCCAGTGGAGCGGAGTCGTTTTGCGGCCGTGTCCTCACGGCCCTGAAATCGCAGGGATATCTTAACGAATCGGTGGGAGTAGGTTATCTAGAAAGAAACTGGCCGCCCGCTTTCAAGGAAACGGGAGCATGGCCGCTCTCAAGCCTTAGGCAGAGCTTTTTGAGCGGGTCATTGACCCGTCTGATCGACCCCGACACCATCCTGAGGAACAAGATCGTAGAATTCGTGTCGCGGGGCGATTTCGGGCTGGCACTGAATCTAAACGCGGCCGGCGGCTTCGACAAAGTGTATTTCAACGAACAAGTCGATCCCGCAGATGTTACTTTCGAGGCGAGCGTCTTTCTTGTCCTGAAGGCAAAGGCTAAAACCTATAAAACAGCCCCGGAAGACCCATTTGTCCTGACGCCGCCATTGGAACCGAAGAGAGGCGAGGAAGAGCCGCCACAGCCGCCGTCAGGCAAAGGCAAAGAACCATCCGAGACCGGAACGCCTGCCGAGAAAACTTTCCGCGTTATAGGGGAAATCCCTCAAGAATCATGGAACAAGTTCGGGATCAAGATCCTCCCCAAAATGCGCGCCGGCAAGAACCTGAAAATCAAGGTGGATATCTCAGCCACTCTCGACGACAGGGCGTCCGCCGGTCTCGAAGGCGACCTCAAACAAGCCTTGGAGGATTTGGGAGTGGGTGACGCGGTGAAAATTGAAAAAGTATGAAGATAGATGACGAGGAGATGTAAATCACGGAAATTAATGGAGCCGAGGTTCCTTGGTTAGAAAGCAAAGCGCGCGGGCCAGGCTATGCTTTATGCATCTCCAGAAATTCGGCAAATCGGGACAGTAATTCCTCTTGCGAGAAGGATGGCGTGGAGTTCTGGTTTGCCCGCGACTTGCAGTTGTTGCTCGATTATGGCGATTGGAGGAACTTCTTAAATGTGATCGAAAAAGCCAAGACAGCCTGTGAAAAGACCGGCCAGCCTACATCTGATCATTATGTTGACGTCAACAAAATGATAGAGCTGGGATCGGGTAGCAAGCGGAAAGTTGACTACATAATGTATAAAAGGAAACAGCAAAAATGGCAAATAAGCTAAGAAATTCCACCGCCTAGCCCATGACACCAGACAACGGCATTAAATTCGTATGTGTTGACAAGAATCTGACGCTTGATTACATAAGGCTGGCGAAGAAGCGCCTTTTGATTGCCAAGCCGGGCTATTATTCCGAAGAGATCGCGGCGGTCAAGGAGATATTGGAAAATTCGGATTGCAGGTGCAATCTCTTCATCGAGGAGGGCGACGGCCCTGTTCGTCTCGGGCTTGGTGATGTTGGGGCTTTAAAGGAGATAGACAACCTCTTGGATTCCATAGGTTTCGCTGTGGCGGATTCAATAAGATTGTCGGTAATCCTGGTGGATGATATGGCTCTCTTTTATGTTCCGGCCGCGCTGAAATGGGAGGAGGAGAAGGATGCCGATAAGCTGACTTTCCCGAACGGAATAATGATGACAGGCTGTTGGGTGGATTCCATCTATGACATTTATCTCTCCAGGATGCCAGCCCCGGATATCCTCGATAACATAATCCCTTTTAAGAATTGCACTGTGCCGCCCATGGATACAGAGGGGGGCAGGAAAAAGAACGAAGAAGCGATAAAAAAGCTTGACGAAGACAAGCCCGTTGACCCCATGAACCTTCAGAAATTCAGGTTTTACAAGAACAATTACAAGATCGTCAGGATAAACTGCACCGGCACAAGCATTTCTAGAAAGACGATCAGCCTGGAACGATTTAATAAATTGTTCGGTGGCAAATATAACAGGCTAAGAAGTAGCTGGAATGCTATTGATGTGAAAGATGCCGTCAGATTGACGAAACTGGCTGATCCAAAGAAAGAGATAGAAGCTATCAAAAAAAGGTACGGTGTAATTTCAGCGGGCAGATTCGGTGGACTGATAAAGAAAGAGAAAAAGAATAAACTCGAGAAATTACTACAGCTGTTGGAAAACAGCGTTAGGTCACAGAATCGCAGATGTAAAGGATTCAAATCGTTTCTTAAAGAATTGAAAATTGTTCTGGAAGTGAGTGAAAAGGAACTTGTAAATTATCTAGAAAGGCAAATTACTAATGATGAAGACGCCCTGAGGAATTTTAGAAAGCACAATGTATTAGGCATGGAATATTTTGTTTGGTACAAGCTGAAATTCCCAACAGTCAGCGATATTATCGACTCATTTTCCATAAAAATGGACATTTACGACATATCCGATGAGCTTCTACAGCACAACGAGGATTTTCAACAGATTCTTCTGGACAATCCGCAGATCCAGGACGAACTCCGTACCTACGGTGAAGGCTACAAGGTTAAAGATAAATGAATCAAATTGATCCTTCCATTCCCCAAATCATGAAGAAAATCCTTGGCGAATACACTCTTGAACTGGACGGGCCGCACGGCCCTGTTCATTGGGCGAGGGTTTATGAAAACGGGATGAGGATCGCCGATATTACGGATGCTGATCAGGAGATCGTCGCGCTTTTCTCGCTGTTCCATGATTCCAGGAGAAAGGACGATGGAGGTGACAGTGGCCACGGCTTGAGAGGAGCGGAACTGGCAAAGGAGCTGAGAGGCACTCTTTATGATCTGGATGACATGCGGTTCAAGCTTCTCTATGATGCTTGCGCTCTGCACACCGACGGAAAGACAACCGGCGACATAACCATGCTCACCTGTTGGGACGCCGACAGGCTCGATATCGGAAGAGTGGGTATAAAGCCCGTCCCCGAGCGCCTGTGCACTGAAGCGGCCAAGGGAATGATCGAATGGGCCTATCAAAATTCCCTCGACAACTACCGCCCAGAAAATATCTTAAAAATGTGGAGCATGAAATAGTAAGCCGCGCTTAGTCAGGCCATGCATTATGCTTGGGGGAGGCAATTCGGGCGATTCGTGAATCGCCCCTACGGAAAACCACCGTTCCCTATTGACTCTTCAGCCTTCCGTCATCAGTCTTTATCCTAGCAACAATTGAGTAGTGATCTGCAAGAACTAAAAACCGTCCTGAAAGACGTCAAGAGGAGTGGCGGCATGTGCATAATGCATGGCCTGGCACCGCGCGCTTTCATAAAGGTTTTCCAATAGTGGCTAGAATTCTTGCTTTCAGTTGATCCTTAAGATCCTCTGGTGTTTCCCAAAGAATATGATTATATTGTCGAGTATCAAAATTCTTGCATTTTTTAATGTCTTTGTTTCTACAACACCAGATAACAGGAAGTCCTAGCCCCATTGCATAGCCAGCCTCATAATATACAGCTTGGCGATGTCCTGTAACATCAACTATCATAAATCTACTACTTTTTATCTCCATAACTATTCGATCACAAATCTTTCCATTGTATTGGGTCATATCTACTCTTACCATTGAGTATCCGGTTTCTTGAGGATCTTCCAAAGGTTTTATACCTTTTAAGAATATTTCATCCATAGTTTTATCAAACCACATAGCGACAAAGCATTGATTTGACTTCTCATTCTTTAATTCACCTGCTATTCGGGCCCATCCATCAGGAGTTATGCATAATGGAATTTTACCATTTTCTTGAAAAGATTCTTTGTCTTGCTGAACCAGCTTGCTTTGATCAAGATATTTCAGATAGTATCTAAACTCTTGAACATTCTTGCTGAAGCCAAGAACATAGTCTGTTTTGACAGAGATGTTGACATACTGCCCCGGATATTGAGACCTCTTTGCAATTGCCCATATAATTGCTTTTGTTTTTCCTATGATATCAGAAGGCACGCGACTAAGAATCTCTCTATGAAACCTTTCTGAATCGCGAAGCAGCTCTCCACTTATTTCATATGGAATTTTGGTTGTGTCCCATTGGCTTCTGCAGACTGCCGAAAGATAATAGAGATTGGGATAAATATCATCAGCAGGCTTAGCTAGAGCAGTGAACCCCATCAATCGATATACTCCGCAAGAAGGGCAATTCACTTCTTTTTTATTTGGATTACCCGATTCAACCAAAGACGTATTGCATTGGATTCCACATAACTGGCATTTTGTTGTTTCCATTTGCCTCTCCCTATTTTTTCAAGATCAAGGAGCATTTTTCGTCTAGAACATTCTCTTTTCTTTGACCAGAGGGATACTGAAGTCATGCATCAGTTTATATTTTTTCGGATTCGCCATTTCACGCATGACGGTATCTCGTATATCAGGTGGAACTCTGGACCAAGTCATTGTGTCACGACCATGTGTCTTAAGTTCGTTCCCAATATGATATGCGAAGACATCTGATATAATATATCTGTCGTGAAGATCATTCCATAGATATACTTTGACCTGCATATCATTATCCATAAGTATTTTTCCCCATATATTATTAAATTTCTTCTCCCAAAAGTTTTTATAATCATCCACTATTTTATGACCCGCACCAATTGTCCATAGCCTATGCAACTCTATTAAAAGGGGTTTTTCGATGCGTTCTTTCGCCATTAGTAATATATCAATAAAACCTTCATAGTCTGGATCAGATGGGTCCATGCCATGATCCATAAACATCACAGAATTCGCCAGTTCCATTATAGGTTTCAATTCTGATTCATACGTTGAAATGCTTCGCGGCAATCTATCTGCTTGTTTTCGATTTTTCCATGCCTTTGTGCTGTCGTGATCTCCGATGATAATTAGCTTGAGCGCATCTATAACATCATTTTCCTCTATATCCAATAATTTTAAAGAGCGAATGATTTCTTTATTTTTATTGAACTCATATGCCATCTTTTTTGTAGTTAGTATTCCAGTCAATAAATTCCTCTTGTCGGAGGCAAAAGCTTCATATCCCCATTCAAGATCTGTGGAAGGATCCTTTGGCAACTCGGCAGCCGCAACACGCATACGCTTGTTAAGATTTTGAAGTAAGGTCTTTCCTCTTGCATGCCATTTTCTGTCATTCTTCTTAAATTGCTCAAACCATTTTCCATTTCGTAAATTTCTTATTAGGGCTTCCTCAGAAAACACATTTGCCCAAAGATCAAACCTTGCTTCGGCTACCTCCTCGCTTGAGTAACTGCTGAGATCAAAGACATCTGGAGTGATTGCATACTCATGAAGAATGGTTCCCATCAGAATATTTCCCTAAGACCTTCTTCGAAAAAGCCACCTGGCCAAGGCTTAACCAATTCACCATATTTATTTAGTGGCATTTCCCGCACTATGCTTGTATCATCGTCCGGCTCGACATACAAAACCGCCACATCTTCAGGCGTAAGGCGTAAGGGATCGCCAGGTGGATGATTACCCTTTGCCGTTTCCCTCATTCGACGCATGATCCTTAAAAGCAGATGTTCACTGTGCGTTTCAAGAAGGAAAGCATTTTTGTTTTTTCCCAAAGCTGATTCAATGAAGACGTCGGCAAGTTCGCACTGCAGTGCAGGATGTAGATGAAGTTCCGGTTGTTCAATTGCAATATGCATCTTATTATTACCAAAAGCATTAGCGAGTATAGGTAACATCTGACTTATTCCAGAGCCAACATGTTCATACTTGTGTGCAATATCTAGCTTGTTATTCTTAAGCTCAGGAATAATGTTATAGCTATAAGCGTTGTATGGCTGTATCCTTTTGGCAATAGCGTACTCGATTTTGCAGCGTTTGAACCATTTATTTATTTTAATAATTAGTTTCTCATTTGCTAATAGCTCATCCATATTTATTCCACGGCCTATCAAAGAACCTCTGTTCCAGTCTTTAAGATCTTTGAAATCAATTTTATTGCTAATGACGGTACTGCGTTGTTCAATTGACCGCACAGGTCCTATGTGATAGTAACGATTAAAACATTTACCTGCAATTTTAACAACAAATTGCGATATTTCCTCCATCAAGATATTCTGAATATCTGGATCTTTATGGATTTTTGAAGGGGTGCACATATTGTGGCAATCTTCAAAATATTTATAAAATTTATTATTAAAACGCAAACATGCAATATGCTCATTTATTTGTTTCATCAGATCATTATTATTTATTAGAAGGCCCTTCTTTCTTAACTTTCTTGTTGTAAGGTATTGAGAAATAAAAGAACTGTGGAAAAATTCAATCTTATATTCCCCATCAGTATAATGAATTTCGATAATATCTTTATAATTTACAGATATTATAATTTTTAAAATAACTACCCTTGATCTTTCCTTTTCTTTATCTTTAATATGAATATCTAAATTATCATCATCAAAACCCTCTTCAACATAATGTTCCTTATATGTCCCTGCAATTATTTTAATTGTTACACTTTTAACTTTATTTCCAACTAATTTTGCGATATCGCTGTCTCCATCGTAGGTAACTGCGATTGAAACTGTTCCGCCTTCCTTCTTTTTATAGACAAAATCAGAAACATCTACGTGAGGAATATCGATCGTGTCATATTTATCACTTTCCAAAGCAATATTATAATCATCTTTAAATGCTGCTTCCAGAAATTGAATGCTTTGCAATATGCTCGACTTCCCAGAACTGTTCGCACCATAGATCAGTGTCAACGGCTTGATGGGAATGGTCTGTTCCGGGCCGAAGGCTTTGAAGTTTGATATTTTTATCGATTTCAGCATTAAATCACCTCTTTTTTAGATTACCTTATTCTGCTCATCAAAGCAACTCGTTTTCGTGGCCGCTATCTCTTCCACACATGTCTCATCAGGAGAGGAATGGGCACCCAATAGTATTCTTCTATCGGCAGCCAATGCCAGATGAGGAACAGGGCAAGGGCCATCAGGGATGCGGTAATAACGCAGAAGCTTCCCTTGCAGTAAGGCTTTCCTGTCACCAGAAGCGGGTCGGGAATCGAATGGCTTCTTTTCATTATCATTGACCTTCCTCTGCGCTCTTGGTTTCTGCCATTTTCTTTTCGTCCTCTCCCTGTTCTTTCTCAGCCTTCTTCTGAGCGAAGCTGAAATATCCGTCGCCCCCGACAATGATGTGATCAAGGACCCTGACATCTATAGCGTTCAGAACATTCTCCAGAGTCGTCGTAAGAGAGAGATCTTCCTCGCTGGGGTTGGTATTCCCGGAAGGATGGTTGTGGGCCAGGATAACTGCTGCTGCGTTTTCTCTAAGAGCCTCCCTGACTATCTCGCGGGGATGGACGGCGCTTGCGTTGATGGTACCCCTGAAAAGCTCCTTGTAGCAGATGATTCCGTTCTTCTGATTGAGGAAGATTGCCCCGAACGATTCCTGGCTGAGATCTCTGAGCCTCGGCTTGAGGAATTCATAGGCTTCATCCACTTCCGATATGAATTCAGTTTCCCTTATCTTTTCTTCCGCGTAACGGCGGGCGAGTTCAAAGATGGCCGCGACCAGCAGGGATTCCCTGACGGAGAGGCCGCATTTGCGGAGCTGGCTGGGGGGCAGGGTGCTGAGCCTTCTCAGGCTGGGGACTAATTCCATGACCCTCTTCGCCCGTTCCATCGAGCTCGCGTATTCGGTCTCGCTGACCATCAGGCTGAGAAGCTCCTGCTTGGAGAGGATGGCCGTCCCGCGGTTGTAGCCGCGCGCTTCGGGAGAGTCCTCCTTCACCCAGTCAACGCCGACCTTCATCTCTTTCCCTATCACGGCCTCTACTCCTCCTCCCTCGGTTCGCCGTCCCTCGGATCTTCGTTGGTCCCGAAGTAGTCCTCCCAGTCGCCCGAGTCCATGTCGTCGAATCGGGCGTCCCAGTTCGCCTTGTCCTTCAGCGGGTCCTGGTAATCGTGACTGTCTTCTTTCGGTTCGTCGAAGAACCTTTCCGACATCCTTTGCTCCTTCCCGCGCCGGAAGGCGGCGCAGTATTTACATAGAGCAATGGCCGTGCCAAATATTGAGGATCTTAGCTATCTGTTGATATTTATTGAGTTACAGAGCGAATGAGTTTTCTGAAGCTGAAGAATTATTCAACCTGAGTTGTAAACATATCAATCCCGGTTTACTTTTTTTTCTGCGGTTTGACGAACTTATTGACTGCCTGGGGGCTTATCCCAAGATAGCTGGCTGCCAGAGACTGATTGTCGCCCGCCATTTCAAGGGCTCTCAGCTTGAGCTGTTTGCTTGCCGAAGCCAGGAACTCGTCCAGGATGAATCCGGGGCCTGGCTCGGGGAGACGATCGAGCGGGTCTATTTTGGATGCTTTCGATTCGATGATAAGGTCATCGGCGTCTATCGTCCTGGATTTGCTTCTGCGCACGGATCTTATTATGGTGCTTTCAAGTTCTCTCACATTGCCCGGCCAAGTGTAAGCCTGAAGGCGTTCGACCGCCTTTTTAGTCAAAACCTTGTACTCCTTCTGGGTGTTCCTGTTTATCTCTTCGAGGAATGACGATGCAAGAAGCGGGATGTCGTCCCTCCTTTCCCTCAGCGGGGGCAGTTTCACCTCGCAAAGGTTGAGCCGGGAGTAGAGGTCTTCCCTGAATTTGTCCTGATCGATCAATTTTCTTACATTCTTGTTGGTCGCGGCGATTATCCTCACATCGACTTTTTTGGGTTTCTCTTCTCCAACAGGTTCTATCATTCCTTCCTGAAGGACGCGGAGAAGCTTGACTTGTATCGCGAGGGGCATGTCGCCTATTTCGTCCAGAAAAAGCGTGCCGCCGTCAGCCGCCCTGAACTTGCCCGGGGAATCATCTATCGCCCCGGTGAATGAACCTTTTTTATGGCCGAAGAGAATGCTCTCGGCAAGCGATTCGGATATTGAGCCGCAGTTGACGGGGATAAACTCGCCTTTTCTGCCGCTCAGGTCGTGGATGAATTTGGCGAACCGCTCCTTTCCTGTTCCCGTCTCGCCCAGGATGAGCACCGGGTCTTTGGAGTCGGCGTGATCCGCGGCGGTCATGTATGCTTCGAGGAATTTTGGGGCGCTACCCACCGTGCCCATGTGAGTCATCAAGGAGACCGGGTCCGCCGGAGCGTCGTCTTTTTTATCAAATCCTTGGACGAACTTGATCGAAGGGAACTTTCCCGAAGCCGGGTCTATCTCGCCAACGAGCGGCTTTTCTTTAGTGACGAACTTGGGCGGCCTGGCCTGCAGGATCTTGGCGGGAATCTCGCCAGAGGCCGCGAGCATGAACCAGCACACATGCATCTGAGGCGTCCCCGACGCCACGGAGATGTAGAATCTGGCTGAACCGTACCTGTCGCCTATCTTCTTGAACTTCGTTCTGAGGCCTTTCAATATCGGGCCGTAATCAGTAGGATCAACAATGTCCATTTCGATTATTTCAGCTTGGATGTTCTTGTATCGCTTCGCTATCTCGTTTCTCGTCGCGTAGGTGATCTCGGTCGTGCTGGGCGTGTTGAAAAGAAAGACGCGGTCCATTTTTCTGTTGGCCAGGAGGGAAAGGATGGGGCCCGGATGAAACTCCCCTTTGACATCTCCTTCAAAAAAGGGATCGTGAAAACCGGTGAATGTCAGCAGGATGTCCATCTTATCGTCCTCCTCGTTCATATTTTATTCCCTCTCCGCTTCCGATTTCAACCCAGGTTTAAACGAAAAGAGCCCGCCGTCCCCCCTCGAAACGGCGGGCGATGGGAGGTGCCGCCTACTCTATGATCTTTGTGTCGGCTTTTTTGTTGCGCTTGGTTTGGGCGCTTCCCTTCAGGTCCACGATCTTGGTTATCGTCATCGACTTCATGTCGGTGATGGTGAGGTTCCCCCTCACCTGAGCAACCACCAGGTCCTTGCCGAATGTCCTGATCACCTCGTCGCTTCCCGTGACCTCAAGGAAATTAGTCAGCTTTATCTCGGCGCCGGGCTCTTCAAGGACGACATTTCCTCCCGCGGCGAGGACGCGCTTGCGGACATAGGAGTTGATGTAGTCTATGTCCTGTTTGGACAGAGCCTTCGTTTCGACGAATACCCTTTTGTCCCTGACGAAGGAAAGGTCGATCTTCTTGTAGGCGCTCTCGAGGGCCGCGCTGAAGGCGATCTGCTCAACCCGAGGGCGCCCGGTTTCTTCTCTGCGGATCGGGGTGTAGTTCTTCGTGCACCCGATAAGGCCCATGATCACAACCGCGAGGACCGCAACAACCAGATACTTTATCCTATTCATCTTTCACTCCTCCTTTCGATATCTTATTTTTTCCACCCATGCCTGCCGTCTTAAGTCAAAGAAATACTCGATAGCAATGTAGGAGGCGTGGTAGATGGAAATGCACCACGCCTCCCCGAGCCCCATTCTTGGATTCTCTGTCGCGTTATTCTTAGTCCCTCCGTCAACGGGAGTAGTGAATTCCGTCGTTTCTCTTATATTATCTGTGGTTTCCGCCATTATCCCCGCCTCTCAACCTGCCCGCGGCTCTCTTCCCCTGCCTAGTGGCTAGGGCCTTTCTTGCCCCTGACGTTCGCGATCGGCAGGTAGAGTATCCCGTCGATCTCGATGATCGGCTCGTTGCCGTTGAGGACGGCGGCGATCGTCGCCTCGGAGATCTCGACCCCCTCGTAACGGCAGTCGGCCACCGGGGGCACTAACTCCTCGGTCATCGGGCAGATCACCCTCTGGCGGTTCTTCCCATTGCGGTTCGGCTTGTTTTCGAACATCGGCCCTCCTTTCAACTCATCCAATATAATTCCCTACCTGTTGCATTCCACGCTACTGCGCCGCCTTTTTTCCCCGCCTCTTTTCTTTCCTCCTTTCCGCCCGGCGGCGGGCAACTCAATATAAAGCAACGGCGATGCCAATCCTTGCCATTTCTGATAAACGCTGACAGTGTTGGGTTTATAGGATTTACCTACTTTAGCGGCGAGAGAGATATTACAACCGGGGTTAAAGTAATATCAACTTGGGTTGAAAGTGAGTACAGGTGAAGCGCGCGGTGTCAGGCTATGCATTATGCATTTTCTGGATAAGGTAGATCACTTCGTTTGAAATGCTGCGGGCCTTTCTCGTGATGACCGGATTCTTTACTGTGCGGGTATGGCGGGGGGCAATTCGGGCGATTCGTGAATCGCCCCTACGTTTTGCTTTAAAAGGGCGAACGGCCGTTCGCCCCTACGAAAAACCAACATTCCCTATTGAACTTCAGCCCGGCAGGACACGCCTGAATTTAAAATATCAAATTTTAAAGATTAAATTTCAAATTTGTGGAATCAATTTCCTTGTTGAACTTCAGCTCTTCAGCCTTCAGCCTTCATATCCTGCCGATCCTGTTCATCCCTGTAAAACACTGCATTTCCAGGATATTGCAGATCACCTCGCTTGTCTTGGCTTCTAAGAAATCCTCGTGATGACCGTCGGCGGAAAATCCCCCTCGTGC
>Ga0209604_1000922_pt1 | contig 25438 bp, 16 predicted proteins | sample AD_UKC097_MetaG_FD_184405 | JGI IMG/M metagenome (GOLD analysis project Ga0209604, IMG submission 184405) | Active sludge microbial communities of municipal wastewater-treating anaerobic digesters from USA - AD_UKC097_MetaG (SPAdes) (version 2) | ecosystem: Engineered > Bioreactor > Anaerobic >... | reverse complement strand
TGAAACTAAACTCATCATTTTTAACACGGGGTTCGGCAAATTTGTATTTCAAAGGATTTCCGGATGCAGCGTTTTTATCAATCATTTGTCCGCCAGGGTAGGGAAGACCCAGTATCTTTGCACTTTTGTCAAAAGCTTCTCCGGCGGCGTCATCGATGGTGTTGGCAATTGTTTCAAAAGAATAAAAATCTTTTACTTTTATTATCTGGGTATGGCCTCCCGAAATGAGCAGGCACAGGTAGGGGAAGGCTGGCGCCTGCCTGGGACTATCCTTTTCATTAATAAAATGTGCCAGCAGATGGGCCTGAATATGGTCCACGTCGATAAGGGGTATGTTCAGCGCCAGCCCTAATGATTTGGCCACCGAAGTACCCACGATGAGCGAACCCAGCAAACCGGGGCCCCGCGTAAAAGCAATTGCAGACAGTTGATTTTTTTGTATATTTGCTTCGTGGAGTGCCTGGTCAATAACGGGGATAATATTTATCTGGTGCGCCCTCGAAGCATATTCGGGGACTACACCTCCAAAGTTACTATGTATTGCCTGGCTGGCAATAATATTGGACAGAAGTTCGTTTTTATTGACCACCGCCGCAGAAGTGTCATCGCAGGATGATTCTATGCCCAGTATATAAGTGTTCATTGTGAAAAAATGTTTTCAAAGGTATAAAAAAAACGTTTAAAATATTATTGGTTGTTTATGCGGTACTATTTGTGCTGCCTGCAGGCCTATTTACACTAATGCAAAGCAACCTGGTACAAACCTATCTTGCCCGAAAAGTTTCGGCCTACCTTTCCGAAAAACTTAACACCGAGGTTAGTGTTGATAAGGTGGAAATACGTTTTTTTGCCGATGTGGTGCTGAAGAAGGTATATGTTGAAGACCTGCACCAGAATCCCCTGCTCAGCGCCGAAAAGATTAATGTGCAACCCGGACATATTGACTTGTCTTCCAATTATTTCGAACTTAAAAAAGTTGTCCTGGAAAATACTTTCTTCAATTTGCGCAAGTATAAGGATGAAAAAAAACTTAACCTGCAGTTTTTGCAGGATTTTTTTAAGTCCGATAAGGAGAAACCCGCCAAAGAAAAATACCCTGTAAAAGTTGTGGTTGAGAAGCTAAAACTTTCGGGTTCGGGTTTTTCGTACATTGACGACAACAAAGTCCATAACAACAACGGTGTCATGGACTTCGACGATATAAATATTTCGTCCCTGGATGTGGATATGCAAGATGTGGCGGTGCTGGGCGACTCGGTATGCGCCGAAATAAAAAATTTGTCACTGCATGAAAAAAGCGGATTCGACATTCATAACTTTTCGGCAAAATCTATTGTTTCCAGGCGCAACATTGTGGTAAAAAATCTCCTGGCGGAAACCGGCAACTCCAAGCTCGACCTCGACCTTACCTTTGCTTATGAGGACTTTAAATCTTTTAAAGATTTTGTTCACAAGGTTACTATCATCTCAGCCATTCGCCCAACGGATCTAAATTTCATTGATATTGCTTATTTCGTTCATCAGTTGCACGGTATGAACGATCTAATACATTTTTCATCTCAGGTAAAAGGCACGGTGAGCAATCTCAAGGTGAAGAATTTCATGATGCAATATGGCGCTGATACTTATTTTGACGGCGATATTGCCATGAACGGCCTGCCCCAAATCAACGAAACTTTTATTAACATGAAAGTCAGGGGCCTCACATCTACCGTGTCGGACCTCAATGCCATCGTTATTCCTTCAGCCGGCGGAGAAGTAGTTAACCTGAAACTTCCATTAATGCTGCAACGACTTGGCAACATAAACGTAAACGGAGTTTTCACGGGATTTTACTCCAATTTTGTTTCCAATGCTACGCTGAAATCCGATCTGGGCACTATTTCGACCGATATTATCGTAAGAAACGAAAACAAAGTAATTTCATATGAAGGGGAGGTGTCCACCGAAAATTTCTACCTCGGACAATTGCTTGATGCGGGCGGATTGCTGGGGAAAGTGAGCCTGGTAGCCCAATTGGGTGGCTCGGGGCTGACTGCTAATGATGCCGATGTGATTTTTCAGGCGAACATTGACCAGGTAGAGTTTAAAGGGTATAACTATACCGGCATTTCTGTAAATGGCACTTTTATGCATAAAATTTTCAATGGTGTGATCGAAGTGAAAGACAAAAACCTTGAGATGGTCTTCAACGGCGAAGTAGATATCAACGACTCGCTGCCCGATTTCGATTTTGAGGCCGATGTGGCCTACGCTAATCTAAAAATGCTCAAAATAACCCCTAAAGATACGCTTTCCGAGGTCAAAGGTCGGATGAACATCGATTTCTATGGCAACAATATTGATAACCTTAAAGGCTATATCGCAATCAATGATGCTTCGTTCCATCAAAACCATAAGTATTTTGACCTTCGGTCTTTTAACCTTAATACATACATCAGTCCAACGGGATATCGCACCTTTGACCTGAAATCCGATTATGTGGATGCTGTTTTTAACGGATATTTTGTTTTTTCGGAGCTTGGAAATTCTTTTAAGAACTTCCTGCTTAACTATCTTCCCAACGTTTATTTTGCCCTCGACACCAACAATAAAAATCTGGCCCGTCAGGAGTTTAATTTTGATATCAGGTTGTATAATGCTACGCCTGTTTTGGATTATCTTGTTGACGGCCTGGAAGCATCAGGCAATACCATGGTGAAAGGAAACTTCAACTCATTGACGAATCATGCTAAAATAGAAGCTGTTTCTTCAAAACTATCCTATAAAAGTTTCTCACTGGAAAACTGGAGCCTGGATTTTGCGGCTACCGAAGGGAGGATAAATCTTCATATGAATTCCGATACGTTGCATATGTCTGACAGCTCTTATCTTTCCAATGTGAACCTGGATTCCAGAGTGCTTAATGACAGCATAAGCAGCAGCTTACAGTGGGATAACAAAAAAGCCACCAAGAGAAATGCCGGCAACCTGAATTTTTATAACTATTTTTATACTAACACCCAATCGGTAATGGGTTTCAAACCATCCGAACTGGTGGTAAATGATTCCGTGTGGACTATAAGCCCACAGGGGAAAATAGTGTTTGATACCGGCAGCATTGTCTGCAACAACCTAATGTTATGGTATAAAGAGCAAAACCTGGCCATCAACGGGAAAATATCCAAAAATCCTTCGGATGTGCTGGCTGTGGAATTCAATTCTTTCGATATTTCCAATGTTGATTATCTGAGCAATGCCAAAAAATTTGATCTTGACGGCATCATAAACGGTAATGTTTTTATTTCGGATATTTACAACGCCCCAACGTATTTCGCCGACCTGAAGATAAAGGATTTCGGGATAAACTATGACAAATTGGGCGATGCCTCGATACAAAGCAAATGGGATGATGTGAAAAAAGGGGTACACATAAAGGCCGAAATATACTACATCGGGAATATCGGCAAGAGCACCCCGGTAATAGCAGAGGGTTATTATTATCCGGGTGATAAGCCGCAAAATTTTGATATCGACATCAGTGTTGAAAACCTCCGTTTGAAAGCCCTCTCGAGGTATGTTGCCAGTTTTGGCTCTATTGTAAGCGGTACCGCCACGGGCAAATTGTATCTGAGAGGAAAACGGAATCCCGAATTATCAGGCCTGCTCAAAGTTATGCGGGGCGCCCTGAAAATTAATTATCTCAATACCGTGTATGCCTTTGCTTTTGATAGTGTTAAAATTACCAAAGATGAGTTTTTGTTTCAAAACCTTATTGCCTTCGACCAGCCGGATCTTGTCCACCGCGAAGTTGACACCGTGCTGGTATCGGGCAGTGTTACCCATGAAAATTTTAAGAATCTTGGATTCAATATCAATGTTGAACCTAAAAAAGCTCTTGTGCTGAACACCAGTGCCTCCATGAATGATTTATTTTATGGCAAAGGTTATGCTACGGGAAATGCACGTATTTACGGCACTCAAAATATAATAAATTTTGATATTTCTGCTACCACCGAAAAGGGGACACAACTGATTATCCCGGTTGGCAACACATCGGCTTTGCAGGCCAGCGAATATATTACTTTTATCACCCAGGGACATCACGAAGATACAATTTCGGAAGAAAAAGGCAAAGCCATCAAGGGCATTAACCTGGATATGTCATTCAATGTAACTGATGATGCCGAGGTACAACTTTTATTCGATCCCAGAGTGGGCGACCGCATCCTGGGAAGGGGAAATGGCAACATACGTATTACTATTGCTGATAACCAAATGAATATGTTTGGAGATTATGTACTCACTTCGGGCGATTACCTGTTTACCTTTCAGAATATTATCAACAAACGTTTTTTAATTGATCCGGGCAGCACAGTTAAATGGAACGGCGACCCCTATAATGCCGAACTGGACATCCGTGCCCGATATACGCTCAGGGCAAACCTGGCAGGCCTGGGAGTGGATACCAATACCAGGTATGTAAATGTGGATTGCATTATCAATATGTCCAATGTCCTGTCAAATCCGGAATTTTCGTTTGAGGTGGACATTCCCTCCATGCAGGATTATGAAAAAGTTCCTTACCTGGCGGCTATCAACCAGAATATCAACAATAACTTTATATCCCTGCTGGTTATCAACAGTTTTGTTAATCCAAATACAGGTATAGGTTCGGCCACTTCGGCAGGGGTAAGCCTGTTGGGAAAAAGTGCCAGCGAAGTACTTTCAAACCAATTAAGCAACTGGCTTTCGCAAATCAGCAAAAATGTCAATATCGGTATTAATTACCGGCCAGGCGACAATATTTCGCAGGAAGAAGTGGCGGTGGCGCTTTCGACACAACTTTTTAATGACCGGGTAACCGTATCCAGCAACCTTGGCGTTGCTACAGGGCAGACAGCAACAGGTGAAAACAAAAATTCGAATCAGATAGTAGGCGATGTGGATATTGAAGTGAAAATTTCCAAGGCATTAAAGCTAAAGGTGTACAACCATACAAACCAGTACAGTATTTTGCAATATACAGCACCTTATACACAGGGAATTGGTATCGTATACCGCAAAGAGTTTAATACCTACCGGGATTTATTCCTGAAAAACAAAAACAGGAAAAAGTAATCCTGCCGCCTGTTCAGCCCTGTTTCAAAATAGCATCGCCTATGCTGCAATGCAGGCATTTTTTTGGCTGGCAGTAATCATTAAACATTTGTATCATGGCCTGCGACTGCATGGCATTTTGTGGGATAATGCCTGTTGCAGTATAGCGTTCCGTATAGCGGTTTTTCTCGGGTGGTAAGGCGGCAAGAAAATCCAAAGCTTTTTCGGTATAGTTTTCGTCATTTTTTGTTTTGCCATAGGCAAAAATAAACGGTATTATAGTATTGATTATCAGAAGATTAATTGTGCTTTTCGTCGGCTTTTTCGAGGAGGGTTCGGCGGCTTTGTCAAATACATAATGATTATGCCAGTAGGCTGAACAAGTCAGGTCGAACAAACGATAAACCTCTGACAATGACCTGCTTTCAATCACTTTGCTGAAAAGATTTTCTGATTGATGTATCAGACTGGCAAATTGCGCAAGACGGATGGTGGGGAAATTGTTGGGACGGATCCTGAGAAATCTCCATAAATGTCCTTCGATTGGTTTTAATCCGTATTTTTTCTGAAGATAAAGGAATTCGGTTTTCAGCCTGACGGGGTATTCATCGGCAAATTCTTTGTCGAGCAGTCCGGCCTGGCCAAAAAGCAGGGCTTCGATCTGAAAAAGATTGTTTTTACTCTTTGCGAAATATTGCTGCGGCAACGATTTTGCAAGTAGCTCAAACGGTTCGGCATTGACACTGAAACCGAAATTTCTGGCAAATACTTCATAAAAAGTTTGTTCCCAGTTGTTTATGTTTAAATTTAATTTGTTGAATATCGTTTCGGTTTTATTCTGCAAACGATCAATTGCAAGTTTTTCAAGCCAGTTTAAACGGATAATTTCTTTGACATTAATGGCCATGTTGCTACAGGGTACGGCATTTTTGCTCCCGGCAAAATCCTTGTATCCTGACAACAACTGCTGGTCAATGTGGTTTTTTAATTCCAGGGTGGCTACTTTGTTCCCATTCTTGTCGAAAACGGGCTTGTCGTCATAAAAAACCACATGAAGAATGATATTGCCATATGCCTCATCCTGATGGTGCCGGTGTTCGTACCAATCGGAGGCATTAATGTGTATTTCGATATTTCCAGCCCATAAGGTATTGTCAATATGAACTTTAGCGTTGATAAAATCCGGACCGGCATCGGTGTTTAATCTTCCGGGGTTTTCCACTTTTATGGGTTTGTTATCGGTAGTAGTTAGAGCGGAGCTGAACCTTTGATATTTCCAGATATAATGAAGCAAATCTTCGTTCATGGTTACTATGGATTTATAGAAAATAAAAGTATAAAACTATCAAAAATTATTAAATTAAGTTAAAAAAATTTGCAATTAAATACAATATTATATTACCTTTGTAAAGGAATAAAATTGGTGTGTTATGGAAGATTTTTCGGCTCTGGTGTCCGGTATTGAATTCAAGACGCATCAATTGATTAAACGGCTGAAAGAGTTGACTAAAGACAATGTGGAATTGAAAAAGCAATTAGCAGTATTAACCAGAGAAGAAGAAGAAAACAAAGCAAAAATTAAGTATTTAGAAGACAAAAATAAGATATTACGAATAGCAAAAACAATAGAAGGAGACGACAAAACAAAAGCAAAATTAAGAATTAATGAACTTTTGCGGGAAGTTGACAGATGTATTGCACAATTAAACAAGTAATTTATATACCCTGAAAGCAATGGAAGAATTTTCGATATCGGTAGTAATAGCAGACAGAAATTACCGGCTTACCATTGCACGCCAGGAGGAAGAAATAGTAAGGAAAGCAGCCAGGACTATCAATGATAAAATTAAAGAATTTGCCAATAATTACACCTTTAAAGACAAGCAGGACTTATTGGCAATGATCGCCTTACAATATACTTCTAATGCGCTGAATCTGGAGCAATCCAATGTATATAAAGATACGAAGTTGAAAGACAAGTTACTGGAACTTGACAAAGTGCTGGAACAAAATCTGGTCAATCAATAAGCAGCGTTCTTTGAAAAGAAATTAACATATCCCGCATTAAATCAAAAACATCGTTTGATAAACTCAACAGTATCAAATTAGGGTAATCTCTGCAATGGAAGGACAGGCTTCAGTCCGCTTCGGCGGAATTCAGGGGCTTTGCTCCGGGACGGTAGAAGTCCGAACAACGTAGGTAGCCCTACCCATGTTTTCAGGAGTTTATTTTAAACTTCTTTTGATTTTAATGCGGTTTTTTTTTGAAACTTATAAACCAAATAAATTTATATCATGAATCCAATACTTATTATACTCATTTCGGCTGTCGGGGGATTACTCCTGGGCCTGCTGATTTCAACCCTGCTGATACGCAAGGCGATTGAAAAGAAATCGGAAAAGCTCATCAGAGAAGCCGAAAACGAAGCCGAAGTACTTCGTAAAAGCAAAGAACTGCAGGCCAAAGAAAAATTCCTGCAACTGAAAAGTGAACACGAAAAAATGATTAACGAACGCAACAATAATGTTCTTAAAAGTGAAAACCGTGTAAAACAAAAAGAAGCTCTTGTTTCGCAGAAGCTCGAAGAGTTGAGCCGCAAGGAAAAAGAATTAGGTAATGTGCGGGATAACCTGAATGTACAGCTCGACCTGCTCAACAAAAAACAACAGGAAGTGGATCGCATGCAATCGCAACAGGTTGAAAAACTCGAGATTATTTCTGGACTTTCAGCCTCCGAAGCCAAAACCCAGCTTGTTGATCTGCTCAAATCAAAAGCCCAGGCCGACTCAGCCAACCACATCCGCGAAATCATCGACGAAGCGCGTGATACAGCCAACCTCGAAGCCAAAAAAATCGTCATCAAAACCCTGCAACGCACCGCCGCCGAACATGCTATCGAAAATTCCGTGTCGGTATTTAATATTGACAACGACGAAATCAAAGGTCGTATCATCGGTCGCGAAGGTAGAAACATCAGGGCTCTCGAAGCTGCCATTGGCGTGGAGGTTATTATCGACGACACTCCTGATGCCATCATTATTTCGGGTTTCGATCCGGTACGCCGCGAAATAGCTCGCTTGTCGCTGCATCAGCTGGTTACCGACGGACGCATCCACCCGGCACGCATCGAAGAAGTGGTGGCCAAAACCAAAAAACAAATTGAACAGGACATCATTGAGGTGGGTAAACGTACCGCCATCGATATGGGTGTGCATGGCATACATCACGAACTGATACGTATGATCGGCAAGATGAAATACAGGTCTTCTTATGGCCAAAACCTCCTGCAGCATTCGCGCGAAGTGGCCAACCTTTCGGCCGTAATGGCCTCAGAACTCGGACTCAACCCCAAACTGGCCAAGCGAGCCGGCTTGTTGCACGATATCGGTAAAGTGCCCGACAACGAACCCGAATTGCCACATGCTATTCTGGGTATGAACCTGGCCGAAAAATTTAAAGAAAAACCTGAAGTTTGCAATGCAATCGGCGCCCACCACGAAGAAGTGGAAATGACCTCCCTGATATCTCCCATAGTCCAGATATGCGACGCTATCTCTGGCGCACGCCCCGGCGCACGCCGCGAAATTGTGGAGTCGTACATCAACCGTCTGAAAGACCTCGAAGAACTTGCCCTGGCATATCCCGGCGTGGTGAAAACCTATGCCATCCAGGCAGGCAGAGAATTACGCGTGATCGTAGGTGCCGAAAAGGTGTCGGACAACGAAGCCAACCAGCTTGCCTACGATATCTCCAACAAAATTCAGAATGAGATGACCTATCCGGGCCAGATAAAAATTACTGTTATCAGGGAAACCCGAGCTATCAGTTTCGCAAAATAATGATACCCGGGAACCGGATATGAAGCCATAATTATTGGTAGAACTAATAAAAGTATGGTATGAACACCATAGTTCCCCCGGAATTTTTTACACTCTCATTGGGTATCACAAAATGTTTCCTGATACCCTGTGAGAGTGGTTATTTGCTGATAGACACCTCCACCCGTAACACCTATAAAAAATTCAAAAAAGAGTTGAAAAAGCTGGCGGTGAAGGTATCCCAGATAAAATATGTTTTCCTTACACATCACCATGGCGACCATACAGGTTTTCTGAAAAAACTTATCGAAGAGTCGGAGGCCTCCCTGATAGTGCATCGTAAGGCCCTGCCTTTTCTTGCCGAAGGCAGGAACAACAGCGAAATGACCGGCAACACAGGACTTATCAGGTTGCTGATGCGCTTGCGGTTGACAATTGGTTTTGCCACCGTAAATGAGGCGGTTATTCCCAACCAAAAAGCTATAATCCTTGAAGACGACAACAATGAACTGTTGAGAGCTACTGGTTTTGCTGCAAAAATCATCACCCTGCCCGGGCATACCGGTGATTCTATGGCCTTGGTTTTTGATGATGGCCGTGCTTTTGTGGGCGATGCCGCCATGAACCGCTGCCACCTGCTTAATCCGGGTTTTTACCCCCTGGTGGCAGAAGACTGCTTGCAGATAAGAACTTCGTGGATAAAGCTGCTTAACGAAGGAGCTAAAGAATTATTTGTTTCGCACGGAAAAAGTATTCCGATCAATCGCCTGATCAAACCTTGAATCCACCGCTATGCCATACACTTATGCTTATCCCATGCCTGCAGTTACCGTTGATGCGCTTGTGCTGCGAAAAAGCCAGCCACACGATGAGATGCTGCTTATAAAACGGCTGAAAGAGCCTTTCCGGGGACTTTGGGCTTTGCCCGGGGGATTCGTTGAAATAGACGAAGAGCTCGACCACGCTGCTATGCGCGAACTTATGGAAGAAACCGGCGTGCTGCACAGCTCTTTGAAACAGCTTTTTACGGTGGGCACCGTGGGACGCGATCCGCGCTACCGGACCATCAGTGTGGTTTATTACGGTTGGTTTGATGAGAATACCATGCAGGTAAGGGCAGGGGATGATGCCGCTGATGCACAATGGTTTCCGGTCAATGAACTGCCTTCGCTGGCTTTTGACCATACCGAAGTGATTGTAAGGGCTATGGAAATGATTTATAAAGAAGACAAATAATACAAAAGTGAGAATTTGTAAAACTTCTATGGACATCCTTAGCTTTTCTTGGCATAAGTGATTGTATTTCAGATGTTAAAAATGTGACAAGACCACAATATCATAAATAATTTTTTAAAAAGAGTCAAATTCTGATTACAAATGATAATTTAGCGACTGGATAGTAAAAAATAATTTATAGCAAAAACAAATTATGGAAAAGAAAATTCAAAGCACCAAAGAATACAGAATTAGCTATGCCATGGAAAACCCATCAAATCCTGAAGAAACCGAATGGTTTGAGAAAGACACATTTTTGTCGGCGCTTGCCGAATACGACCAGCACGGCAATGTGTTGAAGACCATGGGATATAATCATGCCGGCGAAATAAACGAACATTATGTGTATAAATATGACGATAAAAATAACCTGATTGAAGAACTCAATTATTTTGATGAGCAGGAACTGGCCGAACACCGTTTTTTTAAATATAACGAAGCCGGAAAAGTAGGCGAGGAAAAAGTGATATATATGGAAGGTGGCGAAAATATCATTACCTATTTTTATGATGAACAGGGCAACCTTACAAAGCGCCAGCAAACCGATATTGATGGCGAAATAGAAGAAACAGAAATGATGGACTTTATTAACGGGAAATTGGTTTTGGCGATACAAACCGATGGCGAAAATTCGCTAATGAGCAAGAGAGAATATGCTTATAATAAAGATGGTAAAATTATCAATTATATTTTTACTGCAGCCGATGAGGATGGCAATTTCAGGACGGAGTATTATTATGATGAAAAAGGCATACGCGAAAAAACGCTGAAATACAATGCGAAAGGGCAACTTGTGGAGAAAAATCTTTTCACCACCGACGACCATGATAATGTTATTGAAATTTACGAAGAAGATACCCGTTCGATAAAAACAACCCGGTTTACCTATGACGAAAGCAACAGGATTACCAGGCAGGAAGAATACAACAGAGACGAAGACCTCCTGATGAGTATTGAACGCACATACAATGAAGATGGAAAACTAGCCGAAGCCCTGGTATATACTCAAAATCCTGCCGAAAACATCCGCAGTATGTCTGCCACAAAGTACGAATACTTCTATTATGACGAATAAGGAATGAAATCCGGAACATAATCATCCCGCACAAAAATTCCAACTAAGCCCATCATAATCTAGAGGCTTACAAGAAACCAAAAGCATATATATTTATACCAGATGAGTCTGAAACTTTCAAAAACTGATTTATTGTTTCTTGCTTCGGGCCTGCTGATTTTCTTGTATATAGTCGTTAAAGCTTCGATATCATCTTTTACTACCGACGAGAGTTTTTCATACTTACACTATGCTCATACCAGTTTTTTGGATATCATTTCCTTTAGCGACTGGTACACCAATAATCATATTTTGAACAGCCTGCTCATGAAGTATGCGGAAGTGCTTTTCGGCTCGTCCGAAATTTCTTTAAGACTGCCAAATTTGCTGTTGTTTGCGGTGTATATGGTGTATGCTTTCTTATTGTTCAGAAACAGCGACAGGCTAGTAGCTTTGGCTGTCTTTATTCTTTTATGTACTAACCCCGGAATGGTTGATTTATTTGGATTGGCCAGGGGATATGGCTTGTCGTATGGATTTTTGCTGATGAGTTTATATCATTTTATAAGGTATTTTCAGACTAGAAAATCAAAAGACATGGTGCTTTTTCATATCGCATCCATGTTGGCCGTGCTGAGCAGTTTCACTATGCTGATTAGTTATGCGGCATTGATGCTGATCTACTTTATTACCGATTTTATTAATAGCCGGGTAATTTTGAAAAAGAAATACTTGTTTTTCGAATCAGTCAAAGTCCATATTATACCCCTTGTGTTGATTACCATCATTCTGTACGAGCCGGTGCGAAGGGTTTTTATGAGAAGCGAGTTGAACTTTGGCGGCAAAGAGGGCTTTTATGGTAATACGGTCAGCGATTTAATCAAAAATATATTCCATGGCGTTGAAATATCGCCTTTTTGGATGATAATGGCGCAAATAGTAATCACAGCACTGGTTTTGGCCGGGAGTGTAATTATTTTGAGGCTGTTTTTCAAAAAAGATGGTCCTTCCTTTTTTCAGTTTATCGGCCTGTTTATAACCAACCTGCTGGTCATCTTTATTTCTCTGGCTATTGTTTTTCAGCATTTGATTCTTGGAACAGATTATCCTATCGCGCGTTTTTCACTTTTTCTTTTTCCTGTTTTCATTGTCTATTTTGGATTTTTGCTTTCGTACATCAGCCAAAAAAATAAAAACCTTGTGGCCGTTTCGGGATTATGCCTTGCCCTGTTATCTGCCGGAAGCTTTGTTTATAAGGCCGATCTGCGTTCCTGTTCGGAATGGCGTTTCGATATGGAAACCAAAAACATGATGCGCATGCTGTCTGATGAGCATGCCGCCAATGAGGCAGAAACTGCAGAGGTACGCCTGGGAATTCACTGGCTGTTTGAACCCACCGTTAATTTTTACAGGGAAACCTGGCAGCTTGAATGGTTGTTGCCTGTTGACAGGAGGGGATTTACAGCCGAAGATGACTATATTTACACGTTCAGGGATGAATTTATTGGTTTCCCTAATGACAAGTATGAAGTTGTCCACGAATTTGAAACAGCAAACACGGTTTTGATGAAAAGATTGGAAAAGACCTCTCAATAATACCAACGAAGGTTTTCATAATAAGCGGTCGATACGCAGGAAATTTTCCCAATACTTTTGTTTGTCCATCTGTTCGAAATGTATCATTCCATACCTGTACTGATAAATCTGAATCTGATTTACCAATACGCAAATGGCAATCAGGCCAACGAAAATGCCTTTTACGGCTTTATTTCTGAATCCGTCAATAGCCTTAGCCAGCAGCAACATAAATACCGGCAGAAACTCTATAAGCACCCGTGACGAAAAACTGCCGCCATACCACCAGTTCCACCAGGATGACAACACGTAAAATAACACCAGCACAAAAAACAGCAAACCATAAAAAATGTACCGGTCAGTTTTCCAGAAGAAATAAAATCCCGTTAACGATAAAAACAATATGGGTGTATATAAAAAAGCACCTTTTTTATAACTAAACAGGAAGTCAAACAGGTGAGGATTAGAAAAATTAAAAAATTCGCTTCCATAGCTGTCGGTAAAAAATGAGCCCGTGCTGATTTTGTATAGGATAGGCTGTATGGATATTATCGCAGCAAAAATTGCTAGTCCGGCCAAGGGATACCAGGGATGCAGAAACAATTCAGACAATCCCTTTTTAAATCCCTGCCAACCTGTCGGAACAAAAAACAGTGCTAAAAGGATGATTCCATTCACAGGCCTCACAAGCATTATCAGGCCTAGAGCAACTGCTAATGCCAATATAGAGCCTGGCCGGTAGTCAGAAAAATATTTCCCGGCGAAATACAAATAAGCCGCAACAAGCGCAAAAGAGTATATGTGCGACATGCCGGCCTCCCGCACAACGTAATAAAAGGCGTTGGTACCAAAAGCCAGCGCCAGAAGCGTTATTATCACTGTGGATTGTTTGTATTTGTAAAGAAACAGGAGCTTGCTCAGAAACCACAATCCCAGCACGAAATAAAAAATAGTGGCAATTTGAACGAAAATGAAATATATGGGAGCGTAGCCATCGTTTTGGCCGCCGCTAAGGGTTGCCAGCAAATGAGCGGCAAGAAAAAAAGGAGTCTGCAACAGGGCGGTACCGCAAAAGTATTTGTTATGTGTGAGTTGGTTATGATATGCCCGGTAATCATAAAACAATTTCGGATCGGACAAAGGGTTCATTTCCTTTTCTTCGAAAAAGCCGTAGTTTAAATCATGGTAGATAAAAACGGCCGGCAGGTAGGCATAATAACCTTTGCCATCCGCCAGCACTATCCATTTCGGATTGTCGCCTCCCCAGTTGATATTTGCCGATACCCATACCAAAATGACCGTGATGAGTGTTATGAAAAAAAAAGTCTTTTTGTTCTTCATAGGGTTACTGCTGACGCAGTTAATTAAAAGGGTATGATATTTCCGCTGCCGCTGTTTTTTCCGGATACCTGGGGCGGATTGCCTGTATAATAAATATTTCCCGACCAAAGGATGTTGTACAACAATAAATCGCGGACATTCAGGTAGCAATTTCCGGTGTTCTTATTGGTAACATAGGTGTAAAATGTCTGAAAATTTTCGCAATGCACCATTCCGTGCCCATTGTGATATACCTGCAGTTCGTCGGTGCTGCCCTTGCTAATCACATCGCAAGGCCCTGTGTTTATTATCAGGTAGCAAATCCTCGTTTTCAGGTCGAGGTTAACAGTGCCCGAACCATTTTTTGAATCTATCCATAGCGAGTCGCCAACAAAAGTATTTTCCATTGTTATGTCGCCGCAGCCAGAGTACCCCAGGTATGACATGCCGGGCATTTTAACATATACATTTACTTGGGGCTTATAGCTTCGCACCCAGTTGCATTTGTTGTTGTTGCTGATATACAGCGAACCTTCTTCCACACGGGTTTTAATCAGCGGGAGCAAATTTTTTCCGGCTTCCACCCTGATGCTGTAGGTGCTGTCCTGTAACAAAAACAGGTTCACATTGTCGCTCAGGTATATATTGCTGAATGCCTCGGCAGGGCGTTCTTCTGAAACTATTTTCCCTGTACTTTTAAAACAATCGCACAGGTTTTCTTTCTTGCACGAGGCAAAACACAATACGGTGACTAAAAGAAGTGGCAAGATTTTTTTCACAAGGGTAAAATTATATTTTTTTACAATAATGTAGCTGAAAAATAAAATGTTTATATAAATTTGTACAATAAATAATCATGTGTTTATGAAAAAGTTTCTGCTTGTCTTTGTTTTTATTTTTCTGTATTTATCTGTTTTTACTTACGCGCAGCGAGGAAAACACGGAAGTGTCACTATAAACACCTCAGGAGTCATTGTCAATGCTTATACGCGGCTCACGGCGAATGCCTCTCAGGGGGCTACCAGTATCACTGTTGCCAGTAATGAATTATCTACAAATTTCTCTACCAATCTTGGTGTGGGCGATTTGGTTTTCATCATTCAGATGCAGGGCGCAACCATTACATACGGAGATACATGGGAAGGATATGGTTATATTAATTATTATAATGATGCCGGCAAATACGAATTGGCCCAGGTGGCTTCCGTGTCGGGCAGCAACATCATAAATCTGAGCTGCGGATTGACACAAAATTATACTGCCAGCGGTTATGTTCAGGTGGTGCGTGTTCCCAGGTATAATTCGCTAACCATTAACAGCGGTGCCTCGCTCACCTGTCCGGCATGGGATGGCCTTACGGGCGGTGTGCTGGTTGTTGAATCCTTAAATAGTATTAACAATAACGGTTCAGTAAATGTTAACGGCAAGGGATTCAGGGGGGGGATAGCGTCAACCTCGATTTCAAATAGTTATACAGAAAAATGGTATGCACATGCTGACCCCACCAAGGGAGGCCAGAAAGGGGAAGGAATTGCCGGCCGTGGAGAGGTAGCAAAACAATACTGCAAGGGAGCTCCTGCCAATGGCGGGGGGGGAGGCAATTCGCACAACTGCGGTGGTGGCGGAGGATGCAATGTCAGCGCTAATTTATCCTGGACTTTCGGCAGAGGGATTCCCGACAACTCTTGTCTTTCGTGCACGGCAGCCTGGGAGCTGGAAGCCACCGGAATGTCCACCAGCATATCTTATGGTGGGGGCAGAGGAGGGTATTCATTTTCGGCTAATGACCTGGATGCTGCAACGGTAGGCCCTGGTAATTCATCCTGGGGAGGTACCAATAGAGAAAACGATGGCGGTAATGGCGGTTGGCCGCTTAATGAAAACCAGGGGCTTTTCCCGCGTCTTTTTCTGGGTGGCGGCGGTGGCGGAGGCCATGCCAACGATAATGAGGGCGGCGCCGGCGGCAACGGTGGCGGACTGATTTATTTTATGTCATACGGTGGTATTTCAGGCAGCGGCACTTTTTATGCCAATGGAATGCCCGGAGGTAATTCTGAAGGCGGTACCCCCCCCTTTAATGAGTCCACAGGTACTGACGGCTCAGGCGGCGGCGGCGGCGGCGGCACTATCGTGTTGAATGCCCTTAGCTCCATCATAAATGTTTCTGCCTGGGCTGACGGAGGCAAGGGGGGCGATCAGATAAAAAAATGCTACCCTAATCCTTTATACACTAATGACGAAGCCGAAGGCCCGGGTGGCGGCGGCGGGGGAGGGTATATTGCCGTTTCAGGCTCACCTTCCATACCAAGATCTACAGCCGGCGGGGTAAACGGAACAACCACGGCAACGCCGGCCAGCCATAACAGTCTGGATGAATTCCCTCCCAACGGTGCCACCAAAGGAGGCCCGGGAATAAGCAATGGCGTTGTTACCAACTTTAATATCGCCACACCTACGAGTGTTACTGCTTGCCAGGGACAACCCATCACATTAACAGCCACTCTTCAGGGCAGTGTCCCATCGGGAGTAACCTATGGCTGGTACGATCAGATTGTGGGCGGTACTTTATTGTCCTCTCAGCAGACCTTAACCATCTCAAATCCACAGGTACAGGATACCTTTTATTTTGGTACCTGCCCGGGAACTTACCGTGTGCGTGTCATCATGTACGTTTCTGCATTTATGCCCAGCGCCGGTAGCGATGTTTCTTATTGTGTTGGTAGCTCCGCTGGTTTGCAGGCCTCTTGTGGCGGATGTGCCTCTGCTTCCTATGCCTGGTCGCCTTCAACAGGATTGAGTAACATTTATATTGCAAACCCTACGTGTTCTGCAACCACCACCACTACCTATACCGTTACAATTACTAATCAGGACGGTTGCTCTGCCGCCGACAATGTAACAGCAACTGTGTTTCCAAACAACACCATTTCGTTAAGTTCAGCGGCCGGCACCAATGCACAGACAAAGTGCATCAACACAGCTTTAACAACCATTACCTATAGCACCACAGGAGCCACCGGCGCTACCATCACGGGCTTACCAGCCGGAGTCACGGGGTTATGGGCGTCCAATGTGGTAACCATCAGCGGAACACTCACTGTTTCAGGTACATACACTTATACTATTACGCTTACGGGCGGTTGCGGTACTATCACTGCAACGGGAACCATCACGGTTACGCCAAATAATACGGTAACTGCGGCATCTTCTACACCGGCACTGTGTATCAATACGGCGCTGACTGCCATTACACATACGACAACCGGCGCTACCGGCATTGGAACAGCAACAGGACTGCCAGCAGGAGTAACCGCATCATGGGCCTCAAACACCATCACTATCAGCGGCACACCAACTGTATCAGGAACATTCAATTACAGCATTCCGCTGACCGGTGGTTGCGGAACGGTTACTGCCACAGGAAATATCACGGTTATGCCAAATAATACGGTTACTGCGGCATCTTCTACACCGACACTGTGTATCAATACGGCGCTGACGGCTATTACACATACAACGACCGGCGCTACAGGCATTGGAACAGCAACAGGACTGCCGGCCGGAGTTACTGCATCATGGGCCTCAAACACCATCACTATCAGCGGCACACCAACTGTATCAGGAACATTCAATTACAGCATTCCGCTGACCGGTGGTTGCGGAACGGTTACTGCCACAGGAACCATCACGGTTACACCTGACAACACCATCTCATTAACAGCGGGTGGAACACAGACAAAATGTATTAATACCGCAATAACAACAACAACCTATGCTACAACAGGGGCTTCAGGAGCCTCAGTTACAGGCCTTCCTGCAGGCGTTACCGGATCATGGGCTTCCAACGTGGTAACTATCAGCGGTACACCCACAGTTTCAGGAGTATTTACCTATACCGTCACACTAAATGGCGGCTGCGGAACAGTCTCTGCAACAGGGACCATTACCGTAACACCCGATAATACTATCGCACTCACATCGGCTGCAGGGACCAATGCGCAGACCAAGTGTATTAATACCGCAATAACAAATATTACTTATGGCACTACCGGTGCTACCGGTGCTACTGTTACCGGCTTACCGGCAGGAGTCACAGGTGCCTGGGCATCCAATGTGGTAACCATCAGCGGTACGCCTACTGTTTCCGGCTCTTTCACCTATACCATCACCTTGAACGGCGGTTGCGGCAGTATCTCGGCAACAGGAACTATTACCGTAACACCAAATAATACTATCACGCTCACATCGGCTGCCGGCACCAACGCACAGACCAAGTGTATCAATACGGCCATTACTAATATTACGTATAGCACAACCGGTGCCACAGGGACAACGGTTACCGGATTACCTGCCGGCATTAGCGGTTCATGGGCATCCAATGCAGTAACCATCAGCGGAACACCTACTGTTTCTGGTGCATTTACCTATACCGTAACCTTGAACGGCGGTTGTGGAACGATCAGCACTACTGGAACTATCACCGTTACACCCGACAATACCGTAACACTGACCTCACCTGCAGGCACCAATGCACAAACCAAGTGTATCAATACGGCCATTACTAATATTACTTATGGCACTACCGGTGCCACCGGTGCCTCCGTTACCGGCTTACCCGCCGGCATCAGCGGCTCATGGGCTTCCAATATGGTGACCATCAGCGGTACGCCCACAGTTTCAGGTTCTTCTACCTATACCGTAACTTTGAACGGCGGTTGCGGTACTGTCAGTGCTACAGGCACTATTACCGTAACACCTGACAATACAATAGCTTTGGTTGCCGGCGGTAATCAATCGGTATGTGTCAACGCACCAATTACCACTGTCGTGTATGCAACTACAGGCGCTACCGGCGCTGCATTTGCCGGCTTGCCTTCCGGGGTAACAGGAAACTGGTCATCCAATGTGGTCACCATTAGCGGTAACCCTACGGTAACAGGAACTTATACTTATACTGTTACCCTGCTTGGAGGATGCGGCAATGTATCTTCCGGCCATACCATTACGGTTACCAATATCAATACAATTACGCTCACTTCTGCATCTGGCACGGATTCGCAGCAGAGTTGCGTCAATACCCAGCTCACTGATATTACATATAGCACAGCAGGGGCTACCGGAGCCACCTTCAGCGGCCTGCCGGCTGGGGTTACCGGAAACTGGGCTTCAGGAACTGTGACCATTTCGGGAACACCCACCGTGGCCGGAACATATACTTATACCGTTGGGTTAACCGGAGGGTGCGGAGTTGTTTCGGCTACAGGTACAATAACCGTAACTCCCAGCAACACTATTATTCTTACCTCGCCTGCCGGAAGCAATGCTCAGACTGTCTGTGTCAGCAACCCGATTCTGAATATTATTTATACGACCACCGGGGCTACCGGCGTTACTTTCAGTGGGTTGCCTGCCGGGGTATCGGGAAGCTGGTCTTCTAATACGGTAACAATCAGCGGCACACCAACAATAACCGGTGCTTATACATATTCCATTACGTTAACCGGCGGATGCGGCACTATGTCAGCTTCAGGAACAATCAACGTGGTTACCAACAACACGATCGCCTTGAGTTCCGCCCCTGGTACCGATGTTCAAACTCTTTGTATCAACACGGCATTAACCGCTGTTACATATAATACAGGAGGCGCTACCGGGGCTGTAATCAGTGGCCTGCCGGCAGGAGTTACCGGCAACTGGGGCTCTAATGCCGTTACCATTTCAGGTACGCCAACGGTCACAGGGACATTTGTTTATACCATAGCTCTGACCGGTGGCTGCGGAACAATCTCGGCCACTGGCAGTATTACCGTAAATCCTATGGATAATGCTGCTTTTGACTATCCTTTATCCACTTATTGCCAGTCGGGTGTGGATCCTGCAGCCAATATAACTGGAGGTTTCACAGGCTCGTTTACTGCTTCGCCCGGAGGACTGACGTTCCTGAATACATCCACAGGACTTATTGATCTTAGCGCCAGTGCGCTGAATAATTATGTCATTACGTTTACCACCAATGGCTCCTGTCCTGTCAGCAGCACGTATTCATTGGCAATCATTTCAGCGCCATCAGCCGACTTTAGTTATACCGGACCCTATTGCCAGAACGATGCCAACCCGTTGCCAACAATGACCACCGGCGCGATGACAGGTGTTTTCAGTGCTGCTCCTACCGGATTGGTATTTGTCAATACCGGTACCGGCCAGGTAAATCTTGGTGCCAGCAATGCCGGCACGTATACGGTTACCAATAGCATATCCGCCACTGCAGGATGTCCCGCGGTAAGCGCCACGGCCAGCATTACCATCAATGCCGTGCCAACCGTAGTGGTACCTCTTGATATCAGCGTGTGCAACAACGAAGTGGTGCCGGCGATCAGTTTTCTGGGAGTTCCTTTTAGCACTGTGGTTTCCTGGAGCAATTCAAATACATCCATTGGCCTGGGCGCTTCCGGCACAGGCACTATTGCATCCTTTTCCGCGATAAATACGGGAACAGCCCCTGTTACGGCTACCATTACCTTAACGCCTTCAGCAAATAATTGTATTGGCGCCGACACCTCGTTCACTATTACGGTGAATCCCACTCCGGCAGCTATGGTTCCTTCAGATATTACCGTGTGCAACGGCGCTGCAGTTCCCGCTATGTCATTTACAAGCCAGACACCCGGCACCAGCTTCACCTGGACCAACTCCAACACAGCTATCGGATTAGCCGCGTCAGGAACCGGCAACATCACCTCGTTTACAGCCGTTAATACCACCAACGCACCGGTTTCTGCCACTATTTCGGTAACGCCTTCAGCCAACGGCTGTACCGGCAGCGTGTCAGACTATATCATAACGGTAAATCCTTCGCCGCTGGCAATTGTTCCTTCCGATACCAGTATCTGCCATGGCGCAACCGTTCCGGGCGCGGTGTTTACCAGCACGATCAGCGGCGCTACGTTTACGTGGACCAATTCAAGTCCGTCCATCGGGATCCCTGCCAGTGGCAGCGGCAATGTGCCCTCATTTACTGCCGCAAACAGCGGTACCACACCCGTTATAGCGAGTATTTCTGTAGTGGCATCGGCCAATTCCTGTGCCGGTCAGCCGGAAACGTATACCATTACCGTTAATCCGCTGCCGGTAATCGTGATGAATAACACCCTGCCTGAATGTCCCGGATTGAATAATGGGACGATTACCCCTGAGATCACCGTTGGAACACCACCATACCAGTTTTTATGGAGTACAGGAGCTGCTACAGATCAGCTTACGGATCTTGGCAACGGAACCTATATGGTTACCGTAACCGACTCACACGGATGCCAGAGCTCAAACTCGCTGGATTTCGACGTGCTTGATGATTGCCTGGATCCTGTAGTGTACGTCCCCAATATTTTCTCACCCAATGGCGATAACAATAATGACGTGATATTTGTCCATGGTCAGGCCATAAAGACTATGCAATGGATGATATTTGACCGCTGGGGCGAGAAGATTTTTGCATCGGAAGAAATTGCTGTGGGTTGGGACGGTACCTACAAAGGCAAAGATATGCCGGCAGGGGTTTATGTGTTCCGGTTGAAGGTAACTTTCACTGACGGCAATGAAATTGAAAAGAAAGGGAATATCACGCTGGTAAGATAGGAAGACCTCGGATTTATTTGAATATCCGGTTATGACAGTAAACATAACCGGATATTTTTTTATCCCAAAATGGGTTATTTAGTAGTTGTGCCTGCAGTGATGAAGTTGGCCGATTTGTAATCCTGCAGATTCCCCGTGCTGTCCGAATAAATAAAATAAGCTTCCAGGCCGGAGTGTGTTTTAATAAACTCTTTGGCTTTTTCGAGTCCCATAACCATAAAGGCGGTGGCATAGGCATCCGCTGAAGTACAGTCATCGGCAAGAACAGTTACGCTCAGCAGCGAATGATGCACGGGATAACCTGTGGCGGGGTCGAGCGTATGGGAGTATTTGACACCGTCTTTAATGAAAAATTTGCGTGAATTTCCCGATGTGGCCAAAGATTTATTTATAAGTTCCACTTTTTCATAAACCACCTGTTCGGCATTGCTGCTGTCGGCAGGTTTTTCAATGCCCACCATCCAGTTGGTATTGTCGTTTTTGGTTCCGGAAGCCCGCACTTCGCCGCCTATTTCAATCAGATAATTGCTCATTCCTTTTTTATTGAAATACTCTGCAATAACATCCGCAGTATAGCCCTGTGCTATGGCATTAAAATCCAGCATGATACAAGGGTTTTCTTTAAGCAGGCTGCTTCCTTTTCCGGTATTGACCAGCCGGACTTTTTGATATCCTACACAAAGCAATAAGCTGTCAACCTTTTTTTTATCCATTTCAAGGCCTTGTTTCTTCCAAAAACCCCAGGATTTTACCAGGGGCCCGACGGTGATATCAAAACACCCTCCGGTAGCTGCCGAAACTTCCTGCGATTTATTGAAAAGTTTAATAAAATGAGTGTTGAGCTCTGTCTCTCTGTTGCTGTTAACCTTAGAAATTATAGAATTACTATCAAAAACGGAAGCGGTCTGGTCGATGACAACAAACAACGAATCTATGGATGATTTTACGGCATTGCTGTCAGGCCCGGCATAGAATTTTATCAAAAAAAAGGAGCCTTGCACGGTGCCTTTGTAAGTTACCATATTTTCTTTTTCAGGTTGGCTGCACGAAGCGGCCAGTATCAGCAGTGTGCATAAAAATAAAACACTCTTTTTCATTTTTCAGGTTTTTTAATAATTGGTTTTTGGGGGAATTGACCGGTTGATACATTAATATTAATGCAAATCACAACTTTTTGATGGTAAAGGTAAATTTTCTGTTCAATTTTTTACGGAAAGCATACAGCGAAAAAAAATAAGCTGTCAGAAACACCACCACCAAAAGGCCTGTTATGGGTTCGGAGACTTCGGCAAAGTATGCGGCAAGCATGAGTGCAATCATTACTATGAAGGGAAGGATATAAGCGAGAAAAACTGCCAGAAACCCCATTTTTTGCGTCATGATTACAAGTACTTTTTCTCCAGGTACAAAAGTTTCCTGTGGCTTGCGAACCGTGATGATTTTTTCTTTTGAATCGGAAACACCGCAGAGATGTTTAGTCTTGCAAGTCGAACAAGCCGAAGTGCTTTCGATTACAACTTCAATAGTGTTTTGATGTATTGCACTGACTACGCCCTGATGTGAAATATGACTGTCTTCCATAAGCAGAACAAAAGTAATACATCCGGGGAGTTTTTGCACTTTTTTTATTAAAGTATTTTCTATGTGGTTGAATAATAGGTTGTAAATAATAATTGTGAATGTAATATTTGTGGCTTTATTTTTTTTTGAAATTGGTTATTAGTTAATAAAAAGTATAATTTTGCACCTGTTTAAAAAATGATTACCATGATAAATTTGACTACCAAATACATGGGTTTCGAGTTGAAAAACCCTTTGATAGTTGCCAGTTCCGGTTTGACGAAATCGCCTGAAAAAATCCGCTCTTTTGAAGAAAAAGGTGCTGCGGCAGTGGTACTGAAGTCGCTCTTTGAAGAACAGATTATGTTTGAGACGAATCATATTATGGATTATCCGGATTCTTATAATAACTATCCCGAGGCGCTCGATTACATTCAGAATTTTACCAAACACAATTCTGTTGAGGAATACATGACGCTTATCAAGACTGTAAAGAAAGAAGTAAAAATTCCTGTTTTTGGCAGTATCAATTGTGTTTCGCTCAACGAATGGACGACCATAGCGCGTGATATTGAAAAAGCCGGCGCCGACGCCCTGGAGCTTAATATTTTTATCATGCCCAGCGATCTTAACCTTACCGGTGCCGAACATGAAAAGATGTATTTCGACATTATTGCGAAAATAAAAAACACGGTAAAAATCCCGGTGGCCATTAAGGTGGGTTATTACTTCAGTGGCTTGGTAAATCTGTTACAAAAGTTTTCGTGGACAGGCATAGGGGCTCTGGTACTCTTTAACCGTTTTTACACTCCCGATATAAACATTGATACATTACATCTGCAGGCAAGCAATATACTCAGCACCCCCGCCGAAATCGGCAATTCCCTCCGCTGGATCGCCCTGCTGTCGGATAAGGCCGGTTGCGACATTGCTGCTTCAACAGGCATACACGATGCCAGCGGCGTGATAAAACAACTCCTTGTCGGTGCAACCGCTACCCAACTATGTTCCACATTATACCTTAACGGCGCCGGACGTATTCAGGAAATATTGGAAGACCTGACTAAATGGATGTCAGATAAAAACTATAACCAGATAAGTGATTTCAGGGGTAAACTCAGCCTGAAGAAAGCCGAAAATCCTGTGATGTATCACAGGGTACAGTATATGAAACACCTGTCCGATACCGATTAATTTGTTTAACATTAAATAATATAGCACGTGAATATTGTAATTATCTATGCTGTTATTACGCTCAGCGTTATTGGGTTGCTGTCTGCAGTGATTTTGTTTTTTATTGCCCAGAAGTTTAAAGTTATCGAAGATCCTCGCATTGATGAAGTGGCTGGCTTGCTGCCTGGCGCCAATTGCGGCGGATGTGGATTTGCAGGCTGCCGGAATATGGCCGAAAACATCGTAAAAAAAGAATCAACCGAAGGCTATTTTTGCCCTCCGGGAGGAAATGACACCATGAAAGCTATTGCAGCCGTTTTTGGGAAGGTGGCTGAAGACAAAGCCCCGATGATAGCGGTGGTTCGTTGTAATGGCACCTGTACTAATGCCGTAAATAAAAATGAGTATGACGGATTGAAATCCTGTTATTTCATGCACAATTTGTATTCAGGCACCAATGGGTGTCCTTACGGTTGTTTGGGATGCGGCGATTGTGTTACGGCCTGTCAGTTTGATGCCATGTATATGGATGACCAAACCGGGCTGCCTGTTGTGGTTCAGGATAAGTGTATCGCCTGCGGCGCCTGTGTCAAGGCTTGCCCCAGAGGCATCATCGAACTGAGAAACAAAGGCAAAAAAGACCGCCGGATTTTTGTCAGTTGTATTAACAAAGAGAAAGGCGCTGTGGCCAAGAAAAACTGCGAAGTAGCCTGTATCGGTTGCGGAAAATGTGTTAAAGAATGCAAATTCGAAGCTATTACCATGGAAAACAACCTTGCCTACATCAATTTTGAAAAGTGCACCTTATGCCGTAAATGCGTTGAATCGTGTCCTACCGGCGCTATCCGGGAAGTAAATTTCCCGGAACGTAAAAAGAAGGATGCCGATACTCCTCAGGAACAACCGGCTAACAATTAATAAAAACATATTGAAATTTGAACAAAAAATATA
>Ga0209604_1000921_pt1 | contig 25460 bp, 19 predicted proteins | sample AD_UKC097_MetaG_FD_184405 | JGI IMG/M metagenome (GOLD analysis project Ga0209604, IMG submission 184405) | Active sludge microbial communities of municipal wastewater-treating anaerobic digesters from USA - AD_UKC097_MetaG (SPAdes) (version 2) | ecosystem: Engineered > Bioreactor > Anaerobic >... | reverse complement strand
AACAGACTGATGTTCCGTACCATCTCGACACCCTCCGGTTAGTCCTGCTACAGACACGGTCGAGATTACCTCGGCCGTCCGGAGGGCCTTTCTCACGCGATCACGGATCTATCTTGGACAGGAGTGTTTCACTACCGGAGCCCCTTCTTCTGGGACGCGAAGGTCTTCGAACAGCTGCCGATCACCGTCGTGGAGCTGCGGAAGAACTACCGGCAGAAGGAGCTGGAGTTCATGGACGTCCTGAACGGGATCCGGCTCGGGGAGCTCGCGGACGAGCACCAGGCCCTCCTGAACTCACGCTGTGTCCCGGGGTTCGAGGTGGACCCCGGTGAGATCCGGCCCTGGCTGACGACGACGAATTCCCGGGCGGCGCAGATCAACACGGCGCGCCTGGCCCGCCTCCCGGGGCCGGAGCACGTCTTTCCCGCGACCTTCTCCGGCGACGCCTTCAGCGGCGAGAACCTGCCTGCCGAGGCCGAGCTGAAGCTGCTGCCGAGGAGCGAGGGACGTCTCCTCGGGCGGCGCGCCCCGGAGGGCGGGAAGACGGCGCGGACTCCTTCGACGTGACGGCGCCGGCGAGCTTCAGCTCACCGGCACGACGATCCCCCCGATCGGCAGGTGGATGAACGTTCCGAGGACGGGCTTCCCCCACGCCTCGGCCACCGTCTCCGCGTAAGCGCCGACCTGGCCCGCGTGCGTCGCGGCACGGGCGAGGGCCTCGGCGGTGGAGCCCGGGTAGCTCTTGTGGTCGACGACGACGAGGCCTTCGGCCGTCTCGAGGACGAGGTCCGCGGTACCGGAGAGGACGGAGCCGTCGGGGAGACGCCGGCGGATGGGGAGCTCGCGGTGCCAGGCGGCCGCGGGCCAGCGTGACGCGACGAAGGCCGCGAGGGCGTCGGAAGCGTCGAGGAACGACTCGGGAAGGAGCGCGCCGGCGACGCCCCAGCGGGCGATGAGACCCTCGGCGAGGGCGAGACGCTCGGGGCTTGGGAGAGAAGGGCGGTCGCCGGCGAGGAAGCCGTGGAGGGCGACTCCGAGGAGCTGCATGTCGGTGCCGGAGCGGAGGGGAAGGCGCGGTCCGATCGAGATCGGCTCGCCCGCGGTGCCCGGCTCCTCGACCTTCGAGGCGGAGACGAACGCTGGCGGGTGCTCGCGCGGGCCGGCGGGAACCGGGGCCGCGCCGGCCGCACGGGCCGGGCGCGCCGCGAGCGGCGGCGGCGCGGGACGGCGGAACGTCTCGACGCGCGTCCCCCCGATTGCGGCGATTGGTCCGTCGTCGTCGACGGCGGCGCCGAGGTGGCGGAAGAGGGAGTCGGTCAGCGTTCCGGCGCGGGCGGAGAGGACGACGCGGTCGCGGGCGCGGGTGAAGCCGACGTAGAGGAGGCGGAGGCTCTCGCGGTCGGCCCGCTCGGCGAGGAGGCGCTTGCGCTCGCTCGAATCGAGGAGGCCGTGGATGCGGGTGCGCGACGTGCGGCCCGTATAGGGCCCGGGCCAGAAGACGATCCTGCGGCCGGCGAGGGGTCGGTCGAGGTCGATGGGCGCCTCGGAGAGGACGTTGACCTCGAAGGCCGAGGCCTCGCGCGTGTCGGGGTGGAGGTCGAGGACGACGATGGGCCACTCGAGGCCCTTGGCGCCGTGGAGCGTCGAGACGACGACGGCGTCGGGCGACTCGGGGCGCTGCTCGGGCTTCACGGCTTCGTCGAGGCTGTCGAGGAAACCGAGGACCGTGGCGGGCCGGCCCTCCGCGAGGGCCCGGCCCGTGAACGCGACCGCGGCGGCCCGCAGCTCCTCCAGGGAGGCGAGGCGCGACGCGGCCGAGCCCCACGCGAGGCAGAGCTCGCGCAGGTCGAGCGCGTCGAGGACGGCGTCGAAGCCCTCCTCGGGGCCGAGGAGGGGCGCAGCCTCGCGGGCCGCCCGAACGCGAGACACGGAGAGGAGCCCGCCGAAGGCCTCGGCGCCGGGCGCGCCGAGCGTCTCCGCGAGCCAGGCGTCGGGGTCGTCCGCGCGCTCGACGAGCCGGGCCAGGGTCGCGGCGGCCAGGGAGTCGTGGGAATCGGCCCAGAGGCGGAGCCCCGCGACGAGGAGAAGGCCCTCGAGGGACCGGGCGGCCTCGGCGCGGGGAAGGGTCGATTCCAGGCCCTCCGCGGCGAGCGCGGCGGCGATCTCGGCGCAATCCTCGTTCAGCCGGCAGAGGACGGCGACGTCGCCCGGCCGGGGACGACGGACCTCGCCCGTGGCGCGGTCTCGGACGCGGGTCTCGGGATCCTCGATGAGCGCGCGGACCCGTGCCGCCGTCTCGGCCGCGTCGCCAGCCTTGTTCTTCGAGCCGAGCGCCCACCGCTCGACGACCGGGCCGAGGCCCGGCGGCTCGTCTGGCTCTCCCGGCGCGAGGCGGACGCGGGCCTCGGGGAGCCCCTGCCGGCCGAAGGCGCCGACGAAGAGCTCGGAGGCGACGTGGACGAGCGCGGGCCGGCTGCGCCAGGACTTCGGGAGCGTCTCCGGCTCGTCGCCTCCGAGGAGGGACTCGATGGCCGCGTCCATGAGCGCCGGATCGGCGCCGCGGAAACCGTAGATGGCCTGCTTCTGGTCGCCCACCCAAGCACTCTTCGCGAGCCGGGCGAGCGAGAGGAAGAGCGCGAGCTGGAGGGGGCTCGTGTCCTGGAACTCGTCCACGAGGACGAGGTCGATCTCGGCCTCGAGCTGTTCGCGCACGGCGGGTCGCTCGAGGAGACGGAGCGCGAGCGCTTCCTGGTCGGCGAAGTCGACGACGCCCCGCTCGCGCTTGTAGTCGGCGTAGGCCGAGAGCGAGCGGGCGGCGAGCGAAAAGGCGAGGCGGGTGGCGCGGGCGAGATCGCTCCGGAAGAGCGGGTGCCGGTCGTGGTCGGCGGCGAGCGCCTGGACGGGGGCCGCGTGCTCACGGGACTTCTTGCCCGTTTCGAGGTTGGCGAGGCCGGCGAAGACCTGCCACGCGGGCCGGCGGGTTCCGCGAAGCGCGGCGAGGGCGGAACGGACCCTGGCGCGGGCGTCCTTCGTCGCCTTCGTCGTGTCGAGGTCGAGGTCGACGCTCGCGAGGAACGTGTCGAGGGCGGCGACGAGGGCGGCGTCCCACAGCGCGCCGTCGATCTCGCGCCCGCAGCCGTCGAGGAGCTTCGTCAGCTCCGCGACGCTCGCCTCTCCGGAGGCGTAGAGGGTCGCCGCGTCGACTCCGTTCGAGCGTGCGGCCTCCTGGATCCTCCGGGCCGCCTCCTCGAGGTCGAGGTCGGCAAAGAGCGACTGGAGCTCGGAGAGGCTCTCCTCGTCCTCCCTCTCGACGACGGACGAGAGGCTCCGCTTCAGGGCGGCGGCGGCGCTCTCCTGGTCGAGGACGGTCAGGTCGGGCGAGAGGCCGAGGTCGAAGGCGAAGTCGGACAGGAGCCGGCCGCAGACGGAATGGACGGTGCCGATGCGGGCCGCGCCGAGGCGCCGCGCCTCGTCGACCTTCCCGTAACGGAGGAGCTCTTCCCTCACCCGCCGGGCCAGCTCGGCCGCGGCCTTGACTGTGAACGTCACGGCGACGACGGCCTCGGGGCGGACGCGCCCCTCGCGGATCTCCTCGGCGAGATGCCTGGCAAGGCGCGAGGTCTTGCCGCTGCCGGCGCTCGCGGAGATGACCTGGACGGGCTTCATGCTCCCTCCGCCGGGAAGCTTCGGCCACAGAGCGCGCCGCAATCGCAGTAGCGGCACGGTGCGGGGACGAAGAGGCCCTCGTCCGTCAGGGCGGCGGCGGCCTTCTCGTCCTGCTCGCGGCCGGGCGAGGCGAGCTCCCCGCGGGCGACGTGCTCCCGCGCGGCGAGGGCGGCCGATTCGAGTGCCTCCCACACCTCGCGAGGCGGCGGGCCCCCCACGGCCTCGGCGCCCGGGAAGTCGCTCTCGGACTGCGCGAGAAGGAGGGCGTCGCGGAGGATGAAGTAGGCGACGGGCGGAGGATCAATCAGCCCGTCCTCGTGCGCGAGGAGCCGGGCGTAAGCCGCGAGCTGGAGAGCGCCTCCATCTCGGAGGAGATCCCGGCGGATCCCCTTGCTCCACTTGAGGTCGACGACGGCGGACGGCGAGCTGAAGATGAGGTCGGCCCGGCCGCGCACGGTGCCGCCCGGCCAGGGGGCCTCGAGCGAGCGTTCCACCTCGACTCTCGAGACCCCGAGGCGGGCCGCGAGCCCGACGAGGTGACGGGCGGCGTCGCGCACGGCGCGGCGGGCCACGGCGCGGTCGCGCTCGGCTCCCGGAAGGAAGAGCGACGCGCCGAGGAAGGGCCCGGTCGTGTCGAAGAGGCGCTCGGCCTCCTCGCCGGCCTCGTCGGGCGTGAGGCCCGTGCGGGCGAGAACGCGCTCGAGGACGGAGTGACAGACGCTTCCGAGGAGCATCGCTTCGCCCGGGAGAGTTCCCGAGCGCCCCGGCCAGAGCCCGCCGGCGTAGGTGAGCGCGTGGAGGAGAGAGCAGCCAAGGAGCTTCTCGAGCGAAGACGGGGACTCGACCTCGCGCGGGGGGACGGCGGGCCCGCTCCAGTCGACCCGGGGCTCGGGGAGCGGCCGAAGAGAGCGGACGGAACACGCGGGCGTGCGAGAGCCGAACGGGGCGGGGCGCTCGAGGAGGTCCGGCCGACCGCCGGGAGCAAACGATGCGGTGATCTCGTCCCAGAGGGAGTGCGGGTGCAGCTCCTCGCCGGCGGCATCGCGGTGGGGCGCGACGAGGACGAGGGATTCGCCGGCGTAGAGGAGCGGCCGTCGCCAGCGAAGAGCGCGGCGGACGGACTCGACGCCGGGGGTCTCGATCTCGATGCCGACGGCCGCAAGGGCCGCCCTCTCGGCGGGCGTGGCGGGAAAGCTGCCCGAGGAAAGCGACTCCGCCCGCTGGAAGCGCCACCAGACGATGCGCCGCGCGGGGCCGCCGATGCCTCCGGGCAGCCCGACGACGCCGAGGCCCGCCTCGCGGGGGAAGGGCGCCGAGGCCGGAAGCGCGGTGGAGGCCTCGGCGACCACGCGCCCGAGCTGGCTTTCGGTCAGCTCGGTGAGGCCGCTCCTGTCGAGGACGTCGGCGGTGTCGAGGCAAGAGGAGAGTGCGCGCTCGAACGGCGCGGGGTCGTCGTCCCGCTCGATGCGGCCGCGAAGCCAGCGCTCGAGGACGGCGAGGCGCCGGCGCGCCTCCTCCACGGGGTAGGACTCGCGGATCGCCCCGGGGCGGAAGAGCTGCTCGAGGCGCTCGGAGAGGGCCTTTCGTCGGCTCTCGTCCTCGATGCGATCCAGGGCGCGTTCTAGGGCAGCCGTCCACTTCGGGCTGCCGACGGCGGGCTGGTCGTGAAGGGCGTCGGCGAGGGAGCCGGCAACGCTCTTCGGAACGGGACCGACGGGAAGCAGGAGGAGATCGAGCGCCTGCTGCGGGTCGGCCGGGTCGAGCCCGAGAGCGAGGGTGAGGGGCACGACGGGGAGGAGGGCGTCGTCGGCGGCGGTCGCGGCGGCGCCGGTCGTCGGGAGGCCGTGGCGCCGGAGCGCCGTGTCGAGGACGGGCTCGGGGGAGATGACGACGGTGCCGTCGAGCGAGTCCTGCGCCGCGAGCCAGGCCGCGACGGACTCGGCCGCCTCCAGAGGACCGACGGGGTGAACGAGCTGGAGCGAGCCGTCGCCCGTGGGGACGAAGCCGGACCCGCGCGCCGCCGAGAGGTCGCCCGAAGCGGGCGCGGGAGCGAGGGGCATCGCCGCAGTTCGCGTGCCCTGGCGTGCCAGGGCGTCGAAGAGCCGCCGCCAGGCCGTCGGGAAGGAGTACGGCTCGGCGAGGAAGCTCAGCTCGGCGACCTCCGCGGAGTGCACGGCGAGGGCCGACTCGACGGCGAGCAGGCGGTCCACGGACCCGGGAAGCGCGTCGTGCGTCACGGCGGCGAGCGCCGTGAGACGAGGGGCGCCGGGGATCTCTTCTCCCCGCCAGCCCTGGAAGAAGAGAAAGTCCCGCCAGCCGAGGAGGCGGCGTGAGACGGCGAGGGGGTCGATGGAGGCGGAGGCGCTCCAGAAGCCTTCGGAACTCCGGACGGCTGGGACGAGCGCCGCGACGCGCCGCGAGGAAGGGATGGGCGGACCCGCGAGACCGAGGGACGTCTCGAGGAGGCCGAGGAGCCCGGCCTCCCCGACCCATGTCTCGCCGGCGACGGCAGCCCGGCCCTCGAGGGGGCCGGGCCAGGCTCCGGAGTCGAAGTCGGGATCGAAGACGATTCTCACGCGTCCCTCAACTGGCGAGCGTTCCGCACCCGGCGAGATTCTGCGGAGTGTTGCGAGATGTTGCCAGACATTGGAGATCGAGGCCGGCCAATCCGGGATACCGGCCTCGACCTGCCCGAGCGGCCGTCCCTCACGAACGTCAGAAACGTCCGCCAAAGTCGTCTCTGCCACCCGGGTCGAGCCGACGCGTTCGCCTGGCGGAATCCGAGGGGCTCTCCGCGAAGCTGCCGATCAGGAGGAAGAGGACGCCCAGGATGATCAGGAACGTCATGGCTGGCTCCTTTCGCCAGGCAATGTCGCGCATGGAGTCAGACAGAAGGTGTCTGATGCCCTGGGCCCGGACGCCAGCTGTCCGACCCCTCGTGCGATCTTCGAGACATGAGACAGTTCGAAGAGGGCGGCGCCAACCGAGTCCCGGCCCGACCGACGGAGGAGTGATGCGGATCGTCCACACGGCCGACTGGCACCTGGGGCACGTCCTCTACGACCGGGACCGCGAGGCGGAGCACCGGGCGTTCCTCGACTGGCTGCTCGACCTCCTCGAGAAGGAGAGCGTCGACGCCCTCCTCGTCTGCGGCGACGTCTTCGAGGGGGCGAACCCGCCCGCCTCGGCGCTGGCCCTCTGGTACGGCTTCCTGGCCGACGCGAGCCGCCGGTGCCAGGGGCTTCAGGTCGTCGTCGTGGCGGGCAACCACGACTCGCCGGCACGGCTCGAGGCACCCGCTCCCGTCCTCGCGGCTCTTTCGGTGAACGTCGTCGGGTTCTTGCCGCGCGCCGAGGGTGAAGTCGACGTCGAGCGGCTCGTCGTCCCCCTCCGCGAGCGCTCTTCCGGCCCGGGCGGCGAGGTCGCCGCCTGGGTGGCGGCCGTCCCGTTCCTGAGGCTGGGCGACCTGCCCGGAGGGGAGGCGACGCCCGAGGGCATCGTCGACGGCGTCCGCGCGATTTACGCGAGAGCGCTGGAGGCCGCCCGCTCGAGGCGGACGGCCGGTCAGGCGCTCCTCGCGACGGGGCACTGCTACGTCGAGGGGATGCGCCTCTCGGACGAGAGCGAGCGGAAGGTCCTGGGAGGGAACCAGCACCCGCTGCCGGTCGACGTCTTTCCGGCCGACGTCGACTACGTCGCGCTCGGCCACCTCCACTTCCCCCAGCAAGTCGGCGGCCGCGGCAACGTCCGCTATTCCGGCTCGCCCCTGCCGCTCTCGCTCGACGAGGACGTCTACCCGCACCAGGTCTGCCTCGTGGAGCTTCAGGGCGGGCGGTGCAAGGCGGTGAATGCCGTGCGCGTCCCGCGGAGCGTCCCCATCCTCCGCCTTCCCGACGAGCCGGCGCCGCTCGCCGAGGTCCTCGCGCTCCTCGAGAAGCTCCCGCCCGCTCCGCCCCGCGAAGCGGGCGAGCCCGACCGGCGCCCCTGGCTGGAGGTGCGGGTCCGGCTCGAGGGGTCGGAGTACGGCTACCAGGGCGAGATCGCCGAGGCGCTGGAGGGGAAGGACGCGCGCCTCGTGAAGATCACGCCGCAGAGGGCGGGCTCCGGCGAGACCCTGGCCGACGGCTCCGAGAGGTCGCTCTCGGACCTCACCCCGGAGAAGGTCTTCCGGAAGCTGTGGGAGCGCGGGAACGCCGACCCGGTGCCCGCCGAGCTGGAGGCGGCCTTCCACGAGCTCGTGGACGCGGCCTCGCAGGAGGAGGCGTCGTGAAGATCCTCGCCATCCGCGGGAAGAACCTCGCGAGCCTCTCGGGCGAGTTCGCGCTCGACTTCGAGACGGAGCCGCTGAAGAGCTCCGGCCTCTTCGCCATCACCGGGCCGACGGGCGCGGGAAAGAGCACGCTCCTCGACGCGCTCTGCCTCGCCCTCTTCGACGCGACCCCGCGTCTCGACACCCGGGGCGGGCCCGAGATCGGACGGGCGGGCGACGCCGAGCGCCTCTCGGCGAACGACGTCCGCTCCCTGATGAGCCGCGGGGCGACGGATGCCATGGCCCAGGTCGACTTCGTCGGCCGGGACGACCACCGGTGGCGGGCCACGTGGACGGTCGGCCGGGCGCGCGGGAAGAAGGGCGGGAAGGTCCAGAAGCAGAACCTCTCGCTCGTCGACCTCACGGTCGGCCAGACGGCCGGCGGCACGAAGACCGAGACGCTCGCCGCGATCGAGGACAAGCTCGGCCTCACCTTCGACCAGTTCCGGAAGTCGGTCCTCCTCGCCCAGGGCGACTTCGCCGACTTCCTGAAGGCGAACGCCGACGAGCGGTCGCTCCTCCTTCAGCGCCTCACCGGCGCCGAGATCTACGAGCGGATCTCCGTCGCCGCCCACCGGAAGGCGAAGGAAGCGAAGGACCGGCTCCGTGAGCTGGAGGCGCTGCGCGCGAGCGTCACGGTCCTGTCGGCCGAGGAGCGGGAGCACCTCGAAGCGGAGGCCGTCGCGGCCGCGGCCGAGGTCGAGGCGCACGGGGCGCGGGAGAAGGTGCTCGAGGAGCTGGCCCGGCAGGCGAAGGCGGCCGAGGAGAGCGAGGAGGAGGCCAGGAGCCGCGCGACGACCTCGCTGAAGGCCGCCGGCGAGGCGGAGGCGGCGGGGAAGAGAAGAGAGTCGACGCAGAACGAAGTCGTGGGCGCGACCGAAACGCTCGCGCTGGCGACGGCGGACCTCGAGGCGCGAAAGCCCGAGATCGAGAAGGCGCGCGAGCTGGACGTGCGGGTGAGCGGGGCCGAAAGGGCCCTGGAGGAGGCGAAGGCCGCGGCCGCGGGGGCGAGCGGGAAGCTCGAGGAGGCGCGGAAGGCGCTGGTCGACCGCGAGGGGATCGAACGCGGGCTGCGCGAGGAGGTGGGGACCCTGGAGGCGTGGCTCGCCGGGCACTCCGCGGCGAAGGAGGTGGCCGCCCGGTGGGAGCAGGCCGACGCGAGCCTCGGCGAGCTGGTGCGGATCGCCGACGAGCGGGCCGCGACGACGAAGAGGCACGACGAAGCCATCCGCGCCCTGGAGACCGCGAGTCGGACTGCGGCGGCCGCGGGCGCCGCGGTGGACGAGACGCGGCGGCAGCTGACCGTGGCCACGACCGCCCGGAACGAGGCCGACGCGAAGCTGAAGGGGATTCCCCGGGCAGCCCATCGCGAGAGGCTCGACGGGCTGGCCTCGCGCGAGAGGAACCTGGCCGGGCTGCGGGACCTCTTCGAGCGGGCGACCGCCGCGGAGAAGGACCGGCTCCAGGCGGTGCGGAATGCGGCCGGCGCCGAGGAGAAGGCGAAGACAGCGCGGACCGAGGAGACGGCCGCCGCCGCGCGGCTCGGCGAGCTGGCGCTGCTCCTCCCGGAGGCGAAGCGGGCGCTCTCCCTCTCCGAGTCCGCCCTGAGCCTGGAAGAGCAGAGGGCCGGCCTCGTGGACGGGCAGCCGTGCCCGCTCTGCGGCGCCACGGAGCACCCGTGGGCGGTTGCGGGGGCGCCCGTGCCGGCCACCGTCGAGCTTCAGCGGAAGCGCGTGCGCGAGCTGGAGACCGAGGAGAGGAGCGCGGTCGCGGCGAAGCACGCGGCCGCCGCGACGGCCGCCGCCGAGTCGGAGAAGGCCGAGTCCGAGAGGAAGCGTGCCGCGGAGCGGGAGGCTCAGGGGGCGGGGCTCCTCGACCGTTGGCGTGAGGGCGCCTCGGCGGAGGCTCTTCCGGACAGCCCGCTCGAGGAAGGAGTCGCAGAGCTTCTCCAGTCCCGGGCCGATGCCGTGCGCGACGAGAAGGCGGCCGTGAAGGCCGCGGTCGCGGAGGCGGAGCAGATCGAGGCGGAGCTGGGGCAGCACCGCAAGGCGGCCGAGAGCCTCGCGTCGCAGGTCGAGGAAGCACAGGCCGCGAAGGAGAAAGCCGACGCCGCGGTGCGGGAGGCCGAGAAAAGGCACGACGCAGAGCAGGCCGCGCTCCAGGCGCATGACGAGGCCGCCGCGCGCGAGATCCGTCAGCTCCAGCCGATCCTCGCGGGACGGCCGGAGCTGAAGGAGACCGTCGCGACCGCCCCCGAGCGGGTCCGTGCCGCTCTCTCCTCCGAGGCGGCCGCCTACGAGGCGTATTCCGACCTCGCCGAGGAGAAGCGCGTCCACCTCGCGGCTGCCGAGAAGGAGACCGCCTCGGCCCGGTCCGCCGTCGCGCCACGCGCGGAGCAGGCGGACGCCGCGCAGGCCGAGGCCTCCTCGAGGGAGACGATTCTCGTCTCGCTCCGGACGGAGAGGCTGGCTCTCCTCGACGGGAAGAGTGTCGCGGAGGTCGAGGAGAAGCTTCGGAAGCTCCTCGCCCACAGCACGTGGCTCCTCGACGAGGCGCGAAAGAGGGACAACGACGCGGCCACGAAGCACGCCGCCGCGAAGGCCCAGGCCGAGGGCGCCGCGGCCCGCGCCGCCGAGGTGCGAACCGCGGCGGACGCCGCCGTCGAACGGCTTCGCTCCGGACGAGCGGAAGTCGGCCTTCCCCCGGAGACGCCGATCGAGGACGCGCTCGCCCAGGCGCGGGCGGCCCTGACGGAGGCCCGCGAGCGCGCCGACGCGAGGAGAGCGGCGCGGCTGAGCGACGACGAAGCGCGCACGCGGCAGACCGGCCTCGAAGGGGAGATCGCGGCCCACGAACGGAGCAGCAAGGTGTGGCTCGAGCTGGACGAGCTCCTCGGCTCGCAGGACGGCAAGAAGTTCCGGATCTTCGTCCAGAGCCTGACCCTCGAGGCGCTCGTGGAGGCCGCGAACGAACACCTCCGCGACCTCGCGCGCCGCTACCGGCTGGAGCGAGTCCCGGGCACCGACATGGACCTCCAGATGATCGACTCGGTCCTCGGAGACGAGCGGCGGAGCGTCCAGAGTCTCTCGGGAGGCGAGACGTTCCTCGTCTCGCTCGCCCTCGCGCTCGGCCTCTCTTCCCTCGCGACGCAGAGGACCCGGGTGGAGACCCTCTTCGTCGACGAAGGCTTCGGGTCGCTCGACGCCGACACGCTCGACAAGGCCCTCTCGGCCCTCGAGGCGCTCCAGGCCTCCGGCCGAAGGGTCGGCATCATCTCCCACGTCGCCGCCCTCACCGAGCGCGTCGGCACCCGCGTCGCCGTCACCCCGCGCGGTGCGGGGAGGAGCGCGGTGAGCGTCGTGGGAGCGGCGGGGTAGCTCGAGGAGGGGCCGAACCCGGTCCAGGAGGCCCGCTTCTGCCTCCGGCATGCGGTCATTCCATTCAGCTCGCCGGTGCGGCGATCGCCGGACGGCCAGGCCGGGCGGGCCGGTGAACGAGCGTGTGTGGACCTCGCCATCCTGGGTCCGATATCGCCGCGGCGCAGCCTCGCCGTCAGGTCGGGGACGCCCTCATCCGTTCCCTCACCTGCCAGGCCGCCGACCCGATGACGTCGAGAAGGCGGGTGAAGACGGGACGGAACGCCTCGGGCGGGTCGACGAACTGCTCGACGCTGACCCAGACGACGCCGTCCACGAGGACGCACTTGACGGTCTTCAGGTCGCGGTTGACGGAGTTGACCGCGGCGAGCGCGCGGCTCTCCTCTTCGGGGCCGTCGCACTCCCAGGCGCCGGGAAGGGCGACGCGGAAGTACTCCGGGCCTTTCCCGTCGCGGAAGAGGTAGAGCGTGCGCCCTTCGTGCCGGAAGCGGACGTCGCCGTCTTCGTCGACCTCGGGGCGAAAGCCCTCGGCGGCGAGGAAAGCGAAGTACGGATCGGCGTCGGAGGGGGGCGGCGGCAGGGAAGCCTCTTCGGCCGGCACCTCGGCCGAAGTCTCCTCGGGTTCGTCGACGAGGTCGGGGTAGTCGCTCACGGTCTCTCCTTTCGTGCGGCGTCGCGGTGCTCCGCGACGAGGGCGAGCCTGGGGGACGGGGTCGTCGCGACGCCGAAGCCGACGGCGGGGCGGTGGGAGGCGGCGCGCGCGGTCTCGACGCGGGCGGCGTCCTCGAGGTCGGCCCGGGTCAGGACGCGGGCGTCGCCCGCGCGCGAGGCCGCACGGGCGAGGGCGTAGAGGGCCGCCGTGCGGATGGCCGAGCCCGAGAGCGCGAACCGCTCGGCGATCGACTCCAGGTCGACGTCGGCGGCGCGCGGAGCGCGCGGCGGGAGGTGCCTTTCCCAGAGGAGCCGCCGCTCGGCGGCGCCGGGAAGCGGGAAGGCGAGGCGCGCGGCGAGGCGGCGCTCGAGCGCCGGGTCGAGGACGGCGTCGCGGTTCGTCGTGAGGACGACGACGCCGCGGAAGCGCTCGATCTCCTGGAGGAGGACGTTCGTCATCGTCGCCTCCCAGGAGCGCGCGGCCCGCTCGCGCGTCGTCAGGAAGGAGTCGGCCTCGTCGAGGAGGACGACGTCTCCCGTCCGGCGCGCCTCGGCGAAGACCTCGGTGAGCCGCTTCTCGGTCTCGCCGACGAACTTGGAGAGGAGCTGGTCGGTCCGGAGGCGCCAGAGGGTCTTCCCGAGCTGGCCGGCGATCGCCTCGGCGCAGAGCGTCTTCCCCGTGCCGGGCGGCCCGTAAAGGAGGAGGGCGACGTTCGGCGCCCCGAGGAGCGTCTCCTCCACGCCCCAGCCGGTCTCGGAGAGAGACGCGAGCGCGGCGGGGACGGCGAGCGCCTCCGTGAGACGCCGACGCGTCGCGAGGGGCAGGACGAGGCCGTCGAGGTTCAGCCGCGGCTCGATCCGTTCGACGAGGGCGGGGCTCGCGGGCACTTCCGACCCGATGGCCCGGGCCGCGCGCGGCGCCGGCATCCCGGAAGGGACGGCCCGCAGTCGGGCGTCGGCCGTGGCCCGGCAGGTCGAGAGCTGCGGCGAACCGGTCGACGGCCGGACCTCCACGAGGCCCGCAGCGACGAGAGGGGAGGAGGGGCCGGGGAGGGAAGCGGCGGGCGACCCGAGGGCCGGCTCGAGAAGCCCCCACGCGAGGGGTCCGTCGTCCTCGCCCCGGCAGAGGAGGAGAACGAGGAGCGCCGCCTCGGGGACGGTCGTGGCTCCGGCCTCGCGGAGGAGGAGGGCGAGGGGATCGGCCGACGCGGGTCCGTCGGCCGAGACGTAAGCGTGGGCCGAGCAGAGGAGCGCCCGGCGGACGCGGGCCGCGGAGTCCCAGCCGGGCCCGTCGGGCACGGGATAGGACCAGACCGTGCAGCGCTCGACGGGGTCCGGAGAGACCCGGGCGAGGAGCATGGCCGCGGCGCTGAAGGCGGTTTGCAGGCGCCCGCAGGGCGTCGGGGGGATCTCGAAGTCCTCCGGCGGGGCCTCGGTCTTCCCGGCGAGGAGCGGCTCCTTCCAGCGGAGCGCGAGGCGGTAGAGGCGCTCGCCGGGCGCGGGGTCGCCATCGGACTCGACGAGGCCGTGGCGCCGGAGCGCGCCGGTTTCGTCGAGCCTCGAGCAGACGAGCGCCTGGTGGGACCAGGTGGCCGCGCCCGCGGCGTCGCAGAGCGTCGCGATGCGGAGGCCCCCGTTCGTGCGGGCGTCGAGATCGTCGCGAAGGAGCGCGAGGAGGAGCAGCCGGTCGAGGAGGTCGAGGCGGAGGCCCTCGATCGCGTCGAGGACGGGCGTCGGGACACCCGCGTCCCGCGTGGCGGCGCTGCGCGCGGCGAGAGCGCGAAGGTGCGGAAGGCGCACGTCGATCGGGACGATCCCGGTCGGGTGGTCTCCTCCCGTGCCGGTCATCGGGCCGAGCGCCAGAAACCAGGCTTCGAGGCACTCCTCGCCGGACGTGAAGGGTTCGATCGCCGTTCGCGCGCGCTTCATGGTCGCCTCCAGACGGCACCCCTCCCGGCGGGTGCCCGTTCGCGGATCGGTCAGCGCAGCCGGCCGCCGAAGTCGTCCCGGCCGCCGGGGTCGAGGCGGCGCAGGCGGCGGGCCGCCTTCGAGCTGCTCTCGGAGAAGCTCCCGAGGAGGAGGAGCACGAGGCCGACGAGGAGGAGCGTGGTCATGGCCGGTCTCCTTTCGCCTCGCAGTGTCGGCCCGAGGGTCAGACAAACGGTGTCCATGGATCGGCGGATCGCGCATACTCCTCCCGGGAGGAGCCGATGGCCTTCAAGGACCGCCCGTACTTCCGACGGACCCTGGACCTGGACGACCAGCTCCGCTCGGGGAAGAAGGTCACCGCGACGACGCTCGCCGCGAGGTGGGAGACGTCGACGAAGACGGTCCAGCGTCTCGTCGACGGCGTGCGCGACGAGTACGGAGCTCCGATCGAGTGGGACGCGCACAGGGGGACGTACTTCTACTCGGACCCGACCTGGCACCTCCCCTGGCTCGCGATGAAGGGGGCGGACCTCTTCGCCGTCGGCGTGGCGATGAAGGTGCTGCAGATGTACGAGGGGACGCCCGTCGCGAAGGACATGCGGGCGATCTACGAGCGGCTCTCGGAGCTGATGCCCGCCGAGGTCCGGATCTCGCCCTCCTCGTTCGTCGAGAAGCTCTACATCCGCCCGCAGGCCCAGCGGCCGGTCGACCCGAAGGTCTGGGACGCGGTCGCGACCGGCCTCCGGGAGAAGGTGGCGATCGAAGCCGACTACCGGAAGCCGGCCGGCGGCGGAGGCTGGCGCGAGCTCGAGCCGCTCCACCTCGTCCTTTTCGGGACCGACTGGTTCCTCCTCGCGCGGGACCCCGAAGGAGAGGCGGTGAAGACCTTCTACCTCTCCCGGATGAAGGCGGTCCGCGTCGGCACGCGGCGCTTCTCGCCGCCGAGGGGCTTCCGGCCGGAGGAGCACTTCGGCGACACGATCGGGCTCTACGTCGGCAAGCCGCGCTTCCGCTTCCGGGTCCGCTTCGGCCGCGAGGTCGCCGAGTGGATCACGGAGGTCCGCTGGCACGAGAAGCAGAAGCTCGTCCGCCGGAGCGACGGCGACGTGGAGCTGGAGCTGCCGGCCGGGTCGCTCCTCGAGGCGCGGCGCTTCGTCCTCTCGTTCGGGATGCACGCCGAGGTCCTCGGGCCGGAGGAGCTCGTCGAAGACGTGAAGGCGCACGTCCGTTCGCTGGCGGAACGCTACGGGTAGGGTGCCGCGCCTCGCCCGGGGCGTCGGCGCCGGGAAGAGGACGAAACGGCCCGGCGCGTCGTCGCGCGCCGGGCCGTCGTCCGAAGGCTCGAGGTGAGATGAGGTGGGGTGAGGTGAGGCGGGAGGAGGCTTCTACTTCCGCGCCATCGCGGGGGGCTCGTACTCCGGGGCCTGGTTCTTCACGGGAGGGACGGACTTCAGGTAGGCGAAGACGGCCTTCAGGTCGTCCTCGGTCGCGTGGCGGTAGGCGGGCCAGGGCATCGGCGGGGCGATCGGGCGGCCGACGCCGAGGTGCTTGCCTTCCTTGAGGGCCTTCACGAAGTTCGCCTCGGTCCAGGCGCCGATTCCGGTGGCGTCGGACGTGAGGTTCGGGGCGTAGCTGACGCCCCACGGCCCGGCGAAGGCGGTGTTCGTCGCGTTGCCGGCCCAGATCCACGACTTCGCGTCGATCGGCGCCGGCTTCGTCACCTTCACCGCCTGCGGGTGGCCGGAGAGGCGGCGCGCGAAGTCGGGCTCGGGACCCTTCGCGCCCATCTTCATCGGCGTGTGACAGTCGTCACACCCCATGATGCCGACGAGGTACTGCCCGCGCGCGATCTGGGGCGAGGCGCCGAACGTGAGGGGCTTCTTCGGCGCCTCGCCGGCATGGAGCGTCGTCGCGGCGAGGAGCGCCGCCGCGGCGCCTGCGAAGGCGGCTCGGCGGACGGTCCCCGGGACCGGTCGGGCGGACGGAGGGCGGACGGAGAGCGTGGAGGCGGTCATCGGAGTCTCCCTTTCGGTCGGTTGCGGCGAACCGGGTTTGGTACGACGGAAGGGGGCTGAGGTTTCGCTCGGACCGTTCCGTCGGGAAGAAGGTGCGGCGCCGTCCGGCGGGTGGCCACCTAAGAACTGACTAACGCTCCCTAAGAATTCACTAATCGCCCGGCCCTGCGGTACCCTCCGCCCGCCGTGGCCGTTCCGGGAAAGCTCGCGTCCCTCGTCGAGGGGCTGGTCGCCGTTCACGTCGCGACGCGCGACGCTGCGCTCGTCCCCGACGAGGTGATGGCCGCCGCCGCCCTGCTCGAGCCGGACGGACGGAGCCTGACCGTCTACCTTCCCGACGCGACGTCTGAGACGGCGCTCGCGAACCTTCGCGACAACGGCGCGATCGCGGTCGTCCTCTCGCAGCCGCTCACGCATCGGACGATGCAGCTGAAGGGGCGCGTGGAGACGCTCCGCGCCGCGCGCGAGGACGAGCGGGCCGCCGTGGAGCGCCTCGCCGCGGCCTTCGACGCGGAAGTGGCGGCGATCGGGCTCCCTCCCGCGGCGCTCCGCCGGCGGACCCGCTGGCCGTGCACGGCGGCGACGTTCGCGGTACGCGAAGGGTACGAGCAGACGCCGGGCCCGCGCGCCGGTGAGCCGCTCGCGCCGGAGGGGCCGCGGTGATCGCGAAGCTCCCCGCGCTCGCGCGCTGCTTCCAGGGGATCCTCCCGGGCGCGCTCGCGACCTGCGCGCCCGACGGGACCCCGAACGTGACCTACCTGAGCCAGATCCGGCAGGTGGACGAACGCCACGTCGCGATCTCGCGCCAGTTCTTCAACAAGACGAGCCGGAACCTCGAGGCGAACCCGCGGGCGACCGCGACCGTCATCGACCCGGTGACGTTCGAGCAATGGAAGCTCGTGCTCCGCTACGTTCGCTCCGAGGTCGACACGCCGCTCTTCGTGGAGATGGCGCTCCGGATCGAGGCGATCGCCTCCCACACCGGGATGAAGGGGATCTTCCGGCTCCTCTCAGCGGACGTCTGCGAGGTGGAGTGGCTGCGGCGGGAGGAGAGGTTCCTCGAGCCGATCCCGGAGGGGGAGCGCTGCGAGCCCGCGGTCGTGCCGGGGCCGATGACGGAGATCCGGGCGCTCTCGCTCGTCTCGTGCCGGATCAACCGGGCGGCAGACCTCGAGTCGCTCCTCGAGGACGTCCTCGCCGCGCTCGACGAGGTCCTCGGGTTCCGCCATTCGATGCTCCTCCTGCTCGACGAGACGGGGCGGTGCCTGACGACGATCGCGAGCCGCGGCTACGGCGAGAGCGGCGTGGGCGCGGAGGTCGCGGTCGCGCAGGGGCTGATCGGGACCGTCGCGGCGACGGGAGCGCCGATGCGCGTGTCGGGGATGGAGGCGCTCCTGCGCTATTCGCGCGCGGTCCGCGGGACGGTCGAGGCGGCGGGTGGCGGCGCGGGGCTCCGGCGCGAAATCCCCCTCCCGGGCCTCCCCCGCGCCGAGAGCCAGCTCGCGCTCCCGCTCCTCGTGGAGGAGCGGCTCCTCGGCGTCCTGGCGCTCGAGAGCGGAGACCCTCTCGCGTTCGAGGAGTGGCACGAGTCGTTCCTCCTCGTCCTGGCGAACCAGATCGCGATGGGGATCGAGCGGCTGTCGGAGGAGGCGGAGAAGGAGCCGGCGCCGCCGCCGCGCGCCGGGACCGCGGCCCCCGCGGCCGCCCACGCGTTCCTCTACTACGAGGCCGACGATTGCGTCTTCGTCGACGGGGAGTACCTGATCCGGAACGTGCCGGGGAGGATCCTGCGAAAGCTCCTCCGCGCCGCGCGCGACGAGGGGCGGCGCGAGTTCACGAACCGCGAGCTGCGCCTCGACGCCTCGCTCGGCCTGCCGACGGTCAAGGACAACCTGGAGACGCGACTGATCCTCCTGCGCCGGAGGCTCGAGGAGAAGTGCCCCGGCGTGCGGCTCGTGCCGGTGGCGCGCGGCCGTTTCGCGCTCGAGATGAACGGCGCGTTCACGCTCGAGGAGCGCCGCGGAGCCTGACGACGCCGCGGGCTTCTCCGCGGACGGTCAGGGAGCGATTGCGTTCGGCCGGGCGAGGCCGGCCTCGCGCAAGGCGCCGAGGACGGCAGGGACGTCGTCGGTGACGAGCGAGGCGGCCCCGAGCCGGGCGAGGCGCAGCGCCTCGGCGGGGTCGTTCACGGGGGAGACGTGGACGGCGACCCCTTCCGCCTTCGCCTCCGAGAACAGGCGCTCGGAGGCGAGCGGGAACGCCGGGGCGATCCCCCGGCAGCCGGCCGGGAGGTTCGGCCAGAGGCGTCCCTCGGGACGGTAGACGGTGCCGTCGTAGCAGAACGCGGTCTCGAGCGCGGGCTGCGCCTCGAGGCTCCGGCGGAGCGGCTCGGGGGCGGGGCTGGCGACGACGCTCCGCTCGACGGCGCCGAGCTGGGTCAGGAGCGCGGCGACGCGGAACTCCAGGAGGCCGGGGCGCGGCGAGGGGCCGGGCTTGAGCTCGACGAGGTAGCGCCCGTCGGAGCCGAAGCGCATCAGGACGTCCCGCAGCAGCGGGAGCGTGTAGCGCCGGTCCCCCCTCACGAGCTCGGCCCGTAGGAGGTCGGGGACGCAGAGAGAGGCGACCGCGACCCGCTGGTTGCCGACGACGACCTCGGGGTCGGCCGCGACGACGACCTCCCCGTCGGCCGTCAGGCGGACGTCGAGGTGGAGGGCGTCGGCGCCGTCGGCCTCGGCGAGGTCGAAGGCCTCGACGGTGTTCTCGACAGCCTCGCGGGCCGAGCCGCGGCGGGCGACGACGAGGGGTGCGCCGGATCGGAAGACGTTCATGCCGCGAGGGATTATCCTCGCGCCCGATGAAACCGCGAGGGGGCTCACGCTCCGGGCCGCCGCGACGGCCCACAGGACGCCCGCCGGCCCGGCCCGGCGCGCGCCCTCCGTTCCGGACAGGCGACCGTCCTTCCTGGCACGCCGGCGAAGGCGCGCCGGGCCGCTTCGCGCCGAGGCCGCCCGGCGACAGGCCGCAGGGGCCCCGCCCCGACGGCCCGGCGTCCCCGCGACCGGACCGCCCACCGTTCCGGGGCAGGGACGACCGCCCGCCGCGGCCCGACCGCCCGCCGTTCCGCCCGCGCGAGGAGCGCCCGGGCGAAGGGCGTGAAGGGGGGCCGCCCCGCCGTTTCGTGGAGCGCTCGGGGCGTCCGCCCGCGCCGAGAGGCGATCGGCCGCCGTTCCCGCGCCTGGATCGCCCTCCGTTCCGGGGACGGGACGATCGTTCCGCGTCTCCCCGCGACGACCGTCCGGCGTTCCGCGGCCGCGAGGACCGTCCGCCGTTCCGGCGAGACGATCGTTCCCCGCGACCGGACCGCCCGCCGTTCCGGGGGCGCGAGGATCGTCCGTCCTTCCCGCGCGACGACCGTCCGCCGTACCCGAGACCGGATCGCCCTCCGTTCCGGGGACGGGACGATCGTTCCCCGCGACCGGACCGCCCGCCGTTTCGGGGGCGCGAGGATCGCCCGTCATTCCCGCGCGACGACCGTCCGCCGCACCGCTTCGACGACGGGCCGCCGCGGCCTCGCCCCGACCGTCCGCCGTTCCGTCGCGAGGACGGTTCCGGAAACGCTCGCCCCGACCGTCCGCCGTTCCGCGGCGGCGACCGCCCGTCGCGGCCCGAGCGGCCGCGGCGGGAGGCGGGACCGGGGGAGAGGCCCGTGACTCCGCGGCCGCGCCCGGATCGACGCCCCGCGGCCCGTCCCGCGCCACGCGCGGAGGTCGTCGCCGACGCGATGCCCGCCGAGGTGCGCCGCGAGATGAAGCCGCGGCCGCCGCGCGAGCTGCCGGCGGGGGCCTACCCGCTCCCGCTCTCCACGCTCGACTGGCTTCTTTCCCGCGAGAACCCGGCCGCCCGCTACGTCGCCTTCCGCGACCTCCTCCATCGGCCTCCGAAGGACATCGAGCGGCGCAAGGCGCGCCAGGGCCTGCTGCGCGACCCGTTCCTGCGCGACGCGCTCCCGCACCTGCGCGGGATGCTCCCCGTGGGCGCCCCGGCCGATTTCGCCGCACCGGTCGACGCCGGGACCTCGTTCGTGCTCCTCCTGCTGGAGATCGGCTGCGACGCGGACGTGCCGGAGCTGCAGCACGCCGCCGACCTCCTCCTCGCCCGCTGGGAGCGGGTCTTCGTCGAGATCGAGCGGGGCGAGACGCCGGCGGTCGGGAGCGGCTTCGTCGCCGCCTGCCGCGCCCTCCTTCGTCTCGGCTACGCGGAGGACGACCGGCTCCTCGGAGCGGCCGAGCTCCTCTCGCGGCGACGGGTCGCTTCCGAGAGCGTCTCCGGTGGCGTCGCGGGGGACCTCCTCGTCCTCTCGGGGATCCCGGAGGCGAGACGCTCGGCGCTCCTGCAGAACGCGATCGCGTTCTCTGTCGAGCGGGCCACGGCCGTGGAGCTCCCCGCGCTCTCCGTGGACGCCCAGAAGACCGGGATCGGCGTCGGAGACCCGTCCGACCTGCTGGAGATCCTCGGGGCCCTCGTCGCGGCCGGTGCGCCGCGCACGCCGGGCCTCGACGAGGCGCTCTCCCGCCTGGCCGCGCGCGCGGACCACCGCGGGCGCTTCAAGCTGGAGCGTCCGGTCGGCGTGCGTCTCCCGGTCCCCCTCGAGCGCGAGGGGGAGCTCTCCCGATGGGTGACGCTCCGCGCGCTCGTCGTCATGCAGCACTTCCTCGGCCTGACGATCACGGGGGCCCCATGAGCACGGACGTACCGAACGGCGCCCGCCCGGTGGCGGGGAGGACGCCTCTCGCGGCGCTCTCCCTCCTCGCCGCGCTCCTCGTCCTTCTCCCCGCCTGCGGGAAGATGCTGAGCCCGCCGCCGCAGCCCAGGACGGACGGTTACTCGGGCCTCGTGACGGTCCGGGCGGCCGGGGCGGAGCTCGCGAAGTTCCGCATCGACGTTCGCGGCGAGGCGCTCCGGCGAACGATGTCCGACGCGAAGGACGCGCGGTACTTCGTCCGGGAGTCGGCGGCGGGGCCGGTCTGGGAGGTCGACCCGGCTTCGAAGAGCTACCGCGAGGCGACGGAAGAGGCGCTCTTCGCCCACCTCGACGACTTCCCGCTCGGCGCCGACTTCAACCACGCGGCCGAGGCGAATCGGCGTGGAATCACGAAATACCACCGGGAGTCGGACGCGGTCTTCGCGGGAAACGCCTGCGCCATCTGGCGCTACGCCGACGACCCCGAGGTGCTGAACTCTCCGACGACGACCTACTGGATGGCCCCCGCCCTCGGCGGCGTCGTCATTCGGAAGGTCCGCTCCGTTCCGAAGGCCGATGGGTCCGACGAGACGACCTACTTCGAGCTGACGCACCTGCGGGCCGGGGTCGATCCGGAGCGCTTCCGGGTCCCCGAGGGGTTCCGGAAGGACGGCGCGGGGCCGGGCTGACGGGGGGCGGACGGCCGCAGGGGCTCGTCTGCTAAATTCGGGGCTTCCGGGCCGCCACGGAAAAGAGGTCGCCCTCCAAGGAGTCGTTTCGATGAAGCCGTATGCCGCGATCCTCGCGTCCGCCCTCATCGCAACCCTGCCGCTCGCGGCGCAGACACCGGTCGACCCGAAGTCGCCGATTCCGGGGTTCCCGGACGGCCGCGGGCCGAAGGGGCCCGTGTCGATCAAGCTGCTTTCCCCCGCCGCCGACGAGGTGATCCCGATGCCCGCGGCCGAGCCGGGAAAGCCCGCGCCGAAGGGGGCCCGGGTCGAGGTGAAGGTCTCGGTCGAGAACTACGAGATCTTCAAGGACGAGGCGACCGGGAAGGGGCAGCATGTCCAGCTCGTCCTCGACGGCCGGGCGCTCCCGAACTGGTACCAGGTCGACAAGGCGTGGATCTTCCCCTCCCTGCCGAAGGGGACGCACACGCTCCTCGCGTTCCTCCAGCGCCCCTGGAACGAGACGCTCCGGGAGCAGGGCGCGTTCGCGGCCGTGACGTTCCACGTCGGCGAGAAGAACGGCAAGCCGGCCTTCGACCCGGCGCAGCCGACGATCACCGTCGCCGCGCCGCGCGGGAAGTTCGAGGGAGACCAGGCGACGAAGGTCCTCTTCGACGTCTTCGTCACCGGCTGCACCGTCGGGCCGGCCACCGACCCGGAGGCGTGCCAGATCATCTACCGGCTGAACCAGGACCCGCAGCAGGTGCTGACCGAGTGGAAGCCGGTCTTCTGGGAGAACGTTCCCCCCGGCAAGCACAGCTTCATCGCCGCCCTCTACAAGGGTGAGAAGCGGATCGAGGCCCCGTTCGCGCTGACGCAGGGCTTCTTCGAGGTCGCCGCGGGCGCCCCCGCTGCGGCGGCCCCTGCGGCGGCTCCGGCCGCCGCTCCGGCGGCTCCGGCGACGCCCGCCGGCTGATCCCGGTCCCGGGCGCGGGGCTCCCTGCCCCGCGCCCGCTCCCGATGCCTCTCGTCTACCAGACCCCCGGGACACGCCCCTGCGTTGTCGACCCGCCGCTCGTCCTGGCGCCGATGGCGGGGATCACCGACGGGACCTACCGGCTGCTCCTGCGCCGGATGGGGGGCGTCGGCCTCGTGACGATGGAGTTCATCTCGTCCGAGGGGCTGACGCGCGGGGCTCGCCGGACGGAGCGGCTGATGCGTTGGGAGCCCGAGGAGCGTCCCCTCTCGATCCAGATCTACGGCTCCGACGCGGCCCGGATGGCCGAGGCCGCGCGCCGGGTGGAGGAGGAGGGGGTCGACGTCTGCGACATCAACATGGGGTGCCCGGCGAACAAGATCCTGAAGGGGTGCGCCGGCGCGGGCCTCATGCGGGACCTGACGCGGGCGCGCGGGATCATCGAGGCGTGCCGCAAGGTGCTCCCGACGACGCCGCTGACCGTGAAGTTCCGGGCCGGGATCACGGAGGAGACGACGAACTTCGTCGAGCTCGGGAAGATCTGCGAGGGGGAAGGCGTCGCCGCCGTGGCCCTCCACCCGCGGACGGCGAAGCAGTTCTACTCGGGGCGAGCCGACTGGAGCCGGATCGCGCGCCTGAAGGAGGCCGTGCGCATCCCCGTCGTCGGGAACGGGGACGTGGAGACGCCGGAGGACGTCCTCCGGATGCTCCGCGAGACCGGCTGCGACGCCGTGATGATCGGCCGGGCCACGATGAAGAACCCCTGGGTCTTCCGGCAGGCGGCCGACCTCCTCGCGGGGCGACCGTACCGGGTCGCGACGCTCGAGGAGCGGCGGGACGTCATCCTCCAGCACTTCCGACTGATCCGCGAGGCGGAAGAAGACGTCCCGAAGCGGATGATGGGGAAGCTGAAGACGTTCACCGGCTGGTACACGCACGGCGTCCCGAAGGGGACGGAGCTGCGCCGCCGGATCCAGTCGCTTCCGACGCCCGAAGCGTTCCTCGAGGCGGTGGAGTCGTTCTTCGCCCTCCGGATCGAGGAGCGCGACGGACGGGTGTCCGCCCCGGAGGGCGAAGGAGCCCCACCCGTTCGTCCGGTTCTTGCGTAAGACTCCGAGGGAGGTCCTCACCGTGCGACGTGTCGTCTCTGCGCTCTCCGTCCTCCTCCTGCTGGCGCCCGCCGCCGGCTTCGCCCAGCCGGTCCAGCAGACGTCGGGGAAGGTCCTCGGCGTCTCCGTCCCGCTCGAGCTCTCCGAGCAGTTCCTCGGGACGAGCGCCGGCCGGACGGTCGTCCGCTTCACGATCTCGTTCTCCCGCACCGACCTGCGCGAGAAGGCGGGCCTCGCCCCGCGGGTCTACCCGTTCTTCGTCGTCGGGGAGGCGCGGAGCGCCTCGGGCGAGGTCGTCGACGCGTTCCGGGAGCCGGTCGACGTCGACCTCTCGGACGCCGAGCTCGGGAAGGCCCTCCGCGCCTCGTTCCTCCGCGCGCTGCCGCCCGGCTCGACCACGCTGGGACTGAGGCTCGAGGCGGAGAACGGCCGGTCGATGGGGCTGCGGTCGGTGACGTTCGACGTGCCGAAGATGACGTCGGAGTTCCGGGCGGACGACGCCGGCCCGCTCACCGCTCCGGCGATCCTCCTCGAGGAGAAGAACCGCGAGGATGTGCCCTCGGGCGACCTGATCCGCTTCCTCCCGCCGCAGCGCGAGGTGCCGGTCGGCCTCCTCCGGATCGAGTGCGAGGTGAAGCCCCCCATCTCGCGGGTCGAGTTCCACCTCGGCGACAAGCTGATCCTGGCCCGGAACCGCCCGCCGTTCACCGTCGAGATCGACCTCGGGACGATCCCGCGCAAGCAGACGCTCCGCGCCCTCGGCTTCGACCGGCTCGGGAACTTCGTCGACGCCGACGCCTGGGCGCTGAACGAGAAGGAAGCGCGCCTCGCGGTCCGTGTCCTCGACCTGCCGAAGGCGAAGGGGAAGGCCGATTCCGACGTGAAGGTCGCGGTCCAGTCGATCGCCGGCGCGGTCGCGAAGCGGGTCGCGCTCTTCCTCGACGAGAAGAAGGTGGCCGAGTGGACCGCTCCCCCCTACCGGGCGAGCGTCGCGGCCGCGGAGGTCGAGAAGGCGACGCTGATGCGCGCCTCGGCGTGGGACGCGGAGGGGAAGGAGTACTCCGACTTCCGGATGCTGAAGGGGGACGAGCGGCTCCTCGCGAAGGTGGACGTGAACCTCGTGGAGCTGAACGTCTCGGTCTTCGACGAGGCGGGGCGGTTCGCGAAGGGGCTGACGAAGGACGACTTCACCGTCCTCGAGGACGGCGCCGTCCAGGACCTCTCGGCCTTCGAGTTCGCCGAGTCGCTTCCGATGGCGCTCGGCCTCGTCCTCGACGGGTCGGGCTCGATGGACAAGTCGATGCCCCTCGTCAAGCAGGCGGCGACGGAGTTCGTCTCGAACCTCGTCGGCGAGAAGGACCAGGGGTTCGTCATCGAGTTCCGCGAGCGGCCGACGCTCCTCGCGCCGATGACGTCGAACCGCGCCTCGCTCATCCGGGCGATCGGCGAGACGCGCGCCGGCGGCGCGACGGCGTTCCACGACTCGGTCATCCTGGGCCTCTACCAGTTCCGTTCGCTCGCCGGCAAGAAGGCGCTCGTCGTCCTGACGGACGGCAAGGACAACCACTCGTCGACCGACTGGCCGACGCTGAAGCGCTACGCGCGGACCGCGGGGGTGCCGATCTTCGTCGTCGGGCTCGACCTCGGCCTCTTCGACGTGGGGCTGAAGTCGCGCCTGAAGGAGCTCGCGGAGGACACCGGCGGCGAGACCTTCTTCATCGGCGGGGCGAAGGAGCTCGCGGGCGTCTACCGGAAGATCGAGGCGGAGGTCCGTTCGCAGTACTTCCTGAGCTACCTGACCGAGTCGAAGAGGAAGGACGACGAGTTCCGGACGGTCGAGGTGAAGCTGGCCCGGCCGGGCCTCCGCGCGAAGACGATCCGGGGCTACTTCCCGTAGTCGGCGGCCCCGGCGACGTCCGTCGCGCGGAGCCGGCCGGCCAGGGCCGCGACGTGCCCGGCGCCCGTCCCGCAGCAGCCGCCGACGAGGCGGGCTCCGAGGGAGCGCCACCGCTCCGCGAC
>Ga0209604_1000919_pt1 | contig 25471 bp, 23 predicted proteins | sample AD_UKC097_MetaG_FD_184405 | JGI IMG/M metagenome (GOLD analysis project Ga0209604, IMG submission 184405) | Active sludge microbial communities of municipal wastewater-treating anaerobic digesters from USA - AD_UKC097_MetaG (SPAdes) (version 2) | ecosystem: Engineered > Bioreactor > Anaerobic >... | reverse complement strand
ATTACGTTTGCAATCAGGTCACTCTCGGCAAATTCTCCCTGAATCCTAATGGGGTAGTCGGTTTTGCCCATCTCCAGGTAACCTGCCGGCATGTTCAGGTTCTCGGCTCGAAGCACGTTTCCAACCTGTTCAATGGTCAGGTTGTAGGCCTCCATCCGTCGCGGGTCAACCTCAACGTATATCTCTCTTCCCGGTACACCGGAAAGTCCGACGTTACCGACGCCATCGATACGGTTAAGGGGATTAACCAGCTTCTCATCGAGTATCTTTTCCAGTCCCTTGTAGCTCTCCTCAGCGGTGATGGCGTAAAAAATGATGGGCATCATGCTGGAGTTGAACTTGAAGATTGTGGGATCCTCGGCATCTTCCGGAAGGAAGCTTTCAATGAAGGCTAGGGAACTCCTGACGTCATTTGACGCTTCATCGAGGTTCGTCTCATATTCGAATTCCATGAAGATGACCGAAACGTTGTCACTCGATGTGGATGTCATCTCCTTAAGACCGGAGACGGAGTTGAGGGCGTCCTCTATCGGACGGGTTATGTTCGTTTCAATGTCCGCCGCGCTGGCTCCCGCGTAGGTTGTGTAAACCGACAGGAAGGGGAGCTCGATCTCAGGGTAGAGGTCGATTGGCAGCTGCGTCAGGGAATAAAGCCCCATGACCATCGTGATCACGAAGATCAGTATCGTGGTGACGGGCTTCTTTACTGCACTGGCATATATACTCATAATGCGCTATTGTCTCTTGTTTGTCATTACCTGGTGATATCGACCTTCTGGCCGTTGTTGAGGCGTGCCTGGCCTTCGGTGACAAGGTTGTCACCCTCCTTAAGGGCGCCGCCGGCGATCTCGAAGCGGTCATCAAACCTTTGCCCGAGGGTGACCGGTTTCCTTACTGCAATACCGTTCTCCGTGACGAAGATGTATCTTTCATTGGTTCCCTCCTGCATCATTACTGCGTTGGCCGGAACCACGATGGCTTCTTCCTGTCCCATGTCTATAAATGATCTGGCGAACATGCCGGGACGAAGCAACTCACTGCCGTTGCTGATACGTACCTCGGCATTGAATGACCTTGACATGGCATTAATGGTAGGATGTATCCTGAAGATGGTTCCTTCGAAGCTTTTGTCAGGGTATACGTCAGCCACGATACGCACTTTCATGCCGTTCTTTATAAGCGGGAAATACTGTTCCGAGATGCTGATGATGATTTTCACGGGATTGATCTGCATCAGGGTGACAACGGCAGCCTTGCCTGACATGCCGGGTGCTCCCGAATAGAGTTCGCCATCCTCAAGGTATTTGCCGGTTATGATTCCGGAAAACGGAGCCTCGAGCATGGTGTTCTCCTCCATGAAATCTACGTTTGTCTTCATAACCTCGTATTGCGCTTTCGTCTGGTCATAGAGCTGCTCCTTCACGCTTCCGACCTTGAGCAGGGTGTCAAGCCGCGCCAGGTCCTTCTCCAGGTTTGCCAGCTGAATCTTGTTAGCGTAATACTGTGTGCGGTCCATCAGGAAGAGCTTCTGTCCCTTCTGCACCCTGTCACCCACTTCGACGTATATTTTGTCAACCCTGCCCGGGGTTGAGGGGGCGAGATTAACCTCCTCGTATGCCTGAATAGTGGATGTATAGTCTATTGTTCTTGCAATCATGGTCTTGCTGACCGGCATGATCTTAACCGGGATGGCTGCAACTGAATCTGCAGTTGTTGCTGCAGAGGCTCCGGCCTTTTTTTCCTTTGGGGCACATGATGCAAGCAGAATGCCTCCGGCAAGGATCAGTGAAAAAATTGTGCGGTTCATTGTATTCTTTATTTATTGTTGTTTTTCTGTTACAGTTTGTTCATAAGCTTGTCAAATTCCACCTTGGTCTGCAGAAGGTTCATAAGGGCCTGGATATAGTTGTTCTGGGCAGTCAGGTAGTTGTTGTTGGCCTGTGTCAGGTCAAGGCTGGAAGCCATCCCCTGGTTGTACTTGTTCTGATAGCTTTCCAGGACCCGGCCTGCAATCTCTATGTTTGCCTTCTGGCTCTTGAACTGTTCATTCGCGTTAAGCAGGTTGTACCGTAACTGCCTCTCCTGCATCAGCAGCTGCTCGGAAACCATTGATTTTGTATTGATGCTCTTGTCAAGATTGATCTTCGCCTTGTTGATCTTCGCACTTCTCAGTCCGGATGCGAATATCGGAATCTGGAGCTGCAGTGCAGCTGCCGAATAGGGGAAGTACTGCATGTGCATCAGCTCGTCACCCATGCCGTTTCTGTTGTAGTAGATCGAACCCGCAAGACTGGGAAGGTTACTGGCCTTCGCGCTTTTAAGCGCCAGTTCCGACATAGCCAGCTGGGTCTCGATGAGCTGGTAGCTGATATTGTCTTCCAGCCTGAACTCATCAGCAAGAAGGGCGTCAACATCAATCTGAGCCGTTATTCCGTCAAGGTTGTCGGTAAGGGTTATCTCAGTGTTAGCCGGAACTCCGAGAAGGAACCTCAGCATGTTTTGATTAACCTCCAGTGAGCGGAGCATTGATGACCTTGAGTTTTCAAGCATGGTAACGGTAGACTGCATCTGATCCACGTCTGTGGCTTCGGCCATGCCGACACTGTACATTGCTTTGGTTGATGCAAGTATTGCATTCAGGTTTTCAAGGTTGGCATCCACAACTTTCATGGTTTCCTTCAGTGTGAGGATCAGGAAGTATACGTTCTTGACATTCTCCTTGGTGTCAAGGGTTGTCTGTGTCAGTCCCTGGCGTGCAAGTGTGGAAGCCATCTTTGCGGTCTCGACTCCCACCAGCCATGGTGCGTTGAATACAACTGCCGATGCCGACACCCCTGCAGCTGCGTCATACTTGGTACCGAACTTGAAAGGCTGTGGTGTGCCGCCTATGTCAATTATCCTTGTCATGATTGCAAGGTTGTAACCCAGTGAGGCGCTGGCGTCAATTGAAGGAAGCCCCTGAGCCATGGTTTCCCAGACACTCTTCTCCGATGCAAGCAGGTCATACCGTGCAGCTGACACGCTCCTGTTGTGGTCAAGGGCGTACTCCACCGCCTGGTCCACCGTCAGCGAGAGAGCCTGCGGGATATCCTGCGCCTGCAGTGTGGCAGAGGCTGCAGCGGCAAGAGTCATAAAAACAGCAATTAATCTTCTTTTCATATGGTTACCTATTATCTGTTCCTGTGTTAAAATCATATTTCATTTACCATTGAATCAATCAGTTCTATTCCCCGGGGAGTTGAAATGCCCCTCAGGAAGTTCACCATTATTTTACGCATGAGGTCCCTCTTCATGAACCTCTCGCTGGGAAAGAGCTCCTCGTCACCGGTCAGGGAACCTATTCCCCTGAAGGCCCTGCTGACAATCTCCACATTAATCTCATCCCTGAAGATACCCTGGCTGATCCCCATATCCAGTATCCTGCCGGCTGATTCATAGTCGGGATGTCCGCATGTTTCCTTCAGTTTCTGCATTACCTTGCTGTGGTATTTCTTAAGGTCGGCGCTGATCAGCGGATTCATGGTTGCAGCATGATCCCTTCCCATCCGGATAATCATGAAGATGGCAGTGATTACGTCAGGTGAGCCTGCCAGAATTCCTTCCATTGTCTCTCTTTGTTTTTCGATCATTGAATTGATCACTGCAAAAAGCAGGGTATCCTTGTCAATGAACCTCTCATAGATGCTTCTTTTCGAGATCCCCAGGTGGGAAGCGATGGCATCCATGGTAACTGCCCTAATGCCGTACACCCGGAACAGCTCTGCAGCACCGGCTATAATTCTGGCATCATATTCTTCCATCTGGTTCATAATGTTTTCGGGAACAGGGCGCAATATTCAGAAAACTTTTTGAGTTTTCCTAGTTTTTTCTGTCAAATATTTGTAAAATCCCGCCGAGTTGCGGTAAATGGCCGGTGAATGGATAAAGAAGGTCTGAAGGTCTGAAGGTCTGAAGGTCTGAAGGTCTGAGGGTCTGAAGGTCTGAGGGTCTGAAGGTCCGGAGGTCCGGAGGTCCGGAGGTCCGGAGGTCTCAAATCTGAGAGCCTGAGAGTTAAAAGATTCAAAGACATCAGACCTTCAGACAGAGCGAAGCGACAGACCTTCAGACTACTACCTGTAAAGGTAGACGGTTCCCCGGAACTCCCGGCCCTTGTATTCAACATCATCATACCCCTCGGCGCGGAGGACATAGTAGTATGCGCCGGGCTCAGCCCTCCTTTCAGAGTAGTTGATCCGGCCATCCCATCCCAACCAGTTCTGGAGATCCTCACCGTCGCCCTGGTAGTAGTAGACCCGGTGACCGCTCTTGGCAAATATTTGCAGATTCAGGAAACGGATTGATTTCTTGTCGGGGACAAAATAATCATTGAGGCCGTCGTCATTTGGTGTGAACACATTGGGGATCTGCAGTGCAGAAGGGAGTACCTCTATCTTCGCCGTGGCAGAGTCACGGCATGTGAGCTCGCTCTCAATGACGAGTGAAACAGTATATTCTCCCGGTATATAATAAGTATGTGTGCCCGGGTCCTGCATCGTTGATACCGAATCATCACCGAACTTCCAGAGATACTTTGATGCCCTGACAGATTTATCAGTGAATGTGATCTCCAGCGGTGACTCGCCCTCAACCGGATCGGCTGTGAACTCAGCCTTGACATGGATCGAGGTATAATCAAATGAAGCCGAAGTTGAGCATCCGAAGCTGTCAGTGACCTGAAGCGTATATCTCACATCGGTCAGCGGCGGAGAGAATGTTATGGGATCAATCTCAATATCGGGATATGGTATTGCCGATGCCGGCGAAGATGACCAGAGGTGCTTCACACCATTTGGCAGCAGCCGGGAAACGTTGGTCAACGGATCATAGTATGTAAAGGGATCAGCCGCTTTTGTCCCGTCGAGGGCTACATAATCGCATGTGTAGTGCTGCAGGGCAGCGCCTGCCACAGGCATGCTGAGGTTCACCCATGCATAGAACTCATTGCTGTATCCTCCGTCGCCGGTGATCTGTACCCTGTATCCTCCTTCAGCAAGACCTGTGGCTGTTGATGTTATACCTGATTCAGTCTTGACTGGTATCGTGTAACCGCCTCCGGACTGGTTGTACCTGGTCCATGTAAAGGTGAAGGGTGCGGTTCCACCCGGGCTTGAGGCTGTCAGTGTTCCGGTATCTCCTGGTCCGGTGGCGCAAAAGATATAAACAGAATCTGTCCGGGGAGTGGCCGGATAGTTAGTTGGCCTGACAGTGCGACTGCCCGGGGCAGTGATCTGCGCCTGCACTGCCATCGGCAACAGGATGATTATGAGGGCCAGGTACCTTGACACACCTAGTTAACGGATTTAGTCATTAATATGATATGCAAACCTAATAAAAAATGCCGTTCTTTGGGGGATTAAAATTCTGCATTCTCATTCATGTTTCGCGACTATCTGAAAGAGCTTAACGAGGCACAGCAGGCGGCCGTTGTCAACACGTCCGGACCGGCCATGGTTATTGCCGGAGCGGGGTCAGGAAAAACGAGGGTATTGACTTACCGGATTGCCTATTTACTCCAGCAGGGTGTTCAAGCGCACCGTATACTGGCCCTGACCTTCACGAACAAGGCAGCCGGTGAGATGAAGGAGCGGATTAACAGGATCGTCGGCCCCGAAAAGGCGCGATACCTGTGGATGGGAACCTTCCATTCGATCTTCGCGAAATTCCTCCGTTATGACGGCCATCACCTGGGATACAAAAGCAACTTCACCATTTACGACCAGGATAACACCCGAAGCCTGATACGGACGCTAATAAAGGAGATGAATCTCGATGACTCGGTTTACAAGCCGGCATCCGTCGCTGGTCGCATTTCACATGCCAAGAACAACCTTATAACCGCCCAGCAATACAGTTCGGTTCCCCAGATCACCGAGTCAGACAAGGCTTCACGTGTACCGGAAATGGCTGCAATATACAGGCATTATGCAGCCAGGTGCTTCAAGGCGAATGCCATGGACTTCGACGACCTGCTGATGAACATAAACATACTGTTCCGCGACTTTCCCGCAGTGCTGGAGGAGTACAGGAACCGGTTCGACTATGTTCTGGTTGACGAATACCAGGATACCAACTATGCCCAGTACATCATCGTCCACAAGCTGTCGGAAAATCACAGGAACCTGTGTGTGGTGGGTGACGATGCGCAGAGCATCTACTCATTCCGCGGAGCCCGGATAGAGAATATCCTCAATTTCAAAAACGATTACCCCGACTACCAGTTATTTAAACTGGAGCAGAACTACCGGTCGACCCAGACGATAGTCAATGCAGCCAACAGCGTGATAGAGAAGAACGCCGGCCAGATCCGGAAGACCATATTCTCGAAGAACGAGGAGGGCGAAAAGATCAGGGTCATTCAGACAACCATAGACAGCGAGGAGGGCATCCTGACTGCTTCCGACATTCTTGACACAAGGATGCGCGAGAGGCTCGACTGGAAGGATTTTGCAATACTATACCGCACCAATGCCCAGTCGCGTATCTTCGAAGAGATGCTGCGGAAGCGCAACATCCCCTATAATATATACGGCGGGCAGTCATTTTATGAGAGGAAGGAGATACGTGACCTTATAGCCTACCTGAGGCTTGTTGTCAATCCGGACGACGAAGAAGCACTCAGGCGCATCATCAACTACCCGAGAAGAGGCATTGGTGACACTACCGTCATGAAGCTGATGGATCTGGCCCGTTCACTTGATCTGAGCATATGGTCAATAATCACTTCACAGGAGCTGAGCGCGAAGTACCTTGCTCCCGCCCTGCGGACGAAGATAAGTTACTTCACGGGTCTGATGATGCCTGTGATGGCTGTGGCGGAAACGGCCACCGCATATGACATTGCATTTAATATGGCTTCCGCAGGCGGGATTCTCAACGAGCTGAAACAGGGACAGGTGCCCGAGGAGATTGACAGGCTCGAAAACGTGCAGGAACTGCTGAACGGCATCAAGGAATTTACCGAATCAGCAGTCACCAACGGAGAGCCTGCGGATATTGCGACCTGGCTGCAGTCTGTCTCCCTGCTCACCGACCAGGACATGGAGAAGCCGGAAGACAGGGACAAGGTCACCCTGATGACCATTCATTCTGCCAAGGGGCTGGAATTCAAGTATGTATATATCGTTGGCCTCGAAGAGAATCTGTTTCCATCAGCAATGAATCTCTTCAATCCGCGTGAGTTGGAGGAGGAACGTCGCCTCTTTTATGTGGCAATCACCCGCGCATGCCGTAGGGTGACACTGAGTTATGCCCTCAACAGGTACAAGTGGGGAACCCTTGAGAGGAGCTCTCCAAGCCGTTTTATAGGTGAGATTGAGAGTGAGTTTCTCAGTTACCCTCAGACGGGAGGAAAGCCTTTCGGCCAGAGGGCGGTTTACGAACCGGGACCTGCAGGGATAATCCCCGAGCAGTCCCGCCCGTTCTCGCCTCCGGCGAGGATGACCAGGCTGCGTGATGCGAAGACGCCTCCGACGGCGGACGGCGTGAACGGTGCAGGACCGGCAGGCAGCGGAGCAACCGGTCACAGCGCCGGCAGAAGCACAGGGATGGGTGGCGGCGTCATCGGCAACGGCATAAACATGGGGCTGGAGCCCGGAGACAGGGTTTCTCATGAACGGTTCGGCGAAGGCGAGGTTGTATCCGTCGAGGGCGAGTCGCCCAACACCACTGCACTCATCAATTTTAAAACAGCCGGCACGAAGAAACTGCTTCTTCGCTTTGCAAAACTGACAAAGCTTTAGAACGGATTACTGCCGCCCCGATCCGCCAGCAGGCGGATGCGGGGTTGAGCCACCTCCTGCGTCGGAGTCTCAAACTGCCGACTGGTACTGCCTACTAAAACAAAGGAGACCGTCATGGCTGACCGGCCCCCTCAGTGAAGATTATGAAGTTCAAATAAATGGATGTTCAGTAAAATTATGCCTCATTTGCGGCGGCATCTCCCTGCACCGGTTCTGCTGCCGGCACTGGCTCAACCTGCCACATACCCTTTTCAATCAGCACCGAGTGATAGAGAGTTGCAAATGAGCTCTTGACCCACATGTCGGATACAAGCACTCCTATAAAGAAGCAGATGAATCCGGCGATGTATATGAAGAAGGCAATGAAACGCATGAGGAAAATTGCCCTCCCGTGACCGCGCGTCAGCCTCCAGCTCTCCTCAGCGGCCCTGATCGGGTCAAGACCCTTGTCCATGACGAGGTAGGGTGTGAATGTCAGGCGGCACGCAAGGATGATACCCGGTACGATCAGAAACACAAGGCCAATGCCGATAAGCGCTGTAAGCAGAAGGTTGGTCAGTACTATATTAAGGTAGTTCTTCCGGAAACCGCTGATGAGCAGGTCAAAATCCGGAGTTATCTGACGGGATGCCTGCACGAACATCATCTTTGCCCCGTACCTGAATACCGGCAGCAACAGAAAAATATAGAGCAGAACTATGAGTCCCAGAAAAGCTGCCGCCAGCCCGAAGGCGCCGAATTTGAAGAAATCATGCATATCAAACGGGATGTTTCCGAAGTCACCGGGATTGAATTCCCACTTGGAATGTGATCCCAGCATCGGGGAACCGATGATTGCCAGGACCAATACAACCAGCAATAACCTCAGAAAATTATCTGACATAGCTCTCCATCCTGTGCCGTAAGATCCGCTGAAGGAGGGAACATACCTGTAAATACCTTTTGCTTCCATATTAGTTTGCTTTTTACTGTTTTGAAAAATTTCGTTTGTCGAAGCAAATCTATTACGGAACCCTCGGGCGGAATTCATACCTTAGTAGTGATTTCGAAAAACAATACTTAAGTCTTGCCGTCAATACTTAAGTAGTGTCTGTATATCAATTGATTATTCGAAAACGGGAATGGAGTTTATCAGTCTTGTCATTTTTATTTTCTCCGCGGCGATGGCTGCGGGAAGCATTCTTCTCGTTGGCAGGATGCTTGAGGAGTACCCCCTCCCCTTTCTCCGGTCACTCTTTTACCATAATCTTTTCATCTCGGCGTTCGGTTTTTACGGTATCTGGGGACAGTTCATAATTTTTGCCCTGGCGGGGGACAGGCTTGATCCGGCACTCTATTCAACCGTATCTGTTATTTCGCTTCTCCTCGGCCTCCCGTTCCTTGTCTTCGGGTGGATGATGCTCATCAGGTTTTCCGCCGAGGCATCCGGTGCACGCCTGCCGGGGTACTTCAACCTCGTTTTCCTGGTGGTAAATTTCGGGGCGATTGCTGCACTTGGCCTGCTGATCCGGGATATGGAATTCACTGATGCCCTGCCCCTATTCCGGTATTACTATGTGGCTGCCTCGCTGCTCTTTGCGATTATCTCCGCACTTATCCTTTTGAAGGGGATCTCTGTTTCGCCCGGCATGGCGGACCGTCTTCACCTGGCACTGATAATCGCCGGAGGCACTCTCTTACAGTCGCTGGCGCTTATATTCGTGCCCCATTCAGTATGGATGGCCCTCTCCTTCGTGTTTCTCCTGTTTGCAGCTATAACATCTGTATCGCTGTACCTCAGTTACAGGGCCGATCTGAAGCCTGCCATTATCCCTGACCAGCTGCCGTTGCCGCGCAGTATTGAGGATTTCATAAGGCGAAACGAGATCTCACCGCGCGAGGCCGAGATCATCACCGAAATATGCAACGGCCTGAGTAACCAGGAGATAGCCGACAAGCTTTTCATCAGCCTGCAGACAGTGAAGGACCACACCTCGCGCATATACATGAAGACCAACGTGAGGAACAGGATGCAGCTGATGGCACTGGTAAGAGGAATGGATACCGGCAGCCATCCCGGTAAAAATATCTAAAAGGAGATTCCCAGTATATCCTGCAGTTTCTTTCCCGGTGCAAAAATCCGGTAAGCATACGGCCATACCTTCTCCAGGTACCTGTCCTGCCTGTCTCTGATGACTATCGCCAGTTCATTGTCCATATCACTGTTTTCCGGATCCCCGTAATGGTAGCCCGTAAGTAACATTATCTGTGCCAGGTCATTGTATTTCCCGAGGTTCTGTGTCATGACCCCGAGTCTCTTCTCAAGCTGCCTGACAGTCTGCGGCGCCAGGTGCCTGAAGAAGATCAGCTGGTACATGAACGTCTTCGATTTTTTTCTGAACTCATGCAAAAGCCGGGCTGCAGGCTTGTTGCGGCAGGCCAGGTAAGCTGCCGAAGCAGTGGCATGGCTCCTCCCGAGTTCACCCAGCATCAGCCTCATGTCCGGCTCATTAAGCCCCAGGAACCGAAGCCTGTATTGTGTCTTTTTAAGCCTGGAGGCGACTTCGTGTACCGATTTCGCACGATCACCGGCCTGCTCCCATGTTGAATAGGGCTTGCGGAGCAGTTCCTGAATCTTCTCGTTCCCGCCAAGCCTTATGAAAAGCTCCGGATTATCCTTCTTCAGTGCCTTTACCGTCTTGCGAAGCACGGCAGTCTCCCTCCACAGTGCCAGCAGGCGTCCGGTTTCCCTTCCGGCAAGGTACTCCCTGCGGTAGACAGCCTCATCCAGCATCGGCTTAACAAGTTTTACTGCGGCACGGTGCTTCTTCATCAGCACCCTGACATCGTGGATTGCCGTGTCATCGGGCACCGGCTGCATCGCCAGAAGATCCATCGAACAGGCAATGTATCCGGCCATCGAACATTTTATATCCTTCGCCTCTGCGGAATCTTTAGGGGCCATGATCAGTAAATTGACAGATGCTAAAGTTACATAAATGTTACTGGTTTTCCACCTTTTATCTGCTTCAGCGGTTTACCTTTGACCCTGACCGGCATGAAAATGACCGGAGAAAGGACTTTGCTTTTTTAGTACATTTGATAAGGTAAAACTTTAACATCAATGGGCAAATCAAACAGCAGGGACAGCCAGCCCCGGACCATAGGCATCCTCACCGCGGGAGGCGACTGTCCGGGCATCAACGCAGCCATCAGGGGCGTTGGCAAGACAGCCATCGTCAAGTACGGCATGAAGGTCATCGGCATCAGTGACGGCTATGCCGGGCTGATAAACAAGGAGTACCGCGAGCTGACGGAGAGTGATCTCTCAGGAATCCTGACCCTCGGGGGAACCATCCTGGGCACTTCCCGCGAGAAACCCTTCAAGGGAACCGGCAAAAAGAAGGACGAGACCCGAAAGCCGCTATTGATCAAGGAACACTATGAACAGATGGGGCTCGACTGCCTGGTGTGCATCGGCGGCAACGGGACTATGAAGACGGCCAACATGCTGTCAGAAGAAGGCCTGAACGTTGTCGGCATTCCCAAAACCATTGACAATGACATCTGGGGGACTGACATGACGTTCGGATTCGACTCTGCGGTGAACATCGCCACTGAAGCCATTGACAGGCTGCACTCCACGGCCAACTCGCACAAGCGTATCATGGTGATTGAGATCATGGGGCACAACGCCGGATGGCTGGCACTTTATTCAGGTATGGCTGGCGGGGGAGACGTTATACTTATACCTGAGATCCCCCATAATGAAAAGGTTGTGATGGATTATCTCCGCAGAAGGGCTGACAACAACAAACCTTACTCCATAGTTGTTGTGGCTGAGGGTATTGAGATTCCTGAAGGAGAAGACTCCCCGGCAAGATACCTGGCGAGGAGGATACAGGAAGAGACCGGGCTGGAAACAAGAGAGACGGTTCTTGGTTATATACAGAGAGGCGGATCGCCATCACCCATGGACAGGGTACTTGCCTCGAGGTTCGGCGCAGCCGCGGCAAACCTGATTGCCAATGGTGAATTCGGCAGGATGGTGGCACAGCGCAACGGCATCATAACCTCGGTGAAGCTTTCAGAGGTGGGCGGCAAGACCAAGCTCGTTGAGAGTGATGACCCGATGGTCAGGCAGGCGATTGAAATGGGAACCAGTTTCGGAGTTTAATATATTATTATAACTATGGCAAAGAAGAATACTAAGGCTGAAGCAACCAGGAGGAAGCTGATTTTCATAAGGCACAGCAAGGCAGAGGAGCATATGGCTGAAATACCTGATTTTGAAAGATCACTTACGATGAAGGGGAAGGTGTACTCGAGGCTGATGGCCGAAATACTGAAATCAAAGGGCGAAGATCCGGGAAGGATAATCAGCAGTCCCGCATTCAGGGCACTGGAGACAGCTATCATTTTCTGCAGGGAATACGGCCTCAGCGAGGCTGAGATAAAACTGGCCCCGGAATTGTACCACGGACTCCGGGAGGAGAAGTTCCTTCCATTCATAAGAAAGCAGAACGACACGGACCATACAATCACCTTTTTCGGGCACAACCCTCTGATTACTGAGATGGCGGCATACTTCGCCGCAGATGAGCCCGGATCACTCGCCAAGACCGGCATTTACTGCCTTGTATTTGATGCCGCAAGCTGGTCTGAGGTAGAGCCGGAGAGCGGACGAACCCTATACTACCTGACTCCTGCTGACCTGTCATGAGCAAAGCGTACATTCCCAAGGAGATAAGCTGGCTCTCTTTCAACGCCAGGGTACTGCAGGAAGCCGCCAACAGCGATGTGCCTCTCCTGGAGAGATTCAATTTCCTCGGGATCTATTCCAATAACCTCGATGAGTATTTCAGGGTCAGGGTGGCAACTCTCAGACGCCTGGCACTTTTCAGCAATAAGGCCAGGAACATCCTGGGCTACAGCCCGAAAGCGGCGCTCAAGACTATCCAGGAAACAGTTCTCAGACAGAATGAAATCTTTGAAAAGACCTATTCCGACCTGCTCGGCGAACTGAAGAAGCACCGCATCCACTTCGTGAATGAGGAACAGCTCGATGACACACAGACTGAGTTCGTGAGGAATTACTTCCGCAAGGAGGTTCGGTCGAGGCTTATGCCTCTGATTATCAGCAAGGAAAACAAGCTGCCCAACCTCACTGACGATGCCATCTACTTTGCCATTCAGCTTCGCAACAGCGAGACCGAGAAGAAAAGATACGCTCTGCTGGAGATACCCTCGCGAAGCATACTGCCAAGATTTGTGCTGCTGCCCGGGAAAAAGGGAATAAGGTATGTCATCTTCCTCGATGACGTGATCAGGTGGGGACTGAAGGAGATCTTCTCCATCCTGTCATTTGATGAGATCACGGCTTACACCATCAAGGTCACAAGGGATGCCGAGCTCGAGATAGCGGATGACATTTCCGAAAGCTACATCGACAAGCTTTCCAGGAGCCTGCAGCAGAGAAAAAAAGGGAGTCCGGTGCGGTTTGTGCATGACAGGGAGATGCCTGAGGAGTTCCTGAAGATACTCTCCAGGAAGCTGACACTGGGGTCAGAAGACGTGATAATGCCCGGCAACAGGTATCACAACTTCAAGGATTTAATGAGATTCATCGAGGTGGAAGGAGAAGGTCTCAACTACCCGAAACTGGCGCCGGTGAGGCATCCTGCGCTGCAATACGGGAAGAGCATCCTCTCGGTTATCAGGAAGAGAGATATAATGTTCTATTTCCCTTACCATCCTTTCGATCATTTCATCGACCTGCTCAGGGAGGCGTCAATAGACCCGTTCGTCACATCGATACATATCACACTTTACAGGCTGGCAAGGAACTCAAGCGTCATTAACGCACTGATGAATGCTGCCCGCAACGGCAAGAGTGTGACAACCGTGGTTGAACTGCAGGCACGGTTCGACGAGGAGGCTAACATCCACTGGGGAAACAGGCTGCTCGACGAGGGGGTGAAGGTCATCTACGGGGTACCGGGGCTGAAGGTTCATTCCAAGCTGTGCCTGATAACCAGGGTCAAGGGCGAGGTGACGCAGAGGTATGCTGCCGTGGGCACCGGCAACTTCAACGAGGAGACTGCCAGGGTGTATACCGATCACCTGTTGCTCACCTCTGACAAAAAGATCACCAACGAGGTGTTGAAGGCTTTCAATTTCTTCAGCGCCAATTACAGGAAGGACAAGTTCTATCACCTGCTGGTGTCGCCCTTCGGGCTGCGAAACAGGCTTCTGATGATGATAGAAAATGAGACTAAAAACGCTAAGGCAGGTAAAGAGGCTTATATCAGGATAAAGATCAACAACCTGACGGATGAAGAAATAATCTCGAGGCTATATAAGGCCGGTGATGCCGGGGTACAGGTAAGACTGATTGTCAGGGGGATGTTCTCCATGGCGCCGGGAGCAAAGGGAGTGAGTGAAAATATACAGGCCATAGGGATCGTGGACAGGTTCCTGGAACACTCGAGATTCATGATCTTCTGTAACGGCGGTGATGAGCTTGTTTATATCACCTCGGCCGACATCATGCCGCGCAACCTTGATCACAGGATTGAAGTCACCTGCCCTGTCTGGGACCCGGCGATAATGAAGGAAATCTCAGACGTATTCGATATCCAGTGGAATGATAACGTCAAAGCGCGCATCCTCGATGCGGAGCTGTCAAACACGATGGTGAGCAACGGCGAGCCTCCGCTGCGGTCGCAGACGGAGATTCACAGGTATTACTCAGATATCAGTTCACCGGCGCCTGGCAGTTAAGCCGGGGCATTTGGGCTCTGCATTCTCCGAATGACAGGAACTGAAAAACAGTGAATTTCTAATTCTGCTGATTAAATCTCTGAAAACTGTGTTTGTTTTATACTGAATTTCAGAATACTTTCTTAATTTTATTGCAGAAATCCCCTGGCGTGCTGATTTACAGGGATTTTTAATTCGCTGCAATAACTGTTTTTATTTAGTGACCATGAAAAATGAAGATCACTTCGGTGGAAGCTATTTTGCCAATTGTGGTAAGATAGTGTACTGTGAAGCTGATGGGAGCTATTCCGATATCATCTTCCTGAACGGAGAAAAACATAAAATATCGAAGAACCTGATACAGATATCAATGCACCTTCCCAGGGATATGTTTTTCAGATGTCACCGCTCATTTCTGGTAAATTCTTACAGAATTACAGGATTTGATATTATCAACCGGACAATTCTTCTGGACGGGAAGTTTGTGGTTCCGATATCAAGCGACAGGCTAAAAAAGATGGATTGTAAAATCAGTGAGGTTACTAAATATAAAATTATCAATATGATTCGCCGGAATCATGATATCTGACACAGATTTTCATAAAAAAGATTTGCACATGACAGTGTTTGTTCGGAATTTTGAAATATGTCTAACTAAATCTCGTGCAAAATGAAAACGCTTAAGAAACTTTCAGCTGTTTTTGCTTTAGGATTAGTCCTCGCCCTTATTCCTGTCTCATCAAATGCAAAAGAAGACGTGGAAGGAGTAGTTATTACCTGTTCAGCAGGCACTACTGGGAAATGCTATCGGCTTAACTTCGATGTGTGCGATTTTTATCTGCTGGTTGCCGCAGAGTGTGAGTGGACAGGTTTACAGCGTAATTACTGCAGCCTTATCCTGGTAAAAGCATATAATATTTGCGTCGACTATATTATGTGAATACTGAATATCATGATAATGCAGCCAAGCAAATTAAGATTCTCTCCGGTTTATTAACTCATTGGGATAGAGTAATTGGCCAATTTTGTGTAACAGCTTAAATCTGAATAAATGAATGCTTACTAACTGTCTGGCTTTGAAATCACATCAGTACATCACTGCGATATTACCTGTGTTTGTCCTTGTAATGAGCTTTTCTGCTTGCCAAGAGCAACACAGTGGAGCTGTAAAGAGAACAGATTCCGACTCGACCTCCATTACTGTTAATTTAGATGACAACAGCAAAATATCGGTTTTTGATATTTTCAGCAAGATATCGGTAATACCCCTGGAAACAGACAGTAATTCCGTGATTGAGCAGATATCAAGGGTAATCCCTTATGATGACCGGTTCTACATTCTGGACCGTAAGCAAAGTGCTGTCGTTATTTTTGACAATGATGGAAACTTCATGAAAAAAATCAGGAAGATAGGAGTCGGGCCTGGAGAGTATTCATTGTTATATGATTTCAATATTAATCCATTTACAAAAGAATTGGAGCTGCTCAATCCCAGGGGAGAATTGTTGTCATACACCATTGATGGTGAATTTATTAAATCCCAGAGGATCCCAATGCGCAATGCTAGCAAGTTCATTCCTATTACGGAAGATACGATCATATTTTATCACTATTGTCCGATTAATCTTTTAGATTCACAATTGACCTCTATAAGTATTTGATTATCAATTGTCATATTTTGGTTTTAAAAACCGACCCCTTGCATATTAAAGGATAATTGAAGACCAGGGGGGATTGACCTGCTTCTGATAAGTCGCTTTGTACTCCGTAATAGCTCATTTACGTCAAGCATGCTTATCAGGTGTATTCGGACCAATGAAGCTACCACCGAGAACGCTTTCTTCGCCTGTGCTATTCTCTGTGTTACTGTCAACAGCAACTGCGCTATCAGCGTACACCAGACCTGTGTATAGATGGCATTCTCATTCTCTCCATAGAAGTAATGAAGCTGGAAGTTCTGCTTCATCTTCTTAAACAATATCTCTATGCCCCATCTCTTCTTGTAAAGGAATGCAACTTCTTCGGCCCCTATGTCAAAATTGTTTGTCAGAAAATCATAATAACGGTTCCGCTCATCCTGATAACTGACCTTTCTTAATTCAGTTGTGAGCGTTGTACTGGTGTCTCTCTTGCCGTCATCTGTCTCAGGATGGTATTGCAGAGAGATAATCTCATCACGCAGGACCTTCGCCTGATCTTTTTTGCGATAATGAACCCGTTTTACATCCTTAACCTCATAGACCGCATTCTTTTTCATCCGGGTCACAAAGTATACCTCATTACTGGTCCACAGGGCAAACTGATGGTAATAGTTATAGGCTTTGTCAAAGACTATCATGCTGTGGGAGATCAGTTCCAGGCTTTTCAAAAACTTCTGATCATTAACCTTGGCTGCCGTGATTTTAATAAATCGTCCAACCGATTGAACTGCGTCTATCAGCATGTGAACCTTTAATCCTCCCTTCTTCTTGCCGTCTCCCTTGGGATTACGGCCAACACCCTTCAATATATCACTGAACAAGCGTATCGTCGTTGAATCGATCAGTAGAACCTCTTTAAATGTCAATCCAAAAGTTCGGCTGTCCGACAAAAAACTCTGATAATGCCTGACAAGGGTAAAATACAGCTCTTCAAAAAACTTGTGGCTTCTGTTACGCAAACCGTCACATGCAGTACTCTTTGCCGGTGCCTGATCCATGCCCAGGTGATTAAGCTTACCGCCCATGGCACGTAGCCCTTCGCATATCTCAGTCATCGAATCGCACCGGCTTAATATACCGAACAGCATTGTGAAAAGGTGTGTCCTGGTCTTGAATGATTTGTAATAGTAATCACTCCCATGCTTGCTTATAAGACCATTTATATCCACTTTTTCCACCAAATTCATTATCTGTTTGAAAACCGGCTGTCCGACAAATTTTATTTCTGTAATTTTACCCATGTTGTAGTTGATTTTCGCAAAAACCAAATTACAACATCGGGGGGAAACCTTCGGGGAGTACCCCTTCTTTTATTTTTTTAATCGGACACTACTGATATTTTATACTGAATACGAACAGGAAAAACTGCACTATTATTCCAGGAGTCAGGATAAGGTAATCAAAAAAGAATTCAGTTTCCCTGAGACTATTTTAAACACACCCCTGATATCACTTAACTCAAGCCCATTCAGCCAGAATGGTAATCATACCACATTTTTTCAGGGATTTACAAACGACATCTATGACATCGATACCTCAGGATTGAGGTTTCGATTCAGATGGGATTTCGGGGAGCACAATCTTGACTACAGGGATCTCCCGGAGGGTAAGGATCCGATGTATTACATGGCTCTCTTGAGGAATGGGAACATGGCATCCTGTTTTTATTCATACCAGGAGAATCAGAGTATCATTATGACAAGATTTATATTTGATAAGCAATGGGTTAGTCTGATTTATGATAAAGCAGACAAAAAATCTACAATTGTGAAGAGGTTTACTGAAGATATTGTTCTTCCCCCATTTCCTGTTTTATCTGAAGAAGGGATATTGGGATATGCAGACCCTATGGAGGCTCACCTCCTTGTAAACGAATCCGTAGTAGACGAGCCTTCCAGGTCAGTCATTGCCAATCTGAAACCTGAAGACAATCCGATCCTTATCAGGTACTATTTTAAAGATCAGAGATGAAACCGTTACTAATAGTCATTACCATTCTATCATGCATTGGAGCAGTCTCCGGCTCGATCCTGCTTCTGAAAAATAATAATAACGGGCAGGAGGATTCGGAGCAGTCAATTGAAAACTTTTATATGAATGAGCTGATCAAGGCTTCTATTGAGAATGAATGCATTGAAGTAAGCAATCCGCTTGTCTATCCTGGGACCAGGGTGGAGGAGCAGGTGCCTCTATTTGATCTTGTCGACCAGGAGTGCCTGGTGTTCAGGTTCTCAGGTGCAGCATGCAATGTATGCGTGGATTTCGTTCTTGATAAAATTAAAAACAAGTTCAGTGATTTCAGCACTAATCCGCGGATTCTGCTCATTGGGAGTAATCTTAATTCCAGAGTCAAGGAAACCTCCTATGGGAAAAGTGTTTTGTCATATGCTTCCGATAATATGGGGATCCCGTTTGAGGAATACCAGATACCCTTTCTCTTTATACTGGACAGGGACAGAACATGTAAGATGATCTTTATTCCCGAAAAGGCCCTGCCGGAATTGACAGATCTGTATCTTGATACAGTGCTTAAAAGGTACTTCACCGCCGAATGATCCGGAATTTAAACTTTCTTTTTCAGGTAATGCTGACCGGTGTCTTCATTCCATTCAGTTAGTCCTCATACGGCAATGTCGGGAGGAACTGCGGGGCCTTGCGGAATTTTGTACCCTGCTCATATGAGTATGCAATTTCAATCAGCAGCGGTTCGCTCCATGCCCTGCCGAAGAATGAGATCCCTACAGGCAGGCCGTCAACGTAACCCATCGGCACGGTGATGTTGGGGTATCCGGCCACTGCAGCGGGTGATGAACTGCTGACGGTGTAAGAGTCGCCGTTGACCAGGTCGGTCTTCCATGCCGGCGAGCCTGTCGGGGCAATGAAGGCATCAAGGTTATGTTCCTTCATCACCTTGTCTATTCCCTCATCCCTTACCAGGCGGTTCATCTTCTCCAATGCCTCAAGGTATTCTTGGGAGGTCAGGTCACCTTTCTTCTGAGCTTCAATCAGCAGTTCCTGGTCATAAAAGCGCAACTCGATGCTGTCATTCCTGTTGAACTCTATCAATTGCTCCACGCTTTTCACCGGGGCGTTTTCTCCAAGCGAAGCGAAATACTTGTTCAGCCCGTCCCTGAATTCATAGAGCATTACCTGGAATGAGAGCGAGCCCACCTCACGACTGTAGATATTGTCAATCTCGATCACCTCTGCGCCCTGGCTTTTGAGAAAGTCAACCGCATGCTGCATCAGGGTGTCAACCTTGAAGTGTGCTCCCCTGGCGGCTGTGTACCACCCGAGTCGTTTGCCCTTCAGTCCCCCCTCCTTCAGGAAGGTAGTGTAGTCCGTCAGGTATTTGCCTTCAGAGGCTGCAGTCTTGCTGTCGTTCGGGTCAATTCCCGTCATTGCACCAAGGGCTGCGGCAGCGTCGCTTACGGTCTTGCCCATCGGACCGGGAGTGTCCTGCGTAAAGGAGATGGGCACTATGCCGCTGCGACTGAGCAAACCCACTGTTGGTTTGATACCCACGATGCCGTTGGCAGTGGCGGGGCATACTATTGAGCCGTTTGTTTCGGTGCCTATGGCAATCATGGTCAGGTTGGCTGAGACAGCTACTCCCGAGCCGGAGCTTGAGCCACACGGATTGCGGTCGAGGACGTAGGGATTCTTCGTCTGTCCGCCCACGCCGCTCCATCCGCTTGATGAGAGGTTACCACGGAAGTTGGCCCACTCGGAGAGATTGGCCTTGCCGATGATGACGGCGCCGGCTTCGCGAAGCTTAATCGCAATATAGCTGTCCTGCAACGGGTGCGAGCCGGTAAGTGCGCGTGATCCTGCGGTAGTCTCCATCTGGTCATGGGTGTCGATGTTGTCTTTAAGCAGCACCGGTACGCCATGCATGGGACCCCGTTTTTTACCATCCCTCAGCTCTGCATCCAGCTGTGCGGCAATGGTAAGCGCATCAGGATTGACCTGGATTACAGCATTTAGCACAGGACCTTCATCATCGATTTGTGCAATTCGGTCAAGATAAGCCTGTACCACATCGGTAACGGTGAATTCACTGTTGTCATAACCCTGCTGAAGTTGTGTTATGGTGTACTCTTCAAAACGAAAAGAATCTGCTGAATCCGTTCCTTTCTTTTCTCCATTGTTACATGAGAAAGCTGTAATCAGGAATAACAGGAAAATTTTGGGTAGTGAATCGTTCTTCATGGCCGATATTAATAATAGAAAATGTATCAGCTAAAGTAAAGTAATAAATAATTAAAGAAATAATGTCGGTATTATTTCTTTCCATAGTGCAGGATAATTAATATCTGATATTTTTAATTAGATATAGATAATATTATCTGATATTTTTCACCATCGATGGGTAATAATATCCATTATTGTGTATTTTTGTTAAAAACAAAGGTATGATTCGTCGCAGGTTATTTAGTGACCTAATTGAACATCTTCCAAAAAAGGAATTCAGTATAGTGACCGGCCCCAGGCAATCGGGTAAGTCAACTTTGCTAAAGCAGATGGAAGAACATTGCAGGAATGAAGGATTGCCAACGGTTTTCCTGAATCTTGAAAACCGGACACTACTTGCAGATTTAGACAATAATCCGGTAAATCTTCTGAGATACTTGCCTGAAGTGCAAAAAAGGGTGATCGTATTTATTGATGAAGTCCAGTATCTTAATCATCCTTCCAATTTCCTCAAGCTGATATACGATGATCATTGTTCCCGCATAAAAATTGTAGCCACAGGTAGCAGTGCTTTTTACACAGATGTTCGTTTAAAGGATTCTCTTACCGGCCGGAAGCGGATCTTTCACTTGCTGACCTGTTCCTTTGGTGAATTTCTGGAGATTAAGGGCAAGGGTGATCTAGTTGAGGAACTGAACAGAATATCATCTGTCCGGGAATCGAGAACCGCACTTCTTGATTATCTGAGGATTGAGTGGGAGAACTACATGATTTATGGAGGTTATCCAGCTGTTATCACAGAACCTGATAAACATGAAAAAATAAACCGGTTGAAAGAAATCCGCGATTCATTTGTGAAAAGGGATATTCAGGATTCAGGGGTGACCAATGAAACGGCCTTCTATCAACTATTCCGTATACTGGCTTCCCAGACAGGAAATCTTGTGAATACCAACGAACTCTCTGCCACGCTGCGTATCAAACATGAAACAGTCACCAATTACCTGAATATCCTGATGAAATGTTTCCACATATCATTAGCCCGACCATTCTTCGGTAATCTCAGAAAAGAACTGGTTAAGATGCCTAAGGTTTTTCTCCTTGACAGCGGAATGCGAAATTGCATGTTGAATAATTTCCAGCCAATTAATCAGAGAGCTGATATGGGTGAATTATGGGAAAACATGGTTAACAGGTTATTGATTGACCGGTATGGTTTGGAATCTGTGCTTTTCTGGAGGACCTCCGCAGGCAATGAGGTTGATTTTGTTTTACCGGAGGTTGAGCATCCTGAAGCATTCGAAGCCAAACTGGATAAGGTTATGATACACCAGAAGAAATACAGGATCTTTCAGGAGAACTACCCGGATATTGATTTCAGGTTTTTATGGCTTTACCCTTTTGATGAAGATTTCTTCAGGAGAACAGCGAGTATCTGACCTGATTTCCTTGAGGCTGCTTTTATTTATACCGATAGTTACTCAAAAGGCAGGGTATTGATTTTATTGGCAGATTGATCGTCCTGCTGCCAATCCTTTGTATTCTTTAAAGACAATGACCCTACCTTTTGCAACTCTCAGGGTGAATGAGTCTTCTTCCGCCTCATTCAGCGTTCCGCGCCACCAGCTGTGGAGAGTCAGGTTATTGAGCGGGGATATAAGACTGGATAAAGTCACCCACAGCGTTAAGTCAAAGCTTAAGAGTGATAACAGATGGCGGAACCGGGGGGCAGTGGTTTTAGATTATATTTCAAAAAAAAGAGAAGGTGATAATTGTTTTATTATCAACCTTCTCAGTATTATTCTGAAATCACCAGCCTCACTGACAGTACGTAACCTGTCAGCCGGAAGTCTTTGTGGCTGAATGTCAGAAGAAGTAATCAGCCAACCATTTCATCTTGCCTTGATCTGTCATGTTACTGATTCTTACCTTTGAAGGGAAGGAAGCCATAACTTCTGGATCTGTAACATGAATATCCTCAATGGAGTATTCTACCCAGTTGAATCCCTTCTTTAAATCCAGGTCATACGTATATGATGCCTCTGCAATTCCTCTATCCAGATGGATCTCATTCTGACATGTGATATTGATGCTAACGTCTGCATCAACATATATTACATCCCAGAATTGACCCCTGACTGCTGAATTGTAAGCAGGATCTGCCATCCAGGGTTTCAATTCCTGGTCAGAAGCAATGAAAAAGGATCCCGTCCATTCTTTATCAGCCAGGAGAGCCACATTGCCTCCCCTGACAGCCGGGACTGTTCCGTGCTGCCCAAAGTCATCCCGGTTTCCGCAACCGAAAGCAAAGACGAGCCATAGTTCGGATGTGAACAACTCCCTGATTTCAGCAGTCAGTTGCGGCATTTGAACTTCAGAAAGATCCGTCAGGAGGTTACCCTGTGCGTCAACAGTGCCAATTTTAACCGGGTTGTCAGACCCGTATGCAAATAGTACAAGATCTGACTGCCGGGAATTATGGTCCTGAAGAGAACGGCTGATTTTCTGGGCATTTATAGATGTCAGAACAGCCAGTAAGAATACTGTTGTGATAAGTTTCATATCGCTACGCTGTAAACTAATTTATGATAACCGGATGAGCCTGTCTGGCATCCGATTCAATTCTGATGTATATTTCCTGCAGCATTCCCGGAGAAGTTATTGCTGGCCTCGGACAGGTTTGTAGTACCTGCTGCCCTTAGTATACCATATGTAGCGCTGTTGGAGATCGTGCTGTTTGTTATCATCAGCCTTGATCCGGGGGTGGCGCCAACCATATAAATGTTGCCGCTGCGTCCTGCCGGATCTCCGCCATATGATATAATGCCGTGATTAATACTATTCGATGTTGAAGGTGAGGCAAGTTCGATACCCCACCATGCACCCGGGTTCTGGGCAAGCCCGCTGAAGGTGATTTTGTCCGTAGCTGTACCATCTGCAACAATAGCCCCGTCAGATGTGACCCATAACCTGAGCCCTGCGGCAAACAGACAGGATACTCCCGGCTCGAAAGTAATGTCATCTCTTAATTCCAAACTGCTTAGGACATGATATGGAACGCCTGCAGCCTTTATTGTTCCCGGATTGTCAAAGCGGACGTTGGTGTTTCCTGAAGAAGCCACCACTATGGCCTGTGTCCCGTTCCCGGTATAGACAGAGGATTTGTCAATGGCGAGCAGTGCCTCGGCGCCAATCCTCATCGGAGCAAGTGTGTTGTTGCTGAAATTGTTGTCTGAAAATTCCGAAAAACTTCCCGTGTTACCGTCTATATATACAGCATAGCCGTCAGACTGCGATATGCTTGTGTTCTTAATACTCAGCCTTCCCGAAACGTTGCTCTTAACAAGTATGGCTGTTTTCTGATTGCTTGAAGCAGTACTGCCTGTGTGCATGATCTGAACATAAGCAAGTTTATTGTTCAGGTTGTTTGAATTGATCTCGATCAGCCTCCAGCTGCCCTTGACCTTGTCAATACCCCTGAAGATAATGTTCTTTGCAGCAGTCCCTTCAGCATTGATAAATGATGTGTTACCATTGAACCACAGTGTCACATCCGGGCCACACTCAACAACCACCCCGGGCGCAAAGGTTACACCGGCAGTTGCCTGCAAGCTGTTAACAGCGTAATAGTCAGGATATTTTATATCTTCAAAAAGATCCGGATATGCAGTGTTCGTTGTTATGGAAGTGGGCAGGACACCTCCGATGTATAGCTTTACAAAAGCTGACGCAGTTCCTCCGTTACCGTCATCGGCAGTCACCTTTACACGATAAAATCCTGCAACGGAAGTGTTGAATGTGGCTGAACTGTTGTCACCGGCAACAGTTGCAACAGAGCCGGCAGGAGATTCATCTATGGACCAGGCAAGGGACAGCGTGTTTGCATCAGGATCAGTTGCGGAAGCAGTCAGGTTAACAGGAGTTCCTGTCATACCGATAATCTCATCCGTAGCTGTTACAGCAGGATTATTGTTCTCCTCTTTTGTACAGTAATTCAATGTGATGATGGCAATCATCAGCGTGCCTGTTAAAATAACTCTCTTTCTTGTCTTCATACCTGAAATCTTTTTAATGATTAATTGGTTCGGGGTAAAGATATTGTTATTTTAATATTTTCGGACCTTTTTATCCTTTATTATGAATTTATCAGGCAAATTTTTTAGATCCTGAGTATAAGCACAGAGTCAAATTTGGGCTATTGCGCTACATATCAGGATTATAAGCAGCGAGGAGCTGTGTACTAACCATTCTGGCAGATTAAATGTCTTTCTGCCAATCTTTTAGTATTCTGTAAATAAAATCAATTGACCACTTACGAATTCCAGTGAGAAAGAGTCTCCCTCTGATTCATTCAGCGTGCCTCGCCACCAGCTGTGGAGGGTCAGGTTATTGAGCGGGTATTTCAGGCCGGCGGAGGTTACCTTCAGCAAGGGATCAATGCTGAAGAGAGATACCTGCTGGCCAGGATGTGAGTCGATGGTCACGCTGCGGTCATATGCCCTGAAGCTGCCGGTGTCAGTCAGCATTACAGCATCTATCCTGCTGCTGTAATCGGCAAGCAGGGAAATGTTTCCCAGGGTATGATCTTCGCGGATGCCGGTGGCGCCTATGATTGTAACCTCACCTATTCCGGCAGCAATGCACCAGTTGACTGCCTTGGTCAGGTCATTGGTCTCCTGGTCGGTGTCCTGCACAAGGATGTTCCTGTATCGTTCCCTGAGTTCAGGAGAGACCGAGTCGAGGTCGCCGATGATGATGCCTGGTTCAAGGCCATTGGCCACCAGCTTTTCTGCTGCACCGTCACAGCATACGATCATATCAGCTGCATGGAGCCGGGCCAGAGGGATCAGGTGCGAGGGGAAGGTGCCGTTGGCGAGGATGACTGTCTTCATGATTGGTCTGAGGTCTGAGGGTCTGAGGTCTGAAGGTCTGAGGTCTGAAGGTCTGAAGGTCTGAGGTCTGAAGGTCTGAAGGTCTGAGGTCTGAAGGTCTGAAGGTCTGAGGTCTGAAGGTCTGAGGTCTGAAGGTCTGAAGGTCTGAGGTCTGAAGGTCTGAAGG